>Ga0306925_10006640_pt1 | contig 10767 bp, 9 predicted proteins | sample flu12Cox44000176_FD_203755 | JGI IMG/M metagenome (GOLD analysis project Ga0306925, IMG submission 203755) | Lab enrichment of tropical soil microbial communities from Luquillo Experimental Forest, Puerto Rico - flux8day.12C.oxic.44.000.176 (v2)... | ecosystem: Environmental > Terrestrial > Soil... | reverse complement strand
CGCAAGGCCGGATTGCCCGAAGAATGACCGAAACGCGCCGTCTCGCCGCGATCCTTGCTGCCGATGTCGTCGGCTACAGCCGGCTGATGGGAGAGGACGAGGCGGGTACGGCGCAGGCATTGCGCGAGCATCGCACCGCCGCCGACCCACTGATCGCCGAGCACGGCGGACGGATCGTCAAGACCACCGGCGACGGCGCATTGGTCGAATTCGGCTCGGTGGTCGGCGCCGTGCAATGTGCCATCGCTCTGCAACAGCTGATGGCGGAGCGTAATGTCGGGATCTCAAAAGATTGCCGCATGGATTTGCGTATTGGTGTTCATCTCGGGGATGTCCTCATTGACGGCGACGACATCATCGGCGACGGCGTCAATATCGCCGCCCGGCTGGAAGGGATCGCCGAACCCGGCGGCGTCTGCATCTCGGAGGACGCCTTTCGCCAAGTGCGCGGCAGGGTCGACGCCGAGTTCGGCGACATCGGCGAGCAGAGCCTGAAGAACATCGCGCGGCCGATGCGGGTGTTTGTCGCGCGCATCGGCGGCGGGGCGGCGAAGGCGCGGGCTAGCGAAACCCCGGCTCTGCCATTGCCCGACAAGCCGTCGCTCGCGGTCTTGCCGTTTCAGAACCTGACCGGCGATGCAGAGCAGGAGTATTTCGTCGACGGCATGGTCGAGGAGATCACGACGGCGATCGCGCGGCTGCCGTGGCTCTTCGTCATCGCCCGCAATTCGGCCTTCATCTACAAGGGCAAGCCGGTCGACGTGAAGCAGGTGGCGCAGGAATTGGGCGTGCGCTATGTGCTCGAAGGCAGCGTGCGCAAAGCCAACAACCGGGTGCGCATCACCGGGCAATTGATCGACACGACAACCGGCGCTCACATCTGGGCCGACCGCTTCGATGGCGCGATCGACGACATTTTCGAGTTGCAGGATCAGGTCGCGTCCAGCGTTGCCGGCGCGATCGAACCAAAGCTGCGCCAATCCGAGATCGAGCGCGCCAGCCGCAAGCCGGCCGCGAACCTCACCGCGTACGACCTCTATCTGCGCGCCTTGGCGCAATCCTACCGCTATACCGATGAAGGCTTTGCCGAGGCGGTCGTCCTCGCCCGCCAAGCGTTGGCGATCGATCCGTCCTACGCCCCGGCCGCGGCCATGGTCGGCTTCTGTCGTGCGCAGCAGCGGCCTCTGGGGTGGGGAGCACTGTCGGATGAGGACATCGGCGAAGCCTGCCGCCTGGCCCGACAGGCGCTCGAAGCCGAGCGCGATGACGCCGAGACGATTTGGCAGGCTGCTTACACGCTGTTTCTCTTGGCCGGCGAGGCGGCTATGGCGGCGGCGGCTCTTGACCGCGCTCTGGCGCTCAACCCGAACGCGGCTAACGCCTGGACCGCAAGAGGGTTCATCCACGCGGCGCGCAACCAGCCCGAGGCGGCGATCGAAGCCTACGAACGAGCGCGCCGTTTGAGCCCGTTCGATCCGTATACCTTTTTCCGCGCATCTAATACCGCTGCCGCTCATCTCGCCGCGCGGCGCTTCGAACAGGTGATCGAATGGGCCGACCGCGCCTTGCACGAGCAGCCGCGCTTGGTCACAGCGATGCGGATCAAAGCCGTTGCGTTGGCGCATCTCGGCCATCTCGACGAGGCCCGCGCCGAACTCGCCCGGGTGCTGGCGATCGACCCCAAGCTGACCATCGCCGGCTTTCGCGAGTACGCTCACTTTGCGGCACCGGAAATTCTCGAACTCTTAGTCACCGGCCTGCGCCTGGCCGGCTTGCCGGAATGAGCGGTAACCGGATCGAGCGACGATTGGCGGCAATTCTGGCGGTCGATGTCGCCGGCTATTCGCGGCTGATGGGCGAGGACGAAGAGGGCACGCACGAACGGCTCAAGGCGCATCTCCGCGAGCTCGTCGATCCGAAGATCCGCGTGCATCACGGACGGATCGTCAAGAACACCGGCGACGGCTTTCTCGCGGAATTTCCGAGTGTCGTGGATGCCGTGCGCTGTGCGGTCGAGATGCAGCGCGGGATGATCGACCGTCAGCCGGACGTGCCCGAAGCGCGCCGGATTTGGTTCCGCATTGGCGTCAACCTCGGCGACGTGATCGTTGAAGAGCACGACATTTTCGGCGACGGCGTCAATGTTGCAGCCAGGCTCGAAGCGCTGGCGGAGCCGGGCGGGATCTGCCTCTCGCGAGTAGTGCGCGACCAAATCCGAGATAAGCTGCCCTACGCGTTCGAGGACATGGGAGAGCAGCAGGTCAAGAACATCACAAGACCCGTGCGCACCTATGCTGTCGCTCTCGGCGCATTGCCTCGCGCGGTGCTTCCGGTCGGAGCTCCGCTGCCGCTCCCCGACAAGCCCTCGCTCGCAGTGCTGCCTTTCCAGAACATGTCGGGCGACGCGGAGCAGGAATATTTCGCCGATGGCATGGTCGAGGAGATCACGACGGCGATCGCGCGGCTGCCCTGGCTGTTCGTCATCGCCCGCAACTCCGCCTTCACCTACAAGAGCAAAGCCGTCGATGTGAAGCGGGCGGCGCAGGAATTGGGCGTGCGCTATGTGCTCGAAGGCAGCGTGCGCAAAGCCGACAACCGGGTGCGCATCACCGGGCAATTGATCGACACAGCAACCGGCGCTCACATCTGGGCCGACCGCTTTGACGGCGCGCTCGACGACATTTTTGAGTTGCAGGACCAGGTCGCGTCCAGCGTCGCCGGCGCGATCGAGCCAAAGCTGCGCCAATCCGAGATCGAGCGCGCCAGCCGCAAGCCGACCGCGAACCTCACCGCTTACGACCTCTATCTGCGCGCATTGGCGCAACACCATCGCTATACCGAAGAGGGCTTGGCCAAGGCGGTTGTCCTCGCCCGACAGGCGCTGGCGATCGATCCGTCCTACGCGCCGGCCGCGGCTTTGGTCGGCCGGTGCCGAGGGCACCAGCGGGCTCAAGGATGGGGAGCAGTGTCGGATGAGGATATCGGCGAAGCCTGCCGCCTGGCGCGACGGGCGCTCGAGGCGGAGCGCGATGACGCCGACACGATTTCGCAGGCGGCCTTTACGCTGTTTTTATTCGCCGGCGAGGCGGCGCTGGCGGCGGCGGCCCTCGACCGCGCCCTGGCGCTCAACCCAAACGCGGCTCTCGCCTGGCGGGTCAGAGGGAATATCCACGCGGTGCGCAACCAGCCCGAAGCGGTGATCGAAGCCAGTGAACGGGCGCACCGTTTGAGCCCGTTCGACCCCTATGTCGCTTTCTTCGCCGCCAATATCGCTATCGCTCATGTCGCCGCGCGACGCTTCGAACAGGCGATCGAATGGGCCGACCGCGCCTTGCACGACCAGCCGCGCTTAGCTAACGCGATGCGCGTCAGAGTCGTCGCGTTGGCGCATCTCTGCCGGCTCGATGAGGCACGCGCCGGACTCAGCCGAGTGCTTGCTATCGACCCCAAGCTGACCGTTGCCGGCTATCGCGAGTACGCTCACTTTTTTGCACCGGAACTTCTCGAACTCTACGTCGCCGGCCTTCGCCTGGCCGGCCTGCCGGAAGAATGAGTCAGGTGGAGGAGGCAGCCAGCTGTGACATTGCGTCTGACGATAGGCTTCTCTGACAATCCACGGGTCGAGCCCTTAAAGGACGGGACGGTCAAGCCGCAGAATATCGAGCTCGGCTTTGTGACGCTCGATCCGAGCACGCTGTTTCAGCGCAACCTGTTCTATGACGAATTCGATGTCGCGGAGATGTCGATCTCCGAGACCCTACTGGCCCGCGAGCGGAGCGACGGCAAGAAGTGGGACTGGTCGGCCTTGCCGGTGTTTCTGAGCCGCGGACACCACTGGCCTTACCTCTACGTCAACACGGCCTCGGGCATCGCCAGCCTCGCCGATATGAGGGGCAAACGGATCGGCGTACCGGACTACGACATGACCGCCGCCCTGTGGTTCCGCAACACGCTGAAGGACCTCCACGGCATCGATGCCAAAGACAACATCTGGTTCAACGGCCGCACCAAGGAGCTCAGCCATGGCGGTGCGCTCGGTCTCGACAAGGCGGGACCGGTCGGCGTGACCCACCATTGGCTGACCGTCGACCAGACCCTCGACGTGATGCTCGACCGTGGCGAGATCGACGCATGCACCGCGATCCGCCCGTCGAACCGGATCACCGCCGGCGATACCACGGTCATCGACCGCTGGGGCGGGACGCAAATCTCCGGCAACCCGCGACTGCGCAAATTGCTGGCGGACGACGGCAAGGCCGTCGTCTTCGAGTATTACCGAAAGACCGGGTTCTTTCAGGCCAACCATCACGTGATCGTGCAGAACCGCATCCTCCGTGAGCACCCTTGGGTCGCTTTGGAGTTGTTCGATGCCTTCCGCCGGTCGAAGGAAGTCGCCTATCAACGCGCCCGGCGCTACGTCTCGGCTTACCTCTATTTCCCGGGAACCGACCGGCACGAGCAAGCCGAGGTGTTGGGCGAGGACCCGTATCCGCTGGGGCTGCGCGCGATGGGCAAGAATGTCGAGCGCGCGATCCGCGGCTCGATCGAGCAGGGGCTGCTGACCAAGCCGCTGCAGCTGGAGGATATTTATTACCGCACTACGCTGAATACTTGAGACCTGAGGCCGATGCCGGACCGACCGCGCTACGAAGATGATTTTTTCGCTTGGACGCAACACCAGGCCCAGGTCCTGCGCACCTTGCGCACCCGCGACAACCGCTTTGACCGCGAGCACCTTGCCGAGGAGATCGAGGATTTGGGCAAGAGCGAGCGAAATGCTGTGCGCAGCCAGGTGCGGCGCATCCTCGTGCATTTCCTGAAGCTCGCCTATTCTCCGGCGCGCGATCCTCGGTTCGACTGGATGGATTCGATCATCGAGGCGCGCGCGGCGCTCGAGGACCAGCTATCGCCTTCCCTGCGGCGGGACATCGAGGAGACGCTGCCCAGACTCTATACTGCTGCACGGAAGCAGGCGGCTGTCGAGCTGCAAAAATACGGCGAGAGCGCGTCCGCTGGCCCATTGCCAGCCGAATGTCTTTACACCGTCGACCAAATTCTCGCCGAAGACTGGTATCCCGAGCCGACAAATCGAGCCCTATCAGGAGAGCAAAATGAGCCAAGCGCTTGAAGGCATCCGCATCATCGACATGACGCACAACCAGGCCGGGCCGGCCTGCGCCCAGATCCTGGCGTTTCTCGGTGCCGATGTGATCAAGCTCGAGGAGCCCAGGGGCGGCGATGTCGCCCGCCGCAACATGCGCGACCGGCAGGATAGCGACAGCCTGTTCTTTCTGTTGTTCAACGCCAACAAGCGCAGTCTGACCCTCAATTTGAAGACCGGCCGCGGCAAGGAATTGTTTAAGGAGCTGATGACCAAATCGGATGTGCTGCTCGAAAATTTCGGGCCCGGCGCCCTCGACCGGTTGGGGCTCGGCTGGAAGGTCCTCTCGGAAATCAACCCGCGGCTTATCTATGCGACGATCAAGGGGTTTGGCACCTACGGCCCCTATCGCGACTTCAAGAGCTACGAGCCGATCGCTCAGGCGATGGGCGGGGCGATGAGCATCACCGGCTTTCCCGAGAACCCGCCGACCTATGTCGTGCCGGCGATCGGCGACAGCGGCACCGGCATGCACATGGCGATCGGCATCCTCGCCGCGCTGCAGCAGCGCCACAGCACGGGCAAGGGGCAGCACGTCGAAGTGTCGATGCAGGATGCGGTCGTCAACATCATCCGGGTCAGCCTGCGCGACCACCAGCGCTTTGGCCATCCGATGCCGCGGCGCGGCAACCAGATGGGTCAGACCGTGCCGAGCACGGTCTATCCCTGCGCCGGCGGCGGCCCCAACGACTATGTCTTTATCAACGCCTCACAGCAGCCGATGTGGCTGGCGACGCTAAAGGCGATGGGCCGCTCCGATTTGGCCGAGGATCCGCGCTTTGCGACCGAGATGACTCGCTGGGAGAACCGCGCCGCGCTCAACCCGATCATCGAGGAATGGACCCGCACCCGCGGCAAGCACGAAGTCATGCGCGTGCTCGGCGAGGCTGGTGTGCCTTGCGGCGCCTGCCAGGACACCGGCGAGGTGCTGGCCGACCCGCATCTGAAGGCGCGCGAGATGATCGTCGATGTCGACTACCCGACGCGCGGCACCTATCAAACCGTCGGTTGCCCGATCAAATTGTCGGATTCACCGGTCCGAGTGAGCCGTCCGCCGATGCTCGGCGAGCACAGCGAGGGATTGCTCGGCGAGCTGTGCGGTGTAGACCCGGCGGAGGTCAAACGGCTGCGCGACGACGGCGTTGTCTGAGCCTGCTCGTATTTTTTGGACCCCTGTAAAAGCCGGAAAACAGGGTGGATTATCGATTCCGGCCCCGGCTTACGTCGATAAATCCCTCTCGATCAAAGACTTAACCACTGGCTTCGGCTCGCGCGAGCAAGGGTCGCGAGCGCGTCCCGCAGGGGGCGGAATCGGCCTATCAGGGGGCGAGCAGGGTGGGCTGTCTTTTGCCATCATAGTATTGCTTAATTAGTAAATTGCGTCAATCCGCGTATATAGGAAGAGACCCTCGGGAGGGCAAGGCGCAGGAGGATCATGAGGCGAACGAGTGGAGTGGGCATGTCGTCCAGGGTTCCCCCGCGCGAGGCGTGGTCGGCCGCGGACCGTAGCCGGCTGAAACCCGCGTGATGATGGGCACCGCCTGCTGCTATCATGGGCGCGAGAGGGAGATTCCGGAGATGGGTGCCAAACAGAAATACGCCGTCATCGACCCCGCCACCGGCAAGCTCGACCGCTCCATCTTCAGCGAGCGGGCGGCCTATGACGACGAGATGGAAAAGATCTTCGGGCGCGCCTGGCTGATGATCGCGCATGAAAGCCTGGTGCCGGAGCCCGACGATTTCTTCCACACCTATATGGGCGAAGACCCGGTCATCCTGACCCGCGATGGCGAGGGCAGCCTGCACGCGCTCCTGAATATGTGCCGCCACCGCGGCAACCGCGTGTGCCGTGTCGACGACGGCAACGCCAAACGCTTCATGTGCACCTATCACGGCTGGACCTACCGCAACGACGGCGCCCTCGAGTATATCCCCGGGCAATCCGAGGCCTATTACGATGCGCTCGATAAGTCGGCCCTCGGACTGATCGAGGCGCGTGTCGAGACCTATGCGGGCATCGTCTTCGCGACATGGGCCAAGGACGCACCGAGCCTCGAGGCCTTTCTCGGCGACGCGCGCTGGTATCTCGACACCGTGTTCAATCGGCGCGACGGCGGCATGCAGGCGCTCGGCCCGATGAAATGGCTCGAGCCGGTCAATTGGAAGACCTTGGTGGACAACTGCTCGGACAATTATCACGTCCCGACCAGCCATCTCTCGAGCGCTCGCGTCCAGACCCGCTTTCTCGGCCGGCCGCGGCTGTCCCATGAGGACCAGTTCGCAAGCCCCAACAAGCACGCCTTTGTCAACGGGCATTCGATCACCTTCCGCGACGCTGATGACAACATGCCTCGCTACGTGCACGGCGTGTCGACGGATACAATGCGGCTGTTCCAGGCGCACCACGAGGCGACGGTGCCCGAGGTCGAGCGGCGGCTCGGCACATTCCGCGCACGCCGGGTGCAGCTCGGCAATCATTCGATCTTTCCGAACGGGATCCTCGGGCTGCGGCTCGCCCTACCGCGCGGCCCGCTGAAGACCGAGTTCTGGCACTTCGTGCTGGTCGAGCGCGACATGCCCGAAGAAATGAAGCGTGTGATCCGGATCGGGAGCCAGGCCAACAATGGTGCTGCGGGGATGTTCGAGCAGGACGACGTCGACAACTGGCGTCACGTGACCGAAGCGAGCACGCGCCGCGTCGGGCGCCGACACCCGCAGGATCTGTCGATGGGGCTGGGGCATGCCGGGCCGCATCCGGATTATCCGGGGCTCGTCTCCGAGCGTTACATCTCGGAGAACAACCAGCGTCTCTTCTATCGGCGCTGGGAAGAGTTCATGAACGCCGAGAGCTGGGCGCAAATCCCGCTCGACCCGGTCACGGCCCAATTCGACGGTACGGCGACGATGCGGGGCTAGCCATGATCGGCCTGGACAAAAACGCCTCACGGCCGCCCCCGCGAAAGCGGGGGCCTAGGGCTAACGCACATCGCCCGTCACTGGATTCCCGCTGTTGCGGGAATGACGGCCGACCTGAAGCATTCATGCTCTAGGCGGCGCTCCGGTGGACACAAAGCGCGCGCCGGAAGCGGACCGCCCGGCGGAGCCGCCGATGGCACTGACCTCGCAGCAGGCGCTGTGGTTCGAGCTGATGCAATTCTACATTCGCGAGGCGTGGCTGCTCGACGAGCGCAAGTTCACGGAGTGGCTCGACCTCTTCACCGACGATGTCCTCTACTTCATGCCGCGCCGCAAGAACGTGCTGCGCCGCGAAGCGCACCGCGAGCTGACGCCGGTCGGCGATTTGGCGATCCTCGAGGAGGACAAACGCTATCTCGAAATGCGGGTGGCCCGGCTCGACACCGGGATGGCCTGGGCCGAGGATCCCCCCTCGCGCACCCGTCACCTGATCGGCAATCTCGAGGCGACGCCGCTGGAAAATGGCGAGGTGCAGGCCAGGACCGCGTTTCTGGTGTACCGCTCGCATCTGGAGACGGATCATCAGCTCCTCTCCGGCTGCCGCGAGGATTTGCTGCGCAAGGTGGACGGCGCGTGGAAGGTGGCGAGGCGCACGATCGTGCTCGACGCCAACGTGTTGCTCGACAAAAATCTCAGCGTCTTTCTCTAAAGGGCAAAGCAAAGCGGAGGAGCGATGAAATCGGCCTACGGACGACAGACGCCGGCGCCAGATTACGAGCTGACCTGCGTCGAGCCAGGCAGCCCAATGGGCGAGCTGATGCGCCGCTACTGGCAGCCGGTCTGCACATCGGACGAACTGCGCGATCTACCGCGGAAGGAAAAGCTTCTATGCGAAGAGATTGTCGTGTTTCGCGACAAGAAGGGGCGGGTCGGCGCTCTCGACCCGCATTGCGCGCATCGCGGCACATCGCTCGAATGGGGCCGCGTCGAGGAGCACGGGCTGCGCTGCTGCTATCACGGCTGGCTCTACGACACGCAGGGCCGGTGCATCGATATGCCGTGCGAGACGGAGGAGTTCCGCGAGCGCATGGATGTGTGGCAGCCCGCCTATCCCGCAATGGAGTATGGCGGGCTCGTCTTCGTCTATATGGGCCCACCCGGCACCGAGCCGCTGTTCCCGCGCTTTGACATCATCGACCCGGCCTGGAATAGTCAAGAGTGGGGCGAGGACGTCGTATTGCGCGGGATGCGGCTGTGGGGCAACTACGCGGTCGGCATGGTCAAGGACTGCAACTGGCTGCAGCACTATGAGAACATTGTCGACCCGTACCACCTGCTGATACTGCACCAGTGGATCAGCGGCGACCAGTTCGACGGTGCCTTGATGCAGGGCAAGGCCACGATCGGCTGGGAGAGGACGCCGCTCGGCGTGCGTTACAATGTGATCAAGGACCTGCCGAGCGGCAACCGCATGGTGCGGCACGCCGAATGCATCGTCCCAAACATGTTCATCATCCCGAGCATCCGCGAGCCCGGCACGACGCCGAAGCGCAGGGAGCGCGGCACCGAACTGTCCTGGGCCGTGCCGATCGACAATGAGCATGTGCGCGGCATCAGCATCGTCGCCTGGCCGCTCGAGAATGGTGAGCCGAAGCCCGACTGGAAGCCGGGGACCGATACGATCGCCGACATCCGGCCGGGCTCGTTCCTGAAACGCAGCTACGAGGAGCGGCAGCGCAAGCCCGACGATCTCGAAGCGCAGGAGGGCCAGCGCCCGATCGCGATCCACGCGCTCGAAAACCTGGCGCATTCGGATACCGGCATCGTCATGCTGCGGCGGCTGTTGCGCGAGCAGCTAACGCGCGTCGAGCGAGGTCTCGATCCGATCAACGTCGTGCGCGACGCGGCAGCGAACCAGCGCATCCCGACCGGCGCCTGGAACACGATCTTATCGTCGGCAGAAGCGGCCGCGCTGCCCTACAGCGAAGACCTCTGACGAGAGGCGTGGGGACGGGGCGCGGCTGTTCGGGCGGTAATCCGACGAACACAAAGTGCGCCTCGCAGCGCCGTCGCGCTGGAGCTGATCAAAGCCCGCAGTTCGGGTAATCCGGGTATGGGCAATTATAGGGATATGCCGGAGCCGGCGGATAGTATGGGTAGTACGGCGTACTGGCAGCGGCGGCGCCGACTACGGCACCTGCCGCGACGCCGGCGGCAACGCCACCCCAACCCGGCCCGTAATAGCCGCCCCCATAGCCGCCGCTGACATTGACATTGCGGTTGACGTTGACGTTCCGGTTGATGTTGGCGCTGTTGAAGTTTCCTCGGTTAACGTTAGCGTTGTTGAAATTCCCACGGTTGACGTTAGCGCTGTTGAAGTTTCCACGGTTGACACCGGCGCCCGCACCGGCCCAGGAACCTCGCCCGGCGCCACCGCCGCCGGCGACACTGCCGCCGCCGCGAAAACCGCCGCCACCGCCGCGACCGCCCCCGCGCACGAGCACCAACGGCGCATCTTTCGCATCCGCCGTCGCGGCGGCGATATTGCCGGCCATGCTGCCGCTCCAGACAGCCGGGACGGCCGGTGCTTCCGTAGCCATCAACCCGATCAAGGCGATCGGCGCCATGTAGAGCAGATACTTAGTCATCGCTGCGGCCTCATTCGGTGTATTTGGCCTCAATTTCCTTCG
>Ga0306925_10006635_pt1 | contig 10769 bp, 8 predicted proteins | sample flu12Cox44000176_FD_203755 | JGI IMG/M metagenome (GOLD analysis project Ga0306925, IMG submission 203755) | Lab enrichment of tropical soil microbial communities from Luquillo Experimental Forest, Puerto Rico - flux8day.12C.oxic.44.000.176 (v2)... | ecosystem: Environmental > Terrestrial > Soil... | reverse complement strand
TTGTTTTGCTGGTCCTCACGTTTGCGCTGGTACGTTCGCGGTTGTCAGTGGAGAACCCGGGCAATTTACAGCACGTGTTGGAGAGCATCGACGCGATGATCAGCCGGCAAGCCCACGAAGTCATCGGCCACGGCTACGAACGCTACACGAACTACCTGGTGACGCTCGGGATTTTCATCCTGACGTGCAACTTGATTGGGCTAATTCCCGGATTCGAGGCTCCGACAGCGATCCCCTCGGTACCGCTGGGTTGCGCGGTTGTGACCTGGATCTACTACCACATGCAGGGCCTGCGGGAAAACGGCCCAGTGGGCTACATCAAACACTTTATGGGTCCGGTGTGGTGGCTGGCCCCGCTGATGTTCGTGATCGAAATCGCAAGCCATCTGGCGCGGATTCTCTCGCTCACCGTCCGTCTTTTTGCCAACATGTTTGCAGGCGACATGGTGACTCTGGTGTTCTTCTCGCTGTTCCCGATAGCTATTCCGGTGATTTTCATGCTGCTGCATATTGGCGTCGCGTTCATCCAGACGTACATTTTCGTGCTGCTGGCAACGGTGTATATCGGCGAGGCGGTGGCGCACGAGCACTAACAAGTTTGCTGCGAGCGTGAGGGCGTCTGTACAAGGATGACGTCAACCACCCACTGGCAGCGATTCATAAGGAGAAACACAATGCGGAAACTGACGATTGGATTGTTCTCGCTGCTGGCCATCATGATGATGACCATGCCGGCATACGCGCAGGGCGGCGCCGCCGCACCTGCTACCAACTGGGTTGCGATCGCCTCGGGCTTTGGCATGGCGATTGCCGCCGGCATGGCCGCTCTCGGCCAAGGCCGGGTGGGCGCTGCTGCCTGCGAAGGCATGGCACGCAACCCGGGCGCACGTCCTGGAATTCAGCTCGCGCTAATTCTTGGACTCGCGTTCATCGAGTCCCTGGTGCTGTTCACGCTGGTCATCGTCTTCGCCAAGGTCGTCTAGTTTCGGCTTAGGCAATCAAACAAATGCCCTGTCCTCGGACAGGGCATTTTGCTTCGCTACAGAACGTGGTCGCAGACGTTCAGGGCACCCTACTTCAGCAGGTCCTGGGCGGCGCGGACGGCGTCTGCCAAAACGCGATTGGGCAGCACGCCGAGGTAGATGGTGGCGATAAGGCTGATGGCGATCCCGACGCCCAAACTGACAGAGATCGGGGCAACCGGTGTGTCGTTGCGCTCATCATGCATGTACATGTACACAATGATCCGCAGGTAGTAATAGGCGGCAATGGCGCTGTTGATGACTCCGATGATGGTGAGCCCAACGAGGTTGGACTGCAACGCCGCCGAGAACACGTAAAACTTGGCGAAGAAACCGCCCGTAATTGGGATGCCAATCAGAGAAAGCAGAAACATGGTCAGCATGGCTGCGAGAAGCGGGGAACGGCGCCCCAGCCCGATGTAGTCTTCGAGAGTCACATACCGCTCACCCTTGCCGGAGAGATGAGCGACGATGGCGAATGCTCCCACGTTCATGGCCGCATAGGATGCGGCGTAGAATATCGCGGCCGAGATCCCCAGAGTCTGCGCAGCCGCGAAGGCCACCAGCAGGTATCCAGCGTGCGCGATCGAGGAATAGGCCAGCAGTCGTTTGACGTTGTTCTGCACCAGCGCGCCAATGTTGCCGATCGTCATCGAGAGCACAGCCGATATCCAGACCAACCAGAACCATCCGGGAGCCCCCGTCGCGAACAGCACGCGGAGCAGGACGGCGAACGCCGCCGCTTTCGGGCCGGTGGACATGAATCCAACGATGGGCGCGGGCGCGCCTTCGTACACGTCCGGAGTCCAGACGTGGAAGGGAGCGGACGCGACCTTGAAGCCGATACCGACAAACATCAAGGACACGGCAAGATAGGTTAGTACCGAGTGCTGTGTGCTAAGGACCTCGGCGATGCGATACACGTTCGTAGTTCCGGTCGCGCCGAAGACCATGGCGACGCCATAGAGGAAAAATGCGGTAGCGAACGATCCGAGCAGGAAGTACTTAATGGAAGACTCGGCGCTTTCCGCCGCCCGCCGCCGGAATCCGGCGAGAATGTAGGTCGCGATCGACGAAATTTCGAGGGCGATGAAGATCAGCACCAGTTCGATGGCCGAGGACATCAACATCATGCCGACGGCTGCCAACAGAATTAGACCGTAATACTCTCCTGCCTGGATCTTCTGTATTTCGAGGTATTCAAAAGAGCTGAGGACTACAACGAGCGTGACCAGAAGCACGACGACATGAAAGAAAATGCTGAAGGCATCGACACGTACCATGTTAAAGAAAGCGTCGCCGTAAAAGTTGGACTGATACGCAGTAGCGCCCAAAGCGGCCAAGACGCCTATCAATCCAAGGTAGCCCAGGGGCTTTTTCGACTCGTTGGTAGGGATGACCGGATCCACCAGCATGACCAGGATGGCGAAGATGCTGAGCACGATCTCAGGAAGGATCCGGATGTAGTCAACAATCGGAATCATCGTCCGATCACCTGCATAAGGGCTTGAGTAACGTGAGTGGCCGAGGGCACAGCCCCCTGGAATCCACCAGAAAATTGCTTCAGCGCGAAGGAAACAGACGGATCGATCGAATGGAGCCAGAGAACGGGCGCCACACCCATGGCGAGCGCGGCCATTGCCAGAGGCCACATCGAGACACGCTCGCGGGCATCCATGTCCTGCAAATTATTGTTCACCGGATGGGTCAACTGACCGTAAAAGACGCGCTGGTACATCCACAGCAGGTAACAGGCGCTCCAGATCACGCCCGTGGCGGCGAGGATGCCATAGATCTGCCGCGCCTGGAAAGCTCCGCTAAGGATGAGGAACTCGCCAACGAATCCGTTCAGCAACGGCAAACCAATCGACGATAGCATGATGAAGGCGAAGAACGTGGCATACACCGGCATTGGGGTAGCGATGCCGCCGTACTCGGAAATTTCGTAGGTGTGACGGCGTTCGTAGATCATGCCCAGGAGCATGAACAAAGCGCCCGTGGAGATTCCATGTGCAAGCATCTGGTAAACGGCGCCGTCGATCCCAATCTGAGTAAAGCTGAAGATGCCAAGCACGACAAAGCCCAGGTGGCTGACCGAGGTGTACGCGACAAGTCTCTTTACGTTGGGCTGGACCAGGGCGACCAGCGCTCCGGAGATGATGCTGATGATCGCCAGCACAATGATCCACGGCGCGTTGCGCTGTGACTGCTCCGGAAAAAGACCGAGATTGAAGCGCAGCAGGCCGTACGTTCCCATCTTCAGCAGCACGCCTGCCAGTAGTACGGAACCTGCAGTTGGCGCCTCCACGTGTGCGTCCGGTAGCCAGGTGTGGAGAGGGAAGAGGGGCACCTTTACGGCAAAGGCTACAAAGAAGCCCAGAAACAGCCATTGGGCGGCCGAGTCGAAGCCGTCGATCTGGGCATTCTGAATGGCGCTCTGGATGACCACGAAGTCAAAGCTGCCGGTGTGGGCATAGAGCCAGATGACGGACGCCAGCATGAACACTGATGCAATCATCGTGTAAAGGAAGAACTTTACCGCCGCGTAGATGCGGCGACCGTGCCCGTACATGCCGATGATCAGCGCCATCGGGATCAGCGTGGCTTCCCAGAAAAAGTAAAAGAGGAACAGGTCGAGTGCCACGAAGACACCGATCATCGCGGTCTCGAGTATCAACATCAGGATGAAGAATTCCTTCACCCTGTCATGCACCGACTTCCAGGAGATCAGCACGCACAGCGGGGTGAGGAAGGTGGTGAGCACCACCAGCCACATCGAGATACCGTCGATGCCGAGGTGATAGTGGATGTTCGGATGCGTAATCCACGGGATATCTTGCTCGAACTGGAAGCCAGCCTGCCCGCGCACGTAGTACCAGGGAAGGTGGAGTGACGCCAGGAGGGTGACCAGCGAGATGCCCAGCGCAAACCAGCGGATGTCACGATCGCGGCGGGGAAAGAGGGTGAGCAAGAGGCCACCGATGAAGGGCAGGAAGGTGACAACCGTAATGATGTTGTTGTCGATATAGTTCATCGCACACCCTTCCACACCATGAAGGCAATTACCACAGCTGCGCCGAAGGCGACCCACCCGGCGTAGGAGCGTATGTTGCCGGATTGCATCTGTCGCATGCCGTCGGAGATATCTTTCGCTCCACTAGCGCTCTCGTCGACTGCACCATCGATTAGCGTGGCATCGATGCCCTTCCAGAGAACGTTGGTCGACACCAGAACAATCGGCTTGATGATGGCAGCGCTATAGAATTCGTCCACTTTGTACTTATCGAGAACAAACGTATACAGACCACCCGCGCTCTTGGCAAGTTGCGCCGGCAATTCAGGACGCTTGTAGTAGAGGAACCAGGCGCCGAAGAAGCCGATCGCTGCGACCGCGACAGAGATTACCATCAAAGCCAGTTCGGTACTGGCCTCCTCGTGATTCGCGGGAGCTTCAGCGGGCATGGCTGCGGCTTCTCCCCCCGGGGCCGCTTCTGCAGTTGAGTGGAAGACGGGATCGAGGAAATGATCGAAGCGGTCGGAGCCGCCCAACACGGTAGGGATTCCGACCCATCCGCCGACGCACGAGAGAAGTGCCAAAATCATGAGCGGAATGATCATGACCATGGGGCTCTCGTGCGGCGTCCCGTGCCCTCCGCGCGCATCATGGCCGTCATGGCCGTGAGCGGAGTCTTCCGCCTGCGCGCCGCGGTATTGGCCGAAGAAGGTCAAGAACCAGAGGCGGAACATATAGAACGAAGTCATGCCGGCAGCAATGATGCCAATGAGCCACAGTACGTGATCGCCCCTCGCCCAGGTCTTCCAGAGAATCTCATCCTTCGAGAAGAAGGCTGCCAGAGGAGGGAAGCCGGCGATGGTGAAGGTCGCAATCGTCATGCACCAGAAGGTGTAGGGCATGTACTTGCGCAGGCCGCCCATGTGACGCATGTCCTGTTCTCCTCCCAGGCCGTGAATGATGGCTCCGGCAGAAAGGAAGAGCAGCGCCTTGAAGAACGCATGGGTCATCAGGTGGAAAATGCCCGCGCCGTACGCGGCAACGCCGACGCCCATGAACATGTAGCCAAGCTGTGAGATCGTGGAGTATGCCAGCACCTTCTTGATATCAGTTTGCAAGATGCCGATGGAGGCGGCGAAAATCGCGGTCAATGTTCCGATAACAGCAACCGCCATGAGCGCAATGGGCGCACGATCAAAAATGGGGTTGGAGCGCTCCAACATGTACACGCCGGCCGTCACCATGGTCGCCGCATGAATCAGGGCAGAAACGGGAGTGGGGCCCTCCATCGCGTCCGGCAGCCAGACGTAGAGAGGAATCTGGGCGGACTTTCCGATGGCGCCCACCAACAGCAGCAGGCCGATGGCTGTCAGCAGGCCAGCGGTGACCTCTACCGGGTATGGCGACACCGCATTAAAGACATGCTCGTATTGCAGGTTCCCGAAATGCTTGATGAGCAAGAAGAGCGCGATCAGGAAGCCAAAATCACCGACGCGATTGGTGATGAAGGCCTTCTTGCCCGCGTCCGCGGCCGAATCCTTAAGGAACCAGAAGCCGATGAGCAGGTACGAGGACAGGCCCACGCCCTCCCATCCTACGAACAGCAGCAGGTAGTTGTTCGCCAGGATGAGGGTGAGCATGAAAAACATGAAGAGGTTGAGATAGGCGAAGTAGCGATAGTAGCCGCCCTCGTGCTCCATGTAGCCAATGGAATAGATGTGGATGAGGAAGCCAACACCGGTGACGATCAGCAGCATGACCAGAGAAAGCTGGTCGAGGTAGATGCCGTACTCCGCAAAGAATGTGCCGGCGCTTATCCACGTGGCATAGCGCTCAATGTGAGGGATTTGGTCGGCAGGCAGTCCGAGGAAGCGCACCGTCACGTAAAGCGCGTAACCAAAGGCAGCGGCTGTCGTTCCGAGCGCGATGGTATTCACCAACGCCTTGGAGAAGCGCTTGCCCAGCAAGCCATTGATCGCGGCGCCAGCCAGCGGTAACAGCGGAATGATCCAAAGATGAAGGCTCATAGTTTAAGCAAGTTGACGCGATCGACGTTCAGAGTCTCGCGCGTCCGGAAAACCGAAATGATGATTGCCAGGCCCACGGCAGTTTCCGCAGCAGCCACAACCATCACGAAGAAGACGAAAACGTGTCCGCTAAGCGCGCGCAATTCTGCGGCGAACGCAACGAACGTCAGGTTCACCGCGTTGAGCATCAGCTCGATCGACATGAAGATGGTGATGATGTTGCGCTTGATCAGAAATCCGGTGACGCCGCAGGCAAACAAAATTGCGCTCAGGACAAGGTAATAAGATAGAGGGACCATTTATTCCTCCCTCCGCGCCAGCACCACGGCGCCCATAATGGCGATCAGAATCAGGATCGACGTGACTTCGAACGGCAGCAGGAAGTCGCGGAAGAGCAAGTGCGCGATCGCTTGCGGGTTGCCAAAGCCCTCGGTGCCGTTGAGGATGGCCGGCCCTCCGATGGAGATGCGGTCGAGCCCGGCGAAGCGGCCAAGTACCCAAACCCCGATGGCGAGTCCGGCGATCAGGCCCGGAACGCCAAGCACAATCGCGACCCGGCTGCTGTGTGGAAGCACCTCTTCTTCGCCGGCATTGAGCAGCATGATGGTGAAGACGAAGAGCACCATGACCGCGCCGGCATAAACAATGATCTGCACTGCAGCGACGAACTCGGCTCCCAGCAAGAGGTAGAGCAGCGCGAGCGAGCCCATCACCACGATCAGCGACAACGCGCTGTTGATGGGATGCTTCTGCACGAGCAGGTTGATCGCCGCCCCGACGCATACCGCTCCGAAAATGAAGAACAGAACAAGATGCATGATTTTCACTTAGCCGGCGCCCACTGCCTGCCGGGATCGATCCTCAGAGACGCTGCGCTACTTCAACGCAACCACCAGGCCGGTGACGATGATGTTGGCAATCGCAAGCGGCAAAAGGAATTTCCATCCGAAGGCCATTAACTGGTCGTAACGGAAGCGAGGAAGCGTGCCCCGGACCCAGATATAGATAAAGAGGAATAAAAAGACCCGCAGCATGAACCAGAGCACTGGCAACAACGACTGCACGATGGGCGGACCAAACACCGGTCCTGACCATCCGCCAAAGAACAGGATGGAGGCCACGCAAGCCACGGTAATCATGTTGGCGTATTCAGCCATGAAGAACATGGCGAACTTCATCGAACTGTATTCGGTATGGTATCCGGCAACCAACTCGGTTTCCGCTTCAGGAAGATCGAAGGGGATGCGGTTGGTCTCAGCATACGCGGCCATGATGTATATGAAGAAGGCGATGATCTGTCCCTTGAAGATGTTCCACCTGGGAATGAAGCCCAGCCAGGTTCCCGCCTGCGAATCGACGATGTCACGCAGGCTGAAGCTGCCCGACAAGATCAGGATTCCAACCAGCGACAAGCCAAGCGCAATCTCGTAGCTCACCATCTGCGCCGAGGCGCGCAGACTGCCCAGCATGGAGTACTTGCTGTTGGAGGACCAACCCGCGAGCGCGACTCCGTAGACGCCAATCGAGGTCACGCCGAGGATGATCAGGAGTCCGATATTGACGTCCGCAATTCCCAGCGGCGTGTGAATTCCGCCAACGGTGATCCAGGGACCGAGCGGAATCACCGCGATCGAGGTCAGCGCCAAGGTCACCGAGATAATCGGAGCGAGAAGATATAAAGGCTTGTAAACGTACGGAGGTGTAAGATCTTCCTTAAAGATAAACTTTAAGCCGTCAGCCAACGGCTGCCAGATGCCGAACGGACCGACGCGGGAGGGACCCCAGCGGTTCTGTATGTGGCCCACAACTTTGCGCTCCAGCAGTACGGTGTAGGCCACGGCGGTGAGGAGAACAAAGACCACGATCAGGATCTTGATCACCGATACCAGGATGTAGGTTCCAATGGTCATTGAATGAATACGTTCACGCTGCGTTGTTTCACGCGGCCCGCGCCGCGTACCTTACAGCCATCTAAATAGGACCGGCGCAAGACAACCGCGACCAACGTCAGTCAGCCGCAACTTCTTTGTCGGCCGGTGAGACCTGGTGCCGTTCCATCACTGAATTCAACGTGGCGGAATAGCGCCCCAGAGTGCCCGATGTGAACAGGGTGTCGTCGGCGGGCCGAATCAGTTCGGGATGCCCGGTACCGGTTGCCCCTGTGATCTGCACCAGTTGCGTGTGTTTGTCCTGACCCGCCAGCAATTCCAAGCGCGAAACGTCATACCCCGGCACTAACCGCTGAATCTCGTCCAGCATGGCAGTCGGATCGTACGGGCTCGTCTTCGGTTCCAGATTATGGGCCGCGAGCCATACGGCGTGCTGATCCGATTCTCCCGACTGCGCACCGCGGGTCTGCCCCATGTCGGCGCGAACTCCGCCGCCTAGGAAGGGCACGAGTTTCTGAACCTCGTATCCCATGGCATGCGCCAGGCGAACGATACATTCGAAATCGCTGCGCGCACCGGCGAAATCGCCTGCCTTCTTGATCATCTGGAGATCACCGGCCGTATTGGTGTAGGTGCCTTCCTTCTCGTAGGCGTTGGCGACGGGCAAGACGACATCGGCTACGTTGGCGGTCTCGGTCAGAAACATGTCCTGTATCACGACAAAGGTCTTCGATAGCGCAAACGGGTCAAGGCTGTAACGCGCGATCGGATTCGAGCCAACGACGTAGAGCGCCTTAAGCTTGCCCTCCCCGGCCGCGTCTACCATTTGCAGGAGGTTCAGACCGGCGGTCTGAGGAATCGCGTCCACCCAATCGGCATGGAACTTCGTCGCGCCCGCGACCGGGGCGTAGCCGGGCAGCATGTCGGGAAAGAGTCCCATGTCGGCGGCGCCGCGCGAGTTGGCATAGTCGCCCAGACATAGGAACTTGGCGCCCTGCGCCAGACCGGCATCGATCAAAGTCTTGACGTCGGCACCGCGCAACTCCGAACCGAAGATCACGACCAGTCCCTGCTCAGCCTTCAGCCTGTCGCGCAATTCCGTGAGCGCTTCGCGCGTTAGATCCGCAGAAGTCAGAGCATCAGCGGCGGAATCGTTGCCAGCGAGGAATTGCACAAAGCTGCTTTCCGAGCCTGCGGCAATCTGCGCAAACGCGGCGGCCTGGCGGCGCAGCTTGATGGGGTGGGAATTCACCACATAAAATTTGGCGCGATGCAGACGCACGTTGGTGCGGATTTGCCATGCCAGTAACGGATGCTGCTCGGTCGGATTGTTGCCGATCAGCAGGATGGCCGGAGCGGTACCAACATCGCGCATGGAAGCCGTGGCATTCGATCGTCCAGCCAGCGCCGAGGCGAAAGCAGGAAAGTCGGCCGTGCGGTGGTGGTCGATATTGTTGGTGCCTAGCACCAGACGCGCGAATTTCTGCAACAGGTAATTCTCTTCGTTGCTGGTGCGGTTCGAGCCGATGACACCTACGCAAGCCGGACCAGAAGCCGCCACGGCCTCCTTGAACCTGGACGCGATGAGCTGGAAGGCTTCGTCCCAGGTAGCGGGGACGAACCTGCCGTCGCGCTTGATCAGCGGGCGGTTAAGACGCTCGGGGTCGTGGGCGAAGTCGAAGGCGTATCGCCCCTTGACACAAAGAAAATCGCCGTTAATGCCGCTCTTGTCGCGATTGTCGCCGCGCACGATCTCCATGCCAGTGTCAGCGCGGCGCACGCCCAGCGTAGTGGTGCAACCGTCCCCGCAATGGGTGCAGACGGTGCCGATGTGCTTCATCTCCCACGGCCGTGTCTTGTAGCGATAGGCGCCCGAAGTAAGCGCGCCGACGGGGCAGATGTCGATGCACATGCCGCACTCTTCACACTCGAGGTGATCTTGCATATTGGGCGCGATGATGGAGCCCGATCCACGGTTCTGAATGCCGAGCGCCCAGACGTCCATACCTTCGCCGCAGGCGCGAATGCAGCGATAGCAGAGAATGCAGCGCGGGCGGTCGAAGTACACCACTGGAGACCATTGCTGCTCCTCGCGGTGGTTCTTCATGTCCATGAACTTCGATTCGGCGGCGCCGTACTTGAAGGTCATGTCCTGCAACTCGCACTCGCCGCCGGCATCGCACACCGGGCAGTCCAGCGGGTGATTGGCGAGCAGCAACTCCAGCATGGACTTGCGGGCCTGTTTGATCTTGTCGCTTTCGGTTGTGACGACCATGCCCTCGCCAACCGGCGTGGTGCACGCGGTCTGCAACTTTGGCATCTTCTCGATTTCAACCAGACACATGCGGCAGGCGCCCTGCAACGACAGGCCAGGGTAATAGCAGAACGAAGGCACTTCGATGCCCATGCTCTTGCAAGCCTCAATCAGCAGCGTTCCGGCGGGAACCGTGAGTTTCTTGCCGTCAACCGTGAGTGTTACGTCAGCCACGTAGTTTCCTTGGTCGTTGAACTACCGTCTGCCTCTTCGGCTCACTCTTCGCCTTTCGCTCTTTTGGTTGGGCTCACGTCTGCAAGCGAAATGTGAATGACAAAAAGTGTCGTCACGCCAGCGCCGGTTCTGCAACCTTTTCGAACGGGCAAGGCTTACCGTCAAGGTGATCCTCGAATTCTTTGCGAAACTTCTGCACGTAGGAAATGATCGGCATCGCTGCCGCATCGCCCAGCGGACAGAACGTGCGCCCGAGCATGTTCTCCGCCAGGTAGTTCAGGTTGTCGATATCCTTTGCCACACCGCCGCCGGAATGGAAGCGCGTCAACG
>Ga0306925_10006634_pt1 | contig 10770 bp, 10 predicted proteins | sample flu12Cox44000176_FD_203755 | JGI IMG/M metagenome (GOLD analysis project Ga0306925, IMG submission 203755) | Lab enrichment of tropical soil microbial communities from Luquillo Experimental Forest, Puerto Rico - flux8day.12C.oxic.44.000.176 (v2)... | ecosystem: Environmental > Terrestrial >... | reverse complement strand
TCTAGCGGTCACTTTGCGTGATTGAACGCCCCGCCTACAAGTGAGTTGGACGCTGTCTCGTGGAACGAGTCACTCGTTCCACGAGACAAGATCAACAAGTAACGTTTTCGCAGGTGCGCCGCCAGGGACTCGAACCCCGAACCCGCGGATTAAGAGTCCGCTGCTCTGCCAGTTGAGCTAGCGGCGCATTCAGAACGCTGTGATCGTAGCAGCAATCGCCAGGGCGTGGCGAATCCCGGAGATCGGCTGGGGGAACCGTGTGACGTTCGGAAGAAATGCCTTAAAAGGCTCATATTCCGAACGGTTCCTGGTAGCCAGGACCGGGTCAGGCCCGTGCACGACGTAGCTCGGCGGTTACGCTGTGCGCCGAACCGGGCACGGAGAGCGAACCGGAGGACGACGAGCGGACTTATGCCGGTGACAGCGGAATGACCAGTCCTAACCGCACCAAGCCGACGGCCAGAGCCGAACCGCCCCAGATGCCGCCCCCCGCCCCACCCGCTGCAGCGGGGACCGGAAACTGGCTGGCCTGGCTGGACGTCCTGCGCGGGCTCGCAGGCCCTCATGTTCACTGGGACGATGCTCTACCGGGCCGAGCAAGGGCGCTACTCCTGGCGTAAGGCCATCCCCTTGGCGGTCGCCGTGCTGGGGCTGGCCATCACGGCCGGCATCTGGCACCACAACCCGGGGAACATGTCCGCCCACGACCAGTTCGTCTGGAACCGCAGCTGGTTCATGTCGGTCTTCCTGGCCGGCCTGACGTTCGGGATCGGGCTTTCCCTCCGGCACGTCACCTGGCCCCGGGCCCTGACCTGGCTGGGACTGATCAGCTACTCGGTCTACCTGCTGCACCCGGCGCTCATCGAGGTCTACCGTCACCTGACCTGGACGGCGGATCACTCGTTCTGGATCCAGCTGCTCATCGACGCGTTGTTCCTGGTCATCCTCGTCGCGGTGTGCTCGGTGACCTACCTGCTGGTGGAACGGCCCATGCAGGACGCCGGCCGTCGGCTGGCCCGTCGGCTCGATGCCCGGGTCGGTCCCGACCGTTTCCCGGTCCGGATGCGCAGCCCGGAACCGGTCCTGGCGCATAGCTCTCGCGCGACCGAATAGGCGCGCTACGGCATCCTGGTATCCATGGGTCCACCGTCGATTCCACCGTCCGGCCCGCCGTCCCCGGCCGCGCCGCTCGCCACCCCGCTGCCGTCGCCCCGCGACCCCGGCGGGCGCTACCGGGTCTGCCTGGTCTGCTTGGGCAACATCTGCCGGTCGCCAATGGCCGAGACCGTGCTGCGCGCTTCGCTCGCCGCGGCCGGCCTGGCCGAGGCGGTCACCGTGGACAGCTCGGGTACCGGAGACTGGCACGTCGGCGAGCCAATGTACCCGCAGGCCCGCCAGGCGCTGGCCCGGCACGGCTATGACGGCTCGACGCACCGGGCCCGGCAGTTCGATGCCTCCTGGCTTGGCCAGCGTGACCTGTTCCTGGCCATGGACGCGAGCAATCTCGCCACCTTGCGACGGCTGGCCGACCCGGCGGACCGTGACCGGATCCGCCTGTTCGGCGAGGTGGGCGGGCTGGGCGAGCGCGGCGAGATCCCCGACCCCTACGGCGGGAACGAGGCCGACTTCGGCTACGTGCTTGACCTGCTCGGCGCCGCCGCCCCGGTCATCGCGGCCCGGCTGGCTCAGCTGCTCGGCCGTCCCGGCGCCCCGGCGTGAGCCGCTCCGGCGGCGTGGCCGACCAGATGGCGCGGCTGACCGGGCTGGCCGTCCGCGAGGCGCGAGTCGTCGGCGGGCAGCACGGCTACCAGCACCTGATGATCACGCTGTCCGGCGGGCGCCGCGCCTTCGCCAAGGCCGTCTCGGTGGCCCCGGACCTAGCCGCGGCCACCGATCACGTCGCGGCCGCCTTCGCGGCCGAGGCGCACAGCCTGCGCTGGCTGGGTGAGGCCGCCGCCGTTCCGGTACCGGACGTACTAGCCGTCGGCCCGGAGGCGCTGGTCATCTCGATGATCCCGCCCGGCCGGGCCACGCCCGAGGCGGCCTTTCAGTTCGGCACGGAACTCGCCCGGCTGCACGCGGCCGGCGCGGCCAGCTTCGGCGCGCCGTGGCCGGGCTTCATCGCCAGCCTCCCGCTGGACAACACGCAGGACACCGGGAACTGGCCGCAGTGGTACGCGGGTCGCAGGCTGCTGCCGTTCCTTAGCCGGGCCGTGGACGCGGGCGCGCTGCGACCCGAAGATGCGCGGCTGGTGGAGGCGGTCATCGACCGGATCGGTTCGCTGGCCGGCCCGGCCGAGCCGCCGAGCCGGATCCACGGTGACTGCTGGGCCGGGAACGTGCTGTGGTCCGGCGGCCGGGGCTGGCTTATCGACCCGGCGGCGCACGGCGGGCACCGCGAGACCGACCTGGCCATGCTGGCCCTGTTCGGCGCGCCCAGCCTGGACCGGATCCTGGTCGGCTACAACGATACGGTCCCGCTGGCGGCGGGCTGGCGGTCCAGGATCCCGCTGCACCAGCTGCACCCGCTGCTCGTGCACGCGTGCCTGTTCGGTGCCTCGTACCGGGACGAGGTCCAGTCCGCGGCCCGCGCCGCCCTGGCCGCCTAGGCCCGGTCCGCGGCCCGCGCCGCCTTGGTCCCGTCCACCTCGTCATCCAGCTCGGGATCATCGGCCAGGTCGGCATCGTCGGGATGACCCATCGCCTCGGGCGCCAGTGGGAGCGCGATCCGGAACGTCGCCCCCTGGCCCTCGACCGTGCGCACCGAGGTGACGCCGCCCTGGGCCGCGACCAGCGCGCGCACGATCGCCAGGCCCAGCCCGCTGCCCCCGGTAGTGCGGCCCCCGGCTGTCCGCGTCCTGGCCTGGTCCGCGCGGTAGAACCGCTCGAACACCCGGCGAGCCTGCTCCGGGGTCATGCCGGGCCCGTGGTCGGTCACGTCGAGGAGCACGGCCGGAGAGTGATCGCCCGCCTGCGGGTCGAGGGTTCCGGTACTGAGCGAGATCTCGATCGCGGTTCCGTCGGGTGTGTGGGTGAGCGCGTTGCTCATCAGGTTCCCGATCACCTGCCGCAGCCGTGCCTCGTCGCCCATGACCAGGAACGCGGCCCCCGGCTGGACGGACAGGTCGATGGCCCGGGCCGGCGCCAGCAGCCGCGCGTCGTGCACCGCGTCGGCGGCCAGCGAGAGCAGGTCCACCGGCTGCCGGGCCAGCGGGCGCTGCTGGTCGAGCCGGGCCAGCAGCAGCAGGTCCTCAACCAGCAGACCCATCCGGGCGGCTTCCTTCTCCACCCGCTGCATGATCCGGTCCACGTCGTCGGGCATAAGCCCGGTCGCCTCGGGTGCGTTCGCGGCCTGCGCCGCCTCCTGGTCGCGGTCCCAGCGGCGGACCAGACCGCCGCGCTGGCGGTAGTACTCGGCGAAGCCGCGGATCGCGGTCACCGGCGTCCGCAGCTCATGGCTGGCGTCGGCGACGAACCGCCGCATCCGCTCCTCTGACCGGTGCGCCGCCGCCTCCGACTCCTCCTGCTTGTGAAACGCGGTTTCGATCTGGCTGAGCATGGTGTTCAGCGACCGGCCGAGGCTGCCGATCTCCGTCCGCGGATCGCGTTCCGGCACCCGGCGGTTCAGGTGCCCGGCCGCGATCTCACCCGCGGTCTCCTCGATGTCCACCAGCGGCCGCAGGCTCGCCCGCACGACCATCACGATGGCCAGCGCCAGGATGCACACGACGATGAGCCCGATGATCAGGACCGTCACGGCCAGGCTGCCGATCGTCGCGTTGATGTCGCCAAGGTCGGCGCCGACGATCAGCGTGCCCGTGACCTGCTCGATGCCGCCTGTGCTGGTTGGCGCCTGGTACTGGATGGGCCCTGCGATGACCCGCCAGGTGTGGGAACCTGACTGGGCCCGGACCGTCACGAGCTTTCCCCTGTTCGCGAAGGCCCACAGCTCGCTGGAGGGCACCGCCGGGACCGATTGCGAATAGCCGCTGTTGGGGAGTCCGTCTTCCGAACCGGCCGGGCTTAGCGTGGTTCCCGACTCCTGGATGCCTGCGAAGATGTTGCTGGCGCCCACCCGATAGGCGTACCCGGGCGGATGGTCGGGCGGCCAGTTGTTGATGAGGCTGCTGTAGAGGGTCTGCAGTTGGGCGTCATCCTGCGAGACCAGGTAGGAGCGCAGCACCCAGACACTGCTGATGCTGATGGCCGCGACCGCGGCGATCACCAGCGCGAGCAGCCCGATGATCAGCTTGGTCCGCAGGGACATGCGGTCAGAGAAGTCGCGCACGCCCACCCGCATCCGTGCCGCCCGGCTGCCCGTTCCCTGTACTGTCATGGCCGAACGCGCCTAAGAAGACGGGAGCCGCAGCACGTATCCCACGCCGCGCAGGGTGTGGATCAGCCTGGGTTCCTTGGTGTCGACCTTGCGGCGCAGCACCGACACGTACGACTCGACGATGCCGGTGTCACCACGGAAGTCGTAGTCCCAGACGTGGTCGAGGATCTGCATCTTCGACAGCACCCGGTTGGAGTTGCTCATGAAGTACCGCAGCAGCTTGAACTCGGTGGGGGAGAGCTGGATCTGCTCCCCGCCCCGCCACACTTCGTGGCTCTCCTCGTCGAGTTCGAGGTCGGCGAAGGTGAGCCTGGGTGTCGGCTCCACCCCGTCTCCCCGGGTGCGGCGGAGCACAGCCCGGATCCGCGCGATGACCTCCTCCAGGCTGAACGGCTTGGTGACGTAGTCGTCGCCGCCCAGCGTGAGCCCGCGGATCTTGTCCTCGGTAGCGTCGCGGGCGGTCAGGAAGACCACCGGGATCCGGGCACCGCCCCCGCGCAGCCGCCTGATGACGTCGAACCCGTCCATGTCAGGCAGCATCACGTCCAGCACGATGAGGTCGGGGCGGTGGCGCTGAGCAGCCTGTACCGCCTCGGTTCCGGCGGCCGCGGTGACGACGTCGAAACCCGCGTAACGCAGGCTGGCGGACAGCAACTCGAGGATGTTCGGCTCGTCTTCGACGACGAGCAGCCTGGCATCCGGTCGCTGGCGCGCATCGGTCAGCGTGTCCATGCTGTATATTCTCACCCGCCACGCTGAGGATAACCTGAAGGCTCGCTGGATATGCCCTGTGGCCTGCGGGTTATCGCGCGGCGCGCCAGTAGGCGATGGCGGCGGGTCGTGAGCCGACGCCGAGCTTGGAGTAGATCCTCCGCACGTGGTTCTTCACCGTCTTCTCGGCCAGGAACAGCCGGGCGGCGATCTGCCCGTTCGTCTGCCCGTCCGCGATGAGCGACATGACCTCGGCTTCTCGTGCGGACAACCTATGAGACTCAGTGCCGTCGCCGTCGGCCGCGCCGGATGCCTGCCTGGCACCGTTCAGTGCGAAGCCCTCACCCCCGCCCAATCCAGGATTCTCACGAACGTCCATGTGACCTCCGGCCGCGGCCGGCTGTGCCGTACCGCGGCGAACCTAGCGAACACGGTCTATAGGGCGTCAATCCCCTGACGGTGCCTGCAAATGTATACATGCACCGGCACGGGCGCCTTGGTCTTGAACTCATACCCATGCTGGCCGGGGCGCATGCCCCGCGGTTCGGCCCGGCCTGCGTACGCTCAGAAGGCGAGCCACTCTTCGCTCATGAGATCTCCAGGAGGGCCCCATGGCGCACGAGCCCACCGCGGACCAGCTGCGACGCGACCCGCTCCCGCTGCGCGGCCGGGTCGCCCTGGTCACCGGGGTCAGCCGCCGCGCGGGCATCGGATACGCGACGGCTCGCAGGCTGGCGGCACTGGGAGCCAGCCTGTTCCTGCACCACTACGCCCCGCATGACCGCGACCAGCCCTGGGGAGACGACCCCGGCGGAGCCGAGGCCGTGCTGGCCGGCGTGCAGTCCACCCTGGCCGCCGACGAAGCCAGCGTCCGCCACTTGGAACTCGACCTGGCCCTGCCGGAGGCTCCCGCCCAGCTCATCGACGCGGCCACGGAAGCCCTCGGTCATCTGGACATCCTGGTCTGCAACCATGCCCGCAGCGGCGGCGACGGCCCGCTCGGCGCCCTGGACGCCAAGATGCTCGACACGCACTGGGCCGTCAACACCCGCGCTACGATCCTGCTGACCCAGGCCTTCGCCGCCCGGCACGACGGCCGGCCCGGCGGCCGGGTCATCTTCATGACCTCGGGGCAGGATCTCGGCCCGATGACCGGCGAGGTCGCCTACGCCGCGAGCAAGGGCGCCCTGGCCTCCATCACCACGACCCTGGCCGATCAGCTGGCCGATCAGCAGATCACCCTCAACACCGTCAACCCGGGTCCGGTCGACACCGGTTACCCGTCGCCCGAGGCCTACGAAGCGGTCCGCCGCCAGTTCCCGCAGCATCGCTGGGGCGTCCCCGACGATCCGGCCCGGCTGATCGCCTGGCTGGTCACCGACGAGGCATCCTGGGTCACCGGCCAGGTCATCAACAGCGAAGGCGGCTTCCGCCGCTGGACCTAGCGGAGGCGCTCAGCCCCAGACCTCCCGGTGTCGGCCAGAACCGCGAGGAGACCACGATGCACCCCGCCCTTCACCAGGACCTGAGGCAAGCTGCCTCCCATCACCCAGCCGTGCCTGCCTCTGAGCTGTCGCGGTTGCCTGACTGGCCACCGGTGGCCAGCCGCGTGTCGGCGATGTGGTCCGCCTGCCGAAGGGTAGGGACATGGCCGAGTACCGCGGTCAGGAAAGGTTCCCGGTCGAGCTCGTACACGGTCGCGTCTGTGTGAGCGATCACGGTGGCCGTGCGCGGGATGGCGCGCAGCAGCGCGATCTCGCCTACTCCTTCGCCGCGGCCGCACCGGCGCAGCAACTTCCCGTCTTGCACGGCGTCGAGCTCACCGGCGGCGATCGCATAGTAGGCATCTCCCGGGTCGCCTTGCCGGATCAGGACGGCGCCAGCGCGCAGCTGAATCGGCCTCAGGGCCGCGGCCAGGCCCTCGATCGCGGGTGCAGGCAGTTCAGCGAACAACGGGAGCGAACGCAGCAGCGCGATCTCCACGACCGGCACCGGGGTCTCGGCATCAAGGCCGAACAAGGCGCGTCCGCCGGCCACCACCGCCAGCGGCAGCACGGCCGCGGCCCCCAGCACCGCGAGCCGGCTGCCGCCCAGATGCACCAACGCGGGTACCAGCAGTGCGCCGAGGGCCAGTCCAGCCATCATGGCCCCCTCCAAGAGCCCGAAGACCCGGCCGATCAGCTGCGCCGGAACCGAGCGCTGCAGCAGAGTGCGGGTAGCGATCGCCAGCAGCGAATGGCCAGCCCCGGCCAGCGCCAGCAGGGCCACGGTCCCGGCCAGGCCAACACCGAACGCCACAGCCGCCAGCGCGCCGCTGAACAGCAGCGCCGCAGCCAGGATCGGCCCGCCCAGGCGCCGGCCGACCAGGACCGCGCTCCCGGTAGCGGCCAGCATCGCTCCGACACCGAAGGCGAACGCGAGATACCCGGCCCACGCCTGGGAGCGGCCCAGCACGCTGATGGCCAGGATGACGACCAGCAGGTCTAGCGCGCCCACCACGACCGCGTCCGCGGTCAGCAGGGCCAGCATGAGCCGCAACCGCGGCTGGCCGGCCGCCAGCCGCAGGCCCTCCCCGACCCCCGCCACCGCCGCCGGAGCATCCTCTTCCGTCGGCGCCAGCGCCGCCACCCGCAGCCCGGCGACCAGCAGCCCTGCCACCAGGCCGAGTCCGGCGCAGACCACGAACACGCTCCCCACGCCAGCCAGCGAAATCAGCACTCCCGCCAGCAATCCCGCCGCGGCGGCTCCAGCGGCCTCCAGCCAACCCGCGACCACGTTGGCCGCCGTGAGTTGGTCGGGGATTGCGGCAACCGACGGGATCACCACAGACTGCGCCGGACGAGTCGTGGTCACCGCGGTGGAAGCGACCACGGCGGCCGCGTAAGCCGCCAACGGCGCGCCCGCGATGATAGCTACGGCAGTACCGGCCATCGCCGCCGCCTGCGCCCCATACCCCCCAGCGAGCAGAAACACCGGTGAACGCCGGTCAGCCAGGGACGCCGCCAACGGGGCCACGACCGCCGCTGGCACCAACTGCGCCACCGCCACCAGCCCCGCAATGGCGGCACCACCACGGCTGTAGGCGTAGACCAGCATGGCGATCCATGCCGCATACTCGGCGAGGATGAACATCACATACGCGGCCAGCACGCTCAGCAGCGCCCTGTTGCCCGCGAGCGAGCGAAAGGCGTGTAGCCGGCGGCCGCCGGAATCCCCGCCCACCAGTTCCTCCCCAGGTTCCCGCCGATCGGCCGCCACCAGTCACGCCGAGCCCGGCGGTACGCGGCGGGGAGCCTCCTTACCGATGGCTGGCCTGCCGCTGCAATGCAGCCAGCGATTCGGCGGTGTTGCGGCGCATCCTGGGCGCAAAGAGCAGCAGCAGTGGCCCGGCCCCACCCAGTACCTCGGCCCTCTTGACCACCCGGACACGCCCTCCGGCCACCGGCTCAAGCACGTGATCGAAGACGACCTTGCCCAGCGGCACCGGGCACTCACTGACCCACCGCCGTCCGGTATCGACCGCGGTGATGGTGAAGGAGCCGCCCAGGTTGCCGCGCTGCCTGGCCCAGCCGCTCGCGCCCGCCTCGAACGGGCCATCGAGCTCCGCGATCTCCTTGCTGACATCCCATTCGGGCCAGCGGGCTACGTCGGTCCACACCTTCCAGACCGCGTCCGGGTCGGCCTCAAAGGTCGCCTCGCATTCAAACAGGTGCATGACTGCCCTTCAAGAAGCCCGGCCGGGATACAGCCAGCTGATCATGTGCCAGGAAGCCCTGTGCCCGCATGCTACCTGCGGCACGCCACGCCAGCCGTGCTTTAGCGCCAGGTAGCGCCCGGCAGGCCACGCGCGTGCCGGTCACTTAGCGTGAGATCGGCGAGCATGCCCGGACCCGCCGCAAAATGGAACCGAAGCCCAGCGACCTGGCCGGACCGTGTTCCCGATGCTGTTATCCACATATCCACAGCCCCGGTCGTCCACAGACACGCGGGCGCTGACCAGCCAGTTTGCCGGAATTATCCACAGGTCTGTGCACAAGGCGTTATCCTGGCTGGTCAAGGGCGGCAGGTAGGCATGAGCCAAGGGAGGAACCAGTGATATCGCGAAATCCCTCCGGCCCTGGCCGGCGGGAGCCGACCGTCAGGGCGCATCGCCTGCTAGCCGTAGGCGGTCCCGGCCATGTGTTCGCAGCACGCGGCCGGGACCTTACGTCGGACCAACTTCAGGAGGAAACCCGACATGTCCAGTATGGCAGTTGACGAGCCGGCCACGCTCCCGGAAACGGGACCTGAACAATCTCCGGCCAGTCCTCGCCTGGCGCTGGCCGAACCACCGGCGGCCCCGCAGCGCGACCAACTCCGGCCGCTGCAGGCCGCCCAGTGCTCCCTGTGCGGCATCGCCCGCCCGCTTGGCCTGCTGGTCCCGGATGGCGGCCAGGCCTGCGCCGACATCCGCTGGTACTGCAAGGACGCCAAGTCGTGCACTGAGCGCTGGACTACGGCCCGTCTGCCGCGGCCCGCGCAGGGGTCGGCGGTCCCCGTTACGGCCGTCACGGACCCCGCAGCAGCGGCGCCCGATGCAGCGCCTACCGGACTTCATGTGACCGACGTCACATCGGAGTCCTGCGTCTCTGCATGAGTCAGATCAGCGCCACGTTAGATCTCGGTGGTCGCCTTGGCTCTGCCGTTCTTCACCGCGGCCTGGAGTGTGGCGAAGTCGCGTTCGTTCTGGTCGGCGTAGGTTTCGGCGAAGTCGGCGATCGCCTGGTCGAAGCGGTCGGAGCCGCCGAGGTAGGCGGCCAGGGAAATGCGGTCGCCGGAGCGGGCGTGCGCCCGAGCCAGGGTCCACCCGCACAGGCGGGCATAGACCCTCAGGCCCGAGGGGAGTGCCGGCTCGATCGGCACGGAAAGCTTCCAGTCCTTCAGCTGGCGCAGGTAATAGTCGCGGTCCACCCCGTCCGCGCCGACCGCGTGGGTCCAGCCGAGGAAGATGTCGCTTTCGGCCTGCATCAGGTGCTGCCCGGCGACGACCCGCTCGCCCTGGCTGCGGTACTGGCTGCGCCCGCACCAGGCCGCCAGCACGGAGGTCTGGGCCTCCTTGGCCTGCAAGAACAACGGTTCGGTCCCGTCTGCACCGTCCATGAGCAAGATCCAGGCCCGGGTGCCGACGCTGCCCACGCCGACCACCTTGCGGGCCACCTGGACCAGCCTGAAGTATTCCAGCAGGAGCCTGCGGTCGGACTGCAGGGTGCGCCGGTACTTGCCGAGAACCGCGCGGATCTGCTCATAGATCGCAGCGGCCCGCTCATCGGCGAAAATCTCCTCGATCGGCTCGATCAGCGGGGGGTCGCTGATGATCCGCCGCCGCCCGCCGGCCACGGTGGTGAGCTTGCTCAGCGCCAGCATGCTGTCCTGGGTGTGCGCCCGGGCCACCATCTTCTCGGTGCGCTTGACCCCTCTGGCCTTCAGCTGCGACCGGAACTCGCTGACGGCCGCCTCGACGTCCAGATGCGCATACCACACGTCCAGGAACTGCTGCTTCGCGAATCCGCGCATCGCCGTCCGGTAGCCCTCGACCGCCGCGAGCACGACCTGGCGGCGGTCCTTCCCGCCAAACCCGTTGTCCCGGCCCGCCACAGCCAGGCTCGCCGCCAGCCGCTTGACGTCCCACTCGAACGGGCCGGGCAGCGTCTCGTCGAAGTCGTTGACATCAAAGACCAGCCGCC
>Ga0306925_10006632_pt1 | contig 10771 bp, 7 predicted proteins | sample flu12Cox44000176_FD_203755 | JGI IMG/M metagenome (GOLD analysis project Ga0306925, IMG submission 203755) | Lab enrichment of tropical soil microbial communities from Luquillo Experimental Forest, Puerto Rico - flux8day.12C.oxic.44.000.176 (v2)... | ecosystem: Environmental > Terrestrial > Soil... | reverse complement strand
CAAGAAAACGCAACCGGATCGGAATTCACGTTTTCACACGGCCTCGGTCGAATGAGTCCGTTGCAGCCGGACCGAGCACAATCTCCTTAGATAAACATCCCGAAGGCGCTATTTATTATCGAACCTTTGCCTATCTTCCCAACAGCTCTGAGGCGTGTCGCCTCGTGGCAATTGACACGTCGTGTTGCGCTGCGCCTGCAGCGCGAGTCGGACGCGCGCATAGCTTAGAGCATCGAAACTCACAGAGTTTCTCTGGAAACGGGTTCGATATGGCTTCGGCACACGTCTCAACGCCGGCATTCAAGGGCCTTCACCGGCCTCCCAGGGGTTGATCACCGTGGCGCCCGTGTCATCGAAATCGACGACATTGCGCGTAACGATGATCAGGTCGTGAACGATCGCAGTTGCGGCGATCAGACCGTCGGCGTCGCCACGGGGCCGCAGCGCGGCGAGCCGGCCCCATTCCAGCGCGATCTGATCGGTGACGCCCAAAATGCGGCTGGCATGGTCGTGGCGGAGCTTTTGGGACCATTCCGCCAATCGCGCCGCAGCGCGCGGATCCGCGCGCTGCCTGAGGGCCACTCCGCGCATGATCTCGCCGAGGGTGATGACGCTAAGATATAGGGCGTGGGGATCGGCCGACCGCAACCAGCGGGTGGCTTCCGCCGAGCCTCGGCGCGCCTCGGAGATGACGTTGGTATCGACGAGGTACATCAGAACGCGACATCCCGGCTCGGTACCTTGGCGCGTTGCGAGACGAGCTCGGCGAATTCATCATCCCAGGCGGGGCCGGACAACAGATGATCGACGAGTGTCGGTCGGCCGGCGCACAGCGCATCATAGTCTTCGGCCGAGAGAACCACCGCCGCGCGTTCGCCGCGCAAGGTGACGATCTGCGGACCTTCCGTGCGGGCGTTCTGGACGACCTTCGAGAAATGATTCTTTGCGTCCTGCAATTGCCACTCCATCGCGGAACCCATTTAGCTAGCCTGTCTAGCTATTTTAGGGTGCGCGAAGGTCCTGTCAACTCACGTGAGGCGCACGGTCCTGCTCGACCCTGTTCCTTTGGCATTTGATCCGCCCGCTTGCGCCGAAATGGGCGGTTAGGCAGCTCCCCCTTGATCGGCGCACAGCGCGAGCCCTGCTGCAATCACAAAATAATGATTAGTGATAAATATTGATAATCATCAATAATTATGCTTTAGTGAGACCGTGAGTACGGAGGCGGTTCCATGCCTGCATTGCGCTCTTCCCGTTTTCGCGGCGCTGCGCCGGTCGGCGCCGCATTTCTGCTAGCTGTTGGCGTTTCGGGCTGCGACAAAGGGCCCGGTACTCAGAACGAGACAAAAGAAGAACCGCGCGTCCTTGTCGCCAAGATTCACTACGCCCCCGAAAGTGTCGCGCGCAGCTTTGTCGCTTCAATTCGGCCGCGGATCGAGACGGATCAGGGGTTCCGCGTCGGCGGCAAGGTGGTACGCCGCTTGGTCGACACTGGGCAGCGGGTCAAGGCCGGCGACGCGCTGGGACAACTCGACGATTTGGATCTGCGCCTGCAAAAGCAGCAGGCTGACGCAGAGCTTGCCGCTTCGAAAACCGCGCTTGAGCAGGCGCTCGCCGACGAGGGGCGCGGCGGCAGCCTGCTCAACAAGGGCTGGACATCCCAAGCAGCCTATGACCGCCAGCGCGCCGCCGCGGACGAAGCCCGAGGCCGCAATCTACGCGCCGAACGCGCGGTGGAGCTTGCCGCCAATGCCCTCGATTATGCGACGCTGCGCGCCGATGCCGACGGCGTCGTCACCGCGACCTTTATCGAGCCCGGACAGGTTGTCACTTCCGGACAGCCGGCTATCAGAGTGGCGCATCTCGCCGAGAAAGAAGCAATGGTCTCTCTGCCGGAGACCTTTGTTGGCCGCGTCGCCAATGGCGAGGCGCGGCTGACGCTTTGGTCAGCGCCGGCGAAACCCTATCGCGCCGTGTTGCGCGAACTCGCACCCTCGGCCGATCCTGTGACGCGCACGTTCAACGCCAAATTCTCGCTTCCCGATGCGGACGGCATAGTTGCGCTGGGCATGAGCGGGACTTTGGCGGTCACACCGCGCCAAAACGATCTCGTTGCCCGCGTTCCGCTCTCGGCTCTGTTCGATCAGGGCGAGGGCAGCGCGCTGTGGAGCGTGGATTCGAGCGGCCGCCTGGCGCTGAAACCGGTTGTCGTTCGCAGCTACGGAGACCGCGACGCGCAAGTCTCCTCCGGCGTCGAAGAAGGGGACGACATCGTTGTCCTCGGCGCGCAAAAACTCAGGGCGGGCGAGAAAGTGCGCCCGACCGCGCAGCTCGCTTTCTGAGGTGGTGCCATGCGTCAGTTCAATCTCTCCGCCTGGGCGGCCCAGCACCAGGCGTTGGTGCTTTTTCTCATTCTCGCGCTGAGCGTCGGCGGCATTTATTCCTATTCGCGGCTCGGCCGCGCGGAGGATCCGTCCTTCACCATCAAGGTCGCCAATGTCACCGCGGTGTGGCCCGGCTCGACGGCGCTGGACATGCAAAACCAGGTGGCGGATCCGATCGAGAAGAAAGTGCAGGATCTCCCCTATTTCGATCATGTGCAAACCTACGCCAAGCCGTCCTTCCTCGCGATGCAGGTGACCTTCAAGGACACGACGCCGCCGTCGCAGGTCCCCTGGTTATTTTATCTGTTGCGCAAGAAATTGATCGACGTGCACAGCGAATTGCCGGCGGGGCTGATCGGCCCCGATGTCAATGACGAGTTCGGCGATGTCGACTCAGTTCTCTATGCGGTAACCGGCAAGGGCGCCGGCTACGGCCAGTTGAAGAACGTTGTCGAATCGATGCGCCAGCGCTTGCTCGACGTTCCAGACGTCGTCAAGGTTAATCTTTATGGCGTTCAGGATCCGCGCATATTCGTCGAGTTCAGCCAGCCGCAGCTCGCCAATCTCGGCATCGCGCCACAAACCATTTTTGACTCTTTGGCGCGGCAGAATGACGTTGCCGCAAGCGGAATCTTCGAGACCAAGGCCAACCGGACGCCAGTGCGGATTTCCGGCGCGATGAGCGGCGCGGAGACTGTCGCGGAAACGCCGGTCGAAGCGGGTGGACGCGTGTTTCGCCTCGGCGATGTCGCCAAGGTCAGCGCCGGCTTCAAGGACCCGCCCGATTTTCTTCTGCGCCAGCGCGGCCAACCGGCCCTGGCAGTCGGTGTCGTCATGGCCAAGGGCGGCAATTTAGTGACGCTCGGCAAAAACCTGGAGACCGCGCTCAGTGACATCCGCAGAGCGGTGCCCGTCGGGATCGACATCGAGCAGATCGCCGATCAACCCAAAGTCGTCGAGCATGCCATCGGCGAGTTCACGCGCTCCTTCATGGAGGCTCTGACGATCGTGCTGTTCGTCAGCCTGTTGTCGCTCGGGCTGCGCACCGGGATCGTGGTCGCCCTGTCGGTCCCGCTCGTTCTGGCGATCGTCTTCATCGTCATGAACGCCATGGGGCTCGATCTCCAGCGCATCACGCTCGGCGCGCTGATCATCGCGCTCGGCCTCCTCGTCGACGACGCCATCATTTCCGTCGAGATGATGACGGTGCGCATGGAGCAGGGGTTCGATCGCCTGAAGGCGGCGACCGCCGCGTGGAATTCGACGGCCTTTCCCATGCTGTCCGGCACTTTGGTCACCGCCGCGGGGTTCTTGCCGGTCGGTTTTGCCGCCTCGACGTCGGGCGAATATGCCGGCGGCATTTTCTGGATCGTCACCATCGCGCTTTTGGCTTCGTGGCTGGTGGCTGTCGTCTTCACTCCCTATCTCGGCGTCAAACTCTTGCCCGACCTTGCCACAGGCGCGGCGAAAGCGGACCCGCACGCCATTTATGAAACCCGCCTTTATCGCATCTTGAGGCGCATAATCGGCTGGGCGGTGGATCATAAAGCTCTTGTGGTTTCCGCCGTTCTCGGCCTGATCGCCACCGCCGGGACCGCCTTCGTCACCGTGCCGCAACAATTCTTCCCGATTGCCGAGCGGCCTGAGCTTTTCTTCCAGATCCGCATGCCTGAAGGTACGGCAATCGGCGCAACGCTTTCGACCACGGAAAAAGCCGAAAAAATGCTCGACGGCGACGCCGATATTTCGACTTTTACCACCTATGTCGGACAGGGCTCGGCGCGCTTCTGGCTCGGCCTTAATCCGCAGTTGCCGAACGAATCCTATGCCGAGATCGTGATTGTCGCGAACGACCTTGCCGCGCGCGAACGCGTGAAGCACAGAATCGAAGCCGCTGTGACGCAGGGCGCGCTGGCAGAGGCGCGGGTGCGCGTCGACCGTTTCAATTTCGGCCCGCCCGTCGGCTTTCCCGTGCAATTCCGCGTCCTAGGCCATGACGCCCATGCGGTTCGCGACATCGCCTATCGCGTGCGCGACGTCATGCAGGCCGATCCTGCCGCCCGCGAGCCGCAACTCGACTGGAACGAGCGCATGCCATCGGTCCACCTCGTTCTCGACCAGGACCGCGTGCGCGCCCTCGGCCTGACGCCGCGAGACGTCGCCAATTCATTGCAATTTCTTATTTCAGGCGTGACTGCCACGACCGTTCGCGACGGGATCGAGAAAGTCGAAGTCGTTGCGCGCGCCACCCCCGAAGAGCGCGCCGATCTCGACCGGCTCGGTGACCTGACGATCGTTTCCCGCAATGGGACTCCTGTGCCCGTGGCGCAGGTCGCCAAGATCGTCTACGACCATGAGGATGCGATCCTGTGGCGGCGCAATCGCGACACAACCATAACAGTGCGGTCCGACGTCGTCGACGGCGTCCAGCCGCCGGACGTGTCAAGCCGCATTTGGAAGCGATTGGCGGAGATAAGAGCCAGCCTGCCGCCGGGCTACAGGATGGAAATGGGCGGCGCCATCGAGGAATCCGCCAAGGGGAACAATTCCCTGTTCGCCGTCTTTCCGTTCATGATCCTTGCCATGCTGACCATTGTGATGACCCAACTGCAGAATTTCGCCCGGCTTGGCCTTGTCATGATGAGCGCGCCGCTCGGTATCATCGGCGCGACGCTTGGCCTGAAATTGGCCGGAGCGCCCTTCGGCTTCGTCGCGCTTCTCGGCATGATCGCGCTGTCTGGCATGGACATGCGAAATTCGATCATCCTGGTCGATCAGGTGCGCCAGGATCTCGAGCGCGGCGCGAATTACCGCGAAGCGATCATCGAGGCGACGGTGCGGCGGGCCCGCCCGGTCGTGCTGACCGCACTCGCCGCCATCCTGGCCATGATCCCGTTGTCCCGTTCGCTCTTCTGGGGGCCGATGGCGGTCGTGATCATGAGCGGGCTATTTGTGGCAACCTTCTTGACGATCCTGTACCTTCCGGCGCTCTATGCGCTTTGGTTCCGGCACCGGCTCGACGAGCGGGCGCCAAAGCCCGCCGCGGCGGCGGCAAAGCCAAAAATTGCGCTGCCCGGCCTTGTTGGACTATCGGCAAAATGAGCGACATTGAGACGAAAGAGAAAGACCCGCGGCGCCAGATCATTGAGACAGCGGCGCGGCTATTTCGCGAGATCGGTTTCCAGAAGACCACGGTCGCCGACATTGCGCGCGAGCTGCGCATGTCCCCGGCCAATGTCTACCGGTTTTTTGCCGCCAAGTCGGAGATCAATGCAGCTGTTGGCCGGCAGCTGATGGACGAGGTCGAAGACGCAGCCCTGCGCATTGCTGAGGGGCTTGGGCCGGCTTCCGAGCGCTTGCGTACCCTCATCAAGACATTGGAGGCGATGAACGCCGAACGCTATCTGGGCGACCGCAAGCTGCATGACATGGTCGAAGTCGCCCTTCACGAGCAATGGCCGATCATCGAGCAACATACCAATCAGCTCGCCTCTTGCTTCACCCGCATTATCGCCGACGGCATGGAGGCGGGCGAGTTCGCCGCCGCCGATCCGGTGCTTGCCACCAAGCTCGTGCGCACCGCCTGCATGCGCTTCTGCCACCCCCGCCTGATGGTTGAATGCGCCGATAAGCCTGAGCCGACCAGCGATCAAATGGTCGATTTCTGCCTCGCCGCGCTTCGGGCATAGCGTTAGCTCTTCGGTGTTTTCACAATAATCATGGTTCATCATTTGAGGACATCGCTGTGAGAACGCTTTCAAAGGGACACTGGTAAAATAGTGAGGGTCAGGCAGCTTTAAGAAAACCATTACCTGCTTTTGAGATCCATTTCGAACCATTGGCCAACACTCATGTGCATCCTACCGTTTTGGGCGCGGCAGGGACGCGACATTGTGGCCGCCGAGCTTGTTGACGTCGGCTTTCGGTAGCGGAGTGGCCATTATCTTCCGCGCTGAAGGGCCGCTTTGGGTCGACATCCGCCCAGGCGCCTTCCCTTGGGGTACTAAAGTCCGAATAGAGGGTCAGGGGTGGCATTCGATTCAGACCGACCGCAAAAGGGTCGATTTGACCCGATGCTGAGGATGACGATTTCTTCCTCGATCTCGTCGATCGTGTAATAGATGAGGTCGCCAAACGGCGCCGTGACAAACTTCCGCACGCCACGCTCCTTCGGTTTCCTGCCTATGAAAGGAAACAGGATAAGGTGCTGCAAACTTTCATAGATGGACGCGCGCGCACACGAAGAGCGGCCGCGGGGTTCCGCTCGCGTATATCAGCGGACAGCGATGTTTTCTGTAGCAACCGTTATGAACCGTAGCTTCAAGGATCAAAGCGTCGGAATTCGGCAGCGACCTCGGCGTCAGTTGCGAATTGACGACGGCGGGCCTGCGTAAGACCTTGCAGAACGTCAGGAAGGTGCGCAGGATCGACGTTTTCTGCCTCGCCTTGGCCAGACTGGGCAAGATTTACGCCTTCCGCAATGTCGGCGATGAGCCGGCACGCGTCCTCATTCTGAGCGCGCCGAGTTGCGGTCTCGATCAGATGCTTATCGAATTGGATGCCGCCGGCGCCGCCGGATGCTGGAAAGCGGAAAGCTCGTGGCCATCGCCGCCAAATATGGCGTCACAGTCGAGCCGCCCCGCCGCTTAGTAAGAGGGGTCCGGAGCGCTGCCGGGAACTTTCGGAGTCGCGTCGATCAGAAATCTGCCATTCGTCGATTTCTTGAAAGGTCTTCGAGCACCCATTCCCTACTTAGCATCGGGTCACGCCCTATCTACCGCAGCGCAAATGGGAGCGACGGCGCCCACGGGCCAAGGGAGCAAGAAAAATGGCTGATCTGATCGAAAGGACATTTCACCGGCTCGGCGAGCAACTGCTCGGCCGTTTATCAATGCCGGGTGATGCCCGTTACGCTGCCGCGACGGCAATCTGGGCAAAGCCAGCTGGCCGGACGCCGCGCGCTGTCGCCGACTGCCGGACAGCTGAAGACGTCCAGTCGGCCGTTCGGGCCGCACGCGACTGTCATCTCCCGCTTTCGGTGCGTGGCGGAGGCCACGACTGGGCCGGTCGTGCCCTGTGCAACGGAATCGTTATCGACCTGAGCGGTATGAATGCCGTCGTCGTTGGTTCCGACAATCATGCTGCACGAATTTTGGGAGGCGCCCGCGCCTCAGACGTCCTCGCAGTGACCGATCCGCTCGGCCTCGCGGCCGTGACGGGCTCGGTTGGCGCCGTCGGCATGGCCGGACTCACCCTTGGCGGCGGCTATGGGCCGCTGATCGGCCGCTTCGGCCTCGCGCTCGATAATTTACTCGCCGCAGATGTCGTCCTCGCGGATGGGCGCGTCGTTGTCGCCAATTGCGACATTGAAGAGGATCTATTCTGGGCGCTGCGCGGCGGCGGTGGAAATTTTGGCGTCGTCGCGACTATGCACCTCCGGTTGCATTATCTGCCGAGCGTCCGCTCAGGCATGCTCATTTATCCGTTCGCTGAGGCCAAAGCCGTCCTGGAACGCTGCGCAGACATCGCGGCTTCGGCACCCGAGGAACTGACGGCTCAGCTTGGATTTGTCGCCGCCCCGGATGGCGCACCCTTGGTCTTCATCGTGCCGACGTGGTGCGGTACGCCGGAGGAGGGCGAAGCGCGCCTTGGGCCGTTCCACCAGCTTGGAACGCTGCTCGCCAGCACTGTGAACGTGATGCCCTATGGGGCCTCGCTGACTGCGTTCGACGCGTACTTGGTCAATGGGCACCGTACATTCATGGAGACGTGCTGGCTTCCCGCGCTCGACAGCCGCAGCATCGACGTATTGGTCCAAGCGATGGGGATGGCCGTCTCCCCAGGCTGCGCGATTTTCACCCACGAATTCAAGGGCGCGGCCTCGCGAGTGGCGGTGGAAGCAACGGCCTTCGGCCTTCGACGCGACCACGTGCTCGTCGAAATTCTTGCCGCGTTCGCCGATTGGTCGGACAAGGTCAAGGAGCAACGACATCACCAATGGGCTCGAGCCACTCGTCAGGCCCTCGATGCGATGGCGCTTCCTGGCGGATATCCGAACCTCCTTACTGGCGACGACCCGGACCGTGTAGCGAGAAGCTATGGATGTAATGTCGAACGGCTCATCAGAGCCAAGCAGCATTACGATCCCGATAATGTCTTCTGTTCCGCCATTCCATTGCCAGTCAGTACTGCAACGACCGGCGTATCGTGACCCGCGCGCCTTCAAAGAGACAATTGGATCATGTCGCCCTCTAACATCACGATGACATCGAATGTAGCCGTTCCTAATGGTGCATCCGTCGGCGCGGAGTATCGACCCAGCCCGAGTAGAGCGTGTGGACCTCATCGCGCGCTTTAATCCCGCCCATCGACGGCTTGGGGTCGGGCTTTGCCGCACAACTGGCGGATGGAACCGGGGGAAAGCCGAAGTTCCCAAGCGTCGAGCTCCCACTTGCGGTCGCGCCAAAAGCGGAACTTTATGGATGGGGCGCAAGTTGGTTTGCTGAGAAACTTGCTCGCCCGCATTTCCGTCTGCGGATCGCGGCCGCGCGCTCGCCAGTCGCTAAAGGCAGGATGAAAGTGAAATCGACACTTAGTGCTCTTCGTGCCTTCGTGGTTTTGTTCACCACTAAGACACCAAGATCACGAAGAGGTGCTCATGGATTTCCGCATCGCCGACACATTTACAACCAGCCTCGGACGGCTGACCGCGCAGGAGCAGAAGGCCGTGAAGACCACCGCCTTCGACCTGCAGATGGACCCCTCCGCGCCGGGTCTGTCGTTCCACAAGCTCGATCGCGCCAAGGACACGAATTTCTGGTCGGTGCGGGTCAATGCCGACATCCGGCTGATCACCCACCGCACTGCGTCAAGCCTCCTGCTTGTCTATGTCGATCACCATGACGACGCTTACAAATGGGCGGAGCGCCGCAAGATCGAGCGGCATCCGACGACGGGCGCCATGCAGCTCGTCGAAATCCGCGAGCGCGTGGAGGAGATTGAGGTCCTCGCGCCAAAGCCGGTCGCGCCGACGGCTGCCGCACGAAAGCCGAAGCTTTTCGACAATCTCCGCAAGTTCGAATTGATGGGCTTCGGCGTGCCTGAGGAATGGATCGAGGACGTCAGGGCCGCCGACGAAGATACATTGTTCGACATCGTCACGCACCTGCCGCAGGAGGCCCAGGAGGCACTGCTGAAACTGGCCGTGGGTGAGCGGCCGGAAGCGCCGAAGCCTGCACCGGTCGATGCCGATCCTTTCGCGCATCCGGATGCGCAGCGCCGCTTCCGTGTGCTGACCAATGTCGCAGAGCTGGAGCGCGCGCTCGAATATCCCTGGGAGAAATGGGCGGTCTTCCTGCATCCGGCGCAGACCGCGCTCGTCGAGCGGGATTATACGGGCCCAGTGCGCGTTTCCGGCTCGGCAGGGACGGGCAAGACCATCGTTGCCCTTCATCGCGCCGTCCACCTTGCCCGCGAGAACCCGACGAAGAAAATTCTTCTGACGACATTCTCCAACGCATTGGCAAATGCGCTCGGCGCAAAGTTGCGCCGCCTCATCGGCAACGAGCCCGCCATTGCTGAGCGGATTGTCGTGAAATCGATCACCAGTGTCGGCTACGATCTCTATACGCGCGCCTTCGGGCAACCGAATATTGCCTCGGCATCTCTGATCCGGTCGCTGTTGTCGCAAGCTGCATCAAAAGCGGACGGCACAAAATTCTCTCCGCAGTTCCTTTACGGAGAATGGAGCGAGGTCGTCGATGCCTGGCAGCTCAAGACATGGGAGGCCTATGCGCAGGTCTCCCGCCTTGGCCGCAGGACCCGGCTCAGCGGCAAACAGCGTGAGGCCTTATGGACACTCTTCGAGGGGGTTTGGGCCGGTCTTGAGGAGAGAAAATCGGTCACCTGGTCCGGTGTCTTTGGGCGCCTCGCGGACCAGATGGAAAAGGCTTCCGATCCTCCCTTCGATTTCGCGGTCATCGACGAGGCACAGGACATCGGGATCGCCGAGGCCCGGTTCTTCAAGGCGCTCGGCGCGGCGCGGCCCAATGCCCTGTTCTTCGCCGGTGATCTCGGTCAGCGCATCTTTCAGCAACCGTTTTCATGGAAGTCGCTAGGGATCGATGTCCGAGGCCGCTCCCATACCTTGCGTATCAATTACCGCACTTCCCACCAGATCCGCACCCAGGCAGATGGCCTGCTGCCAAGCTCGGTCGCGGATGTTGATGGCAATGCAGAAAGCCGCAACGGGACGATATCCATTTTCGATGGGCCGCCACCCTTGGTTCAGATCTTCGGTGACGCCGAGGCGGAGGAAAAGGCGGTGGGCGAATGGATCGGTCACCGAATCCGGGAAGGCTGCCACCCGGATGAAATCGGCGTGTTCG
>Ga0306925_10006630_pt1 | contig 10771 bp, 12 predicted proteins | sample flu12Cox44000176_FD_203755 | JGI IMG/M metagenome (GOLD analysis project Ga0306925, IMG submission 203755) | Lab enrichment of tropical soil microbial communities from Luquillo Experimental Forest, Puerto Rico - flux8day.12C.oxic.44.000.176 (v2)... | ecosystem: Environmental > Terrestrial >... | reverse complement strand
ATGCACGGCACTGATATAGCGATCGCGTTTCGCTTCTTCTCGGGCGAGTCGTTCTTTGCGTGCGCGGTCATAGGCTGCAGCTTCTTTCTGATCCAGCGAGCGCCAAGCACCGAGCTTCTTCGCTGCAGAGACGAAGCTGCATTTGTCGCGCTGTCGAACGAAGTCGATCAGATCGCCGCCGAGTTGGCAGCTGTGGCAATGCCACAGTCCTTTTTGCAGATCCATTGCAAACGGTGGGTTGTAGTCGCGTCTCTCGCGAGTTTCTTGGCAAAACGGACAAACCCCACGAGCTTTGTGGCCGGAGCGGCGGTACTGTCGAACATTTTCCCGGAAGAAAATATCCGGCACGGGCAATCTGCCGCGATCAAAACTGGAACGTGTTACAGTTGACGCGTTCATCGGTTGTTCCCAGTTCGGCAAGCGGCCCGCCTCCTCAGCGGGCCGTTTGTGTTAAGCAATCCATGAATTGGTCAGTCCCTTTTTGTATTCCTCCTTCAGATTGAGACCGCATTCGAGAACGACACCCGTACGGTCATCGACGAGGTAATGCCCGAGGCGGATGTCGATCTGGAGACCACCGCGTCCGTAGAAGGTGCGCCGCCCGCGAGAGGAGCTGCGCACTCGCCAGTCAAGGCCAGCACGCCGATAAGCGCGATTCAAGAGCTGCTTCAAACGGCGGTCTTCTTTTTGCCGGTCGGTTGAGTTAGACTGAAGTTGTAAAGTTTCCACGATGATCTCCTTTTAGCCAGCTCTTGCACAGCTGGCTTCGTTTTTTGAGTTTGGTGTGTGGGCAGGTCATTACCGCTTGCCCGCCCGCTTCAGTTCGCGCTGCTTCCTGCGCTTACTCGATCCAGCGCCCTCTTTCAAGACGCGCTCGACTTCATCGCTAGGCACCATCACGCGCCCTGCGATCCGCACGCCCTTGATTTCATCTTCATCAACTAAACGTCTCACGGTGTTGGTGTGGACTCCGAGCTTCTCAGCTACTTCGCCCAAAGCCATCAAGTAGAGCGCCTCGATGCTCACTTGGGACCTCCTTTCATTCCTAGTAAAAGTAGGCACATTCAGGCACATTCTTGTTGCTTTTTGGAGCGGAGTCAATTATCTTTCTTAATCATGAAAACTCGATGTAAGCATGGACAGAAAACACTCAAATCCAAGCCGCCAGGCGGCAGTCAATCTCTAGCCGAGCTGCTGAATGAATGGCCCGGCGCCAAGCGCATTGCATCGCTTGTTCGAGATCTGCAGCAATACAAAACGGCTAATGATGATTGGTTGGCAAGGCGAGTGAGCAAATCAATGCCAGCAGATGTAGCTGCACTCAGGGACCGGATCGCGAAAGCACTGAGGCGGTATGCCAGTCGGCCAGATGTGATTTTGTCGCAGCATGGGTGGTCAATCTGGCATCGCCCGACCAGCAAGAGAGTCGATTTCATCGAAGACCAAGCATTCAATGCACTGTTGCACCTTCTTGAGCATGAGGAATTTAAGCGACTGAAAAACTGTGCTCACACTGAATGTGGACAGTGGTTCTTCGCTGAACGAAGAACAGATCGCAAGTTCTGCAGCGAAGCCTGTCAGCAAGCAGCATTCAACAGCACAGAAGAACGCAAGCGGCAGAAGCGCGAGAGAGCACGCGAAGCGTATCGAAAGCAGATTAAGGGACACGGACGGCGCGACCGTTCACCAAAGAGGAGAAAACATCATGCGTCGTAAAGATGGGCTGTTCCAGCGTGGGACGAAATATTTGTTCAAGTACAAGAACTCAGCCGGGAACTGGCAAACGTATTACACCGGCGAGACTGACCGCGAGAAAGCATTGCAGATCAAGAAAGATTTCCTTGCCAACCCACAGCAGAAGCCACCGCAGTCAAAAATGTCAATGGGCAATTGGAAATTGTCAGAATGCATCATGTGGTGGAATTCATTTCGGGCTGCTCGCATTTCGAAGACAACGGACAACTCTGAACGCTACCGCCTGCAGCATCTGCAAAAACTTCTTGGCGACGTGAAGCTGAAACAAATCTCAAGCACTGATTTAGACAACTACGTGACCCGTCGGCTTGAGCAGGGCATCGGCAACGACAGCATCAATAAAGAAGTTCGGCTGTGGTCAATGATTCTTAGAAAGGCGAAGCTGTGGCGCCAGCTCGAAGATGATTACAAGCCGCTGAGAGTTGCAACGAGTGACGTCGGGCAAGCATTGACTCGGGAGCAGCTTCAGCATCTGGCCGAAGTCGCAGCGACCAATCCTGCTTGGGAAGGTTGCTTCTACGGCTCTGTATTAGCAGCAAATACTGGTGTGAGGGGTTGCGAGATAAAACGGCTACGCATCGGTGTAGTTGATCTCGAGCGCAAGCAGATTCGGATCCTTCGCAAAGTCAGCAAGACAGATGCATCGGCGCGATTCATTGAATTGAACGGCGATGCATGCGAAGCAGTTGCACGCCTGTTGCTGCGTGCACGTTCACTCGGTGCAACAGAACCCGAACATTATCTGATGCCGAAGAACCTCAGCAGAATCAGCCATGGCACACACAAGGGCGAACGCGGATACGACCCGAACCAGCATCAAGAAATGTGGGACAGTGCATGGCGCAGTCTGACTGAAGCTGCTGGCTTTCCCGGCTTGAGATTTCATGACCTGCGCCACTCATTCTGCACGGCAATGATTGAACGCGGCATTTCTGTCGGTGTCGTGCAGAGCATCATCGGGCACATGTCTGCGAAGATGGTCCTGCATTACACGCACGTGGCTTCTGGAGTAACGCGCAGAGCAGTCGAGTTGCTGGATGCTGAACCGCTGCTGGCGCCGACGCTCACACAGCCAAGCAAAGCGACAGAAGCACTGCTGCCGAAGACACTGATTCAGTAACTAGCGCCCGATTTGGGTGCGTTTTTTGGGTGCGTGCGGCTCCTAACGGAGCCGCTTCACTTTGTAAGCCATTGAAAACAATGGCGGGGTCGACGGGACTCGAACCCGCGGCCTCTGCCGTGACAGGGCAGCGTTCTAACCAACTGAACTACGACCCCGCTTGCGCGGTTAGCGACATACATCGCCGTGCCCGGCTCTCCGGGCTCATCACCATGGTAAATGTTCGGTGACGGATCTGGTGGGCAGTGCAGGACTTGAACACTGCTGCTTGTAAGTAATGATAGCACGAACTCTCAATGATTTAGCTGGGCTTGGGTGGATTGAGAATCCTCAATATTCATGCGGGTTTCTCATTCGATGCCTCAAGCTATACAAAAATGTCCAAACCGCCACTGGGCAAAATTGGGCACAGTTCCGGCCCTTGAATTTGCGAACTTTCTGGCAGGCTGGGGCCTTGGGATCCTTTCAGGCCGTCCGCAGTTACTCCGACGCTGCATTGTGACATCCGCTACAGCGGCACTCGCCTCCGCGGCGTATGGAGCGATCTTGCGGCAGTCTTACACTGAAGTTATCCGCCTGAGGCGCCCTAAGTGCAGCAACCTGCCATTTCTGCGTCCGAATCGACGTGGGCAAAGTGCCAACGAAATCCGGGCGTAGTCGAGTGCTTTGTTAGCCCTAGATCACTGTTCGGTCAGTGTTCTGAGTTGCATCATCGCTACAAAACTGGAGTTAGATGAATCAATGTTTGCGGCGGGTTCTGTAACTCATCGATTGATTCTGGAAGGGCGCGAGCCGTTCCTCTGCTTAAGTGGCTTGGCAGCCTCAAGGCTTGCAGGTTGGGACTGAAGAGAACTTCGATGAAAGATTACCCGACCGTACTCGTACGCGAGCGTCCTATGCAACCAGGTGCATTCGGGCATTTACCGGCTGCGATTCCACCCTGATCTTCCACCGAAAAAGCCGCAAGGGATAAATGGTGGCACACTTCAACCCGTAATCCGTTATCGCTGTGCACAGCGTTGGGCCGCTGCTGCTGCCGGCAACCGGCACTTCTGTTCCGTTTTACAGCGCAACTGCGCGGAGCGCCCGAGCACGGGATTCTTCCCGTGGTATGCAGGCAGACTGGCACGGGCGTTTGTGGCTTTTCACACTCGTGGCCCGCTGTTTCAGGCGTAAACTCCTCCGGTACTCGGTTGGCGAAACCCCTAAGTAGCTGGCGAATGCGCGTTGGAAGTCAGGTGCTGACCCCCATCCGATCCCCATCGAAATTTCCCTGTCAGTAGCATGGGAGTTTTTCAGAAGGTGGAGTGCACGCTCGATACGCCGCCGCAACACAAACTGGTCAAGTGTGATTCCAGTCTGTAATTCAAAGGCAGGCAATAACACACTTTCCTTCAGTGAGAATGTCCTCGCCAGGGCTGAGACCGACAGGTCAGCATGAAGGTTCTCCATGATGTACTGGACAACCTGCGTGAAGATTTCAGCCGAATGATTTTGGCAGGCAGGAATAGGCTTTACTGCTACAGCTGGATTGTTGTTTAGCAAAGTGGCGTCCTCGTTCTGCAAAGTCGAACAACAAACTTAAAAAAGACTCGGACGGCGGAGTCGGCCAAAATCTGAGTGTCGCCGAGCCCCTAATTTGATGTTACCGTAACGCAAATCGTGTTACCGTGTCAATGAGAAAAAGGTCACATAATGACGTTACTCATCTCGGGTAACTTGAATGTTGCGGAGCGCCCGTTTAGAGCGAGGCCTCGGAAGGTCCATTTGTCCCGTCGCGATTGCTTTAACGAGTAATGGAGACGTCCATTTCGGAGCGGTTCTTGGGGATACTCTTATCCAGTATTGTTCTGCAACACAAGACAATTTGGAGAAGAACAAGCGGGCGTCATGGCACAGGCGCTCCGGTGTTCGGAAGGGCGATGCCTGCTGCTCAGATCTCTATATCAACTACAATCCTGCTACATTGATTCAAGACGAACAGTCGCTCATGCGAGCACGATATGAAGTAGACGCTGTCTTCGGCACTGACGGCGTGATGATGGCATGCGGTCAGTTGCTAAATATGGTTACGTTCTAATTGATAATGCAGCCCATTTCCCAGGGCTGAAGATTCTCAGCTCCGCCAAGCTCACAGGTGCATCGCCCGGCATCCGTAATTGAACGCCTCACGCGATCGACAGAGCACAACAGGGGATTAGGCACAGCCGCAGTAGCGTTCTTCCGTGGGGAATGGTCATCGTATCGCGTCGGCCAAGTCATGTGCCTGTGCCACCACCCTTGCCCTTTTCTTATTTGGTGGATCATGCCTCGACAGCCCTTGAGGCGACAATAGGGACTTAGCGCGTCTTCACTGAGCGTGCCCTTCTTACAATAAGTAAGAATCGCCAAGAGTTAGGAATGCTCTTGTTCGTTGTTATGCCATTAGGGCCCGAACAAAGATGCGCCTCAGAAGCCGAGGGTGACCTCGCTTGCATCGCGAGGAACCTTGATTTCGATACCACGCTCGCGGTTGGCAGCGATGGTTTGCGGAACATTCAGTTGAGTCATTGGAACTCTGCGACGTTGCTGGCCCACCTGTATGTCAAGGTAATCCGCCGTCAGCATGTATCGATGCGCTTCCAAACGATCTCCGTTGGCCATAACAAAGAGTGTCGGCGGTCCCGACTGTGATGGAGGGTTTTCTTTCCCTGTCGTCGATACCTCGATCACCTTCGGCGGCTCAGGAGGTGGGGTTGGCGCAGCAGGGGCGCCGCTTTGAATAATTATTGGCGTCGCGTAGCCATTCTTGGCCGAGCCGGCATACGGGTCGCTGCCTTGCGGCGAGTCGCCACACCAGTTCCCGCGAGGATCCAGCGACCAATACCAACAATTCCAGGGAGAATCCCACCCGGGATAACCCCACCCGGGATAACCCCACCAAAGGCCTCCAGACCCTCCAAAATTCCGAAAATGCCTGAAACCGAATTGTCCGCCAAATGGACGATTCGGGAATCCTGGACGGCCACCAAAGCCAGGACCGGGTCCGCCCATGCTCATACCGCCACCATGCATTCCTCCGCCTGCTCGTTGTCCCACGCAAGGAAACGCAAGCATCAAAACAATCAAAACCATCGTTATCGGTCGCCCGAACATATCGCTACCCCCGTACAACTTACACGATGCGTCCACCTCGTTTTTGGATGCCATTTAGTTATTTATTTCATTATTCCGTTAGTACTCGCAAATTAGTTAAAAGCCGTAAACGTCCCGGTCATACTGGGAGTCGTCTGGACACTTCGAGACGTTCCTAGCTGAAAATGCGGTTCCTGGGGCTCGAATGCAGGATCCTTGATGCCTTCGGGAGTACAAATGCCAACCGATGGTGCGTTTGAGCCTGATTCGGCTGGACGAGAGACTGGCTGGTTACATTCTGCATGATGCCAGAAGATGAGGACGACCTTACTAGAATTGAACTGGATCGGGCGGCTGTTTGAATTCGCACAAGCCGCCAACACGCGGATGCTGGCGCCAGGACCACCCTAACGTTCCGACATACGAAATCCTGTTTTCGGTTGATACTGCCGAGAATCGGCAGGGATAAGATATGCATCCCTCGATGAAGAGGGCATGTGCACGGCTCCGACCCACAATGAGATTAAAGATGTTCGTGCACTCGGATTGGTGCTCCCAGAGCATCAAACAAGTGTCATTACGTCCGTTGGAGGGATGATGTTCGAGGGATAAATCAACGAGTCACGCCGACGCGTAGGCCAGGTTACTTCTAGCGAGGTTATCCTAAGTTGCTCAGAATAATGGGTGCTTACGCTCCAGACCGGGCACACCTCATGCCTTACCCTTATCTTGAGTGCACAGCTGGTGCTACCTGTGTGCTGGCCTCTTTTAGGACATCGTCGATTCGAGCGTTGAACCTTGGGACAGGACAGGACTGGGTGAATGCGCCGAGGACGCATGTCCCCCTGCAGCCACATGCGTTCGCACCTCGGGCACAGGCTCCGGTTTCTGGATTTCAATTGTGCCCTTGAAAAAAGCTCCATCCTCAATCGCAATTCGCGCTGCAACAATATCGCCTGACAGCGAAGCCGTCGCGCGCAGCTCGACGCGATCCGTAACCTGAACGTTACCGTTAACACTGCCCTGGATAATCACGCTACGGGCTTCAATGTTGGCAAGCACTCGTGCATTCGCCCCCACAGTTAGGGTTTGTCCGCCCAGCACAATCGAGCCTTCAACCTGACCGTCAATACACAAATCTTCACTACCCGAAAGCTCACCCTTCACAATAACCGACTTGCCGATAGTGGCCAGTTCAGCTGGGTACAGATTCTCGTGCAGCGCCGACGTCGGGCGGGCAGGCCTACGCATGTTGGGAGCCGTAGCTTCAGCGGGCACCAAAGGCCCTGACGCGGGAGTATTCAATTCTTTGAAGTTAACAGGATGGTAATTCACTAGCGGCAACCTCTCTTAGCCAAGTTTTGTGGTTAGCGACCAATGACATCCACGGTAATCATGGATGTGGTTACTTCTTGATTGGGTACTTCTTAAGGTATACCCTTTTTGCCCGGTGTCAAGAAAACTTTAGTTGTACTTCAGTCCTGCTGAACCAACGTCAATGACTTTCCCTGGACACGCTTCAAGCCTGGTAACAGTCTTTGCTCGACAACGTCGTCTCGCTCCCATCCTAAGACAATCACCATTCTTGTCTTTCACTACTGACGTCAGCCTTCTGTCTATGCTGCAACCAGCCGATCAGAGTCCAACCCACTCCCATACAACCAACCGTGACCAACAGATAAGCCAACCACATCAGTTCAATTGTTTCCGGCATAGACACAGTCACTCTCGTTTGTCCGACCGCACTACGGCGTCCTCTCGGTCAACCCATCAACTCCTGAATCATGCGCTTGATGACACACCTTGTTTTCCGCCAGCCAGCATGCAAAATCCCGAGCGGCAGATGACTCTCAGGGGCGAAAACGTAGGACCTTACGTGGCACCTACCACCTGTTCTCTCTCGCGCAAGCTGCCCTGACGGCGGACAGCAATAGAGCATCACAGCTAGCCTGTGTTCATATCGCGCGCCTTGCGCGCCTAGGATGTTTGGAGTCACTTGGTTGTAACCCAACGGGCGGATCGTTTAATCCGGACCCACCCTAGGCGCGAAGGCACGTCCATGAACCCCTGAATGAAACTACGCAGCAGGCCAATGCGTCTTTCATATTGTTGAGAGTCTTACTAGAATCAGTCGGCTATGCGTCTGACGAGACCGCCCCAGATTCCGTGGCTGCAAAAAGAAACCGCCTAGCTGCCCAAATCTCCACTCCGACCTGCCTGTTGGCTTCGCAACTTCTATACGTATGGAACCTGCTGACGGAGCGTGAGCTGGGAGGGGCGCATGCCACTTACGCCTCGAACGGAAGATAATTCAGGGTCGACTCGCTCCACCGAATGTTTCCAATGTCTGGCGAGTTACCCGCCCCCGCGACAAGCGGTAACCCCACCTCAATAGCTGCAACAGGTTGGATCTTGAAGTTACTTTCGTAACTTGATGAGGGCTTTCTGGTCGGGGTATTGTTCACACTTATGGCCGAAAAACTTTCTTGCCCAGTTTGTTCCACCTTTTCCATTGAACCAGTTATGCGCGATGTCGAGTTTGCGGCTCGTCTCGATAACGCCACCCGCTCATTGAGTGATTTCGTGGCATTTTCGTGCTTCCAAGGGCATGTATTTCTCGTTATGTCGCGTTACGCCGGTGTTGTCGAGGATCGCGTCACTCCTGCGCAAGCGACAGCGTTTCCCTTCAATTCCGGCCCCTGAGGTTAAGCGTTCGCTTCAGGAGTGCAGCCGCTGCGTTCACTGTGGATATGATTTGGTTGCGTTCAATGCATAATTGAGGGCATCGCAGCCTCAGCGGATTCAGTGAGTTGACACGATTTCCTCAACCCTCACCCCGCTTTACACTTTGGGGTGTTAGTTCAAAGCAGTGCGGCCAGGTGGAATTGAGTATCATCGACGAATCCGCGAAGCATTCAAGGACAGCATGAAAACATTACTCTCAATAGCTCTTTGTGGTGCAACTGCACTTTCTTCAGTAATGGCCATCGCGCAAGCAGTGCATGTAACCTCCGAGAAGGGCATGGTTATGCTAAGTGTAGCGGCACAGAAGCCTTACATGTTGATGGGTACAAGTCAGCCGAAGACACCATTGTTAACGGTTACGTGCCAGCAGAAGGGCAGGAAGACGGGACATTCAGTCACGTTTTTGCCCGGAGGCATCCTGACGGAACAGGAGTACTCCACCTTTGGAAGCTCGGCTTCGCTGGCATTGGTGGCCCACCTTGGAGAGCAAACGTTCTCGACGAACTGGGTGGCCTACGGTAACGTTGAGACCTTCACTTACTACGGCAAGACCGAGCAGGAGAGAGTCGCCTTCCTTCATGCCTTGCTAAAAGAGCCAAGTCTTACTCTGGAATTTACGCCCTTCCTTACGGGCGTACCCACGTCAACCACGTTCCAGTTGACGGAGTTACGAGCGGAATACGAGCGGCATACCGAGTGCGTCTCACATTAAGGATTGCATAATGGCGTCTGGCCCTGTCGAGCCTAGTTTCGATAACGCTGCAGTCGCTCGCTGAGTCCGCTTTCGTCAATGAAGACGATGCTGCGGCCCTCGTTTTTTGGCCTTTGTTTTAACTCCACCACCGCTTCGGCTTCCCACTGCCGAATCCTGGCTTCGTCCCGTTCCAGCGCGTCCGTCGCCCGGCCCGTCGGTCACGAATTATGCAGGTTATTTATGACTCATAAGACTAGGGTTGTTAGAGGCTGACGCCTAGGAGGTGGAATGTCTTGCCAGCACTCCATGGGTAATCCTAGGCGTCGCGAAGGAGAGTTAAATGAAGTGACATTATTAAACCGGGTGAAACGAAAAGGAGCTTTCATGTTTTTGAGAGATCTTTAAAAATCATGCATTCTATGCGGGTCTCGTGTTGGCTCAGCATTGGCTTGCTCAGCCACAAATGCTTCATCCTTTACCGACGCGCGCTTCGTCGCCACTCATCCGAGATGAGAACCGGATGCGCTAATGCGGCCGCGGGATTGGAAATCGTTGGTAGGGGAGAGACGCTCTCTGTCTGCTGACGTGTCTCATCCCTTAGAACCGCGATCACGACCAGTTGCCGATGAATCCCAGCATAGCTAATGCCATGACCAACAGCGACAGCCGCGCCAGTAGTCAGGCTCGGTTCAGTTTGGCGTATTCCGCTCTTGCTTGCTTCAGGAGGGGGCACGTCGGGGTCGGCGTCTTTGCAGACCACAAAGAAATCCTGGTAAGCGGTTCGAGCTTTGGCCGTTTCTTGACACCGCATAGGCTCGGGCAAGTCCCACATGGGCCTAAGCTCCCATGGGCTCGTTTCAGACGAGACCAAAGCTGTATCTCCCTTAAGCGAAGCTGCAAGCTCTCGCTACGCTGTAAATCGACTTCTGACGAGCGTTGTGTGGGAAATCCGCACCCTACGTTCTGTCGGAGCGAGAGGCGGGTAACCGCCTCTGGCCACCCCAGTGGTATCCGGTAACTGGTATCCATACCCGGATCGCAAGAAATCGGAGCGCTTCAGAGTAGCTAGCCATACGGATGCACTGCTGAGCGAGCATCGCATCCGAAGGGTTAACTGCAAACAGAAAAGCCGAAGCTGTTAGCTCCGGCTAAAGCTTTTCAATCAGTTGACTGGCTGCATGATCAGCTTGCGGCGCAGCGCGCCAGCTCATAATGCCTTTAAGACGGGACGATGTGATCAGTTGCCCCACATCGCGCTCAGGATGCTGATGATGATCACCAGAGCCGTGTAGATCACGATGCCTCCTTTCTTGCAATTGGCTACGGAAATCGGGTATAGGCCA
>Ga0306925_10006629_pt1 | contig 10771 bp, 7 predicted proteins | sample flu12Cox44000176_FD_203755 | JGI IMG/M metagenome (GOLD analysis project Ga0306925, IMG submission 203755) | Lab enrichment of tropical soil microbial communities from Luquillo Experimental Forest, Puerto Rico - flux8day.12C.oxic.44.000.176 (v2)... | ecosystem: Environmental > Terrestrial > Soil... | reverse complement strand
CACTGCGCAACGTTTCAAGCTTCACGGGTCAGGCTCCGCGCAAGTTGGTATAAGAAAGTCATCCTCAAGTGCGAATCCGGCGAAGCCGGGCAAGCCTCGAAGGTTGACGGATCAAAGATTTTGCTGCTGTTGGTATCATTCGCGCCTCCGGCCTTCACCTGTCGCGCGCTAGCCCGTCCCTAGCAAAAGGTAGTGTCCAGTGTTTTTCGCACATTTGATTGGGCTGAGCGGTGCCCGGTACTGGCTCAAGCGGTGATGGCTCCTGTCATCTGCTGATCCTTCAGAAACTCGATGTTCAAATATTTTTTGGTCGACCAAGCGGTGCCGGCAACGTGCCGCAGTCTGGCCGCGGCGAGGTTAAGCGCCGACTGTCCGTCGGGGAATGCACCGACGACGCGCGTGCGCCGTCTGATCTCGCGCAGGATCCGCTCGAGCGGATTATTGGTCCGGATTCTCCGCCAGTGCTCCTCTGGGAAAGCATAGTAGGTCAGCGTCTCTTCGACCGCTGTCTCCACGAGCTCGGCGGCTTTGGTCAGGCGCAGCCCGCGCAGTTTCTCGATCACTCGGACAACCTTCTCGCGCGCCGCCACGATATCCTCGCTGGCATGGATCGCCTTAAGCATTGCCGCGATCTCCCGCACCTTGGTCGAAGGAACGTGGCTAAAGATGTTGCGGTACCAATGCACCACACAGCGTTGCCAGTCGGCATCGGGGAAGAATTCGGCCGCACTCTCGGCCAGGCCCAGACAGGCATCAGATATGATCAGCCGCACGCCGTTGAGCCCGCGCTCCTTGAGGTGTTTGAGGAAGGCGCTCCAGCCACCCCTGTCTTCCTTGGCTCCTTCGCAGATGCCGAGAATCTCCCGGTAACCCTCACTGTTCACGCCGATCGCGACAAGCAGCGAGACGTTGCGGACCTCGCCGGCCCAGCTGCGCTTGAGCACAATGCCGTCGAGGTAAACGTAAGGATGACCGCCTTCGATCGGCCGATTGCGCCAGGCCTCAATTGTCCCGTAGATCTTCTTGTTCAGCTCCGAGACGGTCGATGGCGACACCCGCGTGCCCCATAGCGTCACGACTTGCCTCAGCCATTTCCCCTGCTCGGGAACGGGATGATGCATTCGCCGTCGCATCTCTTTCTTGATTTCCTTGAGCTTCGCCCGCATTCGGTCACTTCGGGATTTTCGTTTAAGCGCGAATCGCCCGCGTCGTGATCGTCCGCAGATAAATGTGAAGCTTAGGAAGTTAAAAGTTTCCGGTTTGCCGAGCCCGCGTCGAACGCGCTGGTCCACCGCAAAGCGGCCAAACTCGATCAGGTGGGTCTTGTCCGAATGAAGCGACAGCGAGTATTCCGCCAATCGCTCGCGCATTGCATCCCAGAACCGCCGGGCATCAGTCTCGTACTGAAAGCCCACGATGATGTCGTCGGCATAGCGCACGATGATCATGTCGCCCGTGGCCTCCCGCCGTCGCCAGCGCTCGGCCCAGAGGTCGAAGACATAGTGCAGGTAAACGTTGGCGAGCAACGGCGATATCACCGAGCCCTGCCCTGTTCCCGTCTCACTAATCGTCACAACTCCAGCTTCGAGGACGCCCGCCTTGAGCCATTTCTGGATTAGGCGGATCATGCGCGGGTCATTGATCCGGTGCTTCAGGAAACGGATCAGCCAAGTTTGGTTGACCGTGTCGAAGTAGGACCGGATATCCGCATCGAGAATGAAATTCACCTTCTTGGTGGTGATTCCGACGACGAGTGCATCCAGCGCATCGTGCTGGCCGCGCTTCGGTCGAAACCCGTACGAGAACCCGAGGAAGTCTTCCTCGTAGATCGCGTTCAGGACTCCGGTGGTCGCCCGTTGGACGATCTTGTCCTCAAGGGCGGCAACCGCGAGGGGGCGCTGCCGTCCGTCCGGTTTGGGGATGTAAACCCGTCGGGATGGCAGGGCCCGATACGCTCCTCTATGAAGCCGTGCGTGTCTGAATCGCCTTCCCAGCTTCGCAATGGCGTCGGCATCGTGCACTGCACACGTTCCGGCATCGCGTTACCGATCTCTGGCGGCGCTCGCTCCGACGATCGAAGCCAGAAGGATCGGATGACTTGGAACACGATCAAAAAGCTAGCTGACGACTTTGTTCCGCCAGCCCGTATCCTTCATCCCTGGCCACATGCACGCTTTGCCGTCAGGCACCCGAGGTAGGAGCCGAGTGCCTTAATAGGCGCGCTCGGATCTGTGCGGGGGGCGCTCAGTAATGAGCGTCCCTACCGCGATCATTTGGTTTGGGCTGAGCGGCGCCCGGCACCGGCTTAAGCGGTGATAGCACCTCTCATCTGCTGGGTCCTTCATTCAAGTACAAGTAGCGTCAGCCGCTCAGTCCGGCACCGAGATCATGCCGGACGATGCGCCTAAACATGTCATTGCAAAGACGGTTGCTCTGCTATCTCGCGCTCAGCCTGTGGTCGTATGCGCCCGCGTCGAGCGATTGCGAAGATAGGTAGCTCTCCGCCAGACCATAGCCGATCGCTGGGCTGGCCGCCGTAAGGGTGAAGTTGCTGGCCGACGGATTAGTTAACCCTGGGTCGACGTTGCACTTGTTTGAGTTCGCGCCCGACGAGCAGTTCATCGTGTTGGCGTCCAGCATTGCGTTTCCTTGTGGTCCCCAACCCCACGGCGGCGTGCCGCCGAACGAGATGTTGTGCGACCAGATATTCGTGGTCTGGTCGCCGCCATTGCCATCTCCACCGACGAACGCGGCATTTAGCATTAATGGACATGGCGCCGGCGACTGATTGGACACACCCTTGCATCGAGGATCGGACGCAGTGGTTGCTGGCACCGGATAGGCAATATTGTTGAGGAAGACGTTATTGTTGCCACCGAGCGTGCCAATTTCGCCACGACCGGTTGCGACGTTAAAGGGATCTAGATCGTTATTATATGCCGTGTTGTTGGCGATTGTTATGAATGAACTGAAGAACGCTTTTACTCCACCGCCGCCGTTGCCGTAGACAACATTATTGGCAACTAGGGTCTGATACGGATAGGCGATCCCTGTGCTATTCTTGTTCTTGAAGCTGTCCATGATGATCCCGTTGCCGTCAGTATCGTAGGCGGATGTGGCATTCCCGCACTCTGTCAGCATGTTGTCGTGGCTAACGTTCCACATAACGAGGTTGTGGAACGGCGCGTACTGATTATCCATCGTGGTCGGTATGTAGTTCGCGGCAGCGCGAGGGATGACGATGCCGATACCGGACCCCTGCGCATCGCATGTCACATGCGAGTTGGCGTAGGACAAATTATGGATATAGTAGAGATAGTCGCCTCCTCCCATGTCGATACCGGATTGACCGAAGCCGTGGATGATGTTGTTGATGACCCAAACGTGGTGCGATGAGGGTGTGTGATTGTCAATTCCGTTGGGGAAGTACATCCCGGCACCGACGCCGTAGGCCGCATACCTAGAGGCCGCTAGCTCGAACCCGTCGAGCACAAGATAGTTAGGTCCGTTGCCAGAAGAGCTGACGAAAAACGCGGGGTCGCCCTGCCCGCCGAGTGCGGTAATCTTGCAGGCGTCTAGCTGCTGACAGCGATAAACCACATAGCCCGTGGCAGTTGCGGCGCTGCCGCCATGTCTGGCAGCCAAACCCGTCGCATAGGTGCCCGGAGCAACGTTCACGCAATCGCCGGCGACACGGCCCCCGGCAGCGTTGTCCGCACGCTGGATCGTCTTCCACGGAGCATCTTCGGTCCCTGCTGCGCGGTCGTTCCCCGACGGAGATACGTAGAAATTCCGCAAGCAGATATAGAAAGGAGCTGAGAATAGGGCAGCGCTGGGGCCTGGCTTTTCTGCTGGCTCTGTCGTGGTGAAGGGCAGGACCGAACATGATGCGGTGGTGCCACCATTGCTATCGGTACAACTCGAATGCGGCCATGGCTCGCTCGCGCCAACAGCCGACCCGGCGCCGCAAGCATTGGTAGTTGGCGCACTGATCACCGCAACGCCGTTCGATGAATCGCAATCGTTGACAGGCGGAGGAAGTGGGGGCGACGATGTCCCTGGGCCCGTCGGAGACGGTCCGGCTAGGTCAGAATGACTTGGAAGCGAAATTACGGAAGGGAGACTTCCCAACTCACTAGCACGCGAGATGGAGACCAATACCTCGATCGTTGAACTTCCAGCGATCTTATTGGCCGTGCCAGACAATACGAGCGAAAAGAAGTCGCGTCCCTGAAAATCGCTTGCAGCTTTGTACGAAAAACCCGTCCCATGCAACGTGAGGTGACCGACTTGAGGCAGAGAAGCAACCATCAATTTGTCGACCACCATATTGTTGAAACGGACGCCGCGTATGCAATCTTCGCCATCGCCTACTTCTAATGACCAGCGTACGGTGTCGGCCTGCAGCCGATAATGCGGACCATTCAGGACACACGCATCCGCGAGACCTGGCAGAATACCGAGAAAAATGATGCTTAGAAATAAGTGCGCCGAATACCGCATGTTTCAGACTATGATTGTCTGCGATCGATCAAACTCATGCCCATACGGCTTTTTTACGTGGCCTCCAAGGGTGCCTGGCATGGCCATCCGACAGCTGGAGTTTTCCCGAGGCCGCGTGGCAGCGCTGCTTGGCGATCGCAGTTCGGTTCAGTTGCTCTGCATTATGAAGTTCATCGCACAATTGTAAAAATCTTCGATACGTTTTGCTAGAATGAACTCTCGTGCCCGGGAGACTGCGCCGGCGGATAATACAGCAAGTGTTTCTGGAGAGGCAAGTAAACGAGATATTTCCACGGCCATTTTTGCGGCAACCTGTGCAGTATTTTGGTCGTCAGTTCTGATGATTACGCCTGAGTTTACTGTCACAATGTCCTTGGGACCTCCAAGATCCAGACACACTACTGGCATACCATGGCATAGTGCTTCCAACACCACCCCGCCGCTACTATCGTGGAGGCTAGGGAAAAGCAGGAGATCATGACTATCGTAAAGCTCAAACAAGTTACTCTGCGGTAGCCACGATATGAAATCAACGCTATCCCTAATCTTCCATGCCAGAGCATCAGCCTTCAGCCTAGTTTCCTCCGGCCCACTACCGACTATCGTGAACCGTGCTTTCGGAAATTTTGTCAAAAGCTTTGCGAAGGCTTTTATGGCGATATGAACTCCCTTCCAGTAAAGGAGCCGGCCGGCATAGAGTAATCGCGGCGGTGATTGGCGGGGCGCCCGCGGTGAGCCTATTAGCATTTCGTGTATACCCAGTTCTGTGAAGACAACCGTCTTTTTCTGCATGGCTCCGCTTAGCAGCTTCCGGGTGTCAGCTGTTTTCGCAAAAATGACTGCAGCCTTGGTAAGGCCACCACGGACGATCGGGTTTATGCTGATGGTTGAATTCGAGAGATCGCGTACAGTCTCGAGAATCTTGCCTCTAAAATGAAACCTGTCGCGCAGGCAAGAAGGTGATGTCTCGCCACCACCGATCGGCCCGACGATCAGAGGCGGTTCGAGCGACCCTAAGAACGTCGGTGCCCGGACCCCACCCCAGGTGAGATGATGAATCGCATCGAATCCGATTCGATGTTGCAACCCTCGGGCCGCTCGCAACGCCGCCCTCTGCCAGATTAAATTATAGGTACGTTCCCATTTCGGCTCCGTTGCGCGTTTGAGAGGCCAATAGCTCAGTTCGGGAAAGACCCAATGGATGCCTCGGACAACGCCATCACTTCGGGAAGCTTGCTCGATAGCATCACGATGCGCCGGCGACACTAGTGCCCACACCTCATGGCCGAGCCGATGGGCCTCAGTCGTCCAATTCCAACCTATACCATGCTCAGAACCGCGATTGGGAGCACACGCGTAGCTCGAAATCAACAATTTCATCCGTCATAATTCCGCTGCTAGGAGGTCATTGCTGGTATTGTGAACACCGACGCCGATTGTGTTTCTACATTGTTCAAAAAATCTATCTACTGGCATCCGCCGATGAGTCAGCACTCGAAAAAAAGCGCCGTCGAGGTTGGGCAATGTGTGACGTCAGCCACTCCCGGCCCATGCTTCGCTGCGGAACGGTTGCAGTTTACATGGACGTGAGATTTAGCGCGCAACGAGCTCACCAGTCGCGAGCGTAGAATTTCCATCCCGCGAGCTGCTGTAACGCCCGGACCACAAAAATCGGGATGATGACGAAATAGCGGGGGGCGAGCCGCCGAGGCTCTGTCATGAAACGGAATAGCCACTCCAAACCGGAGCGTTGCATCCATAACGGCGCGCGGGGCTTCGCTCCGGACACGAAGTCGAAGGCGGCCCCTACGCCAAGCAACGCGGCGGCATGAATTTTGCCGACGTGTTGTGCCAGCCATTTATCTTGTTTTGGAGTTCCGAGCCCAACCCACACGAAATCGGGGCGAGTTTCGTTGATCGCTTGGACATCGGCAGCATCTTCTTCCGGTGTGAGCGGGCGGAACTGTGGTGATCGGTACCCCGCAACGACCAAGCCTGGAAAGCGTTGCCTGAGGAGCAGAACCAGGGCCTCCACCACGCGAGGGCTTCCCCCGTAGAAAAAGTGCCGGTGGCCGCGCTCGGGTGCCCTTTCGCACATCGCCAGGAGCAGATCTGATCCGCTCGCGCGGCCAGCATCCGGATAGCCTGCGCGTTGGCACCACCAAACAAGAGGCATCCCGTCCTCTGTTAACAGGCCGGCCCTGTTGAGAGCACTTCGCATCTCTGGATCTCGCTGCGCCTCTACCAGGCCGTGAACCGATGTGCAACAGACGTACTCTCGACGCTCTTCATCGCGCCACTTTTCCAGTATCTCGACGGCCTGTCGGAGGTTCACCGGTGTAACGCCCACTCCAAGAATGTTCACCCTGGGGGACGTACTCTGGAAGCCCGCTGGCCCGCTTTCACGCTGATCGGCTGGACGTTTCATGATACCCGCTCTTTGCCCACCGTTTCCATTTGGTCGTGCCGGGGCGCAAGCAGGCTAGCGTGAAGCTCCCTCAGTCGAGCCGCGTAGCGGCGCACGTCGAACCCATCGAGGAAGCGGTCGCGCGCCCCCCTCGCCAACTGATGGCGCAGGGTCTCATCTTCGATCATGCTTACCAAGGACTCGGCAAGTGCCGCTACGTCTCCCGGTGGTACCAGTATTCCAGATACATTCGGTTCGATCACTTCCGAATGCGCGCCGACTGGGGTCGTGACCACAGGGAGTCCGTGAGAAAGGCCTTCGAGCACCGACATCGCCAAGCCCTCGGCATGGGAGGGAAGGACAAGAACATCGGCATCGGCACACAAGGCGCTCACCGCGTTCTGGTCGAGCCAGCCGGGAAAACACAGCCTATCAAGAATGCCGAGATCATCCGCGAACTTGCGGAACTCGTCGATCGGACCACCTCCGGCAAGCGTCGCTCGCCAGCGCCGGAGCTTCATCGTTGGGCTGGCGAGAGCCCGGAGGAGATCCGGGACGCCTTTTCGAGCGCTGAGGTATCCAAGAAAGAGCAGATGACACGGCCTTCCCACGCGCGGAGTTCTATTGAGGTTCGGCAGGGGATCGGGGACAGCGTTGTGGAGGACGACCATGCGGTCCCTGCCTAGTTGAAGCGATTGCGAGACGCCTTCGAACTCGTGCCGTCCCAAAACCACGACTGCCGCTGCACTTCGAAACATCGTTGCAATCAGCCGCTTTAGAAACGGTCCCTGGTTGCGATAATATTTAGCGTAATCGTAGTCATGAAGATGCAGCACGTAACGCAATCTGAGCACTCGGGCAATGGTCACAAGGATCACCTTGCGAATGGTGCTGCCGCGGCCCGTGATGTTGACATGCACTATACACGGCGATGAAAAAAGACGCGCCCGAAGCAGTGCAAGCACGGTGCGGCCAAAATAAATGACGGCGCCGACAATATGCATCGGCGAAGCGCCGAGATACCATGGGCCACGCGAATCGACGATTCGGTAACGCAGTTTTTGCTCACTGACCTGGTTGGCTCGGAGGAAGTAGCCCATCTGACGGCCTATGCCACCGCCGTGCTCTAGTCCTCCAGGAGTGACAATGAGAACGGTGCCAGTCTCTAGTCCGTCTGCGTGAGGGTCAGTACGCTTGGTAAAGCTGCGGTCCATAGTTCGAGAGGTACTCCCACATTCAATTGTCAGCGGAGCACTTACTTCAAAAAGTTTGACACCCCCTCGCGGACATCGCCACATCAAGGCACACCCACTCAGCGCTGGATGGGCGGCGCGCACTTACTTCGCAAATTCCGATTCCAGCGGAACAAGGCATGCTGCAGCTGCTCCCGGACCCACACGAGTTTCGGGGAGTGAGTTTCTTCTAACCTGAGCCTCAATCCAGTGGTAGGTGGGCTCCAGCCCCGAGCGCAGCGACTGGCTCGGATCCCATCGCAGCTTCTTCCTGATAAGGCGGTTATCAGAGTTGCGCCCTCGGACACCCTGCGGTCCAAGCACGTGCCTTTTTCCGATCTCCTTGCCGGCGATGTCCGCCACCAAGTCCACAAGCTGGTTGATCGTAACCATCTCCTCTGAACCAATGTTGACGGGGCCCGCAAAGCTTGAGCGGATAAGCCGCAAGGTGCCTTCAATGCACTCGTCAATATAAAGGAAAGAGCGGGTTTGCTCGCCGTCGCCCCACACTTCGATGTCCTCGCCTCTGCGTGCCATGGCGACTTTGCGACAAATCGCTGCGGGGGCTTTTTCGCGGCCGCCGACCCAAGTTCCCTCCGGCCCAAAGATGTTGTGGTAGCGTGCCACATGCGTTTGCATCCCGTAATTCCGCCGATAGGCCAAATACAGCCGCTCGCTGAACAGCTTTTCCCAACCGTATTCGCTGTCGGGCGCGGCTGGATAGGCTGAATCCTCCGAGCATTTTGGGTTCAACGGATCTTCCTGATTATAGGCTGGGTACATGCAAGCTGATGATGAATAGAAGATCTTCTTGACGTCGCGCTTGTGACAGGCGTCGAGCACGTTCAAATTGATCGTAGCCGAGTTGTGCATCACGTCGGCATCATGCTCACCGGTGAAAATATAGCCGGCGCCACCCATATCTGCCGCAAGCTGATAGACCTCATCGAATCGGCGGTCCACGATGGTGCGACAAAATCCCTGGTCCCGCAGGTCGCCCACGACGAAATCGTCGGCGGTTGTCTCGGAGAATTCGTGAAATTTCAAATCTACCCCACGGACCCAAAACCCATCTTCCTTCAGACGTTTGACAAGATGACCGCCGATGAACCCTCCAGCCCCGCATACAAGTGCACATTTTCTCATCTGCCCGCCTCGCCACCACCGTGTCGGAATTTCGTCGCCGGACAGCGCAAAATAAACCGACGGCTTTGCGTCTGCTCATAGTTGGGTTGGCGGCTCTATTCCGGCCCAGCAGACGCGCCTTCCGCCAGTTAAATACCCGAAGACTATTGGTAGCGCTGTATCAGCAATGTAACAGTGTGGCCTTCCGAGCTATAACTGCAGCGCGTTTTACTCGTTGCATGGTAAAGGTCTGCGCCCCAGGATGCGCGGAAATTGTCTCCGAGGCGGCCCGCCGAAGTGGTCTCAAACGAAATCCGCTTCTCTAAGAGTGGAACATCCTACTGGTCAATCCCACAAACGACCTCGCGTACTGCACATTGTATGCTCTTGATTCCGACGAAGGTGATTAATTACTGAAACCTTTCGGAGATTTTAATGAAGCCCCTGATCTCTGTCGTGATCCCGACGCTGCACCGGCCAAACTTAGTGGTGCGTGCAGTTAACAGTGTGCTCAATCAAACACACAAGGAGATCGAAGTTATCGTGGTTGTTGACGGGCCGGACGAGGACACGATCACGGCTGTTCGGTCGATGGAGGATCCACGCCTTCAAGTCGTTATTAATCCCCGGTCATTGACGGCGGCAGGGGCGCGCAACGTCGGCGCCGATCGCGCGACAGGTGAATGGATTGCGTTTCTCGACGACGACGACGAGTGGTTGTCGAACAAGCTAGAAAGGCAGATTGCATTTGTGTCCGAGTGTGAACCAGCACTCGTGAGCTGTCTCAGTCGAGTGGTAACGCCGATCGCGACCTATGTCCTGCCGCAGGCGATCTATGATAATTCCGCCCCCCTCGATGAGTACCTGTTCGATCGTCGCTCGTTGGTCATGGGACAGGGCTTCATTCAAACATCGAGTTATCTGCTGCCCCGCCGGCTATTTGACAGGGTACGTTTCAACGTCGAGAGCCCTCACGACGATTGGGAATTCATCTTGCGCCTATCCAAGCAAAAAGGAATTAGAATAGAAACTGTACCGGAGGTGCTGGTCCTGCTTTATTTCGAGGAGAACCGTGGCTCCCTTACCAGCAGCACAACCTGGTCGGCTTCCCTCAGTTGGCTCGAGAGCATGCGACCGATCATTACCCCGCGAGCCTATAGTAGCTTCTGTCTGGGTGTTGCGGGATCTCGGGCAGCGAAGGAGGGAGCCTATGCGGCATTTCCTGAGTTGCTCTACAGGGCCTTCCGGGACGGCTCGCCAACGTTGTGGCATGTCATGCTTTTTCTGACGTTTTGGCTCACGCCGCAACGGTTTCGGCAGCAATTGCGGGCCTTAGTCCGTGGACGGTCTTTTCCTCGTTCCGCGTGAAAACAGAAATGACATACGGGCGTCTAAGATGACGGTAGGGTGTAGCCATCAGGCGGGAAGCGCGCGCATCGTCCAGTTAACGTCTGGAGCACCAGGCCCATGCTTCTTCCTTGTACCAGGCACCGGTGGCAGGATC
>Ga0306925_10006628_pt1 | contig 10772 bp, 11 predicted proteins | sample flu12Cox44000176_FD_203755 | JGI IMG/M metagenome (GOLD analysis project Ga0306925, IMG submission 203755) | Lab enrichment of tropical soil microbial communities from Luquillo Experimental Forest, Puerto Rico - flux8day.12C.oxic.44.000.176 (v2)... | ecosystem: Environmental > Terrestrial >... | reverse complement strand
GAGCCCGGACTACAAAAAGCCTTTCAAGTTCTTGCAGAAAACCACCAAACGTTAGTCAACCACTTCCCACTCGATCCTGAAAGAGAAGACATTTACGCTCGAACTGACGTTGATGAAGACTATGCCGTAGGCCGATCGCTAAGCGAACCGTTTGAGACGGTAGCAGAGGCAGCTCAACACGCGAATCGAGCGGGCTTGACGACCGAAGACTTTCTTCGGGTTATTGATAAGATGGCGGAGTTTGCGAAAGTCATCTCAACGCTTTCTCCTTTGGCACGCAGCGGGGTAGACCCGTCAGTTGCGACTGCAGATCAAAGCAAGAAACCGATAACGGCGAGAAAGAGAATCGTACTTTCTGGGTTTGGATTTTTTGAGCGTGCTTACAACCTTCTGGGAAGCACTGCGACACTGGCCGGCAGCGCAGAAGGAGTGGCGTTACTTACTGCGCTTGGCTCTGCGCTAAGTTCGTTGTCAAGGCTTCTGGGTTTATAAGATCAACATTGTTCGAAGTGTGGATTTTGTGCGGATCGCCTCACAACGGCAGATTGTCGTGCTTCTTGACCGGGATTTCGACGCGCTTGTCGCGCAGCATGGCGAGCGCACGCGCAATGCGGCGGCGGGTCGAGTGCGGCATGATGACGTCGTCGATGTAGCCGCGCTCGGCGGCGACGAACGGCGACAGGAACCGGTCCTCATATTCTTTTGTGCGCGCGGCGATCTTGTCGGGGTCGGCCATGTCGGCGCGGAAGATGATCTCGACTGCGCCCTTGGCGCCCATGACAGCGATCTGCGCCGACGGCCAGGCGTAATTCATGTCGGCGCCGATCTCCTTTGACGCCATCACGTCGAACGCCCCGCCATAGGCCTTGCGCGTGATCAAGGTCACGAGCGGCACCGTGCATTGCGAATAGGCGAACAGAAGCTTGGCGCCGTGCTTGATCAACCCGCCATATTCCTGCGCTGTGCCCGGCAAAAAGCCCGGCACGTCGACGAAGGTGACGATCGGAATGTTGAAGGCGTCACAGAAGCGGACAAACCGCGCGGCCTTTCGTGAGGCGTCCGAATCGAGCACGCCGGCCAGCACCATCGGCTGGTTGGCGACGAAGCCGACCGTGCGGCCGGCGATGCGGCCGAAGCCGGTGACGATGTTCCTGGCGAACATTTCGGAGATTTCGAAGAAATCGCCCTCGTCCACGACCTTGAGGATCAGTTCCTTCATGTCGTAGGGCTTGTTCGGATTGTCCGGGATCAGCGTGTCGAGCGACATGTCGACTCTCTCGATGTCGTCGAAGCTCGGCCATTCCGGCACGCCGTCGGTGTTGTTGGCAGGCAGGAAATCGATCAGGCGCCGCATCTGCAACAGCGCCTCGACGTCGTTCTCGAAGGCGCCGTCCGCAATCGAGGAGCGCGTGGCGTGCACGGATGCGCCGCCGAGTTCTTCCGCCGTGACGACCTCGTTGGTCACGGTCTTCACCACATCGGGCCCGGTGACGAACATGTAGCTCGTGTGCTTCACCATGAAGATGAAGTCGGTCATCGCCGGCGAATAGACGTCGCCGCCGGCGCACGGCCCCATGATGACGGAGATCTGCGGGATCACGCCGGAGGCGACCACGTTGCGACGGAACACGTAGGAATAACCCGCAAGTGCGGCAACGCCTTCCTGGATGCGCGCGCCGCCGGCGTCGTAGAGCCCGATGATCGGGGCGCGGGCCTTCATCGCCATGTCCTGGAGCTTTGTGATTTTCAGCGCATGGGTTTCCGACAGCGAGCCGCCGAACACGGTGAAATCCTTGGCGAAGACAAAAGTCTTGCGGCCGTTGACGGTGCCCCAACCGGTGACGACGCCGTCTCCGGGCACCTTGGTCTTTTCCATGCCGAATTCGGTCGAGCGGTGTTCGACGAACATGTCGAACTCCTCAAAGCTGCCCTTGTCGAGGAAAAGCTCGATACGTTCCCGCGCGGTCAGCTTGCCGCGGGCGTGTTGCGCCTCGATGCGCTTCTCCCCGCCGCCGAGTCTTGCGCCCGCGCGCTTTTCCTCAAGTTCGCCCAGTATGTCTTTCATCGCTATTTCCTGCCCGATTTGGTCGGTTTCTAACACGCCACCGTGATGGCGGGAAACCGCCTTCCCGGCATTTACTGGCGCACGTAATATCAAAAGGCTCCAGATGGGGGTTAAACCGATGGCTGAGGTGCCGGCCGGAAGGGGAAGCCAATGTCAGAATCGAACCACGAGGTAACCGCGGGCGCCGTTTCCGGCGGCTTGAAAACGCTGCTGCGCCTCGAAGGGTTAACGCTATTTGCCAGCATGACGCTGTTGTACGGGTTTTGGGGCGGACCGTGGTGGGTCTACGCCGTCCTGTTCCTGGCACCCGACCTCAGCTTTTTTGGCTATCTCGCCGGGCCGAGAGTCGGCGCGATCGTCTACAACGCGATGCACAGTTACATGGCGCCGATGGCGCTGATGACCGCCGGCTTCGGTTTTGCTCCGCCGCTGGTGATTTCGGTTGCCATGATCTGGCTGGCGCATATCGGCCTTGATCGCGCGCTCGGCTACGGGCTGAAATACTCGGAGGGGTTTGCCTTCACCCATCTCGGCACCATCGGCCGGGGTGCGCCGGCGGGTAGAGAGGTGGGCAAGGTTTGATTACATTTCGTCATGCGCAGGTTCCATCGTCGTGCGCGGGCCTGTCCCGCGCATCCACGTCTTGCTTTCTTCGATGGGAGACAAAGACGTGGATGGCCGGAACAAGTCCAGCCATGACGGCTCGCTACACAGCCATCACTTCTCCCCGACCTTGAACGGCGGCTCCTTGCCGGGCGGCACGGTTTCCTCCGCCATCGCCAGAAGCATCGCAACCATCACGTAATTTCCGGCGACCGCCGTCAAGTCCACGATCTGCTGATCGTTGAACACCTTCTTCGCCCGCGCGTAGGTCTCGTCGGAAACTTTTTGCGTGGTCGTGAGCTCGGTGACAAAATCGTACACCACCGCCTCATCATCGGCCATTTTCGACGGCCGGTTGCCCGCCTTCAATTCGGCGATGATGTCGCTATTGAGGCCTGCCTTTGCCGCGAGAGGGGCGTGCGCGAACCATTCGACCTGCGAGCGCCACTGCCGCCCGATGATCAGAATCGCAAACTCGTTGAGCCTGGTCGGGACCGACGTCTCCCAGCGCAGATAATGGAACAGGTCGAACAGCCGCTGTCCGAGCACGGGGCTGCGCATCAACGGGTTGTAGGGCCCACCAATCCCGACGCTCGAAATCTTCATGATCTGCTCACCCAGCGGCTTCTGCGCCTCGTTGAGCTGGTCCATGGTGAGTTGGGGAAAGCGCGGCTCCTTTCCTGTCGCCGCTGGTGCAAACATCGTGGCTGCAAACCAGCCGCCGGCCGCGGCGGTCATAAGCGACGACATGAAGATTGCAGATTTCACGATTTCCTCCGGATTGTTCTGATTTGGACTTGAAAGTCTAGTTCAGCGGAACCGCGCCGACCAGTACCGTCACCCGCGATTTCACGGGAGCTGAACCGGCGATCGTCGCCGACACGCTAGATCGCGCCGATATCGGCCAGACACGCCTGCGAAAGACTCATGCGCTCAGCGGCATGGCGCGGCTCGCGGATGTCGAGATTGAGCGCGAACACCGTGCGCGCATCCCCCTTTTCGGCCCAACCCACGAGCCAGCCAAGCGAGGGCTTGCCGATCTCGGCGCCAAGCAGCCCGCTCTTGGCGCGGATCACGGAGTCGCCGACCTTGGTGACGGGCAGGATATCGCAAACCAGCTCCTGACTGCGTTTAGACACCGGCAATGCGCCGCGCCGCAGACGATCGACGAAATCGACCTGCTGAACCGGGTCGATGCGCAGATCGCCGGTGAGCCAGAACTGGTCGATGCCGCCGCCGATATTGCGGTTGCCATATTCGAACAGGTCGAGATATTTCTGCATCCGCTCGGCACCGATGCGGCGCGCAATCTCCTGATAGACCGGCACGGCAGACGCGGCGATCGCCGAGCGCAGCGTATGATCGCGATTCCAGGCCTCGATGATCCTGACGGTGCCGTCCCACTTGAACACGTCCTTGTCCGGATCGCCGACGACGCCGGTCTCGAGCGCAATCACCGAATTCGGGATCTTGAAAGTCGAAGCCGGCAGTTTTCCCTCTCCCGAACGATCGGTATCGCTTGCGATCACCAGGTAATCCTCGACCTTGTAGCCGACGAAAGTTCCAGCCGTTCCCGCGTCCGCAAAGTGCCTGGCGAGAGCCTCGCGAATTTCGCTGCGCGGTGGCGCGACATGGGCAAAGCCGCGCGACGGCAACACGGCTGCGGCCGCAAATGAGCCGAGAAGGTGACGGCGCGTGATCATGGGCATTTCCGTTGCATCCGAAGCAGCGGCGACGATGCGCGCGACATCATGGTGAAAGGATGACGAAACGGCCAATTGGGAATTTACGCGATACCCTGTCATTGCCTGCGACAAACGCAAAGCGTTTGCGCAAGGCAGCGGCAGCGACGAAGCAATCCAGGCTCGCGCGGTTTCTGGATTGCTTCGCTGACGCTCACAATGACGGCGCAGCAGCGCGGACCTCAGCGAATCCGCCCCGACAGCCGCAGCACGAACACCAGCACTTCGGCGACCGCCCTGTAGAGTTCGGCCGGGATTTCATCGCCAAGCTCGACATGGGAGAGCGCGCCGGCCAGCACTTCGTTTTCCTCGATCGGGATGCGATTGGCTCTCGCGATCTCGATGATCTTTTCGCCAAGGCTTCCCCTGCCCTTGGCAATCACGCGCGGCGCGCCGGTCCTGTCATAATGCAGCGCGACCGCAAGCTGGTTTTTTGACGGTGTGGTCACAGCGCCCGATCCAGAAAATGCCCCGCGGGCGCGGAAGGCGGTTGTAGGGGCGCCCCATCGCGGACCACGATGTCGCCCACCTGCAAGTCCGCGCGGCTCAAGGCCTTACTCAGTTGCGAGACGCCTGCGCGCAGTTGCGAGGCCGTTGTGCGGCGCTCTGCCCACATCCGCACCGACGTTCGCTCGCCGTTCAGCGAGACCAGCGCGTGGATGGGACCTGCCGGTTCGATATCAAGCGAGAATCGCGCCCGCCACACCCGCTTGGCCGGCTCGACCGTCTCACCGGCCCCGTCACGCGAAATCTCGAATTGCGCGATCGCGGTGCCCAACGGCGTTGCGAATGGAATTTCGAAATTCCAGTGCACCGACGGATCGATCCGTCCCGTAGCGGCGTCGGTTTGACCGGGGAGCGAAGCGACCTGCAAAAGCGTCTGCCGCGCAATCGCGCCGTCCGTATCGGCGAGCAGTCGCTGCAGGGTCGCTTCCAGCGGCGCATGCGGATTGAGCGTCGCAGGCGCCGCCGGCTGGGCCGCAGGCAGCGCGCCATTGACCGGCGGCGGCGGAATGTTGGTGCGCGAAAATTCCGCGTCCTCGATGACAGAAGTGCGCGTTCCGGTTACCGCGGCAATGAGCCCAAGCACCTCACCATTTTCAAGCACGAGCTTCGATGGATTTGTTGCACCGAGCGGGCCCGCCTGCAGCGCTTCCTGCAACAGGTTGAGGGCCGCGCTGGTCGCGGCGGTGCGCGCCACCGCATCGGCCAGCGTCGAAACGGGGCTGAGAATCTGGCTCAAGGAAACAAGGTCGGTAATTTCCTGCGCGGTCACCGGCGCTGCGTCCTGCGGCGAAGTCGTGGACCGAGGCGCAGCTGACGCAAGCTGTGGCGCGATCACGGGCGGTTCGATGACGGGCGCTTCGGCACCGGCAACGATGACGAGCGATGAGACGGATGGTTGAAGCGAGGACTGGGGGCCTGGCGTCAACGACGCGGACGCAGATGCGGCTTCCTGCACAACCGTTGCGGTCTTGATCCTGGGCGGCGTCGCAACCTCTTGCGCCGTGCCTTCTGCGGATGACGTACCTTGCGCAACAGCCGAAGCCGTCGTGCCCTGCGCCACCGTGTCGGCTGCGCCCGACAAGCCAACCGTCACCGTCACATCCGCAAGCGAGGACGCCAGCGCCTGGCGCAGCACGATCAGCGCAGCCTTCAGGTCCGGCGCGGCGCCTGCGACCGGGGGCGATCCGAAGGCGAGCGAAGCCTCGAGAAACAGACCGCTAGTCTGGAACGCCCGCGTGATGTCGCCGCCGGAGAGATTCTGGTAGTCGAGGCTGGTCCGCAGCGACAGCGCTTGCGCCACGGCCTGTTGAACCTGCGAAGGCAAGGCCGATGAGCCTGCGGCCGCGTCAAGATTGGCAAAGAGCGGCGCAAGTGAGGTCTGCTGGGCTGCCGCTGTCTCTGTTGCAAGCGACACCGCAAGCGTCTCAAGTGGGGTGAGCTGGTTGCCAGCCGCGATCGTGACCGGCGTCGCCAGCGCAGCGAGGCCTGCCGCCAATTCGGGTGCGAGCGTGACAGCCGATGCGCCGGCAGCGAGCTGGCCCGCACCCGAAACCCCCTGCTGGTTGACGATCGCGAGTCCAATTCCGTTTGCTGTTTGCGAGACTTGAAGCTGCAGCGCTTGCCCGGCCCTTAGCGGCACCTGAGAAAGCACGTCGATCGACTGGCCGCCGATCGCAATCCGGACCTGGTCGGGCCCAAGAATCTGCAACACGCGGGCGTTGATCACGCTGCCCGCTTGCAGGACAATATCCACCGCGCTGGCGCCTGGCGCGGCAGCGGGCGGAGGATTTGGCGTGATCACGATCGGCATTTGGCTTCACCGGGCAATACCCGAATCGAAGCTATCGGGGTGTCGTAAACCCGTCGTTAACCGGCCCGGTGGTCCGGTTCGACCATCCGCCAGGTTTTGAGGGCCTTCAGGATGCGCGCAGCGGCCGTGAAGTCGACGAGGCGTGCCTTACGCCGCCCCGCCACTTCCTCGTCTACCCCCCATTTTTCCGCGTTCCAATCCTCGTCGACATGAGCGGCAGCCCAGGCCTCTTCCTCGGAGATCACGTCATGGAAGAGCGCGAGCGCAAGCAGGGCCGAGCCGGTCAACGTCGTAATGACATGCAGCGCCGCGATCGCCCAGGGATCGGACGGCAGCGCCGCGCGTGCCGCGGCGATGGCCTTGTCCGGCTGGCGCACATGCACGATGCCTTGGGAAAGCATGAAATGGGCGCCAAGCGAATCCGCCGCCCAGAACAGGATCGTGTCCCAATGCTCAGCCTCGCGCGCCACCAGCGCCTCGGGATGGCTGGCGCGGTAAAACAAGAGATCGGAGCCCAGATATTTTGCAAGATCGTCGGCCACCGCATCGGCCTTGTCGACCACGCCCTGAACGACGCTGTTGGCAAAGCGGGTCGCCGGCATGGTCAGGGGATCGATGATCTCGCCTTGCGCACTCCATTCACCCGCGACCAGGTCTGCGATCGCGCGCGCGGGCACGATCACCAGCCGGCCCGCCGGCGTCCTGATCGGCTTGCCGTCCAGCGTGACGGAAAATCCGCCCTCAGCCTCGGCGACGCCGGCGCTGGCATAGAAGCGCTTGCGCTGCGGCATACGCGTCGAGCGCCGCGCCGCTTGTAGCGGATCGGCCGCGGATTGTCCTGAAACTTCGTCAAACGGCTCACGCATTCTCGTCCCGGCTCTTGTACGGATCGCCGTGTGTTATCTAATGGTACGCTGCGGATAAAGCGAGCATGCATTCGATGTCCAGATCTTCGACGATGATCCTGGTTCCGCTGGCGGGCCTTCTGCTTGCCGGCGGAAGCCTGTCCAGCTCGCAAGCCGGATTCCGCTCGCCGGAATCGCTGGTGCGCAACGTCTACGCTTATTATGGCGACCGCTCCTCGGAGCTGTCGAGCGGACTGCCGCGCGACGCCGATACCGCGCGCCAATTCTTCGATCCGAGCCTGCGCGAGTCCTGGCTCTTGCCGCGAAAGACACCGTATGATTTTTTGGTGCAGAGCCCGACCTGGAAACTGGGTGCGATTTCGATCTCGATTTTACGCAAGCAATTCGACAAAACCTATGTCACGGCATCTTTCGATAACCGAGGCCGCGCCGTCATCATGAATTTCGTCCTGGTGAACGGGCCTGACGGCTGGGTGATCTTCGACGTCGAGAGCCCGCACGATTCGCTGCGCGCGTTTCTGGCGCAGCACAAGAACTAAGGTTGGTCGGCAAAAGAATGTCGACGAGCGTTTTGGGACTTTGAATGCACGAGACCACAACGAAACAGAAACTCAGGATCACGGTTGCGGCCGCGATCGCCCTGGTCATGGTCGGGTGGCTCGTTGCGCTGGCCATTGCGACCTTGTCGGCACGCTGAGGACCGCGCAATCGGGATCGAATCGCTCTCACCTGTTGTTGGCGCAGGCGCGCGCATAGACTTGGCGTTCGGCGGGACCAAGCCCGCTTGCTGCGGCCTCGTCCAGACACGTCGAGACGCGATCGCCGAAGGAGGGCCGCGGCGGCGGTTGATAGCTTTGACGCGGCACCTCATCCAACTTCGGTATTTTCGGCACCTCGATCTTCGGAGGTGGCGGAGGCGGCGGCGGTGGCGGATTGAACTGCGACCCGCCCGGCGGAACGAACTGGGCTGACGCCACATCTGCGGCGATCTGCGCCACGGACGGAGCAGCAATCACGACACAGACAATGATGAACATCCGTTTCATGCAACGTATGTTGTGACGCCGTTCGAAGAGCGCAAGTTAAATCAATTCACAGGCGCCTTTCACTCCTCGGGCGCGTTTTCGATCGGGTCGAAGCGATCGGCTTCCAACCCAAGCAGGTTCCAGGATTGCAGCATGTGCGGGGGTAATGGCGCGGTGACGTCGATCACGCCGCCGCGCGGATGCGGTATCACGATCCGCCGGGCCAGAAGATGAAGTCGTTTCTGCAAGCCCCCGGGCAACTCCCAGTTTTCCCTGTTGAAATATTTGGGATCGCCGACGATGGCGTGACCGATATGGGCCATATGTGCGCGCAACTGGTGGGTACGCCCGGTGACCGGCTTCAACGAGACCCAGGCCAGTTTCTGCGCCGAGGTCTCCACTACGGCATAATAGGTCACCGCGTGGCTTGCCCCCTCGTCGCCATGGGCTGCGATCCGCATGATAGTGTCCTCCTCGCCTTCCTCCTTGGCGAGAAATGTCGAGATGCGGCCCTGCTTCGGTTTCGGCACGCCGGCGACCAGAGCCCAATAGATCTTGCGCGCCGAGCGATGGCGGAACGAACCGGTGAGCGCGGTTGCGGCAAAGCGGGTCTTTGCGATCAGCAGGCAGCCTGCGGTATCCTTGTCGAGCCGGTGCACCAGACGCGGCTTCTGCCCTTTCGCATCGCGCATCACTTCCAGCATCTGGTCGATATGCCGCGTCGTGCCGGAGCCGCCTTGCACGGCAAGCCCAGCCGGCTTGTTGAGCACCAGCACGTCGGCATCTTCAAAGAGCGTCATCTCCTTCAGCGAGGCGAGCGTCTTCTGCGCGGCTTCCGAGAGCTGAGCGGCTGCGCGCGGCGCATCCAGCCGCAGCGGCGGAATCCGCACGCTCTGCCCCGCCTCCAGACGATCCTTGCTGTCGGCGCGCTTGCCGTTGACGCGCAGCTCCCCTTTGCGAACGATACGCTGGATGTGGGAGAATGACAGGCCGGGAAAGCGCGCCTCGAGAAAGCGGTCGACGCGCATGTTGTTCTCATCCGCCGTCACCACCACCGTCTGAACCTTGGTCGGCAGCGGCGTCGATTCATTCTTCGCGGGCTCGGCGATCAAGGGCTCGGACCGGCGCGGCGCGGAGTGCGCAAGGCGCGCCGGCTTGCCGCCGGGACGATGTGCTTGCGGCCGCTCGGCGTGCGAAGTTCGATACGGCCTTGCGCCTTCGCGGCGGTCGCCGGACGACGAACGCTTGGGCAAAGGTCTCTTGCTGCGACGGCTCATGATCTCCTTCCGTACCGCACCGGCACCCCGAAAATCCAGCCCTCAGATCTGATGGTCGGGTCAGGCATCCGGAACAGCGCCTCATCGGAGGACAAAAATCTCAAAGCCGCGGCGCTCAACAGCGCGTCGCCTTCGTCTTCCGATTTCGGGTTTCTCTTTACGCCGTCACTCCCAAACGCGGCGAGGGCTGCGTTCAACTCCGCCCGGCCTGCAAGGCCAGCCTTCTCGCCTTTCGACAGTGGATAGTATCGCGGAAAGATTTCAACGATAACGGAGCCGGCCTGCCCCACTTCGTCGAAGGGCCAGATCGCGATTCTGCCGGCGCAGCTCTGCCGCAGCGACCGCAACGCGCGCATGCCTGAAATCGACGAAGGCCCGACCTGTGCCGGACCGACTGCGTTGAAAATGGACTGCGGCCGCGCCCCTGATGTCTCCATGGCGACGAGATCGGTCATTCGAAGGTGGTCGGCCGAATAATTGTGCTTGGGCAGCCACGGGCTGTTGACGAGATGGCTGTGTGCGCCGGCTGGCGGACGAAAGAAGGCGCCGCCGTAAAAATTGGCGTGTGGCGCGCACACCTGTTCGGCGTAGTCCCAATCGAGAACGATGTTTCCAGGCAGCGTGACCGGAGGGAAGCCAAAGGCAAAATCGATCCCGATCAACGCACGCCTGTTCTTGAACTCGTCGCTGATCCATTCGATGGCGTCGGTGCGCGACCATCCGCTTCTGCGAGCTGGGCATTCTTTCAAAACAGGCGCCGCACGACCCGGATAGGCCATCGCGATCTTCAATCCCTTCTGCCACGGGTTCCTGTCGCCGGACCAATCGATACCCACGAAACAGTCAAATGTCGGCATTAGCGGTCTGGTCCCCTGCG
>Ga0306925_10006626_pt1 | contig 10774 bp, 9 predicted proteins | sample flu12Cox44000176_FD_203755 | JGI IMG/M metagenome (GOLD analysis project Ga0306925, IMG submission 203755) | Lab enrichment of tropical soil microbial communities from Luquillo Experimental Forest, Puerto Rico - flux8day.12C.oxic.44.000.176 (v2)... | ecosystem: Environmental > Terrestrial > Soil... | reverse complement strand
GCAATTGCTGGTGCCTGTGCGCGGAGCGCTGGAAGGAGGCGTTAGAAGCCGGCAAGGCTCCCAAGGTGCGGCTGACCGCGACGCATGACGCGACGCTGGAAGTCGTCCCCCTCGAGGTGCTCAAGCGCTACGCGATCGACCTGAGCTGAGAATTACGGAGAGAGGCCGGACGGGCCGGCTGCGCCGTACAGCTCGGCGGCGTCGCGGGCGAGCTGGGAACGCGCGCCGGGGCGCATGTAAACCATATGCCCGCCGTCATAGACTCGCAGCTGGATACCGGCGCGGAGCCCGGCAGGCACTTCCAGCTGATCGACGAGCCAGCGCGAGGTCAGATAGGGCGTCACTAGGTCATGCCGCCCGTTGACAATGAGCACCCTTGTTCCCGGGTGCTCGAGCAACGCCGCCTCGAACGAGGACATCGCCAAATCGCCGCTTCCGTGCTGACGCTCGCCTTGCCAGTTCCATTGCTGCGAGATCTCCCTTGGCAGCACGCGGTAAGCCATGTCGGTATGAACCCCCAGCGCCTCCGCCAGATAGGCGTTGAATGCCGTTCCGTAGGCGGCGACGGCCGGCTGAAGAACGGGATCGCCCGCATCCCCTCCTTCGGGACCTGCTGGTCGAGCAATCATGCTGTCATAGAGACTTACGACCTCGCCCCGGTTTCGCCGGATCTCGCTGGCAAAGACATGGCGCGGAACGCGGCCTCGGTACCGACGCACGATGTCTTCGGGTACCCCGGTGATCCCGGCGACCCGGTTGACGAAAGGGTCGCCGGGCGAAAGTTGGCCCTTCAGCGCGGCGAGGCCGACGAGGTAATCCGACAGCGCGAACCGTTCGACCATTGAGCTATCGCGGTTCGCGGGAGCCGGGTTGTAAGCCGCATCCGTCGCGGCATAAGACGGCAGGATGAACGCGGCGGCGAGAAGATCGCGCTCGCCTTGATGCAGCGCCGAGAGGTCGAGCGCCGGCGAGACCAATACGACCCCTTTTACGCTGATGCCGACATCGTGCGGCAGGCTTTGCAGCATCGCGGCCGCTCGAAATCCGCCGTAGCTCTCGCCGACAAGGTAGACCGGTGACGCCCAACGCTGGTTTCTGGTGAGCCAAAGGCGGACGACCGAGCCAAGCGAAGCGATGTCGGCGCGCACATCCCAGAACGGCTTGTCCGGATTTTCCTCCTTGCCCTTGCCGCGGCTGAAGCCGGTGCCGACCGGGTCGACAAAGACGAGGTCGGTAAAATCGAGCCAGGTCGCTTGGTTGCCAGTGAGATGCACAGGTGGAGTCGGCACCGCTCCGTCTGGCGGCGTCTGCAGGATCATCGGGCCCAACGCGCCGAGATGCAGAAACACGGAAGCCGCACCGGGACCGCCGTTGAACACGAAGCTGACCGGCCGCCCACCGGAAGCCTCGCTGTCGGCGATGTAGCTCACCGCAAAGATCGTCGCGGTAATCTCGCCCTTGGCATCCCTCAGTGGAAGGGTTTCAGCGATCGCCTCGTAGTCAATGTGACGGTTGCCTAGGGTCATCGAGTGGTGCGTCGCCACTCGCGGTGGCGGCTCGCCCTTGCCGTTTTCGTCCGCCTGGGCACCGGCCGCACCGAGCACGACGAGCAGCAGGCACAAGACCGCCATACGTCTTATCATTGAACGCCCCAAAATCGTGCCGGGCGCGATCCGGCAGAGCGGCGAGACAGGTGGATGCGAATGTGTCGATTCTGTGAGATGTTGCGTCGGCGAGCTACGCCGGTCCGTTCAAGGGAGGGGCTCCATGCCGAGTTCTGCTCGGGTTGCGCTGATTACCGGGTGCGGCAAGCCGATCGGCATCGGCAATTCGACAGCGCGAGCCCTCGCCAAGACCGGGGCAACTGTCGTCGTCTCCGACGTCGTGCCGACCGGTGTCGCCAACGAGCACAATATCGAGGGCGATCTCGACCCCTCTTGGGACGGGGTCGAGAGTTTGGTCCAGGAGATCGTCAGGAACGGCGGAAGCGCTTCCTCGACCTTGGGTGATGTGAGCGTCGAGGCGGATGCGGCAAGGATAGTCGAAGAGGTTCTGCGCCGCTACGGCCGGCTCGACATTCTCGTCAACAATGCCGGGGCGCCGCAGGGTGCCGACCGCAACGAGATCGAAGATGTGCCGGTCGAGGCCTGGGACCGGACGATGGGCGTCAATGTCCGCGGCGCCTTCCTGATGTCCCGCGCTGCCGTGCCGGCGATGCGCAAGGCCAGGTGGGGCCGTGTTATCAGCGTATCGTCGAAGGCGGCCTTCCGGCCGGGAAAGCGGCGCGCGACCTATGCCGCCTCGAAAGCCGCGATCGTCGGTTTCACGAAGTCATTGGCCTTTGACCTCGCACCGTTCGGGATCACCGTCAACGCCGTCTGTCCTGGCCCGATCCGTACTTCGCGAGCCCTCAGCACCAACCGCCGGGAGTACGGCGAGGATTTGGAGGTCGGATTCGCCGAGCGGGCAAAGGCCATTCCAGTCGGCCGCTTTGGCAGCCCTGACGAGGTCGCAGCGATGATCGCCTTCCTCGCTTCGGACGAGGCTGCCTTTGTGACCGGCCAGGCGATCGGGATCGATGGAGGTTGGTGAGATGAAGAAGATCACGATCACTGCTTACGGAGCACCGGAAGAGGTAGCCGATTGCACGGCGGTGCCCGATGTCGGCGACCCTGGACCGGACGAGGTCGTTTTCGATGTGCTCGCCTTCCCGATCAACCCCGCCGACGTCTCGTTCTGCCGGGGCAGCTACCGGCTGAGGCCACCTCTTCCAGCCTCGCCCGGCGCGGAATGTGTAGGGCGGATCGCTGCGGTCGGCTCTGGCGTCACGCAGATGAGGCGCGGTGATCTCGTCATCAACATGCAGCGCGAGAACTGGGTCCAGCGGCGCCGCGTCAAGGCCGAGGACGCGGTCCCGATCCCGTCGGGGCTGGATCTGGCGCAGGCGGCGATGCTGCGTATCAACCCGCCGACCGCGCTGCTGCTGCTTGAAGATCATGTCGCCCTCAAACCGGGAGATTGGGTGATCCAGGACGTTGCCAATTCGGCGGTCGGGCGGCACATCATCGTTCTGGCCAAAGAACGTGGCATACGTACCCTGAATGTCGTCCGCCGCGACGATGTAGCGGCGGAACTGCGCGACCTCGGCGCCGAGGTCGTGCTGAGGGACGGCCCGGATCTGGCCGAGCGCGCCCGCGCCGCTACTGACAGCGCCCCGATCCGGCTCGGCATCGACGCGGTTTCGGGCGAGGCGTGCAAGCGCATCGGCGACTGCGTCGCCGAGGGCGGCGTTGTGGTCAGCTACGGCTCGATGTCCGGGCGGGACCCGGTGATGAGCCGGGCCGCCGTCAATATGCGCGGGGTCAATCTGACCGGCTTCAATCTCGGGCGCGGCCTCGCCAGGCGGACACCCGAGCAGGTGCGCGCAATCTATGCCGGCCTCGCCGCCAAACTCCGCGACGGAGTGCTCAAGGCGCCGATCGATGCGTTCTACCCGATCGAGGAGATCAAATCGGCGTTGACACGGGCGCAGCAGGGCGGCCGTCACGGCAAGGTCCTCGTCTTGCCCAACGGCCCGTTGTGAAAAATCGGAGGAAGAATGGCTGACGCGAACCACCAGGGGCTGATCCTAGACCAGTTCACGCGGCAGGCGACGGTGTTCAGCACCGCGCCTTCGATTACGGATGAGCGTGCGCTGCAGATGATCGTCGAAGCCGCCCGGCCCGGGCCGGACGACACTCTTCTCGATGTGGCCTGCGGACCAGGCCTTGTCGTCTGTGCCTTTGCCCCGCATGTCCGGCACGCGACCGGCATCGACGTGACGCCCGCGATGCTCGAACGGGCCCGCACGCTCGCGGCCGGGAAGGCTCTGTCGAATGTTTCCTGGCGGCAAGGCGACGTCTATTCGCTGCCTTATGACAATGGCAGCTTCTCGATCGTGACCACCCGCTTCTCATTCCACCATTTTCTCGACCCGGCGGCGGTATTGGGGGAAATGGTCCGCGTCTGCGTCCCGCAGGGGCGCGTCATCGTCGTAGACGACTATTCGTCCGAAGACCCGGCCAAAGCGGCCGAGTTCAATCGTCTTGAAAAGCTGCGCGACCCCTCGCATGTGCGCTGCCTGACTCTGACCGAGCTAAGGGGTCTCTTCCCGGCGGCCGGACTTCCCGAGCCACAGGCGATTTTTTACGACCTCCGTAGCACCGTTAGCAGCCTGCTGGCCCGATCTTTTCCCAATCCAGGAGACGACGTCGAAATCGCAGATATGTTTAAGGCTTCGGCTAGGGACGACCGGCTCGGTGTCCCGGTTGTCATCGACGCCGACGAAATCCACCTGGCCTATCCGGTCGCCATTCTCGCCGCGAAGCGGCCCGATTGATGCGCTTTGCCGCGCCTTTCGACCAGTATCGCGGCGAGGTTCTAGAGGAATGGATCGACGCGAACAACCACATGAACCTCGCCTACTACACGGTGCTGTTCGATTACGCGACCGATGCGCTGTTCGACGCGATCGGCATCGGACGCGAATACAAGGACAGCACCAACCACGGCACCTTTGCCGTCGAGAGCCATAATCTCTACGAGCGCGAGCTGCTGCTCGCCGACCGCGTGCGGATCACGACGCAGATCCTGGGCATGGATGACAAGCGCCTGCATCTGGGGCACGAAATGTCGATGCTCGCGACCGGCCAGCGCGCCGCAACGCAGGAATTGATGTATTTGCACGTAGATCTTGCCGCGCGCCGGGTCGCGCCGTTCCCGCCCGCGGTGCGCGAGCGCGTGGCCGCGGCGGCGGCGGCCCACGCCGATCTTCCCCGACCCGACTGGGCCGGCCGCCGCATCACGATGCCGGGGTGACGGGCGCCCCTATTCCGCCGCTTCGCGCGCGTCCTCGACCAACTGGGGCCGCGACGCCAGCGCGAGAAGTGTAGCGGCCTCGGCCTCCGGCAAGACCTCGACATCGCGCAGCTTGCGGTCCATGGCGCGGCGGCGGATGCCCGCATCCTCGACCACCTTCTGCGCCTCTTCCAACTTCTTTTGCACTTTGTCCAAGACTCCGCCGAATTTCTCGAATTCGGTTTTGACGGCGGAGAGCACGCGCCACACCTCGCTCGAGCGCTGCTGGATCGCCAGGGTGCGGAAGCCCAGCCGCAACGAGGTCAACAAAGACACGAGGGTCGTCGGACCGGCCACCATGACGCGGCACTCACGCTGCAGCCATTCGACCAGACCGGGCCGCCGGATGACCTCCGCGAAGAGCCCCTCGGTGGGCAGGAACATGACCGCGAAATCGGTGCTGTGTGGCGGCACCACATACTTGGCGCAGATATCTTTGGCGGCGCTGTGCACACGCGTTTCAATACCGCGCAGCGCCGCCTCCACCCCTTCGAGGTCGCCGCGCCCGCTCGCCTCGTGCAGCCGCTCGTAATCCTCCGTCGGGTATTTGGCGTCGATCGGCAGCCAAACTGGATTTTCCCCATCCCCCGGCAGCTTGATCGCGAACTCGACCCGCTGATTGCTGTGCGGCCGCACCTCGACATTTCTAGCGAACTGGTCGGCCGACAGGATCTCCTCGAGGATGTTGCCCAGCGCCACCTCGCCCCAGGTGCCTCTCGCTTTGACATTGCCGAGAATGCGCTTCAAATCCCCGACACCGGCAGCGAGCGCCTGCATCTCACCGACGCTCTCGTAAACTTTGGTCAGTGAATCGTTGACGACCTTGAAGGAAGCCCCGAGCCGTTGCTCGAGCGTGCCTTGCAGCTTTTCGTCGACGGTCAGCCGCATCTGCTCCAGTTTTTCCGCATTCTCCGACCGCAGTGCGTCCAGACGCCCTTCGACCGTGCGACGCAGCTCGGTCACGCCGCCACCGAGCTGCTCCCCCATCTGCTTGAGGGTGAGCTGGACTTCCTCGCGCAGGGCTTTGGCGTTGGCAGCGGTTTCCTCCCGCGCCAGTTTTGAGCCGATCGCACTCTCTTGCCGCCCGCGCGCGAATTCGTCGCGCAATCCCTGCTCCAGCCTCACCAGCGATGCTTCCAGCGCATGCTGCTCAGAGGCGGGATTGAGACGGCGGACGCGGAAAAGGACCGCCGCGGCGAGCGCCGTTCCGATAATTGCCGCCGTGAAAGTGAGGACCGAGAGCGCTTCTATCGGCATCGGCTGCTCCGGCGGGCTAGCTCGCGACGAGGTCGCGAGCTTAGTCGGGCGGCCGTCCTGCGCGCGTCATTAGAACAGAGAGCGAACATGGTCACGAAGCTAAACCAATCCCGCGATCGCTGTCGAGCAATTCTGTGGTAAACAGAAATAATTGCCGGTTTCGCCGGCCTTCGGCCGAGCTCGTATCGCGGCACGGCTTGGTACAAGTGGCCGGCCGATTCGCTTGCCCCAGCGAGGTTTGCCTGATGCCTGCCGAAACTAAGGAATTCACGCTGTTCCCGCACGATTGGCAGTCCACCGACTATGTCGCCGAGTGGATCAGGCGCGACGCGGCTCGCGACCCCGACCGCCGGCCGCTGCTGCAACGGATGCTGTCGTTTGCAGCGTTCCCGCGCGAGGCCCAGATCGAGGTGCTCGATGTCGGCGCCGGTTATGGCGTGGTCAGCGAAGAGGTGCTGCAGGCCTTCCCGGCGGCTCGTATCACATTGCAGGATTACTCAGGGCCGATGCTCGACCAGGCGCGCCGGCGCCTTGAGGATCATGCCGACCAGCTCCACTACATCCTGTGCGATCTCGCTGATCCGTCATGGCCGCAACAGCTCGGCGGCCCTTTCGACTTCGCCGTCTCTGCCATCGCGCTGCATAACCTTGGGGATCCGAACAAGATCTATGCGTGCTACCGCGCAATCCACGGTCTTCTAAAACCTGGCGGCTATTTCCTGAACTGCGACCGCTTTGCCGACGGCGTCGAACCGCACTTGGCCGAGCTGCGCGACGCCGGCTTCGCGCGCGTCGAGTGCCCCTGGCACGACCCGCCACGCGCCATCATCGTCTCCGGTCGAAATTCTGGCTAGCTCTCCCAGCCCGCCTTGCGGAGCCCTTCGAGCATGTGGGCGTAGTCTTCCACTCGCATCCATGGCACGCGACCGCGCACATACATGTCAAACGCAGACGGCGCGAGCGCGATGGCTTTCTCCAACGCTTCCTTCGCCTCGTCGATCCGACCGAGCTGGCCGAGTGCCGCGGCGAGCCAACGGTAAGGGTGCGCAAAATCAGGGTATGACCGGATCGCCCGTTTCGCCGCGTCGATGGCTGCCGAGTAGTCCCGGCAGAAATAAAGTGCCACCGCCATCTCGTTCAAACGATATTCCGATCGCGGCTCACGCGGGTCCAGCCTGATGGCTCTTTCGAGGGCTGCGATGCCCTCCTTCGGACGCCCGGAGAAAATCAGTGTTGCGGCGAGCATATGGTGCGCAGCGGCCAGGTTTGGCGTCATTGCCAATGCGCGCTCGGCCTCGGCCAAAGCGCCCTCATAGTCGCCGCGTCTCCACAGTGCGGCGGAGAGGAGTGAACGGGCCTCGGCGTCGCCGCCACCGAGCGCGACTGCCCGACGGGCCAGGGACTCGCTCGAGCTCAAGGTGTCGAGCAGCCCACGCTGGCGAAATTCAAGGGCCTGGTCCTCAGCGATCGCGAGCCCCCCGTACCCTCCGGCAAAGTTCGGGTCGAGATCGACGGCGTGCTGAAAGAATTTCTCCGCGAGCGCATTATCTTCGGCGGTCCGTTTGCTGACATGCCACAGACCGCGTTGATAGGCGGTCCAAGCATCGAGACTCCCGGGCGGCCTCCGCAAAGCGCGGTGCTGCTCGGCGTCGGCGATAGCCGGCGCAATCGCGATCGTTACCGCTTCGGTGATCTCGTCCTGCAATGCGAAGATGTCGGCGAGCTCGCGGTCGTAGTGCTCGCCCCAGACATGCTTGCCGGTCTCGGCCTCGACCAGCTGTGCAGTGACACGGATGCGGTTGCCGGATTTGCGCAGGCTGCCCTCGAGCACATACCGCACGCCCAACTCGCGCCCGACCTGCTTCACGTCGACCGCGCGGCCCTTGTACGTGAAGCACGAGTTGCGGGCGATGACGAACAAGGAGGGGTAGGGCGACAGCGCGTTGATGATGTCCTCGGTAATCCCGTCGGCGAAAAACTCCTGCTCGGGATCGGCGCTCATGTTGGTGAAGGGGAGCACAGCAACCGAGGGCTTGCCGGGCAGCGTGTGGGAGTACTGGGGGGCGTATCTCCCATCCTGCGCAGGCGGACCCGGACGAACGCGGAAGACGCGCACGGGACGAGCAATGTTCTTGAGTTCCTGCTCGCCCATGTCCTCGAAGGCAAGGTCGAGTTTGCCCGCTGCATCCTCGTGCACGCGCTCCGACACGCAAATGCCTCCCGGCTCTGCCAAGCCTTCAAGCCGCGCTACGATATTCACGCCCTCGCCAAAGATGTCGCTGTCCTCGACGACAATGTCGCCCACATTGATCCCGATCCGGAGGTTGATGCGCCTCTCCATTGGCACAGTAGCGTTCCGGTCGGCCATGCGTGCCTGTACTTCGGTCGCGCAATGCAGCGCGTCGACCACGCTGCCGAACTCGACGAGGAAGCCATCGCCCGTCGTCTTGACCAGCCGGCCGTTATGCGCGGCGATCGCCGGATCGACCAGCTCGGCGCGGATCGCTTTGAAAGCTTGGAGGGTACCGTGCTCGTCCGCCCCCATCAGGCGCGAGTACCCCGCCACATCGGCGGCCAGGACTGCGGCGAGACGACGGGTGACGGTCATTTCGTCGGCGATTCCCACTCGCCGGAGGCCGGCATTCACGGTGTTCTCGTAGAGCGACCAGTACTGGGGAGTGCCCCACGGCTGGGCAGTCCGCTGTCGTGACAATGAATTGACTTCGGGATTGAGCCTGATCGACTCGGCCAAAGCGGCCCTGGCCTCGTCGAGCTGACCCCTGAGGCCGAGCGCCGCCGCCAGCCGATAATGAATATACCAGAACCGGGGGTTTTCCGCGCGCGCCCGGCTAAGAAGCTCCACTGCTTGATCGGCATGGCCCAAAAGGAGATGGCACATGCCTAATGCACGATAGACGCTAGCGAGGTCACTGTCGCGCGGACTGAGCATTAACGCCTTTTCTATGTACGGGATCCCCGCTTCGGGTTGGCCGAGGTACATCATGACCTGACCGAGCTGGCGCAACGCTCCCACGAGATTTCGATCGAGCGCAATGGCCGTCTCCAACTCGATCTTTGCTTCGGCCAAGCGATTCTGCAGCCGACGGACGCGTCCCATCTCCGCGTGCGCCGATGCGCTGTTCACAGCTGCAAGTGCTTCGAGGAGCAGCTGCTCGGCACGCGCCGTATCATCTTGAACGGAGTTGCTCCACCCGTCAGCCACACTGCGACCCAAGGCGGTTGCGAGACCGATCCGCGCGTCGACCGAAGGCGGGTCTAGCTCAAGCGCCCGTTCGAACGCGTCCACCGCGTCGTGCCAAGCTGCAGTGGAGCCGGTCTTTAAGAGCGAAGCCCGCCCGCGCATGACGAGATCGCGGGCATCGGGGTCGACCGGCCGCTCCCGATCGATCCGCCGACCGACATCCGCTACGAGCTCGACCCTGAGAGCACGTGCCAGACGACCGGTAATCTCGTCTTGCGCCGCCGCCAGGTTCACCAGGTCGGTATCGAAGCGGTCCGCCCACAGATGCGCGCCGTTTTCGCCATCGATCAGCTGAACGTTCACCCGGACCTCGTCACCGACCCGCCGTACGCTGCCTTCGAGGATGTAGTGCACCCCAAGCTCGTGGCCGATCTGCTTTGCGTCCACCGGTTTGCCCTTGTAGGTGAACGCAGTATTCCGGGCGATCACGAAACTCCCTGAAAGACGCGAGAGGTCGGTCGTCACGTCGTCGGTGATGCCATCGACGAAAAATTCGTGCTCGGGATCGTTCGACAGATTGGCAAAGGGCAGAACGACGATCGACAACCGTGGTCGAGCCGACGGCATGACGGCTTTGGCGGCCTCTCGTGTGCTCGTCGTGGTGGAAGCTGAGCTCGGTACTGCTGGGGGCGGAGGAGCACGCCGACCCGGGATGCTGCCGCGGATCAGGTCGGCAACCCTCGCGGTCAGGCTACGGGAGGTTGATGCCACGTCTACCGGGACCGAGACTGCCGGCAGCGACGCGATGGCAATCGCCCCATTGCGTAGGCGCGCACCGGCCGCGCGATGTTCTTGACGCTGTTCTCGTCACTGGCCTGCAAGATGTAGGGGAGCTTATCGCGGATCTCTGGTCGCGCACCACCCGTGAGATGCAGATGCCGCCCGGCTCCGCTAGGGCCTCCAGGCACACAGCGATGCTGACGCCGTCACCGTAAACGTCGTCGCCATCGGCGATGACATCGCCGAAATCGACCCCGATGCGGCAGGAGATGCGCTGGTCCTCGGGGTTCTCCGCATTGCAGGCCACGATTGCCCGCTGCCCCTCGACGGCGCAACGGACCGCCTCGACGACGCTTGGGAACTCCACCAGCATGCCGTCGCCGGTGGTCTTGGTCCTCGGGCTTGACCCGAGGATGCGGCCCTTGTGCTCCGCGATTTTGCAATCGATGAGTTCGCGCCGGTGTGCCTTCAGCGGCGCGAGGGTGTCTTCCTCATCGGCAGCCACGAGCCGGCCGTGCCCCGGCACATCCGCGGCAAGAATGGCGGCCAGCCTGCGTTCGACGCGTTGCGCGGCCAAAGCGGTGCTCCCCAACCGCATGGGCCGAATGGATTATCGGCTCAAGGGCTCATTCTAACGGT
>Ga0306925_10006625_pt1 | contig 10776 bp, 2 predicted proteins | sample flu12Cox44000176_FD_203755 | JGI IMG/M metagenome (GOLD analysis project Ga0306925, IMG submission 203755) | Lab enrichment of tropical soil microbial communities from Luquillo Experimental Forest, Puerto Rico - flux8day.12C.oxic.44.000.176 (v2)... | ecosystem: Environmental > Terrestrial > Soil... | reverse complement strand
TCGTGCCGCCCGCCGCCGCGCGCGACGGGGGTGACAATGACCTGTTTCCTTCGCTCTCGATCGAGCGGTGGCGCCACCGCGCCGTCCTCGGCCGGGATATCCTCGTTGAAATCGTCTACAAAGGATTTCTTTTTCCTCTCGGGATGCGCTGTTCGCTGGTCAAGCTGACCGAGCGGCGCTTCTTCAAGTCTCCGCGGACCCAGGCGCCGACCGCCTTCCTCATCCAGCGAATGTTCCTGCGGATCGGCCGGCCCGAGAAAGCCTACCCGGCGCTCGGGCAACCCAACCGCGGATCGCGCTTCCCGTGCGAGGACATCAGGTTCCTGACTCTTCGCACGCCCGACATTGTCGACCCGATGCCGCAGGGCACGTTCGAGGGCGAGCAGACGCGTTGCAGGCAGGGAACGAACGGGCATCTGACCTTCCTGGATCTTCCAAACAATCCCGGGCTGTGTTCTGGCCGCGCACGGCACTCGATAAGCGGGCGGACGTGCAATTGCAGTTCGAGATCGATCACGCGCCCGGCACCGTATCGATGCCCTTGATTTTTGTCGACAACACGGCCGCCAATGACACCGCGATCATGAGCGCACTGGTGGCGTACTACAATGCGCTGCCGGACGAACCGCCCAACCGGACAAAACTCCTGCATTACGGGGTGCCGCGGCGCTACGCCCCGGAGTCCAATCCCGGCGATACCAAGCATGAGACCATTTCATGGCTGCTGAAAGCCGAGGGACGGCAACGCAACCTGCCGGCCCCAGCTGCCGGCGGTGGCATCATCCTCGACAACAGCGATTATACCCACGACGCGCTCATGGAGGGCGCCGACCAGCCTCCCTTCTACCCGTGGATCGACGTAGCGGAGATCCGGCTGACGGCGGCGGAACGTTTCATCGGCCAGCCCCTCGACCACGCCAAGGTCCGCTTCAACAGCGCTTATGTGAAAAGCGGGTTCGACAAGGACTTCGACACCTACCTCGCGCTGGTCGACACGGTTGCGCTGCAAATGGGAAGGTCCGGAGACCGCTCGAGCGGCCTGTCCCGCATCGGCATGGATATCAGCGGGGTCGACCGGAAAATCGGGCTGATCGGCGAAACAAAGCCTTCCGCCGCCCCTGCCGGGGCCGCCCCGGCTGGGGGGCCTCCGCCGTTGCCGAGCGTGACATTCAACCCGCTCACTCTCTTCAACGACGACGCGAAGTTCCTGGGGATCGTGAAGATCTCGGAATTATTCCAAGCTTTGCTGCAGACTCTCGGTGTTGCTGCCGCACCCGCTCTGCAGGAGCTGGTCGCCTATACGGTCGACGGCGTCGAGCATACAGCCGACCGCATGTGTACGTTGGTGATCGAGCCGCTATCTCAACGCGTCGTAGAGATAAAGTCGCGATGGGACAAAGCCGTAAGCGGCGTGAGCGGGGCCGCCGACGGCACGGTTGAGCTCGATGCGCTATATCCCGACATCGGGCCGCGCCTGACGCGTCTCGCCACAGCGCTTAGCAGCGCGAAGGAGACTTGCAAAAACAATCCTGATGCAGTCTTCGCCGGCCTCGGCACCATCTACGAAGCCGGACGCAGCTTTGTTGCCGCTCTTGACCGCGTGGCGGCCGATCCGATTGCCCCGTTGCGCGAGAAAGTGAACCAGCTGTTCCGGGATACCATCGGGCAAATCCACGGCCTGCAAGGCGTAAGGGCTGTGCTGGTACAAACGGCGACGGCGGCCCTCGGTCAACTCAAAACGGACGACTTCAAGCTTGTTCGCAGGCTGATCGTCGCCCTGCCGGCGCCGCCCGCGACGGCGCCGAGCGGCTTCGTCGATCGCGTGGACGAGGTCCTGGGCAACGCGCTCGTTGCCTACCTCACCACGTTCGCCGCGAACGGAAAGCCCCCGCCGCTCAAGACGCTCACCGACCAGTTGGAGGCCGGCGTGCGTGCCGCCGCGGAAGCCGCGGCCGACGCGGCACTTAAGGCGGCACTGAACGATTATGCCACCACCATGCATGCCATGGTTGACCAACAGATCGATCAGTTCCAAGGGCTTCTTTACGACCGGCTGTTTGGAAAGAACGGAATCGTCACCGATGCGCTGGCGGCGTGGACCGAGGCCCAGAACAAACTGACTCAGGCCGGGCTCGACGCCTTGCAGATTACCATGCCGGCGCTGGGCCGGGTCATCGTAGCCATCGCCAGACTTGCGACCATCGCTAAGATCAATGTCGCGCAACTGTGCCAGAACGCCGCCACGGGCGTGCTCGGGTTTGCCACCGCTTTGACCGGCGACGGCAACATTGATGCGCTCAAATCGGCGTTGCATGACTTTGCAGAAAAATTCAGAGCCCATGCGCCCCCGGGATGGGGATCGATTGCCGACCGCTTGGACGGGGCGGTCCAGGCGGTTGACAAGGTCGCCGACCGGTATCAGTTGGTGCAGCAGCAGCTCGCCGATGCCGCGCGCGCATTGCCGGTTGACGCTTGCGCCAGGCTGATCGAGCTCCCAGGCGACGTGGTGATGCCGGCGCTCCTTGCCGGCAAAAATCTTGCCGCGACGATCGGCGACTTGACCGCGCGGTTGGCGTCACCCAGCCTGGTGCTGCCGACGGATGTTGCAGCGGCGCTGCCGCCGGCCGCCTGGTGGGACGCCTTCACCGGAACGGACGCCAACAACGTCAGGGATGCGCTGCAGACGGCGGGCAAGTCGATTACGACGACCTTGCGCGCGTTGACAGCGACCGCTTCGGGGACCGACATCGCACCCGCGGTGGCGACGATACGCTCGACCCTGACCGCGGCGCGCGGGACACTGACGTCTCCGTTGGGCGAGGACATCATCAACACGTCGATCAAGCCCGCGGAGGACGCGCTCGATGCAATCCAGGGCGCGCTAACGGGCATCGATGCCGCGCTCAAACAAGCCGACGACGCGCTGGACGCGGCGACGACGCTCGCCGCTATGGTTGGCGCGGTCAAGGATCAGCTCGTCGCAGTGGTGGCCGGCGCGATCATCACGCGCTTGATGGACAGCCTGGAGCAGCCGATCGCGGCGTGGTGCGCGCAGGCGATGGCGATCCAGGATTCCATTCGTGCGACCGTACGGACCGCGGCGGCGTCGGTCGGCCGGCCGATCTTCTCCGGTCTACACGTCCTCTACGATCGGATCGATGATCTCCGCAGCGACGCCCTAAAGCAGCTGGGCCCGGTTGTTACCAAGCTGGTAGGCCGCAAGGTCGAGCTTATCTTGTTGGTCGATCCGAAGGATCCCCCCTCGCAGGACACCGACGCACTTGCCGACGAAAGACGGCTCGTCGACGGCATTGCCGCGGAAGTCAATGATGACGCACAGTTTGTTTCCAAGGTCGAAAACCTCGCCCAGCAATGGATTCCCCCAAACGCGCCCAAGCTCGCGGTGCTCGGGCAGCAGATGCAGCAAGCGGCTGTCGCGTTGCTCAAGGGCGACGTCAGCCAATTCATCGACGTGCAGGCAGCGCGCGCGGAGGTCGAGAAGCACATCAAGTCGCTAGTGCCCTCGAAAATATCGACGAGCTATGACCTTGCATTTCCGGTGGGGGAAGGTCTTCCGGAGCTGCTCAGCTTCGAGAATCCCGACCAAAAGCTCGAGATCCATGCGCATGGCGAAATCGACCTCCTGAACGGCGATCATCAACCGCAGTTCAGGGTCGACGGAAGCGTACCCAGGTTCAACGTGAAGCTGCTTCCCTGCTTCGACGTCGCGACGATGCATTTCAAGCCGGCCACCTTTCAGGCCGGGACGGGACGGTCGACCAACTTCAAGCTCGACATCGAACGCGTCGAACTCGGCGCGGAGGTGGCCTTTATCCAGGAGATTCAGAGCTTCATCGGCGCCCCCAAGGACGGCAACGGTTTCTACATCGCCGCCTCGACCGAGCGCCTCGGGATCGTGGCCGGTTACCGGCTCGCGCTCAACCCCTTCAGCATCGGCGATCTCGGCTTTTCGCACGTCTCCCTGAATTGCGCGTGCGATCTTCCTTTCGACGACGGCGACGCGCGGTTTTTAATCTCGATCGGGCGGCCGGACTCCCCGGTGCTCATTGCCGCGGCACCGTACGCGGGCGCAGGCTACATCGGGCTGATCGCGAACGCGAAGGGCATCGTCGGCTTCGAGGCCTCGCTCGAATACGGTGGCGGCGGCGTGTTTGCATTCGGGCCGCTGCAGGGCGAAGGCCGGATAACCGTCGGAATCTTCATCCGCCAGATCTCGGGTTACACGACGCTTTACGGAACGTTCTTCGTCGGCGGCTCGGCGCGCATCGCCTGCTTCTCCTGCTCGTCGAGCTTCAACGTACGGCTGGCGCAGCAGCCCGGCGGCAGCCTCGAGGGATCCGCGGTCTACAGCTTCTCCTTCTCGTTTGGTATCGGCAGCATCGACTTCAGCATCACCGTTTGGAAGACCCAGAGCAACGGCGGAGGCCAGCAGTCCACCTCGGTGTTTGACAACAATCGCATCCGGTATGCGCAGGGCACCCCACCCAGCTCGACCGACGCAGCGCCGAACACGATCGCGGCGTGCAAACCCCAGCCGGTTGATCTCCTGAAGAACAACGCCGTGTGCCAGGGAGTGAACTGGGGCACTTATGCCAGTTATTTCGAAATTCCCGATGTGGAGGTCTTTGCGTGAGCGATCCGACCAAAGCCTCCTTCAAGGCGCGCGTCGTCGCTGGGGGCGTCGACGCGGAACGGCGCACGTTTCGCGCGACCCTAGCCCTGCTGCCAATGCCGGCGGACGGCCCCGAATTCGCCCAGGTCGTCCTGGCCGAATGGCCCAGCGAGATTGACAGCCTGTTCGCCCCGGCGAAGCTGATGCATATCGTCGTGTCACCGGTCGTGCAGGTCGCGCCGGGCACCCGGCCGAAACCGGTTTACGATCAGACGCGAACGATCGCGGTGGCGCCGCGCCATCGTTTGGACGAGAGTGAGCTCAAAACGGTCGTCAAAGTATGGAAGTACGCAATAACCGGCGTGGAAACGCCGGGAGACGACGATGCAAGATGGGCGCATTTGCTGGACGCGCTTTCGCCGGCGAGCCCCTCTGCCCCCGGACGCGATGTGAACTCGTCGAAGGTCTACCCGACCGGCCGCAGCGACGCGGCCCTGCTCTACACGATCGAGCGGGCGCAACGTATCGCCGACACGATTCGGGGTACCGCAACGCTCAAACTGCCTGGGCCGCAAGGTGCCCCGCCGGTACCATGGGATTCGAGCTACTACGACCCGGGCAACGTAGCTACGGTCGCAGCGCGGGCCAGGGAAGCCGTCAGGGATGACGATGAGAAGCAGAGGCAAAGGATCGCGAACGACACGCAAACCGCCCAAGACCAGGCCGCCAAACAGGCGGATGACCGCCGTAATTACCTGAAGCCCGACATCGACCTCGACACGGCCGTCGGGTTTCTGAAATCAGCTAAGGCGAATCGGGTCAGCGGCCTTTCGGCTGAGTGCACGGCGGCGGGGACTAGCGACCCAGATGCGGGTTCGAAACGCGTGCGCGCGCTGCACGAAAGCTCGACGCTGCAAGACACGGATCTGCCGAACAACAGCGGCGTTCCTGCCAACGTCGATTTGCCACCGGATGAAATCCTCGTCGCACGACGCAGGCTTTTTGCGCTGCAGACGCATCCCACGCTCGCGCGACTCCTGCATCTCGTTGTCGACGTCGAGGGGCCGCTCGACCAATTGCAGGGACGCCTGTCTGACGTCTTGTGGTGCCCGGATCCCGGTTCGGTGGATGGGGAAGGGAAGCCCTCGGACGCGAACCAGGCCTGCTTTCTTTTCGCCGCATGCGATTTCGGAGCCCGGCGGATGGACTCTGGCACGCCAGTGGCTGAGTGGGAACCATCGTTCTGGAGCATCATAAAGGCGCGGCGCCCCGGCGCGGCCGGTGCCGCTTCGGCGATCACGCATTTCTGGCCGTGTACGCGCGAGGAAATGGAGGTTAGGGCAAACGGAAAGTCCGCGGATGAGATGTTCGATTTATGCGCTGTCGCGCAGATAGACGGCGTCGTCGACCTCGGCATGAACGCGAAGATCAAGGCCGATCACCCTTGCGTCCCTGAAGGCTTGCACCGCCGCTACGACCTCATCAGCGTGGACTCCATCCTCGCTACAGAGGGCGACGTGCGTCGCGCCAATTGGTCGACGGACCAGCGGAACACAGCTAGCCGCACCGGAGTGAAATGGCCGGACCCGAATAAAACGGGATTTGCGCCGCGCCCGTCGTTGGTCAGCGGCGGTCTCGCGCTCATCGATCGGTGGCGCCAACATCAGGTCGTCGCGGAGATCGTGACCGGAAGTTCGAAATACGACGACAACGATAACAAAAGGCCGATTCTCCTCGATGCCGAGGATCTTACGACCGGGTACAAGATCGACATCGGCGTGAGGGCGCGGGATCGCAACGATCATGATTGGCGCAGCCTGATGAACCGCACGATTTCCATGCAGATGCGCGGCATCGCGCTCGATCCGCTCACCGCCAAGCTCATTCCAGGCGAGGAGGAACGTGCGCGGTTGGAAAGTGGTTCGGTCGCACCGGCATCGCGCCAGCGTTTGGATGACAGCGGGACGCACGTGCATGCCGAGGAAATCGTCGCCAGCTGGGAAGGCGATCCGTTGGGGCTCGCCTGTCAATCCTCACAAATAGGGATCGACGCGGCCCAGGATATTCCGATTTCCCGTACGTACAACCTCTATCGCGGCGACAACGTCGCGCGCTATCGGCCGTATCCTCTCAGGTTCGGGTGGCCTTACCGCATAGGGGTGCGGGCAACCTATTTGGGCGGCGGAGCTCTGCGGCTGCGGAACGCCGTTGCGCGCTATGAGGGCGCTTACAGAAGGCGACTCGCGCTCCCGGCGCTCTCGCTGCCGGATCAGCCAGCGACCGAAGGGCGGCGCTTCCTGCGTCAGGAAGCGATCGCGGCCCCGGTCGTGCTGATGACCTTGCAGGTCGCGACCGAGGCCGACCCCATGCCCCGTCAATCCGGGCTTGTAGTTACTGTACGTAGCTGCGCGATAGACAAGACCCGTGCGCGGCCGCGCACGACTCAGCGCGTGGTCCTGCCGCCGCGGGTCGAGTTGGCTTTTGCCGCCAAGCACGGCGTGTTCGACCGCGATGCACAGTTGAAAAACGTCAGGCGTCCGCCGGGCGGACTCAAAAACGTCGATTTCGACGCGCCGTGGGGGGAGTTCCCAGTCTTTGCATCTCCCACTCCGAATGCGGCTTTGGTCGAGCAGAAGCCCGGCCAATTTGTCTCGCAATGGGGCAAGTACCTGCAGGAGGCCAATGGTTGGCTCGCAAGCCTCGCCAACGGCCCGCAACCCTGTGATCCGATGCGCAGGCCCTTCGGCGAGACCAAGACGTGGACCTGGGGAGATGCTAATGACGATTTTGTTCGCCGTTACAACGACGGCGAGTTTATCGCCCGGAACTGGAAGGCGACCGATGGGCAAGTTTTTCAGAAGAAAATCGATGCCGTACTTGCGGGGACTGGGAAAGGGGATCCCGTTTTCCTCCGCGAAGGACTCCGGGGCATCCTCAGGATCCCGTCAGGCGAACCGGTCTTCCGCCCCCGCAAGACTCCGGGACCTGCGGCGCAGGAGCCGGCAAATCGCCGGACCGCGTATTACCCGGATCCGGCAGCAACGACGCTCATCGTCGCCGTGCGTCGGGCCGGGAGATCTTCGCAATACCTGGAAGGCCCCTTTCTAGAAGTGTCGCTTTACGGACCGGGAGCAAAATTCCCGGACGTTGCACCCGTAACCTTCAATTTCGAAGCGCAAGAAAATCCACGCGGCTTCGAGCTCAAACAGAGCGAAGTCGTCAATTTTGCCGGGGCCCAGACCGTAAAAGTGACTCTCCATCCCGGAGAACACTTCAAGATCGACCTTTGGTGCGTGCCGAGCGAGGCCCAGCTGGCCGGCTGGTTCGATGCGATCGAGACGTTGTCGATCCATGCCTTCGCGCAGGCGGCGGCTGCTGCCCCGCCAACCGATTTCGAAAAGGCCGTCGCCGGGCTTGCCCAATTGGTCGGCCGCGACGCCGCCCAGACCGTTGCGGGCTTCGATGTGGGCGCCGCCGTCGCAACCAAATGGTACGGACCTTCAGGCATCCCGGCCGGCGGTGCGGGCATCAAGCCTACCGCAAAGCTGGTGCGGGAGTTCATGCGGAAATCTCCCCTGCCCGACATCGCGGCGGTACAAACGATTGACGCGGTGCACGCGGTGGATAGGCCGGTGGTCGCTCCAAAATTTCCGTTTCCTTCGCCTGACCCGAAAAAATCGTCCCTCACCTCCGTCGTGCTCGCCCGCGTCGCCCCCGCAAATCGCATAAAACAACTTAACGCAGCTCCGACTGATTGGGATCTAGCGAGCTGGGGGACGACATCCGAGGGGTTGAGCAAGATCGTGTTCGGCGGCCAAATCTGGATGGACCGCGTTACCAGCGGAACCCTCGAGCTGCGTGCCGAATGCGTATCGCCACGCTCGACCGCTTTCGACGATCCGAAGCGCAGCCGGACCAGAGAGGATCGTCAGCGCGGGATCTGGCCTCCCGAATCGGGCAAGAAAAATTACAAGAAAGCCGCCGCGATCTTTGGGTTCGATAAGATCGGACCGCACGGCGAGGTCACTCTTCCCAGGCGCCGGGTGACGCTGCTGCGTTTCGAGCGAATCATCGAGACAGGCGTAGACGAAAACTTCGACTTGGCTAGCGAGCAGGTTCGTGCCCTGACCGCCGATCCGGATCAAAACCCGTGCAGCGTGAGCGAACCGGACCCGATGACCGACACGCTCGCCCGGAAGCTGACATTGCGGCTGGTTGAGACAACCCGATATCAGCCGCTCCTGACGCGCCCGGGCGAGCAATGGAACCCGGTTCAAGAGAATGCGGACGACCCGCTACGGGATCTACCGCTCACGCGGTCGAGCAACGAGCGCCAGCTGGAAGGCAAAGAAAACGCGGAAGAGGCCGAGAAAAACGGCCACATCTTCGCCATCTGGCTGCCAGCGGCACGGCGACCTGACCGCTTGGCGACCCGCACCATCGTGCCGTCTTTCATCTGGACCGAGGGGGTGGAGAACTATACTTCGCCGGCTGGCCTGGTGGAGAAAGCGCAGGTCAAGCGACGCATTCCTCTTCTGCGCATCTACATCGAGCGCCCGTGGTTTTCCTCCGGCGAAGGCGAACGGCTAGGAATCGTTCTCTGGCCACCAGGTTTGCTCGATCTTTCGAACAACGAGATTTGCGAGAATATCGTTGCGCGCGAGAATCCGCTCGACCCCGTGACGAACAAAACCATGGACCTGTTGGATTTTGACGATCTGGACCTCGGCCCGGGGGGTGCCTTCATAACGCGTTGGGGCGCCGACCCGATCCGCGGCGGGCCAGGTCCGGAGGGCATGCTGATGCCGCCGCACGCCTTCAGCGATCGGATGGCGTCGGCCGGCTTATCGCGCGCAGTCTTCGTGTCCAGCGCCATGATGCCCATTCCTCAGCCTGACAAATCCTCAGCACCGACCGCCGCCCCGACGCCGCCAGCGGATGAATGTGCCGCACCCGTAAGCATCGTCGCCATGCCGGCCGCGGAAACGAGCGCAAAACCACAGTGGCTGCAGGTCGCGCTTCTGACCTATGAGCCCTATTTCGACGTCGATCAGGAAAGATGGTTTGTGGACGTCGCCCTCGATCCGTTCGACGCCGTGGAGCCTTTCGTGCGACTGGGACTGGTGCGCTACCAGGAGCACGCCCCGAGCCATTTGCAGGTTCCGAGGCGGTCGTCGAGTGGGCGCAAATTCTTCCCCGTAGGACCCTTCGGGTTGTCGTGGAGGCCAAAACCGCGAAGCAGGGCTGGCCCGTTCGCGTCGACGTGTTTGGCGGCGCCGCGCTGCGGGGCAAAGACGATGGCCTGCCGCGCGCAAGCCTCACTCCGCACGAGAGGCTGCCGCGCATGCGGATCAGCTTGCGCAAAGCCGCGACCAGCGCCGCCGGCGTCGCGACCGAAACGGATGTAATGCCCGACGTCCTGGTAGACATGGGCCCAGCCATCGGCCTGCGCGGCACGGACGGGCATGCGTGGTCGACGACGTTTTATCTGGATGAAGATCCTCGCCCAAACGACAAGCGCAAATTCATAGTCTCAGTCGAAGAAATCGAGGAGTTTGCACCGTCCTCGTATGGGCATGAACCCGTTACCGCCGACGAAGCAAAGAAAGCAAAGCCTGCCAATCGCGGCCCGCGTTACGCGGCTCGACTGGAGATAAAGGGCTGAGGCCAAACGGCACTTTCGGGTGGCACCGACAGAGAAATTGCGACGCGCGACGGGTAGCGCCTGTCCACGTTGGGGCGGGCCGGCTTCTCTCCCGGGCAGCCTGTTCAACGGGTTCGCCTCCTTGAGCTGAGACGGATGTCCTTGCACCTGACGCCGATCCGGTACCGACGACGAACCCTTCCGCCAGCACCGCTTGCGTTGGCGACAAAGAGCGCCGCCGGCTGGCCACCGGAAAAGCCGCGCCAACGAACTCAAGACCGGCCCACGAGAAAGCCGCGCTGCGCCGGCATTGTTTTGCATCGAAATTGCTATTGCAGACGCAAAAACCTCACTTCAGAAGTCCGGCACTGCGCTCGCCGGCTGCCAAAGTCAGATCCCGCTGAAATCACCGCTCATGACCGGGCCAATCGATTGCCAGCGCTCGCCGTTAAAGCGCTGCATTTGAATTTTCTTGATGGGATAGAAATAAGTTATGCTG
>Ga0306925_10006620_pt1 | contig 10778 bp, 15 predicted proteins | sample flu12Cox44000176_FD_203755 | JGI IMG/M metagenome (GOLD analysis project Ga0306925, IMG submission 203755) | Lab enrichment of tropical soil microbial communities from Luquillo Experimental Forest, Puerto Rico - flux8day.12C.oxic.44.000.176 (v2)... | ecosystem: Environmental > Terrestrial >... | reverse complement strand
TTCCGCCTCAATTGACAACCCGGAGAATTTTCACGCCACTCATACTCCACGAAAATTCCCGGATTCTGCGCAGTTCAGAGCGCATCCGGCACTGTCGAGGGAACCATGCGCAATTTCTTGGCGCCGAGGGAACTCCTGCTCGCCGTTCCGTCAGTCGCTGCTCTCTTTTTTCCCATAATCATTTCACAGGCCCAGGCACCAGTCCCACGGATCACGGCGGAGATTGACAACTCTCAACGGACAGCCATCAAGGGCAATCATCCTCCGATGGCCAGGGCGGAGATTGACGCCGGCCGCGTGCCGGCAGGCACCAAGCTCCAGGGCATCAGCGTTGTGTTCTCTCGAACCGCCGCGCAGGATGCTGACCTTGAAGCCCTGATTGATGCGCAACAAGATCCGACCTCGCCCCTCTATCATAAATGGCTGACTTGTTTGTCCTGAAACTCGCCGGCGGCGATCCGGCCCGTCTGACGTCCGGCAATTCCGGCGGCGATGCCGCTTGGACGCAGGATGGCAAGGAAATCGTGTTCTCCTCTCCGACCAAAGGAGTGCGGAGCCTCTGGCGAATTTCCGCAAGCGGCGGGCAGCCGCAGGGGGTTGTCGGCGCGGGCGAGAACGCCCTGAGTTCTTCGATCTCCCGGAACGGGAACCAACTCGCTTACTATGTTTATAAACAATGGGACACCATCTGGCGGCTCAATCTCAAGGACGAGCGGCACCCGGCCGGTTCCCCGACGCGAGTTTTGTCGGCGAACGGCATCAGTTATCGGCCGAGTTTTTCCCCGGACGGCAGGAAGATCGTCTTCGAATCTGACCGAATGGCTACGAGAGCGACATTTGGGTATGCGATAGCGACGGGTTCAATTGCACGCAGTTGACGACAATGCAGGGAGTAGCGGGCACGGGCCGTTGGTCTCCGGATGGCCGTTACATCGTCTTTGAATCCTTGGTGAAGGACTTTTATGAAGTTTACGTAGTGGAGGCGGCCGGCGGCATACCGCGTCTTGTCTCCACGTTCCCGCAAGCCAACAATGGCGCTCCCAATTGGTCTCGCGACAGCCAATCCATCTATTTCTATTCCTCGCACGAAAGCGGACCTTATCAACTGTGGAAAGTGCCTTTCAATGGCGGGCCGCCCGTGCGTGTCACAACCAAGGGCGGCGTTTACGCGGTTGAATCGGCCGACCAGCGCTTCCTGTACTACACCAAATTTGAGAAGACCGGAATTTGGAAGATGCCGCTCGGCGGCGGTGTGGAAACTCGCGTCTTGGATCAGCCTAGCGACCCGGAAAATCGTCCCAACAAGGTTCACTGGTGTTTCTGGGCTCTGGCTCCCGGAGGAATCTACTTTCTGAACCCGAATGTCCCGCCGAACAGCAGAATTGAATTCTTCGACTTTGCCACTCGCCAGTCGACACCCGCTCGACAAGCCTACTTCTCTATTTGGTGGTCTGGCCCTTTCACCGGATGGCAAATCCCTGCTCTGCGGCCAGAACGAACTCGACGAATCCTATGTGATGCTGGTGAAAAACTTTCGCTAGCGCAGCGTTTAGACATTCTCGGCAACAAACAATTTGGCTATCGCATCAAACGGCGCAGGCGGAAGTGGGTTGGCCTTTGGCCGCGTCGGCGCGGACCTTCTGCCAATTGTAAGACCGGATATTTTCCTTCCATAGGCCGGGTATTGTGGAACAATTCACGCGAGTGTTCCAAAAACATCCTGGACTCTGGCAATGTGCTGCTGAAGACCACTACTTGAGGGAGTCCTTTGACAAGATTCCAGAAATGGTCAGGCGGGCTGCCCGTTTGATACCGATCACGATCATATGGATACCAAACAATGAGGGGCGGCACTTTTTGACGGAAGCAACACGGTGTTTCATTTATGGGTTCTACCAAGGGAGCGCCGCGCTTTCGGGTTCTGTCTCGATTCCTGTAGAAAAGTAGAAGGCGTATTCTCCTGAGAAGTCATTGAAAGGAGAAGCGCGGAATCTCTTAGCAGGAGGTTCAGGGCACAGGAGGAATACGCCATGGTGAAGACTAGCACTGAGAGAGAAGTGGACCAAGAGGGTTCCCTGCGAGAAGGGTTGGAGGCAGCGATTCGCGAGCGGGTGCAGGAGATCATCAGCGACGGCAATCCCGGTCTAGCAGGGCACTGGATCGGCTGTGGCTCGGCGTGGCGCACCAGCGCTGCACGGTGCACAAGGTACGCAACCTGATGGCCAAAGCGCCGAAGCACCCACACGAAGCAGTGCGGGAAGACTATCACCGTATCGTTTACGCCGAGACACTGGAGGCGGCGCAGAAGGCACGCGCCGCGTTCCTACTGAAGTGGAAAAGGCAGTGCCCATGAGCGGCGGCTTCTCTGGAAGAAGCGGGGGAAGAGCTGCTGACGTTCTTTCAGTTCCCCGCAAGCCAATGGGTGTCCCTGCGGACAACCAACGCGATCGAGCGGATGCAGCTGGAGTTCCGCCGGAGAGTGAAACCCAAGCGGCGCTGCCCAATTAGGGCGCGGTGCTGAGAGTGTTCTTCGGGTTGTGGGTCAGCGGGCAGATGAAGCTGCGCCGCATTCGAGGCTATCGGGACATCCGAGGCACAGAAAAGGAGGCTGCTTAAAAGAATTCCATGACGCAACATCGACGGATTGCACGAATTTTCCCAGGTCCTGGAGGTTATGCTACCTCCAAAAAATCGCTCTGCGGGCTCCGTATCGCGAAATTTTTTGACGATGATGGAGGGACGCCCCTTCAACGAGCTCTATCGCGGTGTGCGGATGACGTGGAAAGTTGATCATGGAATCGATCTCAGAGAAAATACGCTATTCACTTTTCTACAGGATTAGGGACAGAAGCCGCTTTCGCGTGCCGCTATGGAATGTGGCTTGAATGAACATCTTAAAGACAGGCTCACGTACGTTCCCGACGTTAGTCTCTCGGTGAAAATCGAAAAGGCTGCGCATTTCAAGATTATATCGGCTAAGAGCGCATCGCTGGCGGACCGGGTTCGTATCACAGCGAACGGAGTACTACACGCCCAGCCAGCTTCTGAGAACAAGGCACTTCAGTCTCTTAACGATGCTCGGAGTGTGCTTGCCGAAATGTACGAGGGTTGAGAGAAATGCGGCGAGCACCGACGCGGTTGCAAGGCTTCGTTCACCTATGTCACGTGGCTGGGATTCGCGAACGCAGTGTTTTCTCAATGCCTTTGCAATCGGAATCTAGCACTGTCACGAAAATGTAACGCAAAGTGCGGAAGGTGGCGGCAAAAATGCGGCAAACGGGAACAAAAGAAGGAGAAAGTAGGTTGCGTGAATTTGCGCCAACTTGCTGATTCCGTTCGATTAGCCTGTCGTTCGCCAAAAGTCTGGCCGACTTTAAAATCAACAAGATACGGCGGGGCTTCGTAACATTGTTACATGGATGAATTCAAGCGTACGGAATTATTGCGGAGGACAACGGATCGCGGCGGTTTCAGGCCGCTAAACGGAACCGTCGCAAGTGGGCATTCTTCGCAATCGTGGCGGGGTTATTGCTTTCGATTCCAATCGGCTCTCTGACTAGGCGACCCAGCCTGGGACGGTTACTTCGAGCAACGTGAAGGGGCCCATATGCTGGAATCGTTCCGGGGCCGTAATGTGCTTCGCTACTCTGGTACTCGCAGCGCGGTCTCTGTCCTGTGTGCACTGAGAAAATCACTCAACTTAGGGGATGGCGCCTGCACTATTGCGTCCCTCGCGCGTCGGGCGGCTCGCCTAGTTCAGAGAACCGTGTCTTGCTTCTATTGCATTCGAATCCAGCGAAGTCGAGCTGCAGAAGCTGCGCGAACACCTGCGCCTCCTGTCCGATGAAGAGCTAGTCAAGTTTGGCAAGATGGTTCGTGGTCTGAGCGAGCCGAGAGTCGGCGTCACTCCCGACCCGTGGAAGGCGCAATTGCAGGAAGCGCGTGCGGAGTGGAGGCGAAGGCACCCGAAAGCGCAAGTGATGACAAAGTTCGGTTGGCTGTGGTTCAATTCTGTGTTTGGGCGCGGGCTTCAGGAGACGGAGACCGGTGCGACAGGACGCCGAGAACTTCTCCGCCATTTCTTTGACGGACCAGCATGCGGTACCCGCGCCCTCCTCCCAAAGTTCAGCCCTAGAGCCCGTTCCGTAGACGCCTCACTCGTTTTGCTCTAAGTATGCGACCAGATGTGGAGCGCGGCTTTAGACCGTGAATCTTCTGATCCCGGCTGCGACGGCCGCGTGGCCGAGCGACCGGTCAGTTGTTGCCAGGGGCAAGTTGATTCTAAGAGCGAGCGCTAGGTAAGCGGCTTCGTAGTTCGTGAGACCGTGGCGCTGCGCCAACGAGGGCAGGTCGAGAATCTCTCCAGGCGTTTGCTGGGCGGCATCAATGGGAAGGGCCCTCAAACGAGTCAGGAACCCACTGATCTGGTCCACACTAATGCGTTTGCGGCGATGGGCCATGACGAGGCCATTTCCGACTTCATAGAACCACAGAATTGGAACCAGAGCACGTTTCTCGGACAGACTGGCGAGGACACCCAAACTATATTTCCGATCTGCTTCGTCTTCAAGAAACCACTGGAGGGCCAGAGAGACATCCAACACCAAATCGCTCACAGGCGATGGCCCTCATGAATCAATTCCTTCACAGACAAACCTTCCAGGCTTACCCGGTTCTTCTCTACGAACTCGAGCATTTCACGAACGGCCTCGCGCTGCGCGCCGTTGGAAGAAACATTGCTCGAAGATTGTTCTTTCTCGCGCAGAGCCTGCAAGGCTTTGGCAATCACTTCCTCAACGGTACGCGAATGGCCAGACTTCAGTTCGTCCTGCACGAGTTGCTCTTGCTCAGGCGTCAGGCGGATTTGCATGCGCTTGTACTCCAAGATTGTATGATACCAACGTAAAACGCCCGTCGCCTCGGGAATTGCAGCTTAGGTTCCGCTTTCCCTGCGCGCGGAAACTGTGTCCAAAGAATTTGTGCCATCGTAGGGGTTCACCCCAGCATTTTCCGTCCAACTTCCGTCCAGTTAAAGGCAGAATTAAGTGGCGCGTTTGGCTCGTAAGCGATACCAGTAGCGGCATTTAGAAGTTTTTGCCTATCTACCTACGAACCAGAAGGCCGGGAGTTCGAATCTCTCAGGGCGCGCCACTTCTCCTAGAATCAGACAGTTGCAGTGAAATGAACATCTGGTGCTTTTCGTCTTTTTCCGTCCAATACCGCCTTTCTGAAAATTTCTTCGACGGAATGGAAACGCAAGGTCTACTCAAAGTTTCCGGATTACCGGACTTACCCGGGGTTGAGCGGCGCCTGGGGGGCAAGGAGCTGTGCACGGACAGCGGCTATTGGTCGGTTGACAGATCAAGTAACCGAACCCTGAGCTTGGTTAGTCCTGTGCGTTCCGGCTAACTTCCCGGATTGCTAAGCTCAATAAGCAAGCCGCTCAGAAGTCTTCGAGCGTCCAGGCATTCGCCTCTTTATCGTAGCTACGAATCGCCAGATGCCGTCCGTCGGGCGAAATTAGTCCCCAAAGCGGCGCTGAAAAATGTTCTCGCATGACAGGGGACGTTCCGCCGTCGCGGCCAACTCGCACGATCCACGCATCATTTCCTTTCAGCACCCCGGAGAAGATGCTTTGCGAATCGTTGGAAAATCGGACAGAAGCGATATTGTCGTATCCTGTGATTGTGACCTTTCGCGTTTCATTAGTCGGAATCTTAATAAAACTGACCTCGTTCGAATTCGAGGAATCTGCGATCGCTATCTGAGAGCCATCTGGGGCAAGGTCCCAGAAATATAGATCCTGCGGATGCGTTGCCACCTGTGCCAGTTGTTTGCCCTTGCCCTTCAGCGGGTCGAACTCCGTGATGAGTAATTCCTGGCCATCGTTGACAAATTCTCCGTAGGCACAAAAGTTCGCGGCACGATTTGTACATGAGCTCTCACCCCAATTTTCTGGCGCGTCGAATATCGGCTCTGGAGTTCCTCCATTGACCGAGACGCGATAAACTGCTAGCTTGTTCGAAGTTTTCTTCGGTCCCCCGAGGAATGTGATCCACTGACCGTCAGGGCTAACACGCCCTGATCTCATGTATAACGTGGAGGAGACTAAAACAGGTTTGGCGGGACTGCCATCCAGTAACTGCCTATATATCCCCAGACTTCCTTCTCGATCCGAAAGAATGAATACACCTTGCGAATCTGCCGTCCAGTCGATGGGCACACTTCGATACTGATCTCTCGTTAGTTCACCGGCATTGATCAGACGTGTGCCTGTCCTTCGCCAAAACTACAGCCGGCTTTAAAATCAGCAAGATACCGCAACGCCGCGTAACATGTTACTTGGATGAATTCAAACGGCGCACGCAATTATTGCGGAGCACAGGTCCGCCTTAAGCTCAATTGAGAACTCGCACATCCAATCGTTGCTTCCTCGCCGAACACCAGCTTCAGCATATCTCGTCGTTGTGCTCCTAGGGCCAACCGAAGCGACCAGACGCGAGTGTCATAAAAGTGACATACAAGCCTTCACACCAGAAAACCATGCACCGAGGGAAACCAGCGGGAGTTCGTGCTGACAGACCGGGAAGGCAGATTCGAGTTCAGGAATTTGGACGGGACTTACTACGTCTGCTGCGAAGTGACGCTCGGTCGGACTCGGCGACCAGAAATATGTAGGCTTGATGGCGAGGACCTGAGGCAGATGGCCCTTGTCGAGCGAAAGAAGCGCCTCGCACGACTCGTCCGGGCCGCAAAGTGCCCACGCCTGCTTTATGCGCAGCACATCGAACAGCACGGGAAGGGCTTTTTCGCGGAAATTTGCGCCCGCGACCTCGAGGGAATTGTGGCGAAGCGCAAACTCGGCATTTACAAAGACGACGGCAACACTTGGCTGAAGGTCAAAAATCGCACTTATTCGCAGGCCGAGGGGCGGCACGAACTACTAACACGCGGCAGGTAGGCGCGGGCACATCTTTTCTTTTGTGTCGATATGCGGGCTGGGGCTTGCAGACTCGGCCCCTTGCGGGACCGTTGTCCACGCTGAGGGTCCCAGCCCGCGCGCGAACCTTACGTTGGCGGCTTGCGTCTCCCTTTGCGCTTACGCAAAGATCTATTTGCGGGACGTGAGCAGTGTCCTACGGCGCCCTCGTTCCGCACTTAATACGTGGTTACGTTGATTCTAAATTCTCGTGAGGTGGAGCGACGTTTGCCCCAAGGCAATTCTTATGTTGCGGCCCGAATACCTGTGCGAATGAATCGCAAGGCCATCTTTGTCTTGGTGCTCGCGATCGGCTGCAATGTAGTTGCTGCCGCGTTATCGCAAAGAGTTGACTACTGGGAAAGCGAAACGTGCCGGATCGCGGCGCACATTGCGAGTGGGCAGGGCTTCAGTTCCCCCTTCCATGAACCGACCGGTCCTTCTGCTTGGATTCCTCCTGTCTATCCATATCTTCTCGCCGCCATTTTCCGCATCCTCGGAATATTCAGTAGGGGCTCCTACTGGGTCGCGGTCGCGATAAACATCGCCGTGCACGCGCTCACCTGCATGGTACTTTACCGGTCGGCCGGCGAGGCGTTCGGTTCGCGGGTCGGCTACTATTCGGCGTGCGCGTTAGCCAGCTCCCCGTTGCTCTTTTATCCAACTGTGCAGATTCTGGGTGAGCATGGCCGCGGGTTATTTATTCCACCGAATATCATCTGGTATACGCATCTGTCGGAGCTCGCGATTGTTATCCTAATTTGGTTCACGTTGCATCCGCCTCGCTGGATTCTTTACGGGACGAACTGGGGCATTGCTGCCCTCATCAATCCCGCGATTTTGGCAGTGGCGCCGGCTTTCCTTGCCTGGCATTTCGCAACCTACAAGAGCTGGCGCTATCTCAGTTTGACCCTTTTCATAGCGGCTAGCTGCGTAACGCCATGGCTCATTCGAAACTACAGTGTTTTCCACCGCCCCGTTTTCATTCGCGACAATTTTGGCGTCGAGCTGCGAGTTGGCAATCAGCCGGGTCAGCATGGCCGTTGGTCCGCCGATTTACATCCTGACTCAAGCGACTATGAGTTGCGGCGTGTCTCGGCCATGGGTGAAGCTGATTACGCGCGGGCATGCGGCGAGGAGGCGCTGCGCTCCATTGCCGCTCGTCCCGGGGCTTTCCTCGCCAACGTAATCCGAAGAATCGGGTACTGGTGGATCGGCAATCCGATTCCGGGGAAATCGAGAACGTTGGGCCGGCTAAAGTTCCTGAAATATTTGCCCCAACTGATCTTTTCTGTCCTGGCGTTTGTGGGAGCAATATTTACGGTTCGCCAGAGGAATCACCAAGGATGGTTATTCGTTGCGGTGCTAGTCTTGTATCCGCTGATCTATTACATAACCCATACGTTCGAAGGAGGATTCTTCTATCAATATCCCATGCATCCGGAGATGCTGGCATTGGCGACGGCCGGGATTTGCAACTCAGGTGTGTTAGGGCTTGATTCAGGAAAGCGCGAGCAGGCCAAAACACTGGTTTTCGCGCAAGTTGTTCCAGCTTCAAGGTGAGCGATGCGTGAGGAAGCTCCGCGTCGTCAGTAATCGAATACGATGCGGGTCATGCCTTCTTCTTCGGATTAACCTGCTTCGCCGGGTTCTGCTCCTTCGTCGCAGGCGAAGATTTGTGAGACCTCCAGACTTCAGAGTCCTGCAACTCGCCAGGCTGAAGGTGAGGCGAGCCCGTGCCATGTTCCGGCGAATAAGTATCTCGCCGCGGCATGTTCGCAATCACTTCCGGTGCTGTGGGCTGCTTCGGCTTCCCTTCGTGCTCGCTCATGACATCCTCCTATCGCTTACCGCTTGCGCGTCCTCGAGGCTTTCTTTACAGAATTCCTCGCTGCTTTCCAGGGTGCGTAATCCCTTCCATCGCTTGGAACCGCAGCCGCAGCTTGCGCTGAACAATCCCTCGGTTATTTCGGCTCCAAACGCCACGTTGTCGATCGCTGCCAGTGGCAGCGGCAGTCCGCAGATCGCGCCTCTCAGTGGCACGGGCGGGACAACTCTCCAGATAACTTCCGGTACGCCACCGAGCGGGACCGTGGGAGCGTCGTACGGCTCGACCAGGATCCCGTACAAATGTGTTTGGAGTCCCGTCCTTGGCTGGCACCGGGCCTGCTATCCGTGCATCCCCTTTGTTGCGTCGTGCACATCACTCCCTCCTTGCCGGGGAATGTCGCCCGTCCCATGCGTCTCGTATTTCTCAGGTTTCGAGTTCACTGCTTCCGGCGGAGTGCGGCCATACCACTGGCAATGGGCTCCCGCAGAGGGTTCCTCGATTCCGCCGGGACTGAGTCTCGACACTTATGGGATCATCTCGGGTTCTCCTGAAACGCCAGGGACATACAACATAACGGTTACGGCCAATGATGCGGAGCAACCGGAAGCGCTGGCAAGCGCCAACTACACCATCACGATTTTCCCGTAGCAGGAATGGAGGCGAGAGAACCGTCTCAAAGTTGGTGCAAGGAATCGTGGCGCGCCATGGAGTGAACCCTTGAAGTGACACACAATATTGGGCACAGTTTCCGGGAAAGGAAGCACCGTGAAGAGGAAGAGATACTCCCGGAAATTTCAGCGAATGGCCGTGGAGCGGATGAGGACGTGCGAAAGCGTTGATGAGTTGGCGCGAGAACTGGGGGTAAGACCAAGATGCCTCTACAAGTGGCGCCGAAAACTCGAAGCGCTTGAGCCAGGGGAGGAAGCGGCACGTCCGAGTACCCACGCGGCTGCCTACCGAAAAGAAAACCTACGGCTAAAGCGGCTGCTGGCCGAGAAGACCCTGGAAGTGGATTTTTTCAGAGGTGCCTTGCAAAAAGTCGAGGCTCGACGCCAGAAGAGCGGCGAAACTGGCGAGACGGGATCTTCGAGCAGATCCGAGAAGTAATGCTTTTGCAAGGCAGCCTGAGTATCGAGCGCATGTGCCAGTTGGTTCCGGTCAGTCGCAGGAGTTTCTATCGCTCGCTGAAAGAGCAGCGACCTGCCGAAGAAGAGACCGAGGTGCGATCGGTCATCCAACAAATTGCCTTGGAGCATCGTCGGCGTTACGGGTATCGACGAATCACCGCGGAGCTCCGCCGCCGAGGAATGCAGGTGAACCATAAACGCGTGGTGCGCATCATGCAGAAAGATAACCTGCTGGCGCTACAACCGAAGCGCTTCAAGGTCACCACGGACTCGAACCACAAGTTCGAGATCTATTTGAATTTAGCGGCTCGGATGAAACTGACCGGGATCGATCAGCTGTGGGTAGCGGATATTACCTACGTTCGGCTGAAGACGGAATTCGTTTACTTGGCGGTGATCCTCGACGGATTCTCTCGCAAAGTGGTGGGCTGGGCGTTGGATCGTACCCTCGCGATCCGGCTCACCGTCGGAGCGCTGGAACAAGCCATCGAGCGCCGACAACCGAAACCCGGGCTCGTGCATCATTCGGATCGAGGGCTGCAATACGCTCGCGGAGAATATATCGCCCTCCTTGAGAAGCACCATATGATTCCGAGCATGAGCCGACCGGCGAACCCCTACGACAATGCCAGTTGTGAAAGCTTCATCAAGACACTGAAGCGAGAAGAAATCTACGCTCACAAATACGAGAACCTGGAACAGTTACGAACCAACATCGAAGAATTCATCGACGAGTATTACAATCGGCAGCGCCTACACTCCGCGCTGGGCTATCGATCGCCAGAAGAATTCGAGCGCAAGGCCGAAGGCCAGGCCGAAAATCGTGGCGCAACGATCGAGG
>Ga0306925_10006617_pt1 | contig 10780 bp, 10 predicted proteins | sample flu12Cox44000176_FD_203755 | JGI IMG/M metagenome (GOLD analysis project Ga0306925, IMG submission 203755) | Lab enrichment of tropical soil microbial communities from Luquillo Experimental Forest, Puerto Rico - flux8day.12C.oxic.44.000.176 (v2)... | ecosystem: Environmental > Terrestrial >... | reverse complement strand
CGGCGGGCGGCAGATCTTGATCTCGACGATCGAGCGCGTCGTACCCTTCGACATCTTCGCTTTTTACCGCGGCCGGCATCGCTTGATCGGCATCGACACCCTGGCGCTCGACAGCGGCTACGGAGCGGCGGTGCTCGATGCTTTGCGTCCGGGTTTTGAGAGCCGCACCTTGCGCCCCTTCTCGGTGCCGGCTGCTAATATTTATCCTCTCGCACGCGCGGCGGAGGCCTACCGGACGGTGCTGGCCGGCGCTCGAGAGCGCGTCGTTCTCGACCCCACGCTATAGCGACACCCGCATTGTGAGGCTATGGGATCGCTCTCCCCATTAGCGAGCGGCTGGCCGCGGCAACAACAAGCTCGGCGTGCCGCGGCCGCGATCCTATCCGGCGGCCCAAATCAAAGTCCGACACCTTGAGGCCGGCATCGACGATCGCGCGGTCCCCGGTCGGGCGGCTCATCACCATCGCCCAAACGAAGAGGCTCGGCTCGCAGGTCTTGGTCGGCTCGCCGTCGCGGTCGCGGTTCCGTCCGTAATCGGCGTCCATGAAGATGTAGGGGCCGCATTGTAGCCCGGTTAGACCCCGCCCGCCGTCTCGAACTCGAAGCTGCTGGTGACGGTCGGGCATTCGACGCCATGGTGCGCCAACAGGTCGCCGGTCCGCCCGGCCTTCTCGACCGCCTGGGCTATCACCTGGCGCCGCTCCTCTCAGCTGCAGATGCCGGCTGCGCCGTAGTCCGGAATGCGCAAAAAAGCGGACTGAGAGGCAATCATCTTTCTGGAATGCGCAATCAGCGGTCGTCTTGATTTAGGCCACGCAACAAGTCGGCGGCCGCGCGGCCGACCGGCTGGCCAGCCGCGAGGGACCTTGCACGGCGGAGCCACACGCGCGCGCTGGCCTTGTCGCCTTGCGCGGCGGCGCTGCGTCCGGCACGAAGAAAGAGGTCGGCGGCGGATTCGTCGCCAGCGCGCGCCGCCGCTGCCCCTTCAAGGGCAAGAACGCGTGCCAGTCCCCGATAGTCGAGTGTTGACTGGCGCAGTTCCGCGGCGCGGGCTGCCTGCTCTAGGGCAAGCGCCGGATCGCCGCGGCGCAGTGCCAATCGCGCGGCGAGCTCTGCAAAATCGGCCTCGAGGGCCTGCGTCTTCGCACCGTTGAGCATGTCTACGGCGGCGCTGAGCCCGGCCTCATCTCCGCGCTCGTCGGCAATCAGGCCACGCAAAAAAGTTGCTTTTGCCGCGGCATCGGCGTCAGCGGCTCGCTGGATCGGTTGTGCTGCCCGGTCGGCTTCAGCAACTGCCCCCGTCCGGTAGAGCGCCGTTGCCTCGACTAAAAGCAAAGCAGGAAACGGCTCTGCGCCCCGACGTTCGAGTTCGGCCCGCGTCGCCCGCGCGTCAGCCAATGCCCGATCTGGTGCATTGGCTCGCAATTCTGCGACCGCCAGATCATAACCTGTGTCGCCGATCGCTCCGAGATCGTCACGTTCCTGCGCGCGGGTCAGCGCTGCCCGGTATTGCGTCACCGCCTCTTCGTCCCGTTCGAGCTCGTACGCGAGACGGCCCGCGCTGGTGTCGCGCTGCAAGGTCTCGTCGGCAAGCAGGGCCGTGGAGTCAGGTGCCGATCCCGAGCACCCAACGAGGAGCGGCAGAAGAGCCATCCATCTCACGGCCTGACTTCATAGGTCGGCAGCCGCGCTGACTGCGGCGTTGGCTTTCCGCCGCCCCCCAAGAGCCAAAGGCTGCGGAGTTGGACAACAAGCTGTTCCAGCTCGTGCGCAGTTTGTTGCGTTTGCGTCAACAAACCGGGTAAATCCTGCGTTCCCAGTTCTATATTGTGGGTAATCTGGGGGGCACGCTGTGCCGCAAGATCGAGCTCGTGCATCGTCTGTTGCAGTGTCGCGAGGGTCGCGTCGGCTCGGTGCAGCAATCCCGGCACGCCGCCGTCACGCGCGTTGACGTTTTGGCTCAGCGTCCTCACGTTTCGCGCAGCCTGCTGGAGCTCAGATGTGATCCCGGCCAGATCCGAGACCGTCCCGTCCGCCTTGGTGACAACCGCTTCGATGTCGCGCACCATCGTTTGGTCGGTGAGCAGACGACCAATGTCGCCCTCTCCTTTCTGGGTACGCTCCATCAGGTCCGCCAGCGTTTTGACAGAGCGGTCCGCATCATCGAGGATTGGGAAGACTTTTTCTCGCAATTGGTCGATCAACGCACCAATGCTCTCGGTCGGATCCCGCTCGGTGGCCGCCTGGATTACCGCGTAGTTCCAGTCCAGGTCGGCACCGTTTCCCCGGCTGATATCGACGTAGGCGGCACCAGCGATACCATACCGACGTCGGATCAGCGCGTGGCTGTCACGGCGAACGAACGCGCGCGCCTGATCGTCGATCTCGGCATCCGCATACATCTGCTGGCTCGGGCTAATGACGATCCGCCGAACCGTGCCGGCTTGCGTCCCCAGGATCTCCACATCTGCGCCAACCGAGAGTCCGGCAACTCCGGCTTCCGGCAATACGATGCGTAGATGCGACACTGGGCGGAACCAGTCGCGCAGCAGACCTGCATGTAAGATGACGCCAAGAAATAGCGCCACCGCGACCACGACCAGAACGCCGACCCATTCGTCGGCATGACGTAGCCTGATCATGCCGGCGCGAGGCCGTGCTCGCCCAGCCGCAGACGATGTGTGGCCGGCATCGATGGGTCATACCAGACCAGATCGCTGCGAGTGAACCAAATCGCCGCTGCTCCGCGGTCGCGTGCGCTGGCCAATGCATCGAGCAGCGGCGCGATGAGACTTGTGAACCGCCCTTGCACGGGGCTCTCCAGCAGTACCAACTCGGGCTCACCCAGAAAGGCGCGCACGCAGGCCGCGCGCGCGAGGTCGCTCGCAGCGAGCTCGCCGGGGCGGACCAAGGGCAGGCCAGGCAGACCGAAAGCGCTGGAAAGAGCAGTCGCTCGCTCGCGAAGTGCGATTGGGTCGTCACGGGTGTGATGGAGGCTCGGCAGCATAATATTGTCCGCGACATCGATGAAGCCGATCCAGTTGCCTGACAGAAAGACACGGCCGATGTGCCCTCTCAACGCGGCGGCATAACCCTGCGGCATCGCCGACCAGTCTCGGCCGAGGAAGTGTACGCTGCCCGCGGCGAGTGGAAGCAGGCCGCAACAGAGGTCAGCAAGCCATGTCGGCCGAGCGGAATGACGCGCGTCCACAAGCGCGAACTCCCCAGCCGCCAATCGGAGATCTATCTTGAACGCGGGCACCTCATCGGTATCACTCCGCGCCTGGGCTGCGGCGAGTTCGAGGATCGGTAAGCCCGGATCCATCCGTCAAACCGCCAGGCTCAGCACGACGCTAGCCAACAGGATCGCCACGACGCCGCGCACGAAGCCGCGCGGCAACAGGTCCGCTACCTCGTCTTGCGCGGTGGCAGTCAGGCCGGTGAGGCAGCAGGTCAACGCGATCAACAAGCCGATCACGAACATTTTCGCCGGAAACACCGCGAAATCGGCAGGATGCATGGCGAGCAGGACGCGATCGAGAAACGACCAGACTGAAATGCCTACTGCACCCAGCAGACTACCGGCGACAAAACCACTGAGCAGCGCAGCGAGGACAAACAGGATCCCAAGCGTGAAAGACCCAATGGCGAGGGCGCAGGCACGCGGCAACACCAGAAACAGAAACGGGTCGAGGCCCTGTGCGGCAAGAGTGCGAACGTGACCACCGATTTGCAGTTCGCCGATCTCGGACAGGGTAACAACCCCGCTTCGTCCGAGCACGATTACCCCGACGAGGAGCGGCGTGACCTCGCGTACCAGCACGATCACCAATACTCGTCCAATAAGCTCTCGTTGCCCGGCCTCTCCCAGCCAATAGAGCGCTTGCGAGACCATGATGAGCCCTATCAGCGCAGCAGTAACCAAGGCTGTGGACAGCCCCCCGCCCACCGCTTGGCGCAGGGCGCGGCGGAACTCGCTGCGAACCGTGCGCCGCCACGCTGCGGGGCGCATTGCATCGTGTATGACGCCGACGCTAAGCGAGGCGAGAAATAAAACAAACCTCGCATGCGTGTGCGCAGTCCGTCCGATCAACGCGAGCGCTCGCCGAACCCATCCAAACCGCGAACCGGCGAAGGCCGGCCCGGGCGCGATCCACAGCCGATCGGTCACAGTCGCGCCGCCAAGACAAAGGTTCGCGCCGCGCCCACATGCGGTAGGTAGAAGCTGCCGCGCGGCCGAAATAAAAAATTCTGGCGCAGCCGCTGATACGCCGCCTCAGTGGCCTGCACCGTTCCCGGCAATGCCGAAGCCGCCATCGTCCCGGCGATACGCACGGCATCGCCCCATAAATTGAAGATTCGCGGTTCGCTCCCGGCGCTCCGCCGAGGGCGAGACTGCAGTCAATCCCGATCTGAAATTCGTGCGTGCGCTCGCTCTCTTCAAACAGCGCAATGCAGTGATCTCGAACGGCGAGTGCCATATCGGCAATCACGGTAGCGGCGGCAGAGTCGGTCGCCTCAAACCCTGCCGCCGCCACGATTTCGTGGCCAGTCAGCTTCAGGTAGGGAATGCCGTTATCGGCCGCGATCCTTTGCAGCCCACAGGCGATTTCATCCGAAATGCAACGCGGCGTCCTGGAAAGTCGCACCGCCATCGCGGCTGCATCGGTGAAGCGCAGCACCATGACCGCCATGTCGCGGTAGATCTCGGCGTGAAGCGTGGACGGGTCGATGCCGGCCGGACGCAGGTCGGCCACAAGGCTGCGTGGGACGCTCTCGTGAATGGGATGCGGCTGGGCGATCGCCATATGCTCATGCGCCGGAGGGGCACTCGACGGATCGCCCATGCGGAGCGCCACCATATTGGCGACTGCCCGGACGAAGTCACGGCTAGGGGCTGTATCGGGCGCGTCCTCCAGCCAGACGGCGCCGACGACCTGATCGCTCCGGCGCACCGGCACAGAAAGCAGGGCCTTGGTGCCGAACGCATTTAGGACTTGGTGAAGCTCTGCCGTACGGCGATCCCGAGAGGCATCCGTGACCTCTATCTCCTCGCCCGCCAACAGATGGGTGAACAGTGCCGGCAGCTCGTCATGATGCAGCTCGAGGCCGTCGACGTGCCCACCGGTCTCGCGGTCGAAGTTGTCCTTACAGCTCAGGATCCGCCCGCCATCGGCAAACTCCCAAATGCTCGACCTTCTGGCACGGGTCACCTCGGCCAGCGTTTCCGTCAGCGTTCGGGACGGCAGAGTTTGCCCCGGGTCGAACAGGCTCGCGTCCGACGCGAGCGCCGCGAAGGCGTTGCTCTGCCGAATGACCGCAGATTGGCGTTCGAGCAACAGTCGCGCGCCCCGATCGGCGCGCAGCCCCTGCCGGACCAACAGCGATGCGAGTAGTGCCGCCAGTCCTACGATCGCCAGCGACATCCACAGCGCCCGACGATTGTTGCTCGCACCGCGCGCGCCAGGTCGGAATCGGCTGAGTCGGTCATTTGTTCGAGCACGCGCGCTGCCAACTGCGCGGCCAAATAGCTCTGTGCCCTCTCCGAACTGGGATCGAGCGCCAGTGCGCGCTCGTAAAGCGCGATTTGCTCCGCGTAATTCTGACGTGTGGGCACCCGGCCCAGATACAACGCCCGTGCACGGAGAATGTAGTCCAGCGCATCGGGCCGGACAGTCGGCCGGGCGGCCTCCGCCTCGATGAGTTCGAGGTGAAGTGCGATCGCTATGCGGCTGGTGATCTCATTTTGCAGGGCGAACAGATCGCCGGCGTCGCTGTCCAAGCGGTCGGCCCACAGATGGGTGTCGGTCTCGGCATCGATCAGCTGGGCGCTGACACGCACCCGGTTGCCCGACCGCTGGACGCTGCCTTCCAGCACATAGCGCACACCCAGCTCGCGGCCGATCTGCTTCGTGTCAGCGGACCTGTTGCGATAGGTGAAGGCCGTATTGCGTGAGATCACTGACATGACCGAGAGCCGCGACAGATCGGTCGTCAGGTCCTCGGTGATCCCGTCGGCAAAATACTGCTGCTCGCGGTCGTCGCCCAGATTGATGAAAGGCAGAACCACGATCGACAGGCGTGGCGCAGCAGCCGGTGCGGGATCGATGACCTCGTACTCCATCAGGGCTTGGCCGCGCCCGCGACCAGAGCGGAGCTCGGCGGTGAATTGGTAGCCGCGACCGGCGACCGTGCGGATCAGGTCGCGGTCCGCCAAGGCTAAGCGTAGCGCCCTGATCTGGGCGCGCAGATTGTCCTCTTCGATGATCCGGCCCGGCCATACGCGGCTGATCAGCTCATCCTTGCCGACGACCGCCCCGTTGGCCTCGATCAACGCTAAGAGCACGTCGAAGGCGCGCCCGCCGAGCTCTATCGGCCGGCCGTCGGCAAAAACTTCGCGGCGATGCGGCAAGATCCTAAAACGGCCGAACTCGACGCTCGCCGGCGCTTCGGACACGGGATCCACAATGGGTAATTGTAGCGCAGATTTTCACGCGATTTCACGATTTTTCGCGTGCCGATCCGGAGCGCCGGCGCCAGATCGTGGGCCGAAGCAATCGGCGCGAAATCGCGAACAGCGCAAGGCTATAACAAAGGGGAGTCTCATGACGACAAATCTCGGCGGTCGATGCCGAGAACGGCCTTATCGGCCGCCGCAAGCGTTTAGGACCCCGAATGGGTCTGGTCAGCCCGTTCGTCGGCACCCTATTCCCAATTTCTCCTGGCTGCGCGTTGGTTCGCGCACCTTTCGCGTCTGGCATCCGCGGCCTGACAAGATCGAGGTCTTGTCGTGGGTCTATTCCGACAAGCCCGCCCCGCCGCATGTCAAGGAGGCGGTCCGGTTGGCTGGTGTGGGGGGGTTGGCCCTTCCGGCAGCTTCGAGCAGGACGACATGGACAACTGGCAGGAATGCACCCGCGGCCTGTCGCGGAGCGGTGTCGCGGCGAGCTTTTTTGAACACGCAGATGGGGCTCGGATATGAGCGCTTCGATCCGGACCTCAATGCCTGGGCCAGCGATTTCCGCATGAGCGAGAGCAACCATCGGCAATTCTATCGACGCTGAGCGCAGCTGATGGCGGCCGACCGCTGGGCGCAGGTGCCGAGCGGGGATTTTAACGGAGGATGTGAGGCGGCGCCATGACCCCGCAACAGGTGAGCCAAGTCCAAGAAAGCTTCATCAAGGTCGTCCCGATCGCCAACCGGGCGGCGGCACTTTTCTACGCGCGCCTCTTTGAGACGGCTCCAGAAACCCGAGCGCTGTTCCGCGGCGACATCGACACACAGGGGCAGAAGCTGATGTCCGCCCTCGCGACGGTTGTGAACAGTCTCGTCGATTTTGAGGCGATTGTCTCCGTTGCACGCGATCTTGCAAAGCGTCACGTCGCCTATGGCGTCACGCCCGAGCATTATGCGCTCGTAGGCGCCGCTCTGCTGTGGACCCTGGAGCAAGGGCTAGGCGATGAATTCACTCCCGCACTGCGCGCGGCATGGGAAGCGGCGTATGGCGCCCTATCGGAGGTGATGATCGCCTCCGCCTATCCGGCATCACAACAAGCCTCCTGACCGAACCGATATGACGCAGGTACCGCGCCGGCGCAAATCGAGGAGGCGCGCAATCTCACCGACTAGGTGAATGCTGCGCGACGTGCCGACGTCAATTGACCGAGAGTCCGCAATGAACCCGACGAGCACGCCGCCTAATTCCATTGGTCGGCTGGCGGCGACACTTTCGCAGCGCAGTGGCCAGATTCTGCGAGTGCCGATCCAGTGATCGCACACTGGAGCCGCAGACGGTGATTATAAGCCGAAGTTTTCACGGTATTTCACACCTTTTCGCATGAAGATGACGGCAGGCGCGCTAAGATTCTAAACGCAGCTCAGCATGCCAACGGCAGCGTCGGCTGTAACCGCGAACACAGGCGCGTGACATGAAGATCGATCACCAGAAGTTCAAAATGGCCAGAACCTGTCGAATTGACCCGATCAATCCGTTCTGGCAATTCTTCATTCTGTTCAAATGGCTGCTCGTCGCCTTGGCGCTGGCGGGGGTGCCGGCCCAAGCGGCGACGCATAGCAGGGGCAATGTGACGTTGTTCGTTCATGGATTTGGTCCCGACCTTCCCCATGTCGGCTGGACACCCCCCAACGGCAGCAACCCGTTCGGCTCCCTGACGCTTCCGAATGAGATCGATTGCTCGGGCTATTGGGAAGATCTGCCGAACTCGATGCGGCGGCAGGGATACGCCGGCCAATTCATCCTTGTCACCTGGTACCAGAACGCATCGAATTGCGACGTCAATCTGCACAATTGGGGCCAGTACGACGAATCCTATTCCTGGGTCGACGTCGGCGCTGCGCTATCGCAGTACGTCTACCAGAGCTTTACATCCAAGGGCATCCCCGTGGACATCGTGTCTCATTCGATGGGGGGCATGGTCACGCGATCGGCGATTTACGGGGCAAGCGGCAAAGCCCCGCCTTTCTACCACGGATCGATTCTGACTGCCGCCAAGTGGTCGCCACCGATCGACGTCGGAACCGCCATTACCGCCGGATCGCCGCACCTCGGCTCGAATACGGCGATCGTGAATATCTGCGGTAACGAAGCAAGCAATCAACAGATCTGCAGAGAGACGTGGCCAGGCTCGAATTCCGAGATTTGGATCAACGGCTTGGATTCGAACCACAACGTCATTCATCCCGAGGCGCGCAATCCTCAGGGAAAATTTGGCACCCAATGGATCAATATCGCAGCAAAGGATACAAGTCTGCTCCACAACCCACTGTTACCTTGTTGTGAGAATCCGATCTCCGACGGCGTGATCGATACGACGTCGGCCATATCGATGACGATTCCGAGCTCCAATAAACTCATTGTTCCGGGGGATGTCAGCCATCTGGAATTTTTCCTCGCAAGCAAGGGCTCGAACGACGCGGGCGGCGCGAACGCGATAATCCTCGGAGCCCTTGAGCAGGATTATTCGTGGGCCAGCAGGAATTTTATCGCTCCAAGTTGGACACTCTACAATTCGGGATTGAGCGGCGGCGACAGGCTGATCTCGGCCAATGGGTCGTATTCATTGCTCCAGCGGGATTCCGACGGTAATCTGGTCATCTACGACAACGCCAATCGGCCACTGTGGAGTCGTGGCGGCAGCTTGATCCAGCACGCCCGCAGCGTCATGCAAGATGATGGAAATCTGGTTACCTATTCGAACTATCTGCCGGCGGTCCGCGGTAGCGGAGGCGCGATCTGGGCGACGAATACCGCCGGCAACGGCCTATCCTATCTGGGCTTGATGGACGACGGGAATCTGACCATTGTCCAGACGCCGGATTTCGCGCAGCACTTCCCAAAACAAAACATTACCCGGCCTGGCGGGAATTATGGGGGGAACGTCACATGGAAAGCATTCACGGGTCTCAACAGCCCCCTTTCCAGCATCAACCCGAATTCAACACCTGGCGGTTGGTGCATGGAAGTTCCGGGAGGACAGATCTCGGATAATGGCCATGATCCTGTAACCTTGGCCATTTGTAACGATTCGCCTCAGCAGAATTTTGTGATCGTTGGGCAGTACGGAAGCATCCGCGCGCTGGGCCGTTGCCTGACCAACAATGGCATCGGCCAGCCCGTAACGATGGAGGTCTGCGGCCAATTGCACCAGAACTGGGTTGCCGAGCTCGGGGTGATACGGCCTGCCGACGGGTCCAAAAGTTGCGTCGATGTGCCGGGGTCGCGATTTGTTGAAGGCCAGCCTTTGGCGATGGCCTCCTGCAACGGGTCGGCGGACCAGAATTGGGTCGAACCGCGAATCAAAAATTTCTCTGGCTCCGGCAAATGCCTGGGTGGCGCCAACCCCGGTGTCGGCAACAATAACAAGGCAGTCCTGGCGACCTGCACCGGCCAGGTCAACCAGCAATGGTACACGTCCGGCTGGTGGAGGAACGGCGGCTATCGCGGCGCGTTCCAGACGAAGAACAACCAATGTCTCGAGGTCCCCGATCAGAACTTCGTCGGCGGACAGCAATTGCAATTCTTCCAATGCAACAATGATCCGGCTCAAGACTGGATTTGGTTCACGGACAGCACAATCCGTCCCGCGGCCCAGACGCAGCTCTGTGTCGATATCACCCAGTCAAATCACAACGATGGCACGGCCATCGAACTGGCGCCATGCAACGGCACCAATGCTCAGCAATGGGATCTGCCGGGTGGCCTCTCGCCCAATACGCCGCCGGCGGCCCCCCGCCAGCGTAAATGGATCATAGCGACCAGCGATGTCCTCGCTGCGGCCGGCACGCTGGAGGTCGCGCACAACCCGTTCCGTTTTCAGCAGCAGGGCGGCGGGTCGGGCGACGATGGCAATTTGGTGATCGTCGAAACAAATGCGCAGCCCGGCGCGCGTAACGTTGTGCGCCCGCTTGTGGGGACGTTCGGGGCCGGTTCAGCGAGAATTTCGGGGCGCCGCGGCAGAATTCTGAAAGGGCCAATCCCGGTGCTCGCTGATGCCTCGCACAGAGATCCGCAGACAGTGATTGTAAGTCGAAGTTTTCACGCGGTTTCACGCCTTTTCGCATGAAGATAGCCGGTCGGCGCGCCAAGATTATCAGCGCAGCCTACCGCCAGATGGCAATGCCGGCTGTAACCGAAAATACAGGTGAGTGCGATGAAGTTCGACCATCAAATGTTCATCAGTCTATACGAATCTTCGCAAGCGTCGCAATTCGGTGCGCTCGACGACAATCAAGCGTCAGGGATTGACGCCTTGCTCGGTT
>Ga0306925_10006610_pt1 | contig 10787 bp, 10 predicted proteins | sample flu12Cox44000176_FD_203755 | JGI IMG/M metagenome (GOLD analysis project Ga0306925, IMG submission 203755) | Lab enrichment of tropical soil microbial communities from Luquillo Experimental Forest, Puerto Rico - flux8day.12C.oxic.44.000.176 (v2)... | ecosystem: Environmental > Terrestrial >... | reverse complement strand
TGGCTCGGGATGTTACTTCCTGCCGGGCGCCTTCGCGACGAACATGACACCGGGGACGTTTGGAACCGCAAACCGGAGATTTTTCTTCGGTCCTGGATTTAATCAAACGGACTTCGGCATCTTGAAACGAACGCAAATCAAGGAAAACTACGCGTTCGATATTCGCTTCGAATTTTTCAACATTTTCAACCACGCGCAATTTTTGAATCCCGGCGGGAACATCAGCGATACCTCGAGCTTCGGAATCATCACCCAGGCGCGCGATCCGCGAATTGGGCAGGTCAGCGCAAAATTCTACTGGTAGTTGGCTTAGACCTAGGCCGGCGGCGGGATGAACCCGCCGCTACGTGCCCCGGTTGAGTTCGGCGCGCTATGTTAGTGTAGAGAGTCATAGATTCGCTGCAATAAAGAGCGGTTCCTCTGGGACTAAAGCCAGCTGAAACTGCAGGCTCAATGTGGGAGCGTTAGGTTCTACTGGTAATCGGTCCGACCGAGCGATAAAGAGGCGCGCCGGTGCCGAGCCTCGCCCGGATTTTGCCCGCGTGTTAGGCTGTTCTCGATGAGACACGGCTCGAGGGATTCGTTTATTCACCTCAATAGGCTCTTGCCCATGGCGTCCGCGCTAGTCCTGAGTCTTGCTTTTCCGGCAGCACTTTTTTCCCAGACGGCACAGGGTTATCGGCAGCAGGCTGGCGAATTCGTGCGTTCCAAATCTTGGGACGAAGCGATTGCCGCCTACCGCAAAGCTCTCGAACTTGCCCCGAACGAAGCGGCGACCCACTACGACTTGGGGCTGGCACTCGGAAACAAAGGCGCAACCCGGCAAGCCGTGGAGGAATTCGAAACGGCGGTGCGTCTTAGGCCGGCTTGGGCGCAAGCTCATTATGCTCTGGGCGCAACCTACTACGAACTCCGCGAGCGGCCTTCCGCCCTGCAGGAGCTGCGAAAGGTCGTTCAACTCGATCCGTCGAATGCCAAGGCGCATCAACTACTGGCGCACATTTATGTCGATCAAAATGATTTTTCCTCCGCACTCGCCGAACTAACCCGAGCGGTCGCGTTGAAACCTTCCTCCGAACTGTATTTCGAACTCGGCCAGATTGAGGGACAGCTCGGGAAGCTCGATGCGGCCGCCGTCCAATACCGGAAAGCCCTTCGTCTCGATCGGGGACTGGCGCGGGCGCATGTAATGCTGGGAATCGTTCTGCGGCGCCAAAGCGACCACAAGGGCGCGCTGGCCGAGTTCCGGGAGGCGGTCGCACTTGATCCCAACGATCCCAATGCACAGCTGAATCTCGGCAAAGAGTTGAAAGCCGACGGCGACAATCCCGGAGCGATTCGCGCCTTCCAGAAAGCCATTGAGCTGAAGCCCGATTTCGAGCAGGCGCACTACAATCTGGGCATCGCGTTACGCTCCCAAGGCGACTCGGAAGCCGCTCACAAAGAACTGAATGAGCTGAGCGACCTGCGCGAGTTTCGCGCGCGGCTGGCGCAAGCGAAGCTTCTGATTCTCCGGGGAGTGGACGCCCTGAAACAGGGGCAACCGGACCAAGCCCAGGACCTCTTTCAACAGGCCATCGAACGAAGCCCCGAACTTCCCACCGGCTATTACTATCTGGGCGTCACCTGGGAACGGAAACAAGACGTCGCCGAAGCAAAGCAAGCCTATCAGAAGGCGCTCGAGCTAAAGCCAGATTACGCCCAGGCGCACAGCAGTCTGGGGCTCTTGTATTGGCGCCTGAATGACCGCGCGCTTGCGTTGGACGAGTTTCACGCTGCGGTCATGTCGGACTCGGATTTGCCCGAGGCGCATTACAACTACGGTCTTGCCTTGGCGTGGTCGGGGCAACTCGACGAAGCGGTCCGCGAGTTGAACGAAGCACTCAGCCTGGACCCGAAGTACACGGATGCGCGTGTGCAATTGGGACTGGTCCTCAGCCAGAAGGGCGACCTGGTTGGCGCCGCCAGTGTTTTTCGCGAACTCGTGCGTCGCGAACCGAGCTTCGCGGAAGCACACAACAACCTCGGATTGGTTCTCCTGCAAATGGGCGAAGTCACGGCGGCCAGAGCCGAATTTAACGAAGCGATTCGCCTGAAGCCGCGTTACGCCGAAGCGCATTTCAATTTAGCCTTGGCTCTCGAAAAGCAGGGAAAGGAGGTGGAGTCGCGCGCGGAATTCGACAAGGCTTATGAAATTTCTCCGGAGTTGCGAAGCGCGTCTCGCCCTTGATTGTGAGGACTCGGCTCTTATTGCTGTGGCTGATCGCTCTTACCGCCGTGCTTTCGAATGCCTCAGTGGCTTGGCTGACGGCGTCGGCGCACTCCCACACCGGTTCGCCGCAAAACGATTCTGCACCAAAATCCTGCGAGTTCCAGCCGCCCGGAACCTCTTTCTCGGTTCCTTATGTGGCTCTCCCGCCAGGGTTGAACACGGATCCGAGTTCGCCGACCTGGGCGCACTCCGCATCCACATGGATCGAAAAAGACTGCTCGAAGCAGTTCGCGTACCCCAAAATCAAAACCGAAGTTCGCGCGTTCTGGACGGATGCGGACCTCTATCTGCTCTTCATTTGTCCCTACACCGAGCTGAATCTTTGGCTGCCACCGGACAACAGCAAGGACCGCTTGAAACTTTGGGACCGCGACGTGGTCGAGTTTTTTCTCGGCGATGACTGGGTCAATATCCGCCATTACCGCGAATTTGAAGTCGCGCCGACCGGCGATTGGGTCGACCTGGCGATCGATCTGGACCACGATTCTTATGGCGCCGACTGGAATTCCGGATGGCAGCGGCAGGGCCGGATCGATGAAAAGGCACGGATATGGTACGCAGCCGCTCGTGTGCCGCTCGGCTCGGTGAGCGACATAAGAGTGAAAGAAGGCACCAGGTGGCGCGTGAACTTATATCGGATCGACGGATTGGGAACGGATCCCCAGCGCCATTTCATGTGCTGGCAACCGACCTGCGTCGTCAATCGCGATCCTAACCATGTGCCCGAACATTTCGGAACCATGATCTTCACCAAATAATCTTTCGGGAGACTGTTTATGACCGTCGAACAAGAATCGAGTCGTCGTGGATTCATGAAGCTGTTGGTGGCGTCGCCACTTCTAGCTCACATCGCGGCACAGAATCTGTATGCGAAATCCGCAGCGGCATTTGGAATCGACACGCGCGCCAATGTTTACAGCCGGCTTGGCGTCAAAACGGTCATCAATTGCCGGGGAACCTGGACTTATCTGAGCGGATCACTGCAACTACCTGAAGCGCGGCAGGCGCAACAAGAGGCCGGGCGTTACTTTGTCAATATGGTCGAGTTGCAGCAAGCTGTGGGACGCCGCCTGGCCGAGTTGACCGGCGCTGAATCGGGAGTGATCACTTCGGGAGCGGCGGGCGCCATGGCTGCGGCCACGGCTGCCTGCATCGCCGGCAGCGATCCCAAGAAAATCTGGCAGCTTCCGGATACAACCGGCCTCAAGCATGAGGTGATTATGGCGGGTGGCCGCAGCGCGTTTGATAGTGCTATACGGCTGACGGGCGCGAAGCTCGTTCTGGTGGAGAAAGGCGACGACATCTCGAATGCGATCAACAACAACACCGCGATGATCTACACCACGCACCTGGGCGACGACCTCGGCCGCGAGGCCTCCATTGCCAAACAGCACAGCGTGCCGATCCTGCTGGACGATGCCGCGGGAATCCCTCCAATCGAAAACATAAAGCTCTACGCGAAGATGAAGCTCGACCTGTACACTTTTTCGGGTGGAAAAGGGTTGCGGGGACCACAATGCAGTGGCGTCTTGCTCGGCAGGAAGGACTTGATCGATGCCGCGCTCCGCAATTCGTGCCCCTACGAAGGATCGATTTGCCGCCCCATGAAGGTCGGCAAGGAAGAGGTCATCGGTCTGCTCACCGCCATCGAAACCTGGCTGACGATTGATTACCAAAGGCTCTACGCGGAATGGAACGAACGCGCGGACCGTATCGCGAAGCTTGTCGAAACCGTTCCGGGCGTCAAAACGGAAATTTATGTTCCCGACGATGGCAATCGTTATCCGACGCTGCGCGTTTCCTGGGATCAAACCGCATGGGGGTTCACGATCACCGACTGCGTGAAGAAGCTTCGCGAAGGCGATCCGGTGATCGAAGTTCTTGGCGTGGATAATCCAAGCCTCGTTTCCGCCGTGCGGGAAGGTGTCGAAAAGCCCAAACCGAATCCGAAGGAGCTGAAAGAGCAGAATCACATCGAGCTCGTGTCGATGACCATTCAGTCGGGCGAAGAGACGGTTGTGGGGCAACGCTTGAGAGAAATCCTCAACGAGGCGCGAAAGGGGAAGGCCGCATGAACCGCGACCATCTCCGCGTATGCGGCGTGATCGTGCTTGCAATTCTTGCCCTCACTTCGGCATCGACCACTTGGACCCAAACTGCTCCGCCGTCCAGCGAGAAGTCAGCCCGCAAGGTTGTCGAAGCCGCAGGCTACGTGTTTGTCTCGGGCCAGGGGTCGCGCCGCGCGGATGGCACCATTCCGGGAGACTTTGCCGATCAGGTTCGCCAAGCCCTTGAGAATGTCAAAAGCGAGCTGAAGTCTGTCGGACTCACAACGGACCACCTGGTCTACCTGCAGGTTTATCTCGAAGACGTTCAAAGCATTCGAGAACTGGATGAGGTCTTCGCCAGTTACTTCACCAAAGACCCGCCCGCTCGCGCGGTGTTGGGCGTGGCCAAGGTGCCGGAGCAGCCTATTCAGATCAACGCGATCGCGGTGCGCGATCTCCAGGGGAAACAGGCCGTATCCGCGCCTGGCCTGAAACCGAACAAGGCGTTCTCCACGGGAATGCTCAGTCACGATCAGCTCTTTATCTCGACGATGCAAGGTCGCGACACCGCAACCGGCACTGTTCCGCAAGATCCGGCCCGGCAAGTGAACCTGGCTCTCGATGGCCTCAAGTCCGTTGTTCAGGCAGCGGGTCTCACCCTGGCGCACATGGTCTTCGTTAACCCTTACCTTACCGCGGAAATTCCAATGCGAGTTATGAATGAGCAGTACGCAAAGCGCTTCGAATTTGGAAACACTCCCGGCCGTGCCACCATTGAGGTCTCGAGCCTCCCCGATGACGCACACATTGCCTATACGGGTATCGCCGTTCGCGACCTGAGCCGCCGCCTGGCCATTCGGCCAAAAAATATGCCGCCAAGTCCTACCGCGAGCCCCTGTGTGTTCGCCGGTGACATCTTGTACTGCTCAGCGAAGAGCGGGTTCATACCCGGACCCAACGGTGGCGTCTACGCGGCTTCGACAGCGGACCAAACGAGGCAAACCATGCGCAACTTGCTCGACAATTTAGAGGAAGCGGGGCTGGCTTTCGATCAGGTAGTTTCGACGACGATCTATCTTGATGATTTGGGCGAGACCGCATCCTTTGCGAAGATATACACAAAATATTTCTCAGAAAAGCTACCCGCGCAGACCATCGTTCAACAGCTGCCGCCTGGCGACCGAAGGGCCGACGAAGAGGGACATTACCCAACCTTGGAACAGATGTCACTCATCGCGGTGAAAGGAATAGGAATTCCGAATAAATAGGAGTCGATTCTCGCTGTCATTCCCCGAAACTCGGGCCGGCTTAAAGTCAAGAAGATACGATGAGGCCAAGTAACATGTTCCATGAATGAATTCCCGGCTCGATGAAGTTTTTGCAGACGACACGTGCTGGTAATAAGAAATGGCTCCTCTAAAATCTCCCATTATGTGGCGCTTATACCCAGGGTTCCTACTTGCAGGGCTTCCACCGAGGAACTCAGCGCTTCGTCCAGCGGCTTGTTGAATCTGGCCAGCGATGCCGCAGGCTCACCGAGCTTACGGCCCAATTGCGCGGCAGCGAGGCCGAGCCCGTGAACAACTTGATTTCGATCGGCAACTTCGTCGCAAATCCACACCTCCTTTCCCGACTGGCAGTTGAAGAGCCCGCAGCTCGATGCGGTAGCGAATTCACGCATCCGCAATGGAACTGGCGAGCTCAGGAGCCCCTTCCCCGATTGTGTATCCCTTGTGGCAGCAGAAAATACCAAGTTTTGCCATTTTTATCGGTCATCTGGCCGGCGGTTAGGCCGGTATAGTCAGCGCAATGCTTGCCGCAGTCCACCGAGCTGTCGACCTTCATATCCCACTTGCAGGGCTTCTCGTCTGGATGTACAGGGAAAAGGCCCAAATTGCTATGGCAGCGCCAAACAGGGCGAGATGGCCGGGAGTTCGAATCTCTCAAGGCGCGCCACTTTTCCTAGAATCAGCCCACGCCGATCAATTTAGTTAGGCTCTTTGGAATGAAAGAGTAGCGTCTGCGGGCTGAATGGATCCGCCGAGTGCACTTCCCGCAATCACAAATTAAATTCGCAAGAAAATCTTCCGCCGATACATCCAGAATAAAATCATCCAGAAAATCACCATCACTCCAATTCCGTACGCCACCGGGAGGAGCGCAGGCGAAACCAGCGTCGAGATCACCGCTCCCATATGGGTCTGCACTGCCGCGCGCATGAAATCACCCATCGTCCAACTCATCACATAGATCGCGATCGAATTCATTCCCACCACGATGAGCGGAAATGCCCAGCGTCGCCACCCTTTCAAGTCGATCATGGCATAGAAACCGGCGAGCATCAGAATGACTAGCCCACCGCTGTACAGCGTGTATGAAGATGTCCAAATGCGCTTCACGATGGGGCAGATTCCGGCCCACTGGAAGACTAATCCAGCCAGAACCAACCCAACTCCCGCTATCACCAGGCCGCGAAGCTTCTGGGCTCTTGATTTTGTGCTTCTCAGCCACTCCCCCGTGAGCAACCCGAGAATCATGGTCGCAAGCGTAGGAATGAAACTTAGTGTGGACCATCCGCCTTCGTTATAAACAAAAGGCTCCACGCGGGGAAAAAGGTTCAGGAACCAGACATCGAATGCCCAGGAAAGGTTGGAATTCTTGTTGAAGTGCGACAGGAACCCGGTATAGTTGTGCTCCCAGTTCGGTGGGACGCCAACCTGCGCATAATCGAAGCTTGGACCCGGGGCGGGGTACAAGGCGAATGCGCCCCAGAAGGCGATCAGGATAACGAGCACCACATGTGGGGAACTCTTCGCCACAGCCCTTCACCCTCGTTGGCAGTCACGATGCCTCGCAAGTCGTGAAGGTATGCCGCTTCTCCGTGGGAAATCTCGCCGAAGGCGCCATCGCGCACCATCTCCAGCACCATCATCTCCGATTCGCCATAGCAGCAATTCTCAAGAATGACGCAGTGCTTGCGAGTTGTTTCGGACGTGTTCACCAGATCCCAGCATTCCTGCAAGGTTGTGGCGGCGGGCACTTCCACTGCCACGTGTTTGCCGTTTTTCATCGTGTCGACGGCCATCGGCACATGCCAGTCCCAAGGAGTTGCAATATAAACGATGTCGAGGTCGAGTTGATTCAGATTTGTGAAATCGTGGTCACCCTTGGTGAAAGCAGAGGGCTTAGCTTGGCCCGCATCCGTTACCATCTTCTGAGCATGCTCGACTTTTTCTGGTACGAGGTCGCAAATTGCTTTCACGTCGACACCGTCGACAGCGAGCAGATCACGCAGTAAACTCGTACCCCGCCCTCCGACGCCGATGATGCCTAATCGGACCCGTTCATGCGCTTCGAACGGAACTCCGATCATCGTTGTGGTTTTCGAGGCAGCAAAGAGTTCCGATTTCGCAATGTCATTCGCAATCACAACACCTGCGCCGCCGATCGCCGTGCTTATGACAAAATCACGCCGTGAGATGTTCCCGGTTTTCTTTTCCATGGTCCGGCCTCCACCTGATTCGAACCCGTATCAGAAAGATGATGAGATCGATTTATTCCGCATTCGCCTGCGACAGAGATACCACCTGTTTTGGCACATCATAGCCTTCAATCCACACTGATGGCTATGCCCCGCGAGAGGAGACGAATCAAATGTGGCGCTGACCCTGCAAGTTTCGTGTGGAAATACCGCAATATAATTGTCATCGTAGTGGATGGGGAGAACTTCCTTTCCATCCGGATCTGCGGTGATCTCAGCCCACACGAAAAAACGCTATACGAATTGATTTATTGGTAATGCGCAACTCTGCGTATGTTGGTGGCCTGCAAGTGCGACACGTGCAAGGCTTTAGGATTTCCCGACTCTTCTCAACTACGAAACAGAAGGCCGGGAGCTACAGCCCTACAGCGAACGTAATTGTGATCTTGGGTGGCGGCACGGATCGCAACCACTTCACCTATGAAACCTGGATCTACCGTCTCGGCCCAAACAAATGGGTTCAGGTCCCGAAACCGTAGCAGCGAGCAGCGTATGCGATTTTTTGCGGATCACAAGAGACGTTAAGCTCTTCGTCCTCGAGAAGATCGCCAAGAAGTAACTTGTGAGAGAGCGCGATACGAGCGCGAAGTGTAGCAGAACGTGTTACAGTGCTCCCGAGAACGCGCGCCCGTAGCTCAACTGGATAGAGTGCCAGTCGGTGAGTTCCTCGGATAAGCGCATCCTAAATAGCCGACGCACATGGTCTCGTCGGACTACCTCTAGTCATTCTTGGAACTTCGGGCGGACGACATCGGTGGCAGCGATTCTAGTTCCGCTCTTACACCGCTACATTAGTGCTACTGCGGATTGTCTAATCTGGTACTAACGCACGGAGAGACGATTTGTGTGTTCTTCGCCCCTGGCTTGCGGCCCGATGCCAGGCCAGGACCGTTTCTGGTTTGACGATGGCCAGTGCCGAGCGCAGTGTGCTGGCAACTTTTTGTCCCCCAACTTGGAAAATACCTGTTAGCGGTTTCAAATTGAAGGCCAGCAAAAGGTCTTTGCTTAAGCGCAAAGAGAAACCAGCCCGGCAGCATACGATTTCGGATGGTGTCTCTACGGACAAGGAGAGTCCGCCCGCTCTCCGCTTAATCTATTCCCCGAGGATTTCTGCGTTCTACTCTGAGACGGAGCATTGTGTTTCCTGTAGCCCGCATTCTGCACAAACCGCTTCGGTCGGCGCGCAGCTCCGCCATTTTTTTGGCACTAAGATCAAGCAAAGGCCCACCATGACGTACGTGCACTACCCAACGATCGCTGAAGTCATTGCCGCCGACCAGGAACAGGTGTCTCTCTGGTGGAACTTCTTGCCAGACCCGAAGACGCCTCTTGAAGAACGCGTGATGGAATTAATCTTCAAGAAGTTTTACGTGACCGGCGGATTCGCACCGGACCTTGTTAAGCGGCGAGCGGCCGGGAAGTGAGGGAAGTTAGCCATTGTACCGTTCGCTGGGCTTGACTTTAGTCAAAGATGATTTCGTGCAAGATGACTAGATTGACCGACTCACTCACTCCCATTCACTTGCAGCATGCCCGAGGCTGCCGAACGGAGTAATTCCATGAGTAACTCTGAAAACGATGGTGAGTTTGGCTCCTCTCAGGCGGGGGTATCCGTTGCGGAAGTTTTCCGGGAGTTGGTCAGCCTTCTAGAACAATACTCCCCTGCGTGGTACTCCGATGTGCATCGCAGCCGCGCCCAGGCCGCACTGCGTATCCTCGAAAGGTCTTGACTCAGGATTCGGACAGGCCGAGTCCCGCGAAGATTGAGGCAGCCGGGAGTTCGAATCTCTCAGGGCGCGCCACTTCCCCTAGAATCAGACAGTTGCAGTGAAATGAACATCTGGTGTTTTTCGTCCTTTTCCCTGCCCAAGTGATTTTCGGTAGCCGGCACGACTTATTAGGAGCTATCCGGATTCGAGCCAGCTTGCGAATCTTCCAGCCCTTTACGTTTCAGGAGCGGCACCATTAGAATCCAGCCAGCTTAAGGAGGCCTATGGCCGAAAACCGAGCCAGCCGCACGTCCCCAGTCCGTCCGTACGACGTTCTTTTCGATATGGTGATCGGCAAGTGGATCAGTCAAGCACTCGGGACCGTAGTTGCACTCGGCGTTCCGGACCGGCTTGCGAAGGGAGCACGACGGTGCAGCGATATGGCCCGTGAAGCCGACGTCTCAGAGGACGGGCTCTATCGCTTGCTAAGAGCACTCGCAAGCGTCGGCCTGTTCATGGAAAGCGCCGACCGCCGGTTCAAGCTTACCGGCATGGGGCAACTACTTCGAAGCGACCACCCTGAGAGCCTTGCCGGGTTCGCGCGTTTTGTCGCTCACGACAGCACATGGCAGCCCTGGGGACAGCTTGGCTACAGCGTGAAAACAGGCATGCCCGCGTTCGACCATGTCTTCAACGCTCCGATATTTGAGCACTTCTCGCGAAATCCCGAAGCCGCCGAAGTCTTCGATGGAGCGATGACGTCAATCAGTGCTAGGGAGGCCCGAGCCACATCCGACGCGTACGACTTCAAGGGAGTCGTGACCCTAATGGACGTCGCGGGTGGACACGGTCGGTTGTTGGCCACCGTCTTACTCCGTCACAAGAGGATGCGTGGCGTACTTTTCGATCTTCCGCATGTTGCGTCCGGCGCAGCCGCGACTTTCGCCCGTGCTGGCATCACCGGCAGAGTGCGAATCGAAAGCGGAGATTTCTTTAGAGAACTGCCATCCGGCGCTGACGCGATCATCATGAAGCACATTCTTCACGACTGGGACGACGACTCGGCGAAGAGGATTCTGCAAGCATGCCACCGTGCGCTTGGGCGTAAGCGATGGCTTGAGGCCATCTTTACAAGTTCACCGTGATAGGCTACGCGGCACGTGACGAGTCTTCGGTGGATCCTTGGGAGAGGTTCCAGGGTAGCAGTTCTTCGATGC
>Ga0306925_10006608_pt1 | contig 10790 bp, 9 predicted proteins | sample flu12Cox44000176_FD_203755 | JGI IMG/M metagenome (GOLD analysis project Ga0306925, IMG submission 203755) | Lab enrichment of tropical soil microbial communities from Luquillo Experimental Forest, Puerto Rico - flux8day.12C.oxic.44.000.176 (v2)... | ecosystem: Environmental > Terrestrial > Soil... | reverse complement strand
GGGATGTGCGATCGCTCGTCCTTAATTGCCCGTTAACTCCGGCCTTACGGCCGCGTTTTGGCGATTTCCGGCTCCTTCTCCACGGAGGTCGAATGTTCGATGTGGTGCTGCTCCAAATCGCCACGCAGGAACTCGAACGCCTCCTCCGGAGTATTAGCCCAATGGATCAGGTCAAGGTCCCTGGCGAAGATGGTTCCTGCATCGACCAAAGCCTGGAAGTTGATGACCTTGTCCCAATACTCCCTGCCATACACTACGACCCCGATGTGCTTGGCGAGCTTCTCGGTCTGCGCCAGCGTTAGCAGTTCGAACATTTCGTCAAACGTCCCGAATCCGCCCGGAAACACCACCAGCGCCTTCGCCAGATACGCAAACCAAAGCTTGCGCATGAAGAAGTAGTGGAACTCAAAGTTCAGTTCCGGCGTGATGTAGGGGTTAGGAATCTGTTCGAAGGGCAGGTTGATATTCAGACCGATGGTCTTGGCGCCCGCTTCCGAGGCGCCGCGGTTGGCGGCTTCCATGATGCCGGGGCCACCGCCGGTGCACACCACAAAGCGGCGGCGCGGCTGGCTGATGGTCTGGGTCCACTTGGAGATAAGGAATGATAGCCGGCGCGCATCTTCGTAGTACCGCGACATCGTGAAATCCGATTCGGCGCGCTGAATCCGTTCCTGGTCCTCACGAGTCGTGGCGCCAGACTCCAGCAATTTGTGCAGCGCGGCTTCAGTGGTCTCGCGGCTACCAAAGCGGGCGGAGCCGAAGAAGACGATGGTGTCCTGGATTCTTTCGCGGCGAAACTTGGAGAGCGGCTCCAAATACTCGGCCAGGATACGCAGAGTGCGGCCGTCGGGCCCGTTCAGGAATTTCTTGTTCTCGTAGGCCAGCGGTACGCGCTGGTTGGGATGCGGTAGGGGATCCTTTTTGTCATCCATGGAGATAGGTATACCAGTCGTCGGCGAATCTGCTATGAAGCTGCCGCAAATTATCGGAGTCTGGCGCGATGATCGGCCGATAGGGAGCGTTTCATTCGCGCGGACTCTCGCGATACGTAACCGCCTCGGCGACTCCCATCCAGATGTCAACCAGTCCCAGCCCGGTGACCAGCCCGCGCACGAAGTTGTGCCCCATGAACTCGCGGATTCCGGGATACGACAGCAGCAGGGAGTTGTCACTCCAGAGACGTGTCCATGGAAGCACGGTCAGGATGATGCCGATTTCCAGGCAGAAAAGCACAAATACGACCAGCCACAGCCGCTGCAACCACTTGCGTGGTCGCTTGGGTTGCTTCAGCGGCGGCATCACCAGTACAGGCCCAGCGTGCGGAGTTCCGTTGTCCGGGCCTGGCGCCTCGCCAAAGTAGCTTACGGATTCAGCTGCCAACGCCGCCGTTGGCTTCGATTCCCAAGCCATCCACCACCGCCCTGTGTTCGGTGTATCGAAACTGACATTCGCCCCGGGGCCCGAAAAATCCATATGCGTGGATTGTACGACGAGTGCCCCCACTGAGTCGCAAAGTACGAGATTGCTGGCGCTGCTACGGACCCAATTGTCCTGGCCGGAGAAAGATCTGACGAGCCGGGGAAGAGTGCCCCAATCGTCAAGGGCAGGGCCTGTACCCTGCCGGGGTTATGTTGACGCCGCACTACAGCAGCTCTTCGTTCCAGTTCTCAAGGAACGTCTTAACTTCCGCCATGAACTGGTCGGCCACCGCCCCATCGATGACGCGATGGTCGTAGCCGATGCTGAGGTGCATCATCGAGCGAATCGCAATCGAGTCGTTGCCGTCCTTGTCGGTGACCACTACGGGCTTCTTCGTGATGCCGCCTACGCCCATGATCGCGACCTGCGGCTGGTTGATGATCGGCATGCCGAACTTGGCGCCAAAAATTCCAGGGTTGGTAATGGTGAACGTGCCACCCTGCACCTCGTCGGGCTTCAGCTTCTTGCCGCGGGCTCGCTCGCCGAGGTCGGTGATGGCGCGTTGCAGGCCCACGAAGCTACGCTCCTCCGCGTTCTTGACCACGGGAACAATCAGTCCCCAGTCGAGGGCAACCGCGATGCCGAGGTTAATGGAGGAGTGGTAGTGGATGTTGTCGCCTTCGACCGATGAGTTAACGATTGGCCATTTGCGGAGGCCGTGCACCACAGCGCGCGCGAAGAAGGGCGTGAAGGTGAGCTTGGAGCCCGTCGCCTGCTCAAACTTCGCTTTCATTCTTTCGCGCAGTTTCACGATGCGGGTCACGTCCACTTCGAAAACGCCGTGCACATGCGCGCTGGTGCGCTTCGACATCAGCATGTGCTCAGCAATCTTTTTGCGCATGGTCGACATGGGGACGACTTCGCCGGGCGTGACGCCTCCCACCGGCTGCAACGGAGTAGTCACGGCAGGAACGGGCGCCGCCGCCGGAGCTTCATAGGCCGGTGCGGCTGCCGGGGCCGCAGTGGGAGCTGGTGCGGGTGTTCCGCCAGCGTGCTTGGCGATGAACGCCTCGATGTCTTCCTTGGTGATACGGCCGCCCAGTCCGGTGCCGGGGACTTTCGCCAGGTCAACATTGTTTTCCTTGGCGATCTTGCGTACTAGCGGACTGGAGCGGACACGGCCCTGCTCTCCGTTGTCGGACTCAGCTTCGGGCTCCTTCACAGCGGCAGGCGCCGGAGCAGCGGGCGGTGGCGGAGTGGCAGCGGTTTCCTTCTTCGTTTCCGGTGCGGCAGTGGCAGCCGACGCAGTTCCTGCGCCATCGCCTTCCCCGGCGATGACACCTACGACGGTGTTCACCTGCACGGTGTTGCCGGCCTGGACCTTGATCTCTTGCAGTGTGCCCGATGCCGGGGCCGGAATTTCGGCATCAACCTTGTCGGTTGAGATCTCGAACAACGGTTCGTCGCGCTGGACTTTGTCGCCTGGCTGCTTGAGCCACTTGGTGATGGTTCCTTCAAAGATCGATTCTCCCATCTGCGGCATGACTACGTCTGTGGGCATGGTTTCCTTCCGAAGTATCTCTGGCTAGTAACTAGTAATCAGAGGCAAAACGCAATTGCACATTATATCCCGTCAGGCAGGGGGCTTAGGATAGCCACCCCGGTCCGTTTATATCGGCGAAAATCCGGGTCGTCGCGCGGGAAAAAGCCACGGCTGGCGGGAGTCTAGGCCATCATGAGCACGGCCCGACCGCGCAGCTTGCCGGAGTGCAGATCAAGCGCTTTACCGGCGTCCTCCGGCGGAAACCGGCTGATGCGCGGCAGCACCTTGTTATGGCCCGAAAAGCTTGGGGTGGCCCGGACATCGCTGCGCCCCTCCCGAAGGCGAGCCCATGACGCGGCGGCACCCCATAATCAAGTCCATCGGACCGGCCTCAATGTTGCCCGGGCCCACACCCAGCACGACCAGCGTTCCGGCAGGCGCCAAGCCGGGAACAGCTTTGGTGGCTGCCTCACTGCTGGGCGCGGTGGCCAATATGATGTTAGCTCTGCCGTCCCGCTCGCGCAGCGCGGCAACCGCCTTCTGCGCTTTGGTGTTAACCATGTATTCTGCGCCGAGTTCATGCGCCTCCTCTTGCTTGTCGCGCGAGCTGGAAATAACAGCCACGCGTCCACCCATCGCCTTGGCGTAAAGCACCGCGACAGGGCGTATCGCGCCATGCAAAATGTAACCGGAGGGGAGGCCGTCGAGACACTTAGGATGTAACCCAGCTCCCACAAAAATTTTCAGGAGAGTTGGGTTTGGGGAACGAAGCGAAGGGGGAGTACTTCCGGGGGATGGATGAGCCGTACCAGCAAGCGGAACGTCAGGGACGAGCGGGGCTGCGGGATGAGTTCTGCCTGAGGACGGGATACAACCGCAAGTATGCGATTCGCCTGCTAAACGGGCCGCGTCCGGGAAAAGCGCGAGTCAGACGACCGCGCGGACGGAAGCCGCGCTATGGCAAGCAGGTCGTTTCCCGCCTCACGGCGGTATGGGAAGCCGCGGGGTATTCCTGGTGGGTGCGACGGAAAGCGCTGCTGCCGAACTGGATGCCATGGATCGGCAAAGGCTTCCGGCTGAGCCCGGAGCTGGAGAAGGAACGGCTGACGATGAGCGCCCCCGGCAGATGGACCGCCGGTGGTAGAGCCGGAAACGAGAACAGAAGCACAAGATCTACGGGCGGACCAAGCCCGGAGCACTGTTGAAGCACCACATCCCAGTGAAGACGGACAGCTGGGACGTACAGACCCCTGGCTTTTACCGAGGTCGACCTGGTGGCGCACTCCGGCAATTCGGGCGCGGACGAGTTCGCCTACACGCTGAATCTTACGGACGTGCACAGTGGCTGGACGGAATCGCGGGCGCTGCTGGGTAAGAGCCAGGTGGCGGTGCCGCAGGCGTTGGACGAGATCCGCGCTAGCCTACGGTTTCCCTTGTTGGGTCTGGATTCCGACAACGGCTCGGAGTTCCTACAAGAAAGACGACAACGCCCACATCGAACCGAAGAACTGGACGCACCTGCGCAAGCTGCTGGGATGGGAGGGCTATGACTCGCCGATGGCTGTGGCAGCTCTCAACGATCTCTACGGTGGCCAGTTGCGGTTGTGGCTGAACTTGTATCTGCCCTCCGTCAAGCGGGTGAAAAAAGCTCGGGTGGTGGGCGCGAAGGTCCGTCGTGTTTTGGATGTTCCACAAACTCCCTGGCAGCGCCTCTTGGCGAGTGGGCCGACGGATGCGGCGCCGATCGCGGAGCGAAAGAAGCTTCGGCTGTCGCTGGATCCATTCCTCCTCGGACAGCAGATTGACCAGAAGCTACAGCGGATTTATGTCCTGGCCAATCGGCGTCTGCGTCCGAAACTTGCCCCAGCGAACTCTGACACTAGAACCAGTTCGAAGAAGCACAGTCAAGATCAAAGCAAGAAGCGGAACAGGAACGGGAAGAACCAGCAAGAGCTTCGGAACCGAGGCTGGGGGAAGGGAGCCTCCAACGCCGGCCCCCTTCCCCCAGACCCCCATTCTCCAGCTCACGGTTACATTTCAAATGTCTCTACAGCCTAGCCCGCGGTTACATTCTTAAAGGGCTTGACGCGCAGGGCCGAGGCCCCCAGGCGGATGACAGCGACTTTCTGACCGGGCTTGAAGCCAGCCAGCCGCATGCCATTGAAGACGGTTAGCCCGGCGCACATCAGCGTACCGGCGTCCGCGGAACCCAACTCATCGGGGTATGGGCGCGACGTACAGCGCGGGTGCGATCATGTACTCCTGGTAGCCGCCGTCCTGCGTAACGCCAGTTATCGTGGCAAACGGGCAAAGGATCTCCGCACCGCGCACGCACTGATGGCAGTGTCCGCAGGCCGAAAACAGCCAGGGCATGCGACGCGGTCGCCGACCTGATCAGCACTTCTCCGGCTTTGGGTTGGGGAAATGGAACAGTCTTCGATAACGACGGGTGTATTGGGTCTTTGGGCAACGACGGCTTTCATCGCTTCTCCGGCCTGAAAGTGAGGTCGATGAGGAGCGGGTTGATTAGAGCCGAAGAGGATCGAAGTCGTTAGACGACGCAGGCTGGAAAAACGATACATCACTGCATTTGACTCTGCTTCTGCCGTGGTCTAGCCTCAATACTTTGCATAAGCTTGTCTAGTTGCTCCTGAGAAGGAAGCGTAACGGCACACGCGTCCCGTTTCACGAGCGAACGATATTCGGGTTCTCCCGCCAGCACTGACTATGAAATTGAAACCTTCCATCCTGCAAGGAGTCGTGGCCCTCGCGCTGTGCGCGCCGGCACTAGCGGCGAGTGCGATGCATCCGACACACGCCCCCAAGGCCATGGTCACCACCGTGCAGGCTGACGCCTCCAATGCCGGCGTCGAAGTTTTGCGGGAGGGTGGAAATGCAGTGGACGCCGCAGTCGCGGTCGGATTTGCCCTGGCTGTCACTCATCCCGAGGCGGGCAACATCGGAGGCGGAGGCTTCATGCTCTTCCGCTGCCCGGATGGCGAAGTGCATTTCCTCGATTACCGCGAGAAGGCGCCGTCGAAGGCCACTGCCGACATGTACCTCGACGTGAACGGCAAGGTGATTGAGAACCTGAGCACCGTAGGCTACAAAGCGATCGCGGTGCCAGGATCGGTGGCGGGACTGGCCTATGCGCAGAAACACTGGGGCAAGCTTTCGCTGCAGCAGGTGATGGAGCCGGCCATCCGGCTGGCGCGTGAGGGCTTCGTGCTCGACTATTCCGGAGCCATGGACTTGCACGATGATGATCTTGCGAAGTTTCGCGAGTCGCGGCGCATCTATCAGCGCGACGGCAACTTCTATCAGCCTGGCGAAGTCTTCAAGCAACCGGAGTTGGCCCGTACCCTGGAGCGCATCGCCAAAAATCCGGACGACTTCTATCATGGCGACCTGGCGCGTGAACTAGCTGCAGCCATGCAGAAGGGCGGCGGACTGATCACCGCAGAAGACCTCGCGGCCTACGAGGTAAAAGAGCGTCAGCCCATCCGCGGGACGTATCGCGGATATGACATCATCAGCGCGCCTCCTCCGTCGTCCGGAGGCGTGGCGCTGGTCCAAATCCTCAACATCTTAGAAGGCTATGACCTGGCCAAGCAGGGCAACCGCTCGGGCGCCAGTATTCACCTGACCGCCGAGGCCTTCCAGCGCGCGTTTTTTGATCGCGCCGAGTTTCTGGGCGATCCCGATTTTTCGCAGATTCCGGTTGCGCAACTGATTGACAAACGCTATGCCGCGGCCTGGCGCGGTACCATTCCGCTGCGTAACGCCACACCCAGTGGCGATCTGAAACGTCCCGCAATCTTCAGCCAGCTCGACCAGTACGCCAGCGAGCATCCGCAGCCGAGTTCTATACCGGAGTCGCAGCATACTACGCATTACTCGATCGTGGATCCGGATGGCAACGCAGTCTCGGTTACCACCACGCTCAACGACAGCTTCGGGTCGCGCGTCACTGCCGAAGGCCTGGGCTTCCTCATGAACGACGAGATGGACGACTTCGCCGCCAAGATGGGTGTGCCCAATCTCTATGGCTTGATCCAGGGACCGGCAAATGCCGTGGGCGCGAATAAACGGCCGCTGTCGGCCATGACGCCGACCATCGTGCTGAAAGACGGTAAGCTCTTTCTGGTGCTGGGCTCGCCCGGAGGGGCGACCATCATTACCACCGTCGCCAACGTCTTGATGGGCGTCATCGATTACGGTATGAACATCCAAGAAGCGGTGAATGCGGCGCGCTTCCACAACCAGTGGCTGCCCGATCAGATCATGCTGGAGCAGTACGGCATCTCGCCCGATACGCTGCACATTCTCGAGCACATGGGGCACAAAATCAAAGCCGATCATGATTTCTGGGGCGACGCCGAGTGCATCGCAATCGACCTAAAGACGGGCGAGCGCCTGGGCGCGAGCGATGGTCGCAATAACGGGAAGGCGATTGGATTCTGATGCGTCGCGCGATGTCCACCCTGGTTTATGCACGGCGTGAGCGTCTGCACCCCGGCCTGCTCGACAAGATGGCGTCGGGCGGCGCTGAAGCGATCGAGATTTTCGCCGCACGCGGCCACTTTAACTACTCTGATCGCCGGCATGTGCGAGAGATCGCCAACTGGTTTCGCGGCACCAGCGTCGGCTTCCACTCCCTGCACTCACCCATGCACAGCGACGACGAGTGGGGACGCAGTGGGACCCCACCGCTGAACATCGCTGCCATCGAGAAGCGGGACCGCATCGCCGCCATGGACGAGATCAAGCGCGCCATTGAAGTCGCCGAGCAGTCGCCTTTCAACTTCTTGGTGCAGCATGTGGGTGTGGGTGGCGAGTATGCGACTGGACAAAAGCTGGAAGCGGCCGTGACCTCACTGGAGCATTTGCGTGCCTTCGCCAAGCCTTTGCAAGTGCAAGTCGTGGTGGAGAACATTCTCAACGAGCTCTCCACGCCCGAAGGTCTGGTGGAGTTAGTACGCGCAGCCCACTTCACCGATGTGGGCGTCTGCTTCGATGTGGGGCACGCGCACATAGGGCCGGGAATCACGCGAGCCTTCGAGACCTTGAAGGACCTGATCCGAACCACGCACGTTCACGACAACGATCAGCAGCGCGACTCGCATCTGTGGCCGGGCAAGGGCACGATCGGTTGGAAAGAAGTGCTGGCGCTGCTGCGCACCGCTCCGCACCTGCCTCCGCTGGTGCTGGAGATCGAAGGCGTCGAGGGCGAGAACGTGCCGGAGAAAATGGCGGAGACGTACGGGGCGTTGGAAGTTTAGAGTTTAATCGGGTTGTACTGACACAGGCGAACGTCTTATCCGATTTCCAGCAGCAAGCGGCGGCATGGTGTGAGTCCGGCGCGTAAGCACTGGGTCGGAGCAGTGATCCGATCCGCGAAGTGGCGGCACTAACTGATCTCGGCACCAAAAGTCAGGACTCATGGACACCTCGGCGGCAACCATCACTACGATCCGCGAAGTCGGCAAATATGAAGATCAGACCGTCACCATACGCGGCTGGCTTTATAACCTGCGCGAGAGCGGCAAGCTGCTTTTCCCGCAATTTCGCGATGGCAGCGGATTGATCCAGGGCGTCATCGCCAAGAATGCTGTTTCTCCCGAGCTGTTTGAGTCGATCAAAGGACTGACCCAGGAATCAAGCGTGATCGTTACTGGAAAGGTACGCGCGGACAAGCGCGCGCCTGGCGGATACGAGCTCGACGTCACCGACGCCCAGGTGGTGCAGCGTGTCAACTCCGACGACCCGTATCCCATCACGCCCAAGGAGCATGGTGTCGATTTTCTGATGGAGCATCGCCATCTATGGCTGCGCTCGCCGCGACAGGCAGCGATCCTGCGGGTGCGCGCCGAGATCGTCAAAGCAGTGCGCGATTACTTCGACGATCACGGATTTACCCTGACCGATCCGCCCATACTCACGCCGGCAGCCTGCGAAGGCACTTCGACCCTGTTTCCGGTGGACTACTTCGACGAGCAGGCATACCTGACACAGTCGGGCCAGCTCTATGTCGAAGCCACGGCGATGGCGCTGGGCAAGGTGTACAGCTTCGGGCCCACGTTCCGCGCCGAGAAGTCAAAGACGCGCCGCCATCTCACCGAGTTCTGGATGGTGGAGCCGGAAGTCGCCTACGCTACGCTCGATGACCTGATGCAATTGGCGGAAGAGTTTATCACCTTCATTGTGAAGCGCTGCCTGGAGCGGCGACGTCCGGAACTGGATACCATCGGTCGCGACGTAACGAAACTGGGGAACATCGCGACGCCCTTCCCCCGCTTAGCCTATGACGACGCAGTGGCGATGCTGCAGGAGGCTCACGCTAAAGGACTACTTGAAAACAAGTTCGAGTACGGTGGCGACTTCGGATCGCCCGATGAAACCTACATCTCATCGCAATTCGATCGTCCGGTTATGGTGCATCGTTATCCCGCGGCAGTGAAGGCGTTTTACATGGAGCCCGATCCGCAGCGGCCTGACCTGGCTTTGTGCGTCGACGTCCTTGCGCCCGAAGGCTACGGCGAAATCATCGGAGGCTCGCAGCGCATGGCTTCCTACGATCTGCTGCGGAAGCGAATTCACGAGCATGGCCTGCCGGAAGAGGCCTTCCAGTGGTACCTTGACTTGCGCAAGTTCGGCGGCGTGCCGCATGCCGGTTTCGGCATGGGTATCGAGCGCGCAGTAGCATGGGTCTGCGGCCTCGAGCATGTGCGCGAGACCATCCCCTTCGCCCGCACGCTGCACCGGATGTATCCGTAGTGCGGCAGTGCGTTTTGAGCAAAGGGGCGGTCAACATGACTAAGAAATTTTGTAGTTAAAGAGGTCCCTTCGGTGAGCTCAGGGCAGGCTCTTCAACTCAGTCGCCGCGGCGACCTCGCTCAGGATGACATATGGCAACCAGTCCGGCCACGAAACCGCTTCTGAACATCGACGTACCCAAGCAGGTTCGCATCATCGGCGTTCCTCTCGACCTTGGGCAGTCGCGCCGCGGCGTTGATATGGGGCCTTCAGCCGTTCGCGTGGCTGGGCTCGAGAGCAAGCTCGAAGCGCTGGGTTACAGGGTGAAAGACGGCGGTAATGTTCCCGTTGCCGTGCTGGAGACCCGGCCCGAAGGTGATCCCAGCGCCAAGTACCTTACCGAGATCACCGAGACCTGCACCAAGGAAGCCGAACTAGTGATTAAGGCGCTGGAGTCGGGGCAGATTCCTGTCGTGTTAGGGGGCGATCACTCCATCGCCGCCGGAACCGTTGCTGGCGTAGCCGAATTCTATCGCCGTCAGAAGCAGAAAATCGGCCTCATCTGGATCGACGCTCATAGCGATATCAATACCCCCGAGACCTCTCCCAGCGGCAACGTACACGGCATGCCACTGGGTGCGATCATGGGTCTGTTCGACTCGCCGCTCGGCAACATCTGCGGATTCAGCCCGAAGGTGAAGCCCGACAACTGCGTGTTGGTGGGTATCCGCGATGTCGACAGCCACGAGCGCGAAAACATCAAGCGCTCGGGCGTACATGTCTTCACCATGCGCGACATCGACGAGCGCGGCATGCGCACCGTGATGGAAGAAGCGCTTCGTCTCGCCGGACGCGGCACAGTTGGCTATCACGTCTCGCTCGATATGGACTGGATCGATCCGGAAGATGCGCCGGGGGTGGGAACTCCGGTGTGGGGCGGCGCCACCTACCGCGAAGGACACTTGGCAATGGAGATCATCGCCGACCACGGACGCATGCTGAGTTTCGAAATTGTCGAAGTGAATCCGGTGCTCGACGAGCGCAACCAGACGGCCGAGCTGGCGGTGGAGCT
>Ga0306925_10006607_pt1 | contig 10791 bp, 13 predicted proteins | sample flu12Cox44000176_FD_203755 | JGI IMG/M metagenome (GOLD analysis project Ga0306925, IMG submission 203755) | Lab enrichment of tropical soil microbial communities from Luquillo Experimental Forest, Puerto Rico - flux8day.12C.oxic.44.000.176 (v2)... | ecosystem: Environmental > Terrestrial >... | reverse complement strand
GACCTTTTTAGGGCACGGGCTACGCAGATCCTTGACGATCTGCTGAAGCCAGACCTCGAACCGGTTTTCAAACATGTAGGCGATGCTTCCTTTTTAGTTACGTCTCTTGAGTAACTGTGTCCGCGTTGTATCATGCCCCCGCAACCTCCTGTCGTGTCATCTGGACGACGACCTCTTCGGGCATTTGCAAGACTATTGCCGGGTCAAGCCGTGCACACAGATCGAGCATAGGTGCGACAAGCCCCGACCATCCCGTCTGATGGGCAGCACCAAGCCCAGCTCCATTGTCGCCATGAAAGTACTCGTAGAACAGGATGTAATCCCGCCATTGCGGGTCTTCCTGGAATTTTTTCGTACCTCCGTAAACCGGCCGCCTGTTATTTTCATCACGAAGAAAGATGCGCGACAGTCGCAACGCAATGTCCTTTGCCACCTCGAACAAGGTCATGAATTTTCCGGAGCGCGTCGGACATTCGACCTTGAATTCGTCACCGTAGAAGGGATACATGTTCAGCAGGCCACGTATGATCAGAACGTTGACTGGCATCCAAATAGGTCCACGCCAATTTGAGTTGCCGCCAAACATGCCGCTGTTGGATTCGGCGGGCAGATACTGGACTCCGTACGCCTGGCCTGCAACGTCAAAAACAAAGGGATGATCGAGGTGATACTTTGACAGAGAACGAATGCCATATGGGCTGAGAAACTCATTCTCGTCGAGCATGTAAGCCAGGATGTGCTTTAGCTTGTCCTTGTTGCAGACCGAGGCCAGCTTTCGCCCCGCGAATCCGACGAAGGTGTCCTCGGCGGGAGCAATTTTGTTCAGCAACTCCGGATAGCGTTCATGGAAGAGTTTCAGCAGTGCGACCAGCCTGGGATGATTGGCGAGAACACCCTGCTCGAAGATGGTTGCGGTGCATAGCGGTATCAATCCCACCATCGAGCGGGTCTTCAAACGTACGGTGTCCCCGTTCGGGAGGTGAAGGAGGTCGTAGAAAAAGCCGTCTTCCTCATCCCACATCTTGTCACGCTGCGGGCCGATTCGGTCCATCGCATAGGTGATCCAAAAGAAGTGATCGAGGAAACGATAGGCGATATCTTCGTACATCTGCGCGTCGAGCTCGGTCAGGATGAGGGCGATCTTCAGCATGCAAAGGCAATAGAATGCCATCCATGCCGTGCCGTCGGCTTGATCCAGGTAGCCGCCGGTCGGCAGTGGCGCGCTGCGATCGAACACTCCGATGTTGTCTAGCCCGAGGAACCCGCCGGCGAACACATTACGCTGCTCTGGATCCTTGCGATTGACCCACCAGCTGAAGTTAAGCATTAATCCTTGAAACGAGCGCTCCAGGAACCGCAGGTCCGCACGTCCCAGCTGTTTCTCGATGTCGTAGAGGAACAGTGTCGCCCAGGCGTGTACGGGCGGGTTTACATCGCTGAAATTCCACTCATACGCCGGAAGCTGACCATTGGGATGGGCATAGAGGTTTCGCAGCATCAGCAGCAGCTGATCCTTGGCGAAATCGAAGTCCACCAGCGAAAGTGAAACGGTGTGAAAGGCCAGGTCCCATGCAGCATACCAGGGGTACTCCCACTTGTCCGGCATGGAGATCACATCGTCGTTCAGCATATGGAACCATTCTGCGTTGCGCGCTTTTCCCTTGCCAGACCCCATCATGGGGTGGGAGTCATGTTCATTCAGCCATTTATCGAGATCGAAACAGTAATACTGTTTGGACCACAGCATTCCGGCCAGGGCCTGGCGGTGGACGCGACGCTGATCTTCGCTTAAGTTCTTCGGGGTTATGCGCTCGTAGAACTCGTCCGCGTCGGCCAGGCGGGCGGCGAAGATTTGATCGAAGGGGCCAAACGGGTCAGGGTCGGCTTGCGTGCTAAGCCGCAGGCGCGTGACCCTAGATTCTCCTGCGGGCACATCCATGACGTAATGAGCTGCGGCTTTCGTTCCCTTCTTCGACGGATTGACAGCATCGCGCCTGTGCGCGATTACCCATTCGTGGAAAGCGTCCTTAACGTACGGAGATGGGTTGGGCTGTCCCCAAAGGCGGCTGGCATTGGTTTCGTTGTTGGTGAAGAGCGACTCTTGGGCAGCCTCGTACTGCAGCATGTATTCCCCAAGCTGAGGGTGGGTGGCCCGTAGCTTCCCCTCGTCGGCCTGACACAACATTGCCTTCGGCTCTCCCCTGCTCGAGGACCAGGTATTCCGGAACCATAATGTCGGAAGCAGGTGAAGTTGGGCCGTTTCAGGCCCTCGATTGTGGACCGAGATGCGAACGAGGATGTCTTCCGGGTTTACCTTGGCATATTCCACGAACACATCGAAGTACCGGTTCTCATCAAAAATGCCGGTGTCGAGGAGCTCGTACTCCATCTCCTCTCTCGAGCGTCGCCTGTTGGTTGCTACGAGATCGTTGTAGGGAAATTCTAGCTGAGGGTACTTGTAGAGATACTTCATGTAAGAGTGGGTAGGCGTACTGTCGAGGTAGAAGTAGTATTCTTTGACGTCTTCGCCGTGATTGCCTTCGCTATTGGTCAGACCGAAAATCCGCTCTTTCAGGATGGGGTCTTTTCCGTTCCAAAGTGCCACCGCGAAGCAGAGCTGTTGCTTGTCATCCGAGATTCCGGCCAACCCGTCCTCGCCCCAGCGATAGGCACGGGACCTCGCCTGGTCGTGTGAAAAGTAGTCCCAGGCATTTCCATCGGGACTGTAGTCCTCGCGAACCGTCCCCCACTGGCGTTCACTCAGATACGGCCCCCACTTTTTCCAGGGAATGCCGTGCTCGCGGGCGGCGTTCAGTCGTTTGTGTTCAGTCACTTCGACATATGAGAAGAGGGAATGGGTAGGCGTCTCATGGGTGCCAGCTGTCCTTGACCTGGGTACCACGGCGCCCGTTTCAACAAAGTTGGACGACATTGCCGGTTTTCCTTGGTTTCCTCTCAAAGGTTTCCTCTTAAACTTACGACAGGTAGTTGGGGCGTCTTTACCCGAAGAAGTATTCTTCGTAGGCGCAACTGATGCGCTCAAGTAACCAGGCCAGCTATCCTGGAGTGGGCACGCTGGAAACGTATTCGCGCAGGGTGATAATGCGCTCCCAGGCAACGTGACAATCACGCCTCCAACTGTGTCAGCGGCTGGCCGGAGATCGCACCCGCCGAGTCGCCCTTCGAGGAAGACCCCATCCAGACGATTCGCAGTATGGCAACGGCAGGTACTGACAGATATAAGCCCGCAATGCCTCCCAGTTGTCCTCCCACCATTAGCGCAAATATAACCGTCAGCGGTTGTAGCTCCAGGCTGTCACCCATGATGCGAGGTGAGTTTACATAATCCTGCACCAGCCTCCACAGTGCCAACAATCCCGCCATCCAAATCCAGTGTGCGTGAGTAAGGAAGCCGATCGTCAAAATACCCACGGCTGAAGCGACCCATCCTACGGCAGGGAGGAATTCCAGGGCGCCACCTAGGACCCCCAGTGCAATCGCGTATGGAAAACCCAGAAGTAGCATGGAGGCGCTATAAAAGACCACGGAGAGGCCGGCCAGGGCGAGTTGGGCGCGGATGTACTTGGCCAGCATCGTATCTACCTGAGGCAGGATTCGCTTTACCTCGGCCTGGTCTCGCCCCCGTCCCAAGGCTTCGATAATCTCAGTCGCCACATAGCGCCCATCTCGCAAAATAAAGAACGCCAGTATGGGTATGGCGAAAAGCCAGACCCCCCTGGCGGCGACGTATGCTGCGGACGCAGCGCCACGCTGAAAAAGACGGCTAATAAAGTCATGGTTACTGATCAACCAGTTGTGTATGCGCCGCTGCTCGTCGGCGCTCAGGCCGTGCCTGGCCCCTAGATCGGCGGCAGTTGTTCCACTGTAGAGGCCTTGCAAGATCTGGGGCAGCGCGGCGTTGAAGCTTTTTACTTGCGCTGCCAGGTGGGGACCGAAGGCGTAGCCCAGGAGCCCCAGCACGAGCGTACCAATCAAGTACACCAGCGCGATTGCCCAAGTGCGGTTGTTCGATCCAAGCCTGACGTGTCGTTGCACCAATGCGACCGGGGGTTCCAGCAAGTAGGCGAACAGAAGAGACAGGAGCAAGATGAAAAAGGCGCCTCGTGCCAGGTAGAGGACAAGCCCCGCTATCAGGAAGAGCGCGACGGTAGTAACTATGTTGCCCGTTCGATCATCAATCGCAAACATATCCTCCTCCTACAGGGGGCGAACGGTTATACCCGTGGTCTGCGCCACGGTATATATGCCCATTGCACCGCCAAGCCCGCTCGAGCCCGCAGTGCGTTTTTGCGGTCCAACCTGCCACCTACTGAGAAAGGCTGTCGCTCTCACTTCTGCCTGTCATTAGGCAGGCTTGCTTTCTACCTTGGGCAAGCTGTGAATGGCACCTGCGAACCCTGCCAGCGACGCGCCGTCAAATACAAGGTCGATGCCAATCGCCAGGCCGATGAAGAAGCTGCTGGCTGAAGCCCAGTTCGCCAGCAGATAGACACCGAGCGAAACCGAAACCAAACCCGCGAACACCGTCCATCCCCAGCGCGGGAACTGGATCTTGCCGGCGGCCACTGCACGGAATAGCCCGCCCACGATAAATAGAGCCGCCAGCACCATGGTGATCCCAGCCGCCCCGACGTCGGGGTGGCGGATGAGAAGGTATCCGGTCACGCCGCGAATGATGGCGTTTAACAGGTAGACAAAAAATCCTCCCCACGTCCAGGTCTGCAAAGCGCCCACCAGCCACACCACGCCGCTGATGGCCAGCACCCAGCCCAGGGCCAGGATCGAGAAGGTGGTGGCGGTTTGCGACTTGACGATACAGGCTGCGCCTAGCAGCATCAGCACAGTGCCGGCAACCAAAAACCACATCCAGGATTTCCTGACTTCCTCGATGCCGGCTTCGAACAAGCTAGTCAGGGTATTCATGGCTCTTTCTCCTTTTCCTGTAGCGGGCGGCTCCCGCCTGCTCTTAGTGCAGGAACACTTCAGCAGCGTCCTTGGGAACCGACATCGGCGTAGCCGACTTCGGATCCGGGTTGAACTTTCCAAAGACCGAGGAATCCTGGCGGAAATGCTGTTCCAGGGCATTGACACGGTTCTGGTCGTTGGGGTGGTCAGATAACAGCTGCGGACTTTGGTTGGGGCTGGCATTCTGGAAGTCCTGGAAGAGCCATACCAGCCCCCAGGGGTTGTACCCGGTTTGCGCACAGATATCGGAGCCGGTCAGATCGGCTCGCGACTCTGCCTCGCGGGAGTAGCCAAGCGAGTGAAGTTTGCCCACCAGGAGAATGGCCAGGATGTGGGCTTTGGTGGGGCCCATGACCACGGCGGCCGCCACCTCGCGCTCCTGGATCTTTTGCTGCTTCTCCATCAGAGCCATGGTGTCGTGATGGATGGTGTGGGAAACTTCGTGGCAGAGCGTCCCTGCGAGTTGCTCTTTGTTTTTCACGAAATACAGCAGCGAGTCCACCACGTAGATATTGCCTCCCGGAGTCGCGAAGGCGTTGGGCTGGGTTTCATGAACCAGGTAAAACTTGAAGGGATGGTTGTAACGGGGCTGCGCCGCCTTGGTAATTGCATCCGCTATAGGCTGCAACTGGTCGTACAGCGGTGAAGACTCGATGATCTCACCCTTGGCCTTGAGTTCGTTGAAGACCTCCTGTCCCATCTGTACTTCGTCATCCTGGGTCTGCCCTCCAGCGGTGGATTGCGCTGCTATCGCGCCAGGAACTATCAAGCAAATTGCGGCAGCGGCACACGCTAGCAATTCTCGAAATGGTTTGAATGCAGCCATCGTTCTCCTCCCTTGGGCCACCTGGCCACGGTGTCAACCCTTGCTGGCATCTATCCGCAACGACCGTGTGATCGAGGCAGTCAGCAGTGTGTGGCGCTTTACATGAGTTGTGGATGGCCGTACCCGTGCGCCTGTGAGACCTTCATTACGGCCACCGCTGGACCATGACTGCCCGTCGGACCGACGGTAGTGACCGTCAGCCCGGATAAGTCTGCTCCCCTTACCGCAGCGCAGCCGCCGCGGTTTGAGCTTTGGATTTCAGTACTTCCGCCTTGGCTTGAGCTTCACGCTCTGCTGCCTGACGCTTTGCGTTGGCCGTCTGCAACTGAGTCTGTATCTTCGAATCGAGCTGATTGATCTTTTCCTGAAGCTTGGCCTTGCGGTCAGCGCTTGCCTGGGCATGCTCGGCCTTGAGCTGAGCCATATCAGCTTTCATGGCGGCAACCCTCTCTTCATGAATCTGGTGTTGCACGTCCGACAACGTGCGACGGAAAACGATTCCGCCGATTGCTTCCATGCGGGTATCCACTGGCGTTGTCCAGTCTTCTTCAATCTCAGATACAACCGCTACCCGTTCGGGTAACAACTCTTTGGTGACGTCGGTAATGAAATCGTCTCCAATCCGCGCATTGTCGATATCGGCGGTTGCGCCGGCGCCATATCCTGCGGCAGCACCGGCCGCCAACCCCGCGGGCCCAAACAGGGCACCGATCAAGCTTCCCAGCGAAGTCCCGGCAAGGGTCCCGAGCGGACCGGAGTCGTCACCCTGTTTGATGGTTGCTGTGCCATCTGCATTCTTGGCCACCACTGCGTAGCCGTAAACGCTGATGCTGCCTTCGCCGTCCAGCTGGAGGAGAGCTTTTTTCCCTTCATATGCTTTGGCTTCACTGTCAAAAACCACTACTAACATTCTGTCCATGATGTCTTCGCTCCTTTCGCTTATTTCTTGTTTCCGTGTGGTATCCCGGATGGCCGCTACTGTCGCAAATCACGCCAGACGGCGCAATACGAGATAGAGGGTTTTTTAGCTACCTTGGAAGGTATGTGGACTTGTACCTCCTTTGGGGTATGCTGGCGACTCGTGCCTTGTCAAGCTTCCGCGGCTCGAGGTGATCGCCGCAGCTCTCTTTCTTCGTCAACCTCTCCAGCACATGCTGGCGGTGACCCAGTTCGATTCGCTTTCCTTCCACGGGTCGACGATTCACTGCATCTCCGCAGCCTGGGATAACGGCGGTGGCGAGCTGGGCGCCCCGTTCAATTACAAAGGCACCACGCGCCACATAGAGCACAGTTATCGCGATCAAAAAAATCACCAGGGGCGTGACGACATTGCACGTTCGATCGTCAATTGAGAACATACTGCTCCCGCTCGACTCGCTAACCGGCAATCTTCAAGAGGACCTGACAGCTAACCGGGCTATCCTTCTCTCTCCGGTTGTTATTACGCCGCTCTGCTTTGCACCTTCGGCAAGCTATGAATGGCCCCGGCGAAACCCACCAAAGATGCACCGTCAAAGACGAGGTCGATACCAATCGCCAAGCCGACAAAGAAAGTGCTCGTTGCGCTCCAGGTGGCCAAAAGATAGATGCCGAGCGCCACCGAAACCAGTCCGGCAAACACCGTCCATCCCCACCTCGGAAACTGAATCGTACCGGCGGCGGCGGCGCGGAACAGCCCCCCAACAATAAATAGAGCAGCAATTACCATCGTGACAGCTGCTGCCCCAGCGTCGGGATGGCGGATCAGAAGGTATCCGGTCACGCACCGGATGATCGCATTGAGTAGATAGACAAAAAATCCGCCCCATGTCCAGGTCTGGAAGGCACCCACGAGCCATACAACTCCGCTGATCGCGAGGATCCAGCCCAACGCCAGAATCGAGAAGGTCGTTGCGGTTTGCGACTTGGCGATACAGGCTGCCCCGAGAACCATCAGCACTATGCCCGAAACGAGAAACCAGCCCCAGGATTTCCGGACTTCTTCCATGCCGGCTTCGAATACACTAGCGAGGGTTGTCATTGTTCTTCTCCTTTTTTGAGGTTGCAAGCGCTTACATCAACTCAGTCCAGAGGAACACTTCGGGAGCGCCCTTCTGGATCGAAAGCGGCGTAGCCGATTTCTGGTCCGGGCTGAACTTTCCAAAGACCGAGGAATTTGTACGGAAATGCTGCTCCGGAGCATTCACGCGGTTCTGGTCGTTGGGGTGATCGGACAAGAGCTGCGGAATCTAATTGGTGTTGGCGTTTTGAAAATCCTGGAAGAGCCATACTAATCCCCAGAGGTTGTATCCGGTTTGAAGCGCAAATGTCAGAGCCAGCCAGGTCTGCGCGTGACTCCACGTCGCGGCAGTAACCCTTTCCGACAAGTGCAATGGCCAGGACGCGGGCCTTGGTCGCCCCATGAGTACCGCAGCAGCGACTTCACGCTCTTCAATCTTTCGCTGCTTTTCCATCAAAACTACCCTGTCGTAGTGGGGGGTATGTGAGACCTCGGGGCAGAGTGTCCCTGCGAGTTGCTCTTTGTTCTTTACGAAATACATGAGCGAATCCACGACATAGACGTTGCCCCCCCGGGAGTCGCAAGCGCGTTTGGTTGTTCTTCGTGAACCAGATAGAACGTGAACGGATGGCTGTATCGTGGCTGCGCAGCTTTTGTAATCGCACATGCAATCGGCTTCAGCTGGTCGTATACCGGGGAAGACTCGATGATCTCTCCCTTGGCTTTCAGTTGTTCGAAGACCTCCTGGCCGATCTGCACTTCCTCATCCTGCGTCTGTGCTCCAGCCGCTGATTGCGCAGCGGCGATACCCCGAGCCACCAAGAGAATTGCCGCCGTGACGAAAGCAAATACTCTTCGAATTGGACTGTATGCAGCCATGCTTCAACTCCATCGGGCCCGGCCCGAATCAACGAAACCGCTACACATTTTCGATTTTGCGGCGGCCCGTTGATCCGGTATGCGAGTGACGCGGGTGAGTTCCCGTCTGTGTTTGTTCTCGCATTTGGCCACCCAGCAGCGAGCTTCCTACGCGGCTGACTGGCTCTTGATCTTCGCGGAGAGTTGGTCCAGTGAAGTCTTGAACTTGGTCACCTCCGCGTCGATGTTCGACTTGGCCTTCGCCGCTACAGCCACCTCGGCTCCAACCTTCAGATCCTGATGCAGCTTCTTTTCAATCTCCTGGTTCTTGGCCTTGAGGTGTGTAATCGCGTCAATCTCTGACTGCGCGAGTTTGCCTTTGGCATGCGCTTCCAGTCCATTGAGCACTGCCTTGGCTTCTTGCAGTTGAGCGTTGATCTTCTCCTGATATGCCTTGATCTCAGCGATGTTCATCGGTCTTCTCCTTTACGGTCACTACGGTCAGTAATGACGGATTTGGCGGCTGTTTTAGGCCGCCACCTGGTTTTGCAGAACGCTCTCCACCTTTGCCTGCTGACCACGACTCAAGGTTGTGCTCAGAATCGTGCCGCCGTAGCCACGGAACGTTTCCGCCACGACGTCAGGGTTAGCGCTGCGAAGAAGCGCGAAGACCGCCGAGTCGCCCGGTTGGACCATCCCTCCGATCTGTTTAACGAAGTCCTCGGGGATACCGAACTCGTCTTTCCACCAAGATGCGTCGAGTGCGCCCGCGCCCGCGCCAATCGCGCCCCCGGCGAGAGCGCCGGTTGCAAGAGCTGCAGCCGCCGGAGCTGTTGCGCCGCCAGTGAATGGGATCGCGAGTGTAAGCCCGATCAACGAGCCCCACAGGCCGCCCCATCCGGCGCCTTCCCCGGTGGTCATCTGGTAGCTTTGGTCAACGCGCAGCTTGCCGTTGTAGTCGCGGTAGACAGCTACTGCGTCGTGGAGATCCACTACCCAGTCGTCATCCATCGTCTGTAATTGGTTAAGTACCTCTGATGCACGGTACATGTCCTTCTTGAAGCCCACCACTATCAATTGCGCCACGATCGTTCTCCTCTGGAGTTGTTGTTAGTTGGTCACTTGTTACTTCCTGCTGGTCCAACTGCTTTTTGTTCGGGAGGCCTTCGAGCCATCCCGAATGAGGCCGCGCTATGGTGGTTGCCGTCACCCCGGCTAGCGTCGCGTCGTTAGGACGCTCGGGCTGTAGCGGCCGCGGCTTTCGATTTGAGAATTTCGACCTTGGCCTGCGCCTTGCGCTCTGCTGCTTGACGCTTTTCTTTGGCGGCCTGCAACTGAGCCTGAATCTTCGAATCGAGTTGGTTAATCTTTTCCTGCAGCTTGTCCTTACGGTCGGCGTGAGCCTGGGCATGCTCAGCTTTCATCTGAGCCAGGTCAGCCTTCATGGCTGCAACATCTTCCTGGTGAGTCTGGTGCTGGACGTCTGACAACGCGCGACGAAATACGGTTCCTCCGATCGCCTCCATACGTGTGTCCACCGGGGTCGTCCAGTCCTCTTCGATCTCCGCAACTACGGCCACCCGGTTGGGTAGCAACTGTTTGGTCACATCGGTGATGAAATCGTCGCCTACCTGCGCGTTGTCGATGTCTACAGCTGAGCCTGCGCCCAATCCTGCGGCCGCTCCTATGGCAACACCGGCGGGCCCGCCCAACAAGCCGATCAGACTTCCAAGCGAGGTCCCGACCAGCGTCCCGAGTGGACCGGCGTCGTCACCCTGCTTGACGGTTGCCGTGCCATCCGCATTCTTTGCGACTACCGCATAGGCGTAGACGCTGATGCTGCCTTCGCCGTCTAGTTGAAGAAGGGCTTTCTTCCCTTCGTATGCCTTTGCTTCATTGCTGAAGACCACTACGAGCATTCTGTCCATGGTGTTTTGCTCCTTGTTCTCTCTTAAGGTTTTGTTCTTGGGTTGCGTCCCGTTATGGCTGCTACTTTCATAGATCGCAGCCGACAGCACATCACGAGAAACAGTGTTTTTTTTACCTCGGTCGGTCTGCGGTCGCATACCTCGTTCGGGGTACGCTGTCCGCAGTGCTGTCTATATTTTGTTTCGTTCTTTCT
>Ga0306925_10006604_pt1 | contig 10792 bp, 9 predicted proteins | sample flu12Cox44000176_FD_203755 | JGI IMG/M metagenome (GOLD analysis project Ga0306925, IMG submission 203755) | Lab enrichment of tropical soil microbial communities from Luquillo Experimental Forest, Puerto Rico - flux8day.12C.oxic.44.000.176 (v2)... | ecosystem: Environmental > Terrestrial > Soil... | reverse complement strand
ACATGTAATTGTATTCCGGCTCAATGGCCGGATTGCCCCATTCATTGTATTCGAGAGTCGTGAGTGGGGCCGAGGCGTCCGACATTGTGGTAACGATATCCACGAATGGCACTTCTGCGACGATCCCGGCATAGAGATCGGGACGCAGATTGGCGATCGCACCCATAAGTAGGCCGCCGGCGCTGCCGCCCTGCGCAAAAATGGCGCGCGAATCCGCATAGCCTTTGGCGATCAGCAACTCGGTCGCAGCGATGAAATCGGTGAACGTGTTGCGCTTGTTGAGCATGCGGCCTTCGACATACCAGCGCTCACCTTTTTCGTGTCCTCCGCGCACATGCGCAATAGCATAGAAGAAGCCCCGATCAATCAAACTGAGTGCAGACCGCGTGAAAGTTGCATGCTGGCTCACACCATAGGCGCCGTAGCCAACGATCAACGTTGGATTACCTCCGCGGCGGCGCACATCTTTGCGGTAAACGATCGTGATCGGAACACGCTCACCGTCCGGCGCAATCGCACTGAGCTGATCGAGCACATAGTGATGTCGATCAAACCAGCGGCTTGCCAGGTCCTGCTTGCGCAAGGTTAGCGCGCCGGTCGTCACGTCGAAGTCATAAACGCGCTCCGGTTCAGACAGATTGCTGAAATGGAAACGCAACACCGTTGCGGCCGGATCGAGATTGGCTTCGCTGTCGTCGAAGAAGCTTGAGGCGACGCCGATTGCGGCTGGACGCGGCACCGGAATTTCGCGCAGATCGGCGAGATTGAATACGCGGATTGCCGTTCCGGTTTCGTCTTCCACGTCCACGGCCACGAATGTCTCGAAAGCTTCGAAATGACTGAGATGGCGCCCCGGCTTCTCTGGAACGATTTCCCGCCAATGCAACGCTGTGGGTGTCGCCTGCGGTGCGCTCATCAGCCGGAAGTCAGGCGCATCAAGGTTAGTGCGGATGAAGAACTGGTCGCCGACGTGATCGATGTCATAGATTACGCCTCGCCGGCGCGGCTCAATGACCCTCGGCTCGGCAGTCGGCTGATCGATGGGCAGATAGCGAAACTCGCTGGTGCGCTCCTCGTTGATGTTGATTAGAGCGAGCTTGCGTGACTTCGACAGGCCGATTGAAACACTGAAGGTCGGATCGCTCTCCTCATAGATCAGCACGTCGCTGTTCGGGTTGGTGCCTAGACGATGAAGCCAGACCTGGTAGGAGCGCAGTGTCGTTGGCTCATTGCGTATATAGAAAAGCGCATTGCTGTCGGCGGCGAACACGAGATCGGGGCTCGCGTCGTCAATACCCTGATCGACGGTCTCACCAGTCGCGATCGATCGCACGAAGATGCGAAATTCGCGGCCACCAGTGAAATCGACCGTGAAAGCAACTCGGGCATTGTCGGGGCTCACGGTCCAAGAGCCGAGTTGATATTGCTGCGGATGAGCAGCCGCGAGCGCGCCGACATCGAGTACGATTTCCTCCTGCGCCCCAGGGGCATCCTTATAGCGCACGATGCATGGGTACTGCGCCCCTTCGGAGAAGCGGTGCTGATAAACATAGCCATTATAGGTTGCCGGGACGCTTGTATCCTGTTGCGCCTCGCGTGCCTTCAATTCTGCGGCAAGCTCATCCACCAGCGGCTTGATGCGTTCAAGTCGCGCCTTGGCATAGGCGTTCTCCGCATCGAGATAAGAAACGACGCGCGGGTCCTTGCGATCGCGCAGCCAGTCGTAATTGTCGATGCGCACGCCGCCGAACGCTTTGAATGTCTTCGGTACGACAGGCGCAATCGGGACGGCGCGTACCGCCGGTTCAATCGCGTTGGCCGAACTGAATCGCAATCGGCTTGCGAGAGGAATTGCTCCCGCAGCCGCGAGGCCAAGCGCGAAAAACCTTCGGGTGGAAAGCCCGCCCATCGAAACTTCGATACCCCAGGAGGCTCCAGCTAGGGGTCGAATGCGGCGTTTAGCTGGCGCTGTTTGGGCACAAGAATGGTGCCAACTTGCAAGGTTCGCCCTTGCTCATTCCCGGGCGTCGATCGGACCGTCGTCTGTCGGAAGTAACTGCCTGGTCCGCCGCCGATGTCCGCATCGGGTCAAAAGCGGACATTGAAGCGCCTCCACGCGATGTCCGTTTTACCCCCAAAAGGGGAGATGGATCAGCACGGCTGTGATGTCCGCTTTGTGCCAAAATCGGAAATCAAATAGACCGCCTCGCTCATTCCCCGGGTAAACGGCCTGCCGAACTCGCGGGTCGATTCGAAACACGAACAGCACCGATGGTGACGTGCGGAGGAGACGCCGATCCGGCCGGCGCGCTGTCCGGACGAATCAAGCCGGCGTTGATCATGGCGCGGCCGTCCCGGGTCGGATTGCTCATTTCCTTCACATTCTCGCTGACGAGCTCATCGGCGGCTTCCGGATGCCCGGTATTGATCTTACGCATATTGCTCACGAAGACTTTCGGATAAATCCAGGTTGAGGACGGTGCCCTAAGGCCCATGAAGTGTGCGATGTCGGCGACAAAAGCGTTGCAGTTGTAGAGTTCCACGCTCCAAGTCGTCGATTTTGCCTGCAGCTGGCGGATGAAAGCGACAGTTCTGTCGTACTGCTCCTTGCTGACCAGGACGCGGTAACGGGAGGTGATGTACCTGTCCTCGAGATCGCCATCGGTCCAGCCGGTATCCGAGGGGACAGGAACATAATGGCCCATGACCCACATCGACGGGTCATCGCCCTTCGGCGAAAGCCCAGCAACATTCTTCTTGCTCGGCGCCTCGCCGACACGGCCGAAGACTACAAAGGTGTGGCCGTAATCCCATGACTGGCGAGAACGAAACTCGAAGTAGTACTGGCCGGATCCGCTCGTGGCGGTCGCGCCGCTTGTAGTCGCCGGCCGTACGATCTGCGATTGTGAGTCAGTCTGCGCGCTAGCAACCGAGAGGCCAAGTCCCGTTAGGACGATCAATGCCAATGGGCTAAGCAGCCGCGTTGAAGAATACCTATTGATCAAATTCCGGCTCATTGCATTTATTCCGGTTCATTGCATTTGTGCGTCCCGTCGATGGAAAGGGACCGGCACAATGGCCGGTCCCTCCACTCGCTCTAGCCTTTCTCTAGCCTTTCGTAACAACTGGCGGCGGCGGCGGGGCTTTGCCCTTGCCGTACGGATAGCCAGTGTACTGCGCATAGCTAGAAGCGACGCTGAGGAGAATCAGCGCCGCTGCAGTCAGTAGTGTGAGTGCTTTCATGGCACCCTCCATTGTCATGACAACAAACGAATCAAACCGTGGGAATCACGCTGCCACTAGTGCTGGAAAGCCACACTGAGAATTTCAATTAAGGCACAACATGGTTAATTGGACATCAAACAAATGCACTGCCGCAGAGTGGCTCAACTGAGTCGGCGGCAACGAGCAGCGTGCTTGGCCACGATAGGTCATTCTCCGAAAACTCTCACTGGAAGCATGAAACTCCATCGCCGGTTACTTTTGCAGCACTGCTGCTCTCTCAGAATGCGATGAGCAGCATTTTTATGCTGTGGCTCCGAAGTCCTTTTACTTTTTGGACGCGGCCGCTGTCACAGTTGATTTGATTCAGCGCAATAAACTGTCTGCATATTTGGTCTATCCAAGTATCCAAGTCTGCGTGTCGGGGAAGGGATGTTGTGTATGACCCTTCCTGATTATGTCGCAATCGGCGTTCTGATCGTCTTGATCGTGTGGGCCATGGCGGATTGGGTTCCGCGAGGCAAGTTATGATCAGGACAGCCGAGTACAAAGACAACGCTAAGGAATGCCGCGAACTGGCCAAGCGAATGCTGCGGCCAGACGACAGGGACGCGTTAGAGCGAATAGCGCAAATTTGGGAAAGGCTAGAGATGGTATCCGAACACCACCCTGATCCCAAGCTGGGGGCGGACACCGAGCGCCTCGTGTAAAGCCATAGCATCAAGAAAAAGGCCGCTCATACAGCGGTTTCTTTGAAGCTTATTCGGTTCATTCTTTCGAAACCGCGTTAGGCCGCCGCAGCCTTGGCGCGCGCCTCTTCCCTAATCATCCCGGGCGTGAATAGCTCCGTCAGGAACGGCCCAAGAAACGAGGTAACAACCAATAGCACCAGTACCGAGTTGAATATCTCCTCGCCCAGCAATCGTTCTCCGGCGCCATTAAGGGTACTGTAACCGACCAGTGTGGCGGCGAGCGTGGCGGCAACCTGCGGCAGCGTTAGCGCCCACATCGTCAACGTTGCCTGATTCGTATAGCCAAAGCGGCGACCGGCGATCCACGCTGCGATTGCTTTTCCCAAGATTAGAGAAAGGATCATGCCCGCAACTAGCCAAAAATTGTTCAAGATAGTGTGCCCTACCGCCACGGGCACAATCAGGAAGCCAATGACAATGAAGAAGATCGGAATGAAAAAAGCCCTGCCGAAGAAATCCAGCTTTTCTTTCACAGGGTGGTCACCGACAGCGGCATTGACCGCCAATCCGGCCAAGAAGGCGCCGACGATGTCCGGCAGGTTGATCAGATCCGCAAGCTCGCCAGCCACCGCCATTATGCCAAGCATGGTAACAAAATAACCCGCCTGATTATCTTTGAGCTTGTTCAGGACCCAGGCGCCCGCCCGGCTTACTCCTACCAGGATCAGCGGCACGAAGATGGCCACCTCAACGATTTGCAGGGTAAGACCCGATGGCGAAAAACCTGTTGTGTAGGTTGAAACGCAGATCCCGAAGATGATCAGCGATACAGTGTCCGATACGAGGGTGGCCCCGATCGTGACGACGACCGGCTCCAGTGCGATGGCGCCAAGGCGCGTGACGATCGGCAAAGCGAGCAAAGTGTGCGATGCGAGCAGGGAGCCGATGACAATGGCCGGAATAATCCCGTAGCCGAACGCCAGACCAAACGCGGTGCCGAGCACCTGCGGCACAGCGGTCGTGATCAGACCGAAAATGACGCTGCGGGTCTGTGCCTTTCGAAAGAGATTGATATTGATTTCAAGGCCGGCACCAAACATCAGCAACAGCCTGCCAAGATCGCCAAAGAACTGCACGATTGGATGGTTCTGCGGGGCAACGTCAAGAACATACGGCCCTAGAAGAATTCCGAAGGCTACGAGGCCAACGAGTTCTGGAATTCGGACGCGGCGTGCAAGTGCCGGTGCGCACGCGATTATCGCCATGACAATGGCGAATTTTGCCAGATTCGGCAGGGCCACGGCGTGAGACCTGAAGGTATCAAGCCATTCCATCGCCAATTGCTCCGAGTAACTCGGCCATCTCGGCCTCAGCTAAAGCGCGGGAGAAGGAAGGCCCCCCTAATGAATCATAATCGTGGTCGCGCCCATGCCTTCGCGCTGCACCAGACTGAACAGGATCGCCGCATTGCCTGGATCGAGCCGCACACAGCCATGCGAAGCCGGGCGGCCTAGGTGGGAGATTTCGTAGCTGCCGTGAATGGCAAAACCGCCATAGAAGAAGATCGAATGCGGCATCGGCGAATTGTAATATTTTCGCGAGAACCAGTGTCGCGCCAGCATTTCCGGATGATAGGTGCCAGGGGGCGTGATGTAACCGCGGCGCGCCGTGGAGACTCGCCAATTGTACCGCGGCATTCCATCGACGACGACCGACATGCGCTGCACGGAACGGTCGATATTAACGACCACGGCAGCATGCACGCGGGTTGCAAGCGCAATAACAAAGATCAGCGCGGCCATAACGCAGTACAAACGACGCATGGGCATGCCTCGCAGCTCAGCACATATCAGTACGATGCCGGCGACACGTCTTGAAAATGTAAAGAAATGGTTAACGTCGCTGGAGAAGCGGTCGCGAGGCGGCCCGCCATGTACGCTTCAAGCGGACATCGCAACGGTTCAGCTGAATGTCCGCTTAACTCCCTGAATCGGACATTCAGGTGCCCCGGATCAGAACCGGCCGATTGGCACGCATCGACACCGGCTGCGTGAGTCAAACACCGCATGTGAACAGATCGAAGCCCGGCTTAATAATTAAACTGGCCGGAAAACGGCAGAATCGACGATGTCGTTGATGACGATCCTGATTTCAAGATGTTATCCAGCATTGCAATCTTTGATCTGCCGCAAGTTTTCCTGCTTAATTTGGTGAAAGGGATAGGCCTGCAAAGCTTGGAGAGTTACGCCGAAGGATGAACGCCATGGCAGCACTAAAAACAGACAGCGCGATTTCGGATGAAGCGCACGCGGGAGCCGCTCATCATGCAGACGGCAAGATGAAGCAAAAGGTTTACGAAAAGGAGCTGCACAAGCTGCAGGTGGAGCTTTGCCGGCTACAGGATTGGGTCAAAGAAACGGGTGCGCGGATCATCATCTTGTTCGAAGGGCGCGACGCAGCGGGCAAGGGCGGGACGATCAAGGCCATTACTGAGCGAGTGAGCCCACGGGTCTTTCGCGTGGTTGCACTGCCCGCGCCTTCGGATCGCCAAAAGACCGAGATGTTCATGCAGCGCTACGTCGAGCGTTTCCCAGCGGGCGGCGAGATCATCATCTTTGACCGAAGCTGGTATAACCGGGCCGGCGTCGAATACGTCATGGGCTTTTGCACCGAGGCAGAGCACCAGCACTTCCTCGACATATGTCCCCAGGTCGAGAAATACATTGTGGACGCCGGGATTCAGTTGATCAAATTCTGGCTGGAGGTTGGCAAGGACGAGCAGGAAAGGCGTTTCAAAGCACGTATCAACGATCCGCTACGGCAATGGAAATTGAGTCCAATGGATCTCGAGTCATTCCGGCGCTGGTATGCCTATTCCAGGGCGCGCGACATGATGCTCAAGACGACTGACACCAAGCACGCGCCTTGGCACGTGGTTCATTCGGATGACAAGAAACGGGCGCGCCTCAATTGCATTTCACACATCCTGGACCTCATTCCGTACAAGAAGATTCATCACAAGAAAGTCAAACTGCCCAAGCGGTCGAACAAAGGAAAATATGATGATCGGGCTTTGTTGAAGGGAATAAGCGCGGTGCCGGAGAAATACTAAATGCTTGGTTCGTCGGGGGCGTCGATAAGGTCGTTGGATTCGGGCACCAATTGATCAAGGCCCTGCTGCCGCCGCCCAAGGAAGGTATGGATTTCTCAGCAGCACAGCCGGGACCGCGAATCATGCATGGACCTGACGCGGAGCCGTTTCAGGCGCTTCGGACTAAAATGGAAACCGAGTGGACGCCGCAAATGATGCAGGTCCTCGGGATCGAGACGGCATCGCTCCCGATCATTTGGGATGCTGACTTTCTGTACGGGCCGCACACCGCCGCGGGCAAGGATACTTACGTACTCTGCGAAATAAACGTGAGCTCTGTATTCGCGATTCCGCATGAAGCGCCCGCCGCTATCGCACGCCTTGCGCTGAACCGATTGAGACGGTGATCGCAGCCATCATCGGCTGAATAACCATGATGTTCATCACACGGGTTCCGCATACGCACAGCGCGACAAAGACAAGGTTTCGGTCCCCATAACTGTCCCCCTAAACCGCAATTGATTTAATTCGATTCAGAAGAGACTGATTTGCTTGGGAAGTTTTGGTCGGAGTGGCAGGATTTGAACCTGCGACCCCCTCGTCCCGAACGAGGCGGCGTCCTGATCAACATGAACCTGCCAGCAAATACTAGATGAGGGAAGGCCGGAAAAACCCTTTGTGCGCCCAATGCACCCTTTGCGCCCTCATCTTCGTGCAAGCTATTGATTTAGCGGAGTTGTGTTACAACTCCCGGCCCCACCACTTATCCCAGGCCGCGGCCTTGCATTGGAGCGACATCACCTGCTGGCCACGCAAGAAGCAAGAGACGAGGTTGCGCTTTCGCCCCAAGGCGCGAATAACGCCTTGGGGCTTTCTCTTATTGGACGCGGTCTCCGTTTTTAGTGACGACAATGCCAAGCGGGTAGTTGCGATCATGAACCTCAAAGCCGGGTTCAAGCGATATCCAAGTGTGGGCCTGTGGCGTGTTCGCACGGCCGCGCTTGGCAATCTTCGTTCCGTTGAACACGACGAATAAATCAGTCCCGTCGAATTCCATGGTGCAAGGTGGATTCACGGCGAAACCTCGTTTGTCGCTGGATTAGTTTCGGCGGCCGCTTCGCGGATGCGCTTCGCCTGCCAAGCCTCAAAATCGGAAATCCGATAGCTCCACACGCGCGGGCTTGCGAGCGAACAGTTCTTTCGCCGGAAGGTTCGGCGCATGGGGATTTGCCAGCGGCGGCAGCGGTTCGGGATTAAGCGTGCCAGGCGGCGTGTGGTCGATCGTGCTCGAGGCCCGTGAAGAGTCCATGCTGCCCGCATCCATCGCAAGTGCTGGCCCAGTACCAGTCAGCAGAATGATTAAAAGGAAACGAGCGATGGTAGACATCCAGTCTTAGCTGCGCCCCTAAGCAAACCAATGAAATCGCGACGCCTCACTCGATCACCTCGTCAGCGCGGGCGGCACCGACAAGCCGAGCAGAACAGACACCCGTTTATTTCGCCGATTCCAGCTTGGCATCGAGGGTTATTTGTGCGTTGAGCACTTTAGAGACTGGACATGACTTTTCGGCGATACCGGCTAATTCCCTGAATTTCGCTTCGTCAGGTTAGGTACGCTGGCACGTAGCGTGAGCGCCGAGCCGGTGATACGAAAACCCTGACCTTCCGGCTCCAGGCTGACCGCCGCCTCGGTGCTCAATTCAGTGGGTGTGTAGCCGGCGCCCTGCAGTTGAAAGGCGAGCGCCATGGTAAAGCATCCGGCATGCGCCGCGGCGATCAGTTCCTCCGGATTTGTGCCCTTCTCGTTTTCAAAGCGCGTCTTGAAAGAATAAGGTGTCTCCGCCAGCACGCCGGAATCGGTTGACAGACGGCCATTGCCTGCGCGGCCAGTGCCACGCCAAACTGCCTTTGCCCTGCGGATCATGGGGGTCTCCTTTGTTCTATGGGCTTGTTTCGAGCTCAAACCATTAGCAAGGTTTAGCCTCAGTGCAGACGCGTCAATTCCTCGAGTAGAAATATAAAAGATTCGTAGTCCTTGCCGGTGGCGAGGCTCAGGCCGAGCTCACAGGTGCGATTACTGCCCAGATATACATCGAACTCGCGTGCGCGAACCTCATCCGCCTCTTCCGCTGTTGCCGACCGAGTGAGCTCGGTGTGAAGGAAGCCACGGTCACCAGCAAAGGCGCAACACCCGGCAGCTGCCGGCGTCACTGCCTCATCGGCCATAGCGGCCGCAAGCGCATGAAGCTTTCTTCCAAGGTTGAGATGATTAAGCGAGCAACTCGGATGCACAACCGCGGACGTAGCCTTGCGCCCGATTTTGAGCTTCGGCAGCAACTGATCGTGTGCCCAGGCGACTGAGTCAAAAATCTTTAGCTTCCGGTGGCGCTGGCGATTTTCCAGCGTCAGATATTCGACGATTTCGCTAGTAATCCCGAACGAACACGAGCTTGCATCACAGACGACCGGCAACCCGCCGCTGTCGCTCCAGCGCCACAGGCTCTCGGTAATGCGGTTTGCCATGAGCTCATTGCCTTCGCTGTACCCCTTTGAGTGCCAGATGGTTGCACAACAATGGCCGTTGATATCCTCGGGGAGCCACAGCGGCATGCTCGCGCGTGCTGAGACGGCGATCATCGCCTCCTGCAACGACAGCCTTCGCTCCCGACGGGGCGTTCGGCTGAACATGCGGTTAATGCAAGAGGTGAAATAGACTCCGGCGGCGCCTTCTTGCGGTGTTGTCGGCAGCTTCGCCTGGGCGGCAGGTGGCATGTTCGGCAGCCACCCGGGGACCAGTTCCTTGCTCACGACCGACCGGGCCATATTGGTCACTGCAGTAAGCGTGCCGTCACCGAGCAGCTTTGCGGCTAAATTGCCGGCACCGACTAAGAACCGCGTGGCGTGCTCGACCGTGCCGAAATGTCTTGCGACCGTTGCGGCAACGCGCTCGGCACGCGGCCCGTGCTCGAGATGGCGGAAATGTTTCATCAGCGCCCCGGTGTTGATAGCCACGGGACAGGCAATCTCACAGGATCCGTCGCCCGCACAGGTCTGGATGGCGTCATAGTCCAAGTCCGCGAGAATCTGCGCCGACACTCTCGAGGCTTCAGGTTGTCGCGCCATCTCACGCCGCAGCGCGATCCGCTGTCGTGGGGTAGTCGTCAGGTCTCGACTCGGACAGACGTGCTCGCAAAAGCCGCACTGAATGCAGCGGTCGACGGTGGTCTCAATTGTGGGGGACGTCTGCAAATTCTTAAGATGGCTTTCCGGATCCTCGGTCAGTATGACCCCCGGTGAGAGAATGTTCTTCGGATCAGCAAGTCGCTTCAGTTTCCACATTAACGCGGTAAGGCGTATCCCCCACTCCCGCTCGACGAAAGGCGCAACGTTTCGTCCAGTGCCATGCTCGGCCTTAAGCGAACCATCGTACTTAGCGACCACCAACTCGACGACATCGCGCATAAACGCGCCGTAGTGTGCAATTTCGTTCGGGTCATTGAGGAAGGGCGTGATGAGAAAGTGCAAATTGCCAGCCGACGCGTGCCCGAAGACGATTCCATCGTAACCGTGCTTTGCGAATAGCGCCTGCAGATCCAGCGCGCCGTCAGCGAGCCGATTTGGCGGAAAGCACACGTCCTCCAGAATAAAGGATGAACCGGAGGGACGGGCGCCGCCGACGGATGCAAGTAGGCCGCTACGCACGTTCCAAAATTGTGCCGCAAGGACCGGATCGCGGGTGAACTCAGCAGGCTCGAGCAGCGTCAGCCCAGCCAGGGTCGCATTGGCG
>Ga0306925_10006603_pt1 | contig 10794 bp, 6 predicted proteins | sample flu12Cox44000176_FD_203755 | JGI IMG/M metagenome (GOLD analysis project Ga0306925, IMG submission 203755) | Lab enrichment of tropical soil microbial communities from Luquillo Experimental Forest, Puerto Rico - flux8day.12C.oxic.44.000.176 (v2)... | ecosystem: Environmental > Terrestrial > Soil... | reverse complement strand
TGTTGGTGGTGCCGTAAATTTCATTGTAACTCTGCCAATCCGCCAAGTCTAACGGGACGTTGGTTTTGCCGAGAATGACGGCTCCCGCGGCTTTGAGGCGAGCCACGGCGAGGGCATCGGCGCTCGGCCGCCAATCCTTGAATTTTGGATCACCCCAGGTCGTGGGAAGACCCGCGATATTGAACATCTCCTTGACGGTCATCGGCAGCCCGAGCAATGGACGCCTCTCGCCCCGAGCCAATGCCGCATCTGCGGCGACCGCCGCCGCTCGTGCATGCTCGAAATCGCGCACGACCACAGCATTGATGCTCTTGTCGTTCGCCTCGATCCGCGAGATCGCGAAATCGACGAGCTCGACCGAAGAGACGCGTTTGTCCGCGAGCGCCGCGACGAGCTGGGCGGCGCTGCGATATTCGAGATTGCCCAAAGGACCTGGTTCGGGCGAGTTTGCGGCAATCGCCTCGCGCCACGGGATCAGAGAAGCTGCTGCTGCGGCTCCGGCCCCTCTGGTGAACTCGCGCCTATTTGGTTCGATTGCCATCGAGCGAAACCGCTTATGTGCCGCGACGCCGATTCCGATCCGTGGCCAGGCTCGACCCAGCCGTCCACGCCTTCTCACGCTTTTGGCGATCATCCAGTATTTACCGCTTGAGGCGAGCCGATGGCAATCTGCTTTGTCGCATTCCTGCCGCTGATGGTGGTGCGTCACCTTGTTCTCGTCACAATCCCGACTGTGCTTGCCTTGCCGAGGGCGGCTCGGGCCGGCAAGGGATACCCTGCGCGCCCTTGCACAGGAAGATCCGCCTGAACCGACACTACGGACCGACCGGCATGCTCTCGACCGACTGGTGCGGATCAACCAAGCGGTCAAGAACATCCCCCACGCGGTGCTTTTTCTCGGCGATTCGTTGACCGAAGGCTGGGACCCAGAGGTGTGGGGACAGAACCTTGGATCCTCGCGGGGTGCTGAATGCCGGCATCAGTGGAGACCGGACAGACCACCTGTTATGGCGGTTGGCGAACGGCGATCTCGATGGAGCTCCGGCAAGAGCGGTGGTTCTGTTGATCGGTACGAACGACCTCAGTTTCGGCCGATCGCCGGAGCTCACGGCAGACGGCATCCGCGCCAACCTCATAGCGCTGCGGCAGCGCGTTCCTGACGCCAGCAGTCTGGTGCTCGGCCTATTGCCGAGAGAGGAAGCGCCAACGGTTCCGCTCCGCCTCGCAGTCAGGCGGGTCAACCGCCTGATCGGCGACTCGCCGATAACGAGCATATCTTCTACGCCGAAATCGGCGATGTATTGCTCGACAGCAACGGCCGGTTAAATGCCGCGATTTCACCCGACCGGCTGCATTTCACTACGCGCGGCTATGCGCTTCTCACGTCAAGCATCGACCCCGTATCGGACCGCCTGCTCGCTGCCCCGCGGTAGATCAATAGCCGGCAAATCAGCTTAACTCATGCGTTTCTTCCTGGAGCCCAGGGTTCGGGGGCGCGCGGCTCGAGATCGGTCACGACGTCGACCACGACCGGCTCACCCGCTCCCAGCGCCTCGGCGAGGGCGGGCGCGATCTCGCCGGGCCGCTCGACCCGGAGGCCGCGTACGCCAAAGGCTCGGGCTACGGCGGTGAAGTCGGTCGGTCCAAACCGGATCAGCTCCTCCCCCCTGCCCGGCCGGTTGCCGGCGATTCGGCGGACACCGGTCAGGTTCTGGCCAAAGCCGGAATTGTTGTTGACGACGACGGTGACGGCGATGCTGCAGCGGCGCGCCGACTCCAATTCTGCGAGGTGGTAGTAGAACCCGCCATCGCCGGTGAAGCACAGCACCGCCCGGTCTGGTGCGGCGCATTTCGCGCCGAGTGAGGCGGGAAACGACCAGCCGAGCGAGCCCGCCGCCCTCAGATAAGTCTGCCCGGCGCCGTTGAGCTCGATCATGGTGCCGGTCCAGATGCCGGAGTAGCCGGTGTCAGCCACCAGTATCCCGTCGGCCGGCAATGCCCGGGTGACCTCGGCGCACAACCGCTCGACCCGAATTGGTGCCGCATCGTTGTCGATCAGCGGCACCATCGTGGCGCGCCAATCGGCGACAATGCGCGCTGCTTCCTCGGCAAACCCGCTGTCGCGCGCCGGATGGCCGACAACCTGATTGAGACGGGCCAATGTCGCCTTCGGGTCCCCGACGAGGCCCGTCGTGTTCGGGTAGCTGCGCCCAATTTCCAATGGATCTGCATCGATCTGCACGATCTTTGTGGCGCGCGGCGGCACGGTCCAGTTCAACGTGACCTGGTCACCGGTGTCGCAACCGACGAACAGCACGAGATCGGCACCATGGACGATGCGGTTTGCTGGAGGCGCGGAATAGCTGCCGGCGACCCCGGCGGACAGCCGATGCCGCGTCGGAATGACCCCGCGGGCGCCGAGCGTAGTAGCGACCGGCGCCGCCAGCGCCTCTGCCAGAGCGAGGAGCTCCGGCCCCGCTTGCGAGGCAGCTGCCCCGTCGCCGGCGACGATCGCAATGCGGTGGGACGCGGTTAGCGCTGCGGCGGCGCGCTCAACATCGGCGGCATCGGCAACCGGCCGATGCGCCGGGATCTGCCTTGCCTCAGGATCGATCACCGTCGGCTCGGTGGTCTGACCGAGCTCGATGACATCGCCCTGCAACCCGCAGAAGTCGAGATGGGCCGGGCGCGGCGTGTCCGCCATCGCGGCGCGCCAAGCGTGACGTAAGAGGCGCGGCAGCTCGGTGGTGGAATCGACTGGGGTCGAGAATTTTGTCACGGCAGAGAAAAGCGGCGCGTGCGCGATCTCCTGATAGGCGTTGCGGTGCTGGAACGAAGGCTCTTTGCGGCCGGTCAACGCAATGACCGGGCTGCGCCCGAGAAAGGGGTCCTGCAGCCCCGAAGCGAGGTTGGCGGCGCCGACCGACTGCGCCATACATATACCGGGCCGCCCGGCGACCCGAGCATAGCCGTCGGCCATGTAGGCCGCTGCCTTTTCGGTATGCGCGAGAACGTGGGTCACCCCGAGATCCCCCAATTGCAGCAGAGTGCGGCGCAGCACCGACTCGACAAAGAAGACGTGGGTGGTTCCCGCGCCGGCCAGCGCCCGCGCCAGCCATTCGGCGCCATTCATCGATCCTTGTTCGCTCAACTTTGGTTTCCTCCCACAGGTTCGACTAAATCAATGTTTGTAATCCTCGAGCTCGCGCAACTTTTCCGCAAAGCCGGTCCGGCACGTAAAGCGGAGGCGCTGCACCAACTCTACGCTGGCGCCGAGATGAGCCACAGATACAAAGAGGCCCCAAAGGCGCGTCGCGAAGGACGCACCATCGCAATGCAGCCAATTCCTTCACACGCTAGATGACTTTCTTCTCCCGCAGCCGCTGGACGTCTTCCGCTGTATATCCAGCGAGGGTACGCAGTACGTCCTCGGTGTGTTCGCCCATCAGCGGAGCCGGCGACGCGGCGACCGGCGAATCAGAGAGCCGCACCGGACAGCCGATCGCCGAGAACCGGCCGCGGGTGGGATGCTCCAGGTCGAAGATTGTTTCGCGCTCGCGCAAATGCGGGTCGGCCAGCACTTCGCCCGTGTCAAGCACCGCGCCGCACACGATGCCGCGCCCGGCAAACGCTTTCATGACCTCGCGCTTCTCCCGCTGGGCCGTCCAGCGCTCGATCTCCGCGGTCAGGGTCGCCCCGTTGCGAGCCCGCGCCGGTGGTGTGGCAAAGCGGTCGTCGGTGCGCAGATCGGGGCGCCCGATCACCTCGGCCATCGCCTCGAACATCTCCGGATTGTCGGGCGGAATGATCATGTAGACGTAGTCGTTCGACCCGCTGCCTGAGCAGCGCAGCAAATCGGACCAGCCGCCGGTGGCCGAGCGATTGCCGGTACGTTGGAGCGGGCTTCCGGTCGCCAATGTCTGCGTGTATTTGACCCGGGTCAGGTTCAGTACCGCCTCCTGCATCGCCACCTCGACGAGTTGGCCGCGGCCGGTGCTCTGGCGCTGCACCAGCGCCGCCAGGATGGCGATGGTCAGATGCATTCCCGTGCCGGAGTCGCCGATATTGGCGCCGTTGACCATCGGCGGGCCGCCGGCCTCGCCGGTGACGCTCATCGCGCCGGAGGTCGCCTGCGCCACCGGCTCGAAGCATTTGAAGTTGCTGTACGGGCCATACGAGCCGAACCCCTTGACCGAGGCGTAAATCGCCCGCGGATTGAGTTCCCTCACCGCCTTGTAGCCGAGCCCCAGCCGCTCCATGACCCCCGGGCCAAGGTTCTCGGCCACGATGTCGGCGTTGCGGATGAGCCGGCAAGCAATCTCCTTGCCCTCCTCGGTGCGTAGATTGATCACGGTGCTGCGTTTGTTGCTGTTGAGCAGAAGGAAGAAAAAGCTGTCGAGGTTCGGGTTGTCGCTGTTCCACAACCGTCGCGCCCGGTCGCCATGAGGCGGGCGCTCGATCTTGATCACATCGGCGCCGAGCCAGGCGAGCATCTGGGTGCAAGAAGGGCCGGCTTGGTCGTGCGTAAAGTCGATCACACGAATGCCCTCGAGAGCCTGACTCATCCGGATTCTCCTTTCCCGCTGGGATTGACTGCGGCCTAGCAGGGAGCGACCCTACACCGACGGCTATTCGGATTCCAATTGCGCGGTGACGGTTGTTGACAGTGGTAGGCGGCCGGAGCTTGCATTTTTGATCGGCAACACGGGAGGCAGTGATGAAATCGGCGTATGGAAGACAGACACCGCCACCGGACTACGAGCTGACCTGCGTTGAGCCGGGCAGCCCGATAGGTGAGCTGTTGCGCCGATATTGGCAGCCCGCCTGCACCTCGGACGAGATTTGTGACCTGCCGAAGAAGGTGAAACTGCTGTGCGAGGAGATCGTGCTGTTTCGCGACAAGCAGGGACGGGTCGGCGCCCTCGAGCTGCATTGCTCGCACCGCGGCACCTCACTCGAATGGGGGCGGGTCGAAGAGGAAGGGCTGCGCTGCTGCTATCACGGCTGGCTTTACGACACGCAGGGCCACTGCATCGACATGCCGTGCGAGACCGAAGAGTTCCGCTCGCGGATGGACATCTGGCACCCTGCCTATCCGACGATGGAATACGGCGGATTAGTCTTTCTCTATATGGGCCCACCCGACAGCGAACCGCTGTTCCCGATCTACGACATCATCGACACCCGTCGCCGCAATGATGTCGTACTGCGTGGGATGCGCCTTTGGGGTGAATACTCCGTCGGCTATGTCAAGGACTGCAACTGGCTGCAGCATTACGAGAACATCGTCGACCCATGGCATCTTCTGGTGCTGCACCAGAGGATCAGCGGCGACCAGTTCCAGGGCGCCCTGATGCAGGGCGCCGCGCAAATCGGCTTTGAAAAGACGCCGCTCGGGGTGCGCTACCGGGTGATCAAGGATCTGCCAAACGGCAATCGCTTTGTGCGCCATGCCGAATGCGTCGTCCCCAACGCGTTCCTCATTCCCAACATCCGCGAACCCGGCACGATGCCAAAGCGCAAGGAGCGTTGCTCTGAGCTTTCTTGGGTGGTGCCGGTGGACAACGAGCACGTCACCGGGCTTAGCATCGTCGCCTGGCCGCTCGAAAACGGCGAGCCCAAGCCGGGCTGGCGGCCCGGGACCGACACGGTCGCCGATATCCGGCCGGGTTCGATCCTGGCGCGTAAATACGAGGATCGCCAGCGTAAGCCCGACGATCTCGAGGCGCAGGAAGGCCAAAGGCCGATCGCCGTGCATGCCCTTGAACACCTTGCGGCGTCGGACACCGGGATCGCCATGTTGCGGCGGACGCTGCGCGATCAAATCGCGCGAATGAAAGACGGCCTCGATCCGATAAACGTGATCCGGGACCGAGACTTGAACCAAGAAATCCCGACGAATGCCTGGAACACCGTCTTGTCACCCGCCGAGGCATCCCTCTTTCGGGGCGAGGAGGTCTAGACGCGATCGGAATCTCAGGGTCAAGGAAGCTCCGATCCAGACAGAGTGTCGACTCCCTCGCCCCGCAAGCGGGGAGAGGGAGATAAGTTCGACGGCCATGTTGGTGGTGCCGGCAGGTCGACAATGCGATATTCTGAAGGGAGTGCAGCACGCGCGAGCGGACGCGGAGGAGGCAGCGAACCATGTCATCGGTCAACGGGCGCTACAATGTCGGCGGGATATTCCTGCCTCGGCCGTTCAAGATTCGGCGGCTCGGTCATTTCGGGTTCAACGTGGAGAAGCTGCCTGAGGGGCGCGAGTTCTATGGCGACCTGCTCGGGTTCAAGTCCTCCGATACCCTCGATTTTTCGCGGGCACCATGGTTCCCAAAGGACGCCGATCTGGGCGATCCGCGCGGCTATTTTATGCGTTACGGGACTGACCATCACGCCTTCGTCCTGTTCCCCAAAAAGGTGATGGATCACCGCGCCGACCGCAAATTCGCACCCGAGGTCACGATCAATCAGATCACCTGGCAATGCGGCAGCCTCAAGGAAATTGTCGACGCCCACACCTACTTCGAGAAGCAGCAGGTCCGCATCCAGCGCGTCGGGCGCGACATGCCGGGTAGCAATTGGCATGTCTACGTCTACGATCCCGACGGCCACACGAACGAGTTTTACTACGGCATCGAGCAGATCGGCTGGAACCAAGCGAGCAAGCCCCGGGACATGTACTACCGAGGCTTCCAAGAGAAGCCCACGCTGCCGCAAATGTCCGAAACGGCCGAGCTGGCCAAGGCAGAGGAGAAGGGCATCGAGGTGTTTTCGGGGCACCGCCCCCGGGAGACCCTCCCCGCGACCTACGACGTCGAGGGTGTGCTGCTGCCGCGGCCCTTCAAAATCACCAAGGTCGGTCCGGTCGGTCTTTTCGTCGACGACGTTGCGCGGGCCGAGGCCTTCTACACCGAGCGCCTCGGCTTTGTCAGGAGCGAGGAAACGACCTATCGCGGCGCTCGCTGTGTGTTCCTGCGCTGCGGCGCTGAACATCACAGTTTGGGTCTATTCCCGAAGGAGTTGCGGCGCACACTGGGCCTCAGCGAGCACACGACATGCATGTCGTTTGGGGCGGAGGTCGGCAGCTATGCGCAATTGCGCGAAGCCGTCGCCTTCCTCAAGGCGCGCGGTGTCACCTTTGTCGACTCGATCCCACCCGAGCTATACCCCGGCATCGACTACTCGGCTTTCGCGCTCGATCCCGACGGGCACTGCATCCAGCTCTATTATTACATGGAGCAGATCGGCTGGGATGGCCGAGTTCGGCCTGCGGCCGAGCGACGGCCCGTGGACCGTCAATGGCCCGAAGCGCTGGACCCGCTCTCCGACACCTATGCCGACCAGGTCTTCCAAGGCCCCCTGGGATGATCGTCATCCGGCCTTCAAGTTTGTAAAGGGATTGGGCGCTGGTGGATCAGAGCCGCGTGATGTTCCCTCGCCCCGCTTGCGGGGAGAGGGTTGGGGTGAGGGGCGTCTTCGCCCACCGCACGAGCACCCGTAGGTGGAAGTTTACCCCTCACCCGGGTCCGCGCTGCGCGCGGCTTCCGACCTCTCCCCGCAAGCGGGGCGAGGTGATTGGGTGCGCGTCAATCCTTTCGCACACGCTTTCGCGGGACCCAGCGGGGAAGGGGGGATCGTGGTGACACCTGAAGCATACATCGATCGCGTGCGTTCCCTGCTCCCGGTTCTGCGCGAGCGCGCCACGCATGCAGAACAACTGCGACGGTTGCCCGACGAGACCTTCGAAGATTTCCAGGAAGCCGGGCTGTTTCGCGCCCTGCAGCCAAAGCGCTATGGCGGCTATGAGCTCGACCCGGGGACGTTCTACCAGGCGGTCATCGAGGTCGGGACCGTCTGCGGGTCGAGCGCCTGGATCCTCGGGGTTATTGGCGTCCACAACTGGCACCTGGCGATCTTTCCGCCGCGGGCTCAAGAGGACGTCTGGGGCGAAGACACCAGCATCCAGCTTTCGACCTCATTGGCGCCCACGGGGACGGTCGAGCGGGTCGATGGCGGCTTTCGTCTTCGCGGCCGCTGGTCGTTTTCCAGCGGCTGCGATTTCTGCCACTGGGCAGTGCTCGGCGCCATTGTGCCGCCCATCGAGAAAGGTCAGCCGCCCGACGCCCGCGTGTTTCTGGTGCCGCGGCGCGACTACGTCATCGACGACAACTGGCACGTGATGGGCCTTTGCGCCACCGGCAGCAAGGACCTCGTTGTTGATGACGCGTTCGTGCCGGGGTACCGGACCCATTCGTATCTGGATGCGTTCCATCTGCGGCATCCCGGCACTGCAATCAACGACGCTCCGCTCTATCGGCTGCCCTTTGGGCTCATCTTTCCGAATGGCATAACGGCTCCCGCCATTGGCGCGGCCCTTGGAGCGCTTGAGGCCTTTCGCGAACAATCGGGGAAGCGTGTGAATCTCCGCGACCAGTCTCGGGTAGTCGAGGATCCGTTTATCCAGTACCGGCTCGCGGAAGCAGCTGCCGAGGTCGGCGCCGCGCGCGACCGCCTCATTGGCAATTTTGCCGAGATGATGCGCCTCGTCCGTGCCGGCGAAGAAATCCCACTGGCGGACCGCGCCCGTTATCGCTGGGACTCCGGCAAGGCGATCGATTGGAGCGTCCGGGCCGTCGACCGGCTGTTCGAGGCGAGCGGCGGCCGCGGCATCTTTCTCAACAACCCGATCCAGCGGGCCTGGCGCGACGTGCATGCAATGCGGGCGCACGCCGGAAACAACCCCGAGCGTGCGGCCTTCGTATTCAGCCGCTCCGAATTCGGGCTGCCGCCGCAGGACATACGGTTTTAAGAACCCCAGTGAAAATGGCCCAGCAATTCGAATGCTCGGCTCGTCACCGCAGCAGGGGCAGGGGTCCAGAGCAACCGCTGAGGCCCTGGACCTCCAGATTCTCGCTTTCGCGGGAATGACGAAGAATATCCAGAAACTGCGGCTATCCGACCACGAGACTTAGCTGGCTGAACCTGGAGAAATCTCGATGCAGACAAGCCAAAACCGCATCCTCACCACCCATGTCGGAAGCCTGCCGCGTCCGCCCGAACTGCGGCAGCTGCTCGTGCGCAAGGATCAGGGCGACTCCTATGACAAGGAGGAGCTCGATCGGCTGACGCAGCAAGCGGTAGTGGATATTGTCCGGCGCCAGGCTCACGTCGGCGTCGATATCGTCAATGACGGTGAGATGTCGAAGCCCGGCTATTCGACTTATGTCGCGGACCGCCTCTCCGGATTTGCCGGCCACGAGCCGGCCCAGCCGCGGTTGGACACCAGAGACCACCCGAACTTTCTCGCCGCGTATGAGCGGATGACCGGTGCGAATGTGGCAAGACGCGCCGTCTGCATCGGCCCGGTGACGGTGCGCGACCGCGAGCCACTGGCAAAGGACCTCGCCAATCTGCGCGCGGCACTCGGTAACGTCAAAGTCGTCGAAGGGTTTATGACGGCGGCGTCCCCCGGCCTCGTGCCGGTATTTCAAACCAATAGCCACTACCCGACCCACGAGGCTTATGTCGAAGCCATAGCCGCGGCTATGCAGGAGGAATACGAAGCCATTGTTGCTGCCGGCTTTGTGCTGCAGCTCGATTGCCCCGACTTGGCGATGGCGCACCACACGAGTTTCCAGGATCTCAGCGCGGCGGAATTTCTTAAGCGCGCAGCGTTCCACGTCGAAGTGTTGAACCATGCGCTGCGCAATGTGCCCGCGGACCGGGCGCGCATCCACATCTGCTGGGGTAATTACGAAGGGCCGCACGACCACGACATCCCGTTTGCCAAAGTCGCCCCGATCCTGATCAAGGCAAAACCAATGGCGCTCGTTGTCGAAGCCGCCAACCCGCGCCACGCACACGAATGGACGGTGTGGCAGGAGACGAAGCTCCCCGACGATAAGATCCTCGTGCCCGGAGTGCTCGACACCTCGACCAATTACGTCGAGCATCCGGAGCTCGTTGCCGAACGCATCTGTCGGTTTGCTGACATTGTCGGCCGCGAGCGCGTGATCGCCGGCAGCGATTGCGGCTTTGGCACTTTTGCCGGCTACGGCAAGCTCGACCCCGACATCTCGTTCAAGAAACTCGGGGCGATGGTCGAAGGCGCGGCGATCGCCTCCAAGCGGCTCTGGGGACACGCATAGGGTGACTGACCGCGTAGCCGTCGTCATTCCCACTTGCGCGACCGCGAAAGCGGGAATCCAGGGGCCCAAGCCGTCAGCTGTTGCCCCGGGGGCCCCCGCTTTCGCGGGGGCGACGGATCCTGGTAAGCGAGACCAATGAACACCAATGCACTCCGCATCGCAGTGATCGGCGGCGGCATCGGCGGCCTCACCGCCGCCCTGTCGCTGCGCCAAGCCGGATTCGATGTCGAGGTCTACGAGCAAGCGCCCGAGCTGACCGAAGTCGGAGGGGGCATCAATATGGCCCCGAATGCGACGCGGGTCCTGCGTCAGCTCGGCCTCGCCGCCGGCCTCGACCGGGAGGGCGTGCGCCCGCTCGGCACCCACCAGCGGCGCTGGCAGGACGGGCGCACCCTGCAGCGGGCGCCGCTCAACCCGCTCTGTGAAGAGCTCTACGGTGCGCCGCACATGACGATTCACCGCGCTGACCTGCTGGCGGTCATTGCGGCGGGTTTTCCGGCAGAGCGCGTCCATCTCGGCCACCGCCTCGTCGGGCTTGCCGACCGAGGCGAGAGCACCGAGGCGTGGTTCGAAAACGGTGCGCGTATCACCGCCGACGTGCTGGTCGGCGCCGACGGCATCCACTCGGCGGTACGCGCGGCGCTGTTCG
>Ga0306925_10006602_pt1 | contig 10794 bp, 15 predicted proteins | sample flu12Cox44000176_FD_203755 | JGI IMG/M metagenome (GOLD analysis project Ga0306925, IMG submission 203755) | Lab enrichment of tropical soil microbial communities from Luquillo Experimental Forest, Puerto Rico - flux8day.12C.oxic.44.000.176 (v2)... | ecosystem: Environmental > Terrestrial >... | reverse complement strand
GTCGACGGGTGGCAGACCCTAAACCAGAAACTCGCAGCCAAGCCAATTGACCTGGCTGCCTGACCCCGTATCCTCATCCTGCCGGAGACCGCGCCATCAAATTCCAACCCATTTCGCGACAGCACCCCTTCGAATGGCCCAGCTCCTGAACAAAAAACTTTATGTCGAATTGGGTCGCATCCCCAGTGATCGACTTGACCACCACCAGCGGGGCGGGGTTTGCGAGAATTGGCTGCGTGTTCAGAATAGCACGCTGCAGGACTTCAGCACCCGTCTCAGGTGCCGTATTGGCGCTCAGCTGAACTGGCACGGTTATCCCGTGGGTGCCAGAAGGGGAGCTGGCATTCACGATCTTCGCTTTGGCGATCGTGCTGTTCGGCACGATCGCCAAATCTTGGCTTGCAGTCAGTACATTGGTCGCACGCCAATTGACCTCCAGCACGCGGCCGTCGGTACTACCGTCGATGCTGATCCAGTCCCCGGCTCGATAGGGACGACTGAAGTTCAACACAATGCCCGAAAACAGATCGCCCAGCGTGCTTTGCAGCGCAAGGCCGAGGACGATGGCGATGACACCCGAGGTGGCGAGCAGACCTTGAATTGAAACGCCAAAAACGTAGGCGATGATCGCAAAAACGGCGGACAGGTAGATGACGCCGGCAAGCACGTCCTGGATCAACTTACCTTCGCGCGGTCGATCCTCTATGACGATAAACGCACGCAGAACTGTGACGAGGAACCACGCGGCCCAAAGCCACCAGAGGATCTTTAACGCGGCGTGGACCGCGTCCTCGAACGGCGTTCCTGTCAGCGTCAGCGGTTGATAGGGAACCACTCCCGCACGCAGCAGAACAACACTCAGAGCGAAGAGAAATATCACCCGCACTATGGCGCGGCGGAGCGGATGCCGGCGGAACACAAAGTGCGTCAGCAATCCACCGAAGAGTAAGATAACAAGGGTGGCCACTAGCGGGTCATTCACGGCTGCCCCCGCCGCTGAGGAGATCATTTTCGCTACATCTCCGATCGTGATCCTAGCGTGGCGATAATACGGGGCGGCAGACGCGCTAGCCAGCGAACGCGCCGGACGCCAGCGGACGTTCGCAGTTGTCGGGGGTATCGGAGCGAGAGTTCTCGATCCGATCTCACCGCCCGATGCGGGTAAGGCTTCGGCCCACACCGGAGTGAATGGGAGATCAAGGTCACAGGGGTGCCATGGTCAGATCTGAGTAATGCGGATTGAACCGGTGTTTCTGTTTGACTTAGGTGGAGCGCTAGTTAACGGCGTCCACCAGCACGTCCTCGCCTGGCGGAAAGCGCTGGACGAAGAGGAAATTAACCTCTCCGTCTGGCGGATAGACCGCAGCCCGCGAACCAACCCGCCGAAGAGGGGTGCTCAACGCTCTTCGCGCATCGCGGTCAGCAGCGCCCCGAACTGCCGGCCGTGGCTCGCCAGCACCGCTTGGATCTCAGAACGGTAGCTCACCACCATGCTGACATTATCGATAGTGATGTCCTGGACCCTGTAAAGCCCGTCAACGACGCCGAGCTGAAAATCCACTTTGTTCCGCGCGCCCTGTGGTGCAATGAGCTCACCGGTTAGGAAAACAACACCGTTCGGGTCGGTTCGGCTGCCGGTCCCACTAGAGGCGGTGCCGGTACCGTGGACACCGGCTGTGTTGGATGCCGTCTGGCTGATATAACGCGCAATGAAATCGATGCCCTCCTCTGAGAGTTCCTTACGGAGCGGCAACTCGCCGAACAATGGTATCTGGAGGTTATAGTCCAGTTGGAATTGAGGTGAGATTACGGCGGGGCTGGTTAGAGGCGTTATTTGCGGTAGGATTAGGGTCGGCGGGAAATACGGCGAAGCGAGTGGTGCGGCTGGACCGGGCGCCTCCGTTCCCCCTGGCGGTGTCGGCGCGATCGGGGTTGTTGCCGGCGGATTTTCGGCAGTTTCGGCGAATCCGGGCTGCGCAGGATATACAGCTGCAAGAAGGCAAAGACATAGAATGACCGGCCGGCATATTGCGCCCACTGGCGGCCTCGCGGTTTCGCGTGTTTTTGCGTTTGATAACATGCCTCGCAGGTCGCTGCCGCGGCGTTCTTGCAACATCGAAGCTCCCACCATAGCGTGATTCGCGTATCCGCGCCGTCGTCATTATGAACCGAAACGTGCCATGACAGAAATCGATCATCAACCGCAGCGCGTATGGTCCCCGGCTATCGCGCATGCCGTCACCAGCCCGATCATCGTCGTCGTGATGGGTGTCTCCGGATCGGGCAAGAGCACAGTCGCAGCCCTGCTCGCCGCCGCGCTTGGCTGTCAGTTTCAAGAAGGCGACGACCTGCACCCGCCCGAGAATGTCGAAAAGATGCGCCGCGGGACCCCGTTGACGGATGCGGACCGGTTGCCCTGGCTCCGCAAGATCGCCGAGGAAATCGACGGCTGGCGTGCCCGGGGCGAATGCGGCGTGCTGACCTGCTCTGCGCTGAAGCGGTCCTACCGGGACATCATCATCGGCGACCGCCGCGACGTCGTGCTGCTCTACCTAAGAGGATCGCGCGAGCTTATCCACCAGCGCATGGTCGCGAGGCACGGGCACTTTATGCCAGTCGCGCTGCTTGATAGCCAGTTCGCGACATTGGAGGAGCCCACACCGGACGAGCACCCGATCACAGTCGATGTCGCCGACAACCCGGCCGACATCGCCCATGAGATCGTGCGCCACCTCGAGGACCGCGATCGTCAGGCCAACCCGTCCGCGCCAGTCGCCACGACGAGCGCGTGAGAGAGCGATGACCGCTATTCACGCCGCCATCCGTGTCCCAAGGGTGCGGTGGAGCATCGGCGTGCTGCTCGGCGCCTGGGTGCTGATCAATTATTTCGACCGGATCAACCTCTCCGTCGGCGCGCCGCAGCTCCAGCGAGCGTGACTACATCCGTGCCGGCGGCGCCACACGAGAAGGCCAAGCGGAAAGCGGCGAAGTTGCGATGCTCGGGTACCTGTTGCGCAACCGCAAAGTGTGGGGGCTGACGATTGGGTTTTCGGCCTACGGCTACTCGTTCTACCTGTTCCTGAGCTGGTTGCCGAACTACCTCGTACAATCCATGCACATGAGCATCTTGAAATCCGCTGGGTTCACTGCCACCCCTTGGATTTGCGCCACGATTGCGGGTCTTAGCGTCGACGGCTGGCTGATCGATCACTTGATCGCGCGGGGCTACGACGAGATGCCTGTGCGCAAGACCGTACTGGTTCTGGGCATGCTGCTCAGCCTCGCCGTGTTCGGCGCTACCGCGACCACCGACCCGGTTTGGGCGATTGTATGGGTTTCCATAGCGCTGAGCGGGCTCGCTGCGGCATCGCCAGTAGGCTGGTCGATCCCCGCGCTGATCGCCCCCCGTGGTGGAACCGGAACCATCGGCGGGATCATGAATTTCCTGAACAACATGATGGGAGTCGTGGCGCCGGTGACAACCGGCTACATCGTCGGCGCCACGGGATCCTTTGTCGGCGCGTTCCTGGCCGCGGGCATCGTGTTGGTCATCGGCATCGTCGCCTACGTGTTCATCCTGGGCCGTCTGGAGCCGATCGCGGACATTCCGGCAACGCGGCGCGTCGATCTCGCGAAAAGCAGATCCGGCGCTTGATGCCTGTGCATAGTGCCGACTCTTCCGCACCCACCCGTGCAGCAGGATGCCGGCAAGGATCAGCCCGCCGCCCAAGGCACTCGTCGGGTCAGCTTCTCGCCGAGCACGACGACACCCACCACGACGACCGTGATCAGCTCGCAATTGGCGATGATCGCACAGGTCGTGGGACCCAGGCGCGGCATGCCATAGGACTGGGCCTACTGCGGCAAGATCGCCAAGACCCCCGGCAGCTGCGCCAACACGCCCATTGCACTGGTCGATTTCGTCGGCAACGACGGCCAAACCCATTTGGTGGTCCGATCGCCGGCGCCGCCGAGAACTTGTTCGGTACGACGCTAAGTGCGAATAGCAGTAGCACGGCGTTCGAACTGTCCGGCACCGGGATTCAGGTGGCCCGCGCGAGGCCCCCACGCATCGCTTCGATGGCAATGGTCACTCGGGCCTGCTGTCGCAGAACAAGCTACATCTGGGAGATGAATGGGACCGGTCAGATCGACAGCGGCAGTGCCGGCAACCCCAAGCCGAGGGTGATAGGCTCGCCGATCCCGATCGAATCAACCTGTCCAATCTGCGCGCCAGCTCGTCCACGCAACCGGGCGCGTCGGTGCAGTCAGGTCGAATGCGCACGCGCCGCACATGTCGACGCCACAGCCCTGCATCCCTTATTCGCCGTCAAAGTGAACTTCGACTCGATTGTCGCTTTCTCTCTCCGCCGCACTACTACAGGAGTGGATCGAGGCTCTTTCCCGAATGATGACGTACTCTTGTCTAGTGCTACAAGCATAGATGACCCGATATGCTTCGACCAGTCCGGGCCCTCGAGCCCGGCACAATTAGCCTGCCGGCTCCGCCTGGCTATGCTATGCTGAGTCGTCCGCCGGCGGAGGGCGGACGGGATCGGGATTGAAAGGATACCGTGCGCACCGACGGCTGGTTATATCGTCTTTTGGTTGCGCTGTCGGGGATAACCCTGGTTCTGGTGGTCGTCTACATCGTCCTGACCCAGGACAATCGCTCGGTCCAGACCGAGATCAACCAGCGCCAGCAATTCATCAATCAAGGCATCCGTCTCGGTCGCATCAACGACGCTCTGATCCACATCCTGGCCACGACGGCGGTCAGCAACAACGATGATAAGCTGCGCGATCTGCTGGCACAGAACGGGATCACGATCAACCCGGCGACCGGGGCACCCGAACGGGAGGCGGCACCGCCAGCTGCGGCGCCCGCCGCTACCGGGCGATAATCGTGGTCCTGGGTCAGGGGCGCGATCGGGTGATCAGCGGTTTGGCGCTACCGATTATCCTCGTCGTGGTGTCGTTGTTTGTGCTGATGGCGTTCGAGACCGGCGAGACTATCCACGATCGCGACGCGCTCTCTGATCTGCGGCGCGCGCAGGAGCCGACCGTGCAAGAGGCGATCAAGCTGCGCCAGCAGCTCGAAACGCTGGCCGGCAAGACCGCCCAGCTCGCCGCCGAGGGCGACGAGGGCGCCAAGACCGTTGTCGACCAGATGAAGCGGCAGGGGATCGCCCTCAACCTGCCAAAGCAGTAGGGCAGGGGCTGTCGGGCGGTTTCTCTTGCGCGTCGAGCCGTTCGCACCCTAGCCGGGAATAATCCTGTAGGCGCGCGCCGCTGTATCGTGGAACAAGGCGGCACGTTCAGTGGCCGAGTAGCCCTTGGAGAACCGCTTGAACGCGTTGAACAGCACGTGGTGCGAGAACGACACCTTATCGACCGGGAAGTTGCTTTCGAACATACACCGGTCGGGGCCCAATTGCTCGATGCAGTAGCTCATTAGCGGGGCCATCGACGCCGCTAGCTCCTCCGAGCCGATCGGCTTCTCTCGCGTGTGCCAATCGAAGCCCATCCTCGGGATGCCGATGCCGCCGAGCTTGAGGTGAACGTTGCGACAGGGCGCCAACGCGGCGATGCCGCGCCGCCAGGTGGCGAGCACCTCCTCGTCGCGGTTGGCGTAGGGGCCGATCCGCGTCAAGCCGCCGAGATGGTTTAGGATGATCGTCAGATCGGGCAAGTCTTTGGCGAAATCGGCGAGCTCGGGCAGTTGCGGAAAGCACACCCCGGTGTCGAGCGATAGCTCCATACGCGCCAATACCCGCGCCCCGGCCTGATATCCGGCGCTCGCCAATACCTTTTCCTTTTCGCGGCTCTCGATCTCGGGGTGAGGGTCCCAGGTGACGGTGTGGCGAATGCCACGAAACCGGTTCGGGCTCGCCGCCTTGAGCGCCTGCAGTACCGGCTCGACCCGGTCGCCGAGCTTGAGGTCGGCGCGCCCGACGATCCCCGCTGCCGCCCGGCACGGGCCGTAGAGCCCGCTGGCGCTGGCCGCAGCCAGCCCCTGCACGAACTCGACCTCGCCGACCGGGCGCAGCTCCGCCGGTCCGTCGGGGCGGTACATGGCTCGCGCCTCGATGAACACGGTAGAACGCACATTGTGGCCGGCGCCGACATCGGCAACCAGCTCGTGCAACAGGTAGCGCTGGTAGGGGACGCGCTCGGAACGGGAGTCCCAGAAGTGGTGATGCGGGTCGCAGATCGGCAGCTCCGGCTCCAGGGTCGCTTCCTGGGTCAGCGCCAGCCAGTCATTTCCTCCGTAGGGCATGGCGGCTCCTCCTCGGTTTGTGTTGATTTTCTCCGGCTCTGCGCGACACCATAGTGATAAGGCTTGTACCCAACAATCTCGGGAGGAGGGGCCTGCGATGATCGTCGGAAGCGGCCGGTTCACCTATCGCGTCAATGCTGATTGGGCGAAGTTGCCCGACGGCTGGTCCTTTAAAGAGGTCGGCGGGTCGGCGTCGACGGCAACGACAACGTCTATGTCTTCAACCGCGGCGAGCACCCGATGATGGTGTTCGACCGAGCCGGCAATTTCCTGCGCTCGTGGGGGGAGGGCCAATATCCACGGGCGCATGGCGTGCATATGGCCTCCGACGACACGATGTTCCTGACCGATGACGGCGGCCATTTTGTGCGCAAGGTCACACTCGACGGGAAGGTGTTGCTCGAGCTCGGCGTCCGCGGCAAGCCCGCCCCCTATATGAGCGGCGAGCCGTTTCATCGCTGCACTCATACCGCGCTGTCGCCCAAGGGCGAGATCTACGTCTCGGACGGCTACGGCAACTCGCGCGTGCACAAATATTCGCCTGACGGCAAATTGCTGCATTCGTGGGGCGGACCTGGCACCGGCGAGGGCGAATTCAACATCGTCCACAACATCTGCACCGATGCCGATGGTTGGGTCTATGTCGCCGACCGCGAGAACCACCGCGTGCAGGTGTTCGACGGCGATGGCAATACGAGACGCAGTGGAAGAACCTGCATCGCCCATGCGGCATGTACATGCCCTACAGCCATCAGCCGATTTGCTACATCGGCGAGGTCGGCCCGGCCGCCGCGGTCAGCCGTGACATTCCCAATCTCGGGCCGCGGGTCTCGATCGTCGACCACCAGGGCAAATTGATCGGCCGGTTTGGTGACACCCCGGCCGGCACCGAGCTCGGCAAGTTTCTGGCGCCGCACGGGCTCGCCGTCGACCGGCACGGCGACATTTACGTCGGCGAGGTCTCGTGGACCGCCTGGCCGCAGATCTACACGGGCCAGCCCCACCCGGCCAATCTCCGCTCCCTGCAGAAATTCGAAAGGGTCGAATGACCCGGTGTGCTAAGCTCGCCACAGAACGACTCGGCGGGATGCATAGCGCCGGGCGACGCCTGAGACGGAGAAACCGATGCAGCTAATGTACTTCACCGAGCAGCCGATGTCGGCCTATCCGGCCGATGAAGGTCTGAAATTCGGCGCCACTGCGCTGATGTTCTCGAACAAATACTTCGACCCGGTCGCCGGCAGCCGGCTCTATAACGAATATCTTGAGCATTACATCTATGCCGAGGAGATGGGCATCGAAGGCTTCATGCTGAACGAGCACCATAATGCGCCGTTCTGCATGCAGGCCAAGTGCAATATCTTTGCCTCGATCCTTGCCGCAGTGACCAAAGAGGCGAAGATCATCCTGCTCGGCAACCCACTGCCTTTGGCCGACAACCCGGTGCGGCTCGCCGAGGAATTGTCGATGATCGACATGATCTCGAAGGGCCGGCTGGTTTCGGGGTTTGTGCGCGGCGGCGGTCAGGAGCAATTGGCCGCCGGCGTCAACCCGGCCTTCAACCGGGAGCGCTTTCAGGAGGCGCACGATCTGATCGTCGCCGCTTGGACGCGCGAGGGGCCGTTCCGCTGGGAAGGCACCCATTACCAGCACCGTGTCGTCAACCCGTGGACCGTACCTTTGCAGAAGCCGCATCCGCGGGTGTGGATCCCGGGTGTCATCAGCCCCGAGACGGTGGTCTGGGCGGCGCAGCGTGGCTATCCCTACGTCGCGCTGAACACGCCGATCGACCGGACAAAGCGGATTTGGGAGATCTACGATAATGTCGCGGCCGAGGCCGGGTTCAAAGGCGGCCCGGACTACCACGGGATGTTGAAGCAGATCCACGTCGCCGAGACCGAGGAGAAGGCGCTCAAGAACGCTGCGCAATTCAGGTGGATGCAGGGCGAATTCACGGGTCTCGCCCACCCGGTGTGGAGCACGCCTTCGGGTTACGGCAGCCCTGAAAACCGCCGCGCCTTTGTCGAGTTCGCCTCCGGCCGGTCGAGAAATCCCCGCTATCGGCCCGAGCTCGAAAAGCAGCTCGAAGATCTGATGATCATCGCCGGCACGCCAAAGCAAGTGATCGCCAAATTGCGGATCCTGCTCGAAGAAACGCGGCCAGGCATTCTTGGCATCTGGGGAAATGACGGCAATGTGTCGCACGAGGACGCCAAGACCTGCATCCGGTTGTTGGGGCGGGAAGTGTTCCCGGCATTACGCGAGATGGCCAAGGAATTCGACCTGAAGAGCCCGTTCGAGACCAACCAGCCGGTCAGCATCGACTATATGGATCGCCTCAACGAGCCGGTCCGTGCGGCAGCCGAATAGCCTGGAGACCAAGGAATGCCGTCGATCGTCGGTACTTGGAAATTAGCCCACTCGGCGGCTCGTGACGCCGCCGGGGCGGCCCTGCCGGCACCGTACGGGGGAAAGGGGATCGGCCGGGTGACGTTCACCGCCGAGGGGCGGATGATGTCGGTTGTCTGCGATGGGCGCCGGGAATTGCCGGCGGGCGCCCCGCGGGAATACAGCTCCTACTGCGGCAACTACACCTTTGACGGCTCACGGCTCGTCACTCGGGTCGATGCGGCATCGGATCCAAGCCGTATCGGCAGCGATCAAGTGCGCGGCGTGCGTCTCGAGGACGACCGCATGATCCTGTCGCCGCCGCCGCGTCGCCGGGACGGAGGCGAGGAATACCGCGAGTTGACTTGGGAACGGATTGCGGCGGAATAAGGCCTCCACCGCCTTAGCGAGGCTCGGGTTCCGGCCTGTCGTCGGCCGCCGAATCTCGTGATGCGAGGATCAGCTTGAGGCGTTCTGCCAGTTCCCCCAAGCGATAGGGTTTCGCGATAAAGAAGTCAGCCGGTATCTTGTCGGCGGAAAGGGCAACGCGACGTCCGGAGGTGAGCAGCACAGGGAGTGCGCACCGATGCCGCTTGACCCAGCGAGCAAGGCCCAGTCCATCCATCGTCCCGGGCATATTCACATCGCAAATGACAATATCGATCGGTTCGCCGGAGACAAATACCGCAATGGCCTCCGTGGCATTGGCGGCTTCGACTACGGTGTAGCCCGATTTTCGCAGGTATTCCGCGACCGCGGCACGGATCAGAATCTCGTCCTCCACCACCAGAATGATCGGCTGGCTGAGGTTACCCTCTGCGGCTGGCGGGTCTGGGCGCGATCGGACCATCACGGTCGAAACGGCGCCACAGTCCCGAGAGTTCCATGGGGCGATTGATCCGCCAAACCTGGCCGTTGGAGCGAGGGGCTTGGCCCCGCGGAGTTCGTTCCAGCCATTTGAGCTTCCTTCAAGCTTCAGGCGCTATCCGCCGTCGCTCGCGAAGGAGGTTGATGCGTCGAACAACTTCCTGTGGATGATAAGGTTTTTCGAGCGGCCCATCTTCACATAGGTCGCCCGCCTTGTCGGCCGCTCGCGCGGCGCCGCAAGTCAAGATTACGTCAACATGCGGGTGATGCGCACGAACCCATTGGGCGAGACCGAAACCGTCCACTCTGCCGCCCAGCCGAGCCTCCGATAAGACTACGTCGACCTTCTGTCCGGAGCCGAGTACAGTCTTAACGTCAGTCGCCGTGACGGCTTCGAGAACCTTATATCCGCAGTCGCGCAGATAGCTTGCGATGGCCATCCGGACCAGGATGTCGGGTTCCACGAGCAGAATTGTGCTCGGTGTAGCGCTGTCAACGCAGTGGTCAGCTGAGGGCATAAAGGAAGAACGCGGCCCTCCGTTACGAAGTTCCGAAGCACCGATCGGGTGGCTTCGGTGGCCGAGGAGATTACGGGATCAGCTGAAAGTCCGATGTCTTCGCCGGGGCGACGTCCTGACGGTTCCACCAGCCGCCACCCAACGCCTGAAACAGGGCCGCGGTGTCGGCGTAGCGCGCGGCCTGCGCCTGCACCAGAGCGAGCAACGCCGTGTCATAGGTGTTCTCGGCCGTCAGAAGACTCAGATAGCCGATGGCGCCGAGCTGCAACTGGCGGCGACGATCTCGAGGCTCTTGAAGGCGGCGCGCTCGGCAGCATAGGCCGCCTTGACTGTCTCCGCATCGGATTGCAGCGCGTGCAGAGTGTCGGCGACGTTTTGAAAAGCGGTGATGACGGTGCCGCGATACATCGCCGCCGCCTGATCGAAGGCGGCAACGGCGGCGCGTTCCTTGTGCAACAGGGTGCCGGCATCGAAGACCGTCTGCGCCACATTCCCGGCCAGGGTCCAAAACGCTGTGCCGGGCGTAATAAACAATTGACTGATCTGGTTGGCGGTCGTGCCGGCATTGCCGGTCAGCGTAAACTGGGGCAGCCGGGCGGCGACGGCAACGCCGATTTGAGCGCTGGCCGCATGCAACTGCGCTTCGGCCGATTGTATGTCCGGACGCTGTTCGACCAGATTAGATGGCAGGCTGACCGGCAGATCCTGCGGTAGCTGCAGCACGGCGAGCTCGAATTTCTC
>Ga0306925_10006598_pt1 | contig 10797 bp, 11 predicted proteins | sample flu12Cox44000176_FD_203755 | JGI IMG/M metagenome (GOLD analysis project Ga0306925, IMG submission 203755) | Lab enrichment of tropical soil microbial communities from Luquillo Experimental Forest, Puerto Rico - flux8day.12C.oxic.44.000.176 (v2)... | ecosystem: Environmental > Terrestrial >... | reverse complement strand
CAGAAGCCACAGTAGTTCCGGGACTTTGATTCGCAGCCAAACGAATCTAGGCTGCCGAAGAGAAGAACGGATCGTAAATCCCGAGCTGCGCATGTCCGCTGGGACGCGATAACTGGATCGATGGATGGACTCACGCCCGCAAGATAGCGTCATCCTGGTCACTGGGGCCGATGGACAAATAGGACGCGAAGTTTGTCGATCTCTGCGAGGGACAAAGACGCAGGTTCTCCCCGTCGATGTAAATTCGCGCGAAAGTGTGTTCTCTTGCGATCTGCGCCGGCGGGATGAAATAGCTGGGCTGTTCGAGCGACACGCGATCTCAGCGGTGATTCACCTGGCGGGCATGCTGCCCGGGGCTTTGCATGCGGACCCGCTGGCGGGTGCGTATGTGAATCTGAGTGGATCCGTCGAATTAATGCGGCAAGCGGCCTTGAGGCCAGTGCAGCGTTTTGTCTTCGGCAGTTCGATGAGCGTTTACGGATCGGTGGCACGATCCAAACCCGTGACGGAGAGAGACCCCGCTGTACCTGACGATCTTTACGGAGCCGCAAAACGTGCCGTCGAATTGCTGGGAGAGGAAGTCGCGAGGCAGCACGGAATGGAATTCGTGGCGCTGCGCATCGCGCGCGTGGTAGGGCCTGGGATCAAGAAAACTTCGTCGCCGTGGCGGGCGCAGATCCTGGATGGTTCGGTGACGACGGAGACGATTCAGGTTCCGTTTTCGCCGAACGCCAAATTGTCGCTCGTGCATGTGGAGGATGTGGCCATCATGCTACGACTGCTGGCCGAGAGAGGCGGGAAGCATACGGTGTACAACACGCCCGCGGAAATCTGGGAAGCTGGCAACTTGAAAAAGGCGGTCGAGCAAGCGCGACAGGTTCGCGTAGAACTAGGAGACGGCGGCTCCCAAGGCGGCCCAGTCTGCGATGGAGGCCGATTCGAGCGGGAGTTTGGCTTCAAGTTGCGAGGTCTACGCGAGCGTCTGGCGGAGTGTCCCGCTCACCCGTAGGTTCGCAGCCAGAAGTGCTTACGTATCTTGAAATCCAGCATTTTGAAAACCAGCGGAGGAGAGAGCGTTTCGATGGACTACTTACTCAAGACAGAGCCCACCGTGTATTCATTTGCCGATTTGCAGCGCGACAAACAGACAATCTGGGATGGCGTGACGAATCCGGCAGCCGTGAAACACTTGCGTGAGATGAAACCGGGCGAGGGCTTGATCATCTATCACACGGGCGATGAGAAAGCTGCGGTTGGGACCGCAACGGTGGTGTCGGTCGATCCGTCCGATCCTAGAACGCCTTTGGTGAAAATCAAGGTGGGGAGCGCGATCGGGAAGCCCAAAACGCTCGCTGAGATCAAGGCGCAAAAGCTGTTCGCTGATTCCCCGCTGGTACGGCAGGGGCGGCTGTCGGTCGTACCGCTCACTGCCGCGCAATCGAAGTGGGTGGTAGGGTAGCAAGGACCGCACGATCGGTGAAGTCGAGATGCGGGAAGCGCAACTGCGTCAGCTCGAGAGCCGACCGGCCCTCCCGTGATACCGGTCACTGGAAGTTTGCTAGCGAGAACTCCGATCGCGGACTACCGGGGCTAAAGCCCCTTTTCCTTTCGCCCGTTACCCGGCCCTGAAGGGCCGCTCTTCCACGGTTGCGCCAAGGGCAGTGGCATTCTAAAGTTTTGCCTGGGCGGTGTTGACACTAGGTTCTCGACAGCTTAAGAGGAGGAGCAGATTCCCCTGCCTCCGCCTCGCTCGGCGCCGGAATTACAGATCTTTAGGTACCGTCGATCTAAGTGCTATGGGTCAGCTCGCGGCACGTTCTCCTCAGCCGTAACCATCTTCGCCGCCCAAGTCTTCACAAATGCTCCGAGGCGATCTAGCGCCTTCGGAAAATTGTCTCCGGCGGCGGCGAAGCCCAGGCGGAAATGCGAGGACGAATCGAAGCAATCACCTGGCGCCAGCAGGATTCCGCGTTCGGCGGCGGCCTGGCAGAATGGGCGGGCATTTTCCTGGTTAAGCGACTCTCCGCTCAGCAGCCAGGGAAATGCGGTCATGCCGCCTTGCGGGGGAATCCAGCCGAGCACTTCGCGATGGTCGGCCATAAAGCGCTCGAGCAGCTTGAGGTTTCGGGTGGCGAATTCCTGCGCTTTGCCGAGCACGGCGTCGCGTTTGCGGATTGCGATTTCCGAAAGAATTTCTCCTGTGGTGGTGTTGCTGACTGAGAAGTAAGCGCGGGCGTTCCAGTATTGCTGGCGGCGCTGGGCGTCGTGCTCGATCATCCATCCCGTGCGCACCCCGGCAATCGAAAATGCCTTCGACAGGTCGGAGATCACAGTGGCGTACGGCAGGCGCGCCGCCGATTTCGTTTGTCTTCCGTGGTAGATGGGATGGTAGACCTCGTCGCTCACCAGCTGGATGCCGCGCTCGGCGATGAAGTCGTGCAGGGCTTCCATCTCGGCGTCGCCGATGGTCGAGCCCGTGGGGTTGTGCGGGCTGTTGACCAGGATGAGCTTGGTCTTCGAGTCGGCGAGCCGCTTGATCTCGTCAGGGTCGATGCGGAAGGCGTTCTCGCGGCGCACGCGATAGAAGCGGGTTTCCAAGTCAAGAGATTCCGGGAGCGCCGAGAACGTAGTGAACCCAGGCTGCGGGATGATGACGTTCGCGCCGGGCTCGGCGGCCAGCCACATCAGGGCCACGAGCGCCTCGGAGGCGCCGGTCACGACTTGGACGGCCTCGACCGGGACGCTCTGCATTTCAGCGATCGCCTCCCGCAGACTGTCGGCGCCGGCGGGGTGGCTATAGACCAGCTTGTGGTTCAGGAAGCGGTGCAGCGTTTCGTCGTCGGCGAGGGCAAGGATGTCATTCACGGTCCAGGTCGGCCCGGTGCTCGCAGCGAGGTTGAATTCGATGTTGTGGTCGTACTGGTCGAGCCAGATATCGAGCAGGAACGGCTTGAGCTGCACGCGAGCACCTCGTAGGAGAAGTCGGCTCCTGTAATTGATTGTGCGGGTTGGTGTGGGGATGATGTTTTAGTTTGGGAAGTGGGGAGTGCCCGCAGAAACAAGTTCTTGTGAACCCATGTTGGATGGCTTCAACCGGAAAGGGGCAGGCAATGTGAACTACCGGGATGCCTTAGGTACAAGATCGGTTATGGCTGTGGTGGCGCGTTATTGTCCAACCCGAGCATGTCTGCGAATGCATCGAAGCTATCTGCGCAGCGGACCCAAACATTCGGCAGAGGTTTCCGCCACTGTAGTCGGATGACGGATGGGTCGAAAGGTCTTTCGCTGTAGTCGAGCACGATGGCGGAATCAGACCCAGCGCCGAGGTCGCCGATGTCAACTCAGAGTTCCGGCGTGATCTGTTCCAGCGCCCCAAATCTGGACCAACAATCTGCCTTGTCTGCAGCCACGAAATGGGGGCTGTACAGATAGACTTCGTCCTCTCCGGGAGCGAAGAGTTGGATACGCTCTTTAGCAACAACGGACTTTAAACTCTGCTGTCTCGGGTTATCGCCAGTGCAAGGCCACAGACCCGAGCCTATCAAGGCCAGCAATCGCTTTGGCAGTGTTAGGCCGCCCACCCCCGCAAAGTTAGTATCCAACCATCGACCTCCCGCCTTTCGATATTATTGCGCATCGGTATCTTCACAAAATCGGCATTAACCTCATTCGCAACTGAAGAAGCTGCGCGGACTCACAGTACGTATACCCGAAGCATCCACCAGACCAGGAATATCGCTACGATGCCGCCCGCGATGTGGATGATCCAGTCGCTCGCCGTTTTCGGCTTGCCAAAATTGAACATGCGGCATGGTAGCAGGGCCCGCTCCGGGGGTTGCTCCTCATAGCCTTAGAAGCGAGTCGGACGCGAATCTGCAGATCGCGCGGGCTGTGGAAATTTTCTTCTTGACGTGCCTTTTAACTCACGTTACCATTTGCTCACATTTTACCTTCAAAACGACACGAAATCAGGAGACATCATGAAACTGGAAGACCTCACACTCGACATTGAGCAGCACCTCGAGATCAAGGCCGCGCCCGAGAAAGTATTTGCTTCGGTGCTGCATCGGCTGGGCAAGGGCAATACGCGGCCGGACGGCGTGGTCATGGACATGAATCTTGAACCCACCGCGGGCGGAAAATGGTATCGCGACCGGGGCAACGGAATCACACATCTGTGGGGGTTTGTACAGTCGATCAAGCCGGGTGAACTGATTGAGTTGAGCGGACCGATGTTCATGTCGTATCCGGCCATCAACCACATCGAAGTGAAAGTGGAGCCTGCGGGGAATGGGAGCAAGCTGCACTTCCGGCATCGCGCGATCGGAATGATCGATCCGGAGCACCGCAAGGGCGTGGGAACGGGATGGACGCACATGCTCAACAACGTGAAGCAGGATAGTGAAAAAGCCTAAAGCAAGCACGGCCAAAGAGCCGGCAGACAAGCTGGACCCAGTGTGGAAAGCGTTATCAGATCCGACGCGGCGCGCCATTCTTGACGGATTGCGCGATCGCCCGAAGACGACCACGGAGATCGTGGAGGAGTTTCCGCATCTCAGCCGGTTCGGGGTGATGAAGCATCTCGAAGTATTGCGTGAGGCCGACCTGGTGCGCACGCGGGAGGAAGGGCGGCAGCGGGTGAATTCGCTGCACGTGATTCCGATCCGGCAGATTTATGAACGCTGGGTAAGTCCGTTTCAGGAAGTGTGGTCAAGTTTTCTGTTTGGGATCAAGGAAGCGGCGGAGAACGGAAGTGGGGGAAAGAAGGGCCCGGGGAAGCCGGACCGCGGCGGCTAAAGCCGCCACTCGGCATGACGCGCGATCGCAGCGGTAAACCGCTGCGCCACCCAAAGCAAAACCGCAATGGTACGAAGCCAAGAAACGAGAAGCAAAGAAGCAAAAGGAGAACAGCAATGAATACGAAAAAAGAGTTCCAAGCCGAGCAATCCACGATGCGCACCCCGCCGACAGTGTCTCCGGAGGCGTGGGAGGCTGCACGGCAGCAGCTCCTAGTGAAGGAGAAGGCGTTCACGCGCTCGCGAGATGCACTGGCCGCCGAGCGTCGCCGGATGCCGTGGATGGCCGTCGAGAAAAAGTACGAGTTCGACGGGCCGAAAGGTAAGGTGAGCCTGCTCGACTTGTTCGAGGGCCGTCCTCAGCTGATCGTCTATCGCGCCTTCTTCGAGCCCGGGGTGTTCGGCTGGCCCGACCACGCCTGCCGCGGCTGCTCGCTGGGCGCCGATCAGGTCTCCCATTTGGCGCATCTGAACGCGCGCGACACGACCCTTGCCTGGGCCTCACGCGCGCCGCAGCCGGACATTGCACGCCTGAAGACGCGGATGGGCTGGGAGATGCCCTGGTACACCATCACCGACACCTTCGATAAGGATTTCGGCGTCGATGAATGGCACGGCCACAACGTGTTCTTCCGCGATGGCGATCGGGTGTTTCGCACATACTTCATCAACAGCCGCGGCGATGAGGCGATGGGGAGCCTCTGGAGCTATCTCGATGTCACCCCGCTCGGCCGACAGGAGACGTGGGAAGACTCACCCGAAGGTTATCCGCAGAGTGCGCCATACAAGTGGTGGAACTGGCACGACAACTACAACGCCGAGGCCATGCCGAACCCGAAGTGGGTGGATATCATCACCGACCCTGCGGGAGCGGCGATCCGTAGACGTGACGAAGAGGCGAAGGCAAGCTGAAGAGGGGCCGGCTTCGCCAGGGCGCGCGGGCTGGGCATCACCAAGAAACGCTGCTTGATGAACGACGAAAGTCAGGAGAAGAACGATGGCTACACAGACGATTACTCGACCGAAACACTCGGTGGTTTCCCCAGAAGAATGGCTGGCAGCGCGAACGGAGTTGCTGCGCAAAGAGAAGGAGCTCACGCGGCTCCGCGATGAACTGAGCCGGCAGCGGCTGGAATTGCCGTGGGAAGAAGTGAAGAAGGAGTACGTCTTCAACGGTCCCAAGGGGAAACAAACGCTGGCGCAGTTGTTCGATGGGCGCGATCAACTGATCGTGTACCACTTCATGTTTGGGCCGGAGTGGGCGGAAGGCTGCCCGAGTTGTTCATTCCTTGGAGATCATTTCGATGGAGTGGCGGTGCATCTGGCGAATCGGGGCGTAACGTTTACGGCAGTGTCGCGGGCTCCCTCCGAGAAGATCGAGCCGTTCAAGAAGCGGATGGGCTGGCGGTTCAACTGGGCGTCGTCGAATGGAAGCGACTTCAACTGGGACTACCACGTGTCATTCACGAAGGAACAGGTAGCCAGCGGGAAACTTGCCTACAACTACAGCGACAAGCCGTTCGAGTTTCCGAGCGAAGAGTTGCCCGGACTGAGCGCGTTTTACAAGGACGAGGAGGGGAAGGTATTGCACACTTACTCGACCTACACGCGCGGGTTGGACATTCTGCTCGGCGCGTATAACTTCCTCGACATGGCACCGCTCGGTCGCAACGAAGCCCAGTTCGACTGGCCGATGCAATGGGTGAAGCATCGTGACAAATATCCCGACCAGTATTTCGCGGACGCTGCGAAGCCCAAGGAGGCGGTCGAGCAGGCGAACTCTTCGTGTTGCTCGGACGAGCAGGCGTCATGAGTGCGCACGCTTGTTGCTCGGTAGGCGCGGGCGCCGATCACGGCGCCAGGCTGCGGGAGAAGGCAGCCGACGGCAGACAAAGTAGCCTGGCCAGAGTCGGCGCACTTGGCTCGTGGATTGGGCCGAGCGCGTTGCTGGTACTTCTCCCGAAGTGTCCGATGTGTCTAGCGGCTTATCTGGCGCTCGCAGGAATCGGCGTCTCGACGACCGCGGCGGCCGGGTTGCGGGTCGGTTTGATTGCGGGCTCGATCGCGGTGCTAGGGTTGGCGGCGGGCAGATTAGTATTACGCATAACTGCCTAAGCTGGAGTGAGGGATGCCCCCCACTCCAGCTTTTTGTTTTGGAGATCACCCACTTTACTTCTTCCCCGTCGAACTTACGTGGATAGTGCGAACGGTCTCTTTGCGATTCACAGTACACTGCTGCGCGGGCGGCTCGACGTTGAAGTTGATCGAAGCGTCCTGATTCGGCGCATTGAAAGGACCGAGGACATCATTCGCCTTTGCGGAAAAAGACTTACCAGACAGGCCCGGTGGAAATACCTTGTTCACGGAAAAGCAGACGTTGCACGGCGCGCTGACCTGAAACTCGAATGGTTGGTTATACGCGAGATTGATTGACGAAGTATCTTGCGACGGGATCGGGATGACCACGGTACCGGCCATAGGAGACCCTCCAAAGATGACGGGCAGTAGCCCGATATCGATCAGGTGCGGGCCGAGTTACTTCTTTTTTCCAACCGAGGAGATATGGATCGTCTTGGTGGTGCCCCCAATGGCCGCAGGAGTACAGGTCCCGGAGGTCACGACGTTGTAGCCGATGTTCATATCCACACTAGGGGCGGTTGCGGAAACATTTTGATTGCTGAAGGTCTTGCCCGACAATTGAGGCCAACTTGCATTGGTTGCGAAGCAAATGGTCCAGTTTTGCTGCATGCTCTCAAAGACGACTTCCTGGCCCCAAACCAGATTGATATCGACGGCCGGTGGAACGGTCACGTACTTCGGGAGTGGCGGTACAGGCATAAACCCTCCTCACATAGTGGCGCAGAAAAACCAAGCGGTTATACAGTATCGGCCACACGGGCGCAAGGAGCCAATGTGGGCCTCGAACGGAGCTAGTGCGGATTCTTGAAAGCTGGATCCCCCAGCAAGGTTTGCATATCGGGATCGGTCCCAGCCTGGTCGAGCGAGTAGCCTTTCTGCAGCGCCTTCTGAAAGGTGGCGACAGCCTGCGGATGCTGGCCCAGGAGTTCATAGGTCTCCGCAACGTTGGCGAGGACGCTGGCATCGTCAGGGGCAAGCGCAAGAGCCGCTCGGGCGCGATCGATGGCAGGCTCACTGCGTTGAGCGTGAGCGTACAAGAGCGCCAACATCGCCTGCGCCGCCGCATCCTGCGGATTCTGTTTGACTGCATGCTCGGCGAGAAGCTGGGTGTGATCGCGGGCGGCGGCGGCTTTATCGGACTGCTTGAGCCAAGTGTACGCGATGACCAAGTTATTCCAGACGTTGTAATCACGATCGTTCAGCGCAAGAGCTTTTTCAGTGACCGCGGCAGCTTCGGCATAGCGCTTTTGAGCGAGATAGAGATTGCCAAGATTGGAATAGGCCGGGTAACTCGGACTAATGTTGATGGATTGCTGGAGCGCTTTTTCGGCAGACGTCAAGTCCTGGGGGCGTCCCCAGTCCAGGTAGGTCGCGCCGATATTGACGTAGAGTTGCGCGTTATCGGGCGTAAGGACGAGCGCTTTCTTGTACTGGTCGAGGGCCTGCTGATACTTCCCTTGCCGGTCGTAGAAGTTGGCCAGCTCGTCGTACGCATCCCAAGAATCGGGCCGTAGAGCGGTGGCTTTCTGCAGGGTCGCTTCCGCATCGGCGGTGCGGCCGGAAGTTTCATACGAGACGGCGAGTCCGGCGAGCGCGGTGGAGTCGCGCGGGTTGATATCCAGAGCGCGTTGAAATTCAGCCAGCGCGAGGTCGTGCTCACCGGCGGATCGGTGGATGTTCGCCAGGGTCACGTGCGGTGAAGGAATCCGATTGTCGAGTTCGATGGCGCGCTTGCAGTTCGCGAGGGCCTCGGTGACCCAGCGCGGATCCTGATCGACCCGATTCTTCAGGCGGTAAGCCTCGCCCAGTTGGGCGAAGCCGAGAGCGAAGCGGGGATCGGTCTGCACTGCGCTTTGGAGCGAGTGAATGGCGAGGTCTAGGTTGCCTGGCTTGTCGTAGCGCTGCATGTAGCCGAGGGCAGAGAGGTAGTCCTCGTAAGCGGCGGGTGCGGCTGAGGAGCCAGAATTACGCAACATGTCGGCGGAGACGTTGATCTTCATCAGGCGAGCCAGGCGGGTTACGGCTTCGTCCTGCAGAGAAGAAAGATCACCGGCGCGGTCTTCGAGCTGCGCGGAGCCGAGTTGGCGCAGGTTCTGAGCGTCGATCAGCGCGACGTTGAGGTGGACAGCCTGGCCGTCGCGAGCAACACTTCCCTGCACCACCAGATTAGCGTTGAGTTGCTTCAGAGCGTCGGCGGGATTGGTGATGTGGAGGCGGCGGACTTCCGAGCCGGGGACGACCCAGAGGGTCTGTCCACCCGAATCAAGATTCGAGAGCTTGCCCGAGAGCGAGTCGGTGATGCCTTCCGCGATGGCTTCGTTCTTCGGATCGTTGCCGACATTGTCGAAAGGCAGGACCGCGACGTGGCGGAGATTGCTGCTGGCAATGGATGAACGGATACGGTCGCGCAGCGGGGTGAAGGAGAAGAGAGCCGCGATGGCGAGGGCGAAGAGCGCGAGCCCGCCTAACAACCAAGGCAACCAGCGACGCTGCGGCGGAGCCGGGATCGGGTGAAGTGCGGACTTAGATGCAGCTGCGAGCGAAGAGGCGAGGCGGTGCGTCCCACTGCTGCTGGTGCGAGCGCTTCCTAGAGTGCTCCCCGGACCGAGCAGAGGTTTGACTTCCTCAAGGTCGTGAAATAACTCGGAGCATGTCTGGTAGCGCGCGTGAGGTTCCTTGGCGAGCGCTCGATAGACGATGTTCTGGAGTTCGAGCGGCACGCCAGGCAATTCGGCGGGCGGCGAGTGCAGCACGGCCAACATCGTGGCCGGCATCGTGTCGCGCTGGAAGGGATGATGTCCGGTGAGAGCTTCGGCCATTACAACGCCCAGGGACCAGAGGTCGGTACGCTGGTCGACGGTATGCCCAAGAGTCTGTTCCGGCGACATGTAGCCAGCAGTGCCGCTCGTGGCCTGGGTCCAGGTCGCGGTCTGCTGGGTCATGCGGGCAATACCGAAGTCGACGATCTTCACCACGCCGCTCTTCGTGATCATGATGTTGGAGGGCTTGATATCGCGGTGAACGATACCCTTCGAGTGGGCTTCGGCAAGACCGGTGGCGACCTGCGACGCGATGTTGACGACATCGGCAGGCGGCAGGGCGCGGCCAGCGATCTGCGAGGCGAGCGACATGCCTTCATAGAAGGCCATGACGATGAAGGAACGGCCGTCAGGGCTGTCTTCGACGCCGTAGATCGTGCCGATGTTGGCGTGGTCGAGCGAAGAAGCAATGCGCGCTTCCTTCATGAATTGCGCTTTGCTCTGGGGATTGCTGCCGAGTTCGTCGGGGAGAAATTTCAGGGCCACAACGCGTTCGAGCTTGAGGTCGCGAGCCTTGTACACGACGCCCATCCCGCCCGCGCCGGCGCGGTCCATAATCTGGTACTTCTCGGCGACCACTGCACCCGTGGGCAGGGTGCTATGCGATGCCATGCCATCGTCCTGTGGAGCTCATAGAGACGGGCTCGGGTCTTGCCATAACCGTGACGCGGCGATAATACGCGTGCGAACGAACGGGTTCAATCGCCAGAAAGAGCCAGATCATTCGTGGTAACCGAGGGCCGGAACGCCGGGTACATCGTTACCGACTTATCGTCTTGCGCGTCGAGGCGAGTCGGGGTAAGGTCTAAGCGGTTTTTTGTTTGATGTGTATGCCGCTTACTTCGTCCTACGGCCAACCGGAGCGCCCCGGCGGGTCTAACCCAACACCAACACCATCCTTTCTGGGATATCTGGCCGCATGACCAACACAGCAGAACTGGACAAGAAATTTGCCGACCTCGAAACCCGGTTTCGGGTCTATGAAAAGACGCTCGGGGACGAGGATCCGCGAAAGGAACGAACCCAGGGTCTGTCACGCCACG
>Ga0306925_10006596_pt1 | contig 10798 bp, 11 predicted proteins | sample flu12Cox44000176_FD_203755 | JGI IMG/M metagenome (GOLD analysis project Ga0306925, IMG submission 203755) | Lab enrichment of tropical soil microbial communities from Luquillo Experimental Forest, Puerto Rico - flux8day.12C.oxic.44.000.176 (v2)... | ecosystem: Environmental > Terrestrial >... | reverse complement strand
GGCCCTGAGACGGCGAGGCGGCTGCACTTGCCGCTCGGTGGGTTGGCCACGGATTTGGACACAGAACACGGTGGAACCGATGCGAACAAGCGCGACGGGGCGAGACAGGTTGGACGGCTGAACGTCGCTGACCTGCACCGATGAGACCGACCGCAACCCGAGAGACCGCGACCGGTTAGCTCATAACCCAGAGGTCGCAGGTTCGAATCCTGTCCCCGCTACCAGGGGAAATGGCCCCCGGAGGAGACTCCGGGGGTCATTTTCATGCCTCATGGACACGTATTTGGCCACATTAGCTAGGTTTACTAGTTAACTGATACACGCCTTCGTCGCTGGATTCCAGCCTTTTGCCGAGGATGATGGCGTCCCTTGCTCCGCGGCGTTTCGGTCATCGTTTGCCAAAGCACGATTTACTCAGAAGCTCGCGCGCCGTCTCCGCGTCACCGGAGCAGAGCGAGGCGAGCCACGGTAACCCCACATCCTTGACAGTCGTCGTTGTCGTCACGTCCGCCCTCGCATTAATTTGTCGCGCTGCTGTGGATTCGGGCGTCGCCACCCACCCGCCCACGCGAGACGGGGTTGCGACACCGCCCGTTCATGACCCCGACGTGCCGGTCAGCGGGGGCGAAGCTGGGCGCTCGCTACCGGGTCACCCGTCGGCGGCCGGGCTGTACGCGCTCGCGAGTGGTCTGTTGACGCCGACCTGGGTGCCGGTGGATTGGCGTTTGAGCCAGGTGACCATCAGGTAGGTCATGACGGGAAGCCAGATTGCGAAGGCGCCGAGTGGGATGTAGATGCCGACGACGCCGTTCCAGGCGAAGGGTCCGCTTTTGAAGAACACCGCGATGCCGCCGCCGGCGCCGCCGAGGGCGACCCACAGGTTGAGGTAGCCAGCCCATCGAGGCCAGATCGGATCGGCGGAGCGGTCCATCAGGGAGGCCACGCCGATGCACCCGAGTTGCAAGACATAGCCCGGGAAGATCATGACGAAGGACAGCCAGCCGAGGTCGCTGAGCATGCGGGTCACCGACGGCTCAAGTTCCGCGCGGAACGTGGCGGTGATCCAGAGCATTGAGCACAGGACGAAGAACACGATCAGCAGAACGGCCGCGCCGAACTGCATGATCGCCATCACCGGCGGCGCTCCCCGCTCGGAGCGTTCGATCCGGCCTATCTGCACCGAGATGAAAGTGAAATACGGGAACAGCAAGGTGACGAAGATGATCGCGAGCACCATGCCGATGCGGATGGACATCGCGTGATCGGTGAACAGGGCGTCGATGCGCTCGGCGCTCCACGACGGAGACGGCGGGGGAATGAACCGCGCGATCACCACGAAGGCAAGGCCGTAGAGCACGGCGAACGCCAGCCCGGACCACGCACACATCATCTGAATCCGTCTACTCATGTGTTGTGCCTTTGCTCGATCTGGGCGAATTAGACGCTGTAGTCGGGGATGTGGTGCGCGAATACGTGCGGCGGCACCAGTCCCGGGTGCGCATTGCACGTGACGGGGATGGCCTGGAACATCAGTGCCGCCACCGCGTAGAAGGTGAGCATCGTGGGATCGCCTTCGATGCGGTCGGTTTCGTCTTTGGCCGAGGCGAATGTGTCGAACCGCAGCCGCATGGAACAGGGCTCGCCTTCGACCTCGACGTCCATGTAGTGGGCTGAGGTGGCGTCGTCGACCGTCTTGTGTTCGGGTAGCTGGTACCAGTGCTGCTCGAGTCGGATCCGCGGTGTGTCGTCGATGATCCCCTGGTAGACATACTGGACCGTCGAGATGTGACCTTTCTTGATGGTCATACTCGCCACGTCGAAGTCCTCGTCCGCCAAGGTGAAGTGGTGCTCACGTTCGATCCGGTCGAGCGGGCGGTCGAACACCGTGACCGCCAGAAACTCCAACGCTTCCTTGAAGTACCGGTTGGTAAGTTCGGCGACCGGTCCGTTCTCGGCGTCGACGTCGTCGGGGTTCTGCCCGAAGCCGAATGCCGTCATGAACGCGGTGCTTTGCACTCGTCGGCATTCGGTGGCCTCGCGTCCGCGGATGAAGGACACTCGGTTGCTCAGCGCGGTCGCGGTGACGGCCATCCGCTCCAGCAACAGGCCGGGATTGACGCCGGTGCCGTGCAGGCTGGCTCCGCCCTTCTTGCACGCCGTGTCGAGGGTTGCGGCGTAGTCCGCTCCGTGCGCCTGGGGGTAGAAGTAGGCTGCCGCCGAGACGACGTTCTTGCCGCTCTCGAGCAGGGCGATGACGTCTTCGTCGTAGGCGCGGTAGTCGGGTATCGCTGCGGCGCAGTGCAACACGACCTCGGCATCGAGGCCGATGATCTTGGCCTTGTCCGTCGTCATGGTGACACCCATGCTGGGCAGCCCGACCGGTTCTCCGGCGTCGACACCGTCCTTCTCGGGCGAGAAGGCGAGCACGCCAGCCAGTTCCAGTTCCGGCATCTTGGCGATTTCGCGAATGCAGGCCTGTCCGAGGGCGCCCGGTCCCCAGATGATTACCTTGCGACGTTGTGCGGTGGAATGTTTGGCGGTGCTGGTCACTGGTCGAAACTCCTTTGTCGATGGATAGGGGCGCAGGATGAGGCGACAGAAACTCTGTCGCGGTCATGTCGCGACATGAGGCGGAAATCTGGAGCCCAGTGCAGCAACGGGCCTGCCGGTGGCAGGATGCCCGGTGCAGCGGCCGCGACATAGGGCACGGCCTGCAGGCATGTCGCGACTACCGCGTAATACCCCGGCTCGGATGTCGGATCGTCGTCGACCACGAGGTGTTTCCGATGCTCGAACGACCCGGTGATGGACAGTCCCATCTGAAGCGAGGGTGTCCCTTCGACCACGATCCCGTAGTAGTGGTCGGGGTCCATTCCTTGCGGGATCATCTCCTGGCGCCCGAGAGTCCAGTTCACCTCGACGGTCAGATGCGGCCCACCGTGCGCGGTGTGCGCGTGCCAGGATCTGGTCAGTCTGCCGACGGTACCTTCGGCAATGTTGATCGTGGGGAAGCGCAATTCGGTTGGTGCTAAAGCCCATTCGTGTTCGACGCGAGTGTTGGTGATCTGCACGTTGAGCGATCGGGCCAAGGTGTACAGGTTGTGCGCGCAGTAGTTGTCGATCATCGTCGCGATGGCCGGATTCGCCTCGATGTCTTGCGGCCGTCTGCCGAAACCGATCACAGTCAGTGTCTTGTTGTTGAAATGTGCGTGATCCCACGTCTCGTAGACCCGCACACTCCTGACCTGGGTGCAGAGCCCGGTCAGTGTGGGGGCGAGCCTGTCGGCAATCAGACCCGGGTTGATACCAGTGGCATGGAACGTCGAGGAGCCTTCATTGCAGGCTTGTTGAATGCGGTGTATCGCGTCAGCGGGGTCTGAGAGGGCGGCGAATGCTTCGGGGTGGTGGAACGGATGCACGGTGATGACGTTTCGCCCTCGACGCAGGAACGTGGCGATGTCGTCGACCGCGGAGTGGCGGCCTGAGTAGCGGCCGTAATCGCGGGCCAGATGGAGCACGACGTCAGCCTCGATGTCCAGCGCCACAGCGATGTCGGTAGTGACGGGCACTCCGGTGGGCGCAATTCCGGCAAGTGTTCCCGCGTCGACCCCGTCGTTCTCGTGGCTGTACGCCAGAACGCCGGTCAAACAGAGCTCGGGCAGGCTCGTTATCTCGCGGATGGTTATCCGTCCCAGTCCGCCCGGCCCCCACACCAGGACTCTTAGCGGCCGCGATGTCATGTCCTGGTCACCCAGAGCTCTCGGATCGGACTTCATGTGTGTTCGAACCCCTCACGCGGTCCCCGCAGGCGCGGGCGCCAGCGCTGCCACCGTGTTGCGAAACGCATCTTCGCTCTCGGCTGCCTCCAACGGAGGCACATAGGGCGTGTGCAAGATGATCTGGTCGAGCGCTCCTTCGAATTCAGCGATCTGCTCGCGGCCTTCTGCGAAGGTGCCGCAGACCGCAAACGTCTTGACGACATGCTCCGGAATGTCGTCGAATGCCGTCATACCCTCGGAGAGGAGCCGCATCAGTATCTTGTCGCGTTCCTCGGTGAGTCCCTCGAACTGAACCATCGGATCGGCGCCGGGGAAGCAGATGTAGTTCCCGACCTGAATCCGGGCTCGGCGCATCGCCATCTCTCGATCCTCGGACACGCTGCAGATGACGAGCGCGGCGATCTCGACATCGCCGGGCGCACGGCCGGCTGCCTCGGTGCCGGCTGCCACCTGCGGTCGATAGATCTCGTTGAAGTAGCGCGCGGTGCCCATGTAACCCAGTGCACCGTCAGCGATCTCACCGGCCAGTCGCAGCATCCGAGGTCGGACCGCCGACAGGAAGATCGGGATCTGCGCTCGAACCAGTTGCCGTCCACCCCAGGGGTTGAACGCTGGGCTCGCGGCTTTGTGGAACCGGCCTTCGTAGCTGAACGGCTCGCCGTCACTGAGGTGCTTCCAGTGCGCCCGCATGACCTCGATGTACTCCCGGATGCGCGGCAGCGGGTGGGTGATGTCGGCGCCGTTGAAGACGTCGGTCCACATTCCGGCCCCGTTGGCCAGACCTACGAGTGCGCGACCATTTGTCAGTTCGTCGAGGTCGGCAGCTGCGTTGGCCATCTCGAACGGGCTGCGGCTACAGGCGGTGGCGATGCCGGTCGCATGCCTGATGTTCGTCGTCGATCCGGCGCACGTGGCGTGAATCATGAAGGGATTACGGAAGAATTCGTAGTCCCATACCGAATCGAAGCCGGCGGCGTCAGCCAAGCTGGCCAGTTCAGCGAACTTGCCGTACGGCTGGTTCAGGATCGGCATCGAGATACCAACCTTCATGGTGTGCCTCTTTTCTCGTCGTTAGCAGGGTGTGTATTTGAACCGGAGCCAGCGACCACTTCAGCGGGGTTGACGATTCCCATCGCCCCGAGCGAACTCCGCGTCCCGAGCTCGAGCACGTCGAGCCAGAAGTCTGCGCCCACCGGTGTCATGACGCCGGGGATGTTCTCGGCGGCGTTGATGGTCGTCCACGCTGTCGCCTTCGGGCTGAGCTGATGCAACGGGTTCGGCGACCGCAGTTCGGCCTCAGACAGCGGGCCGACTTCATCGAAAAGCGCATCTGCGTGCCGCGAACCGTCGTGACCGCCGCTCACGGGACCCTCATGCTGTAGATGGATGCGCCGTAGCACGATGCACCGGTTCGGCCGTGGTCAGGCAATGGCACTGGTGATGTCCTCAGGTGGTCGATGCTTTGCCGCGTCTCGCAGACGCCGGCGCGGCGTTCTGACGTTGGCTTGTCGTTCCAGCATCCTGACGACCCCACGAATGCACGTCAGGCGAGGTGCCGCGCGCCCAGACGGTCACCTTCAGGGGCTCGGCTACCAGATGCCCGCGCGTACTCACACCGAATCTCTGTTCTTGCTCAATCAGGCGGGCGTGACGGCCAGGGGAGCGCAGCCGAGCCGTTGACGCACCTCAGAGGCGAGGGTGTCCCACTGAGCGGCGTGGTCGGGATCGCCGGCATTGGCGAAGTTGAACAGCGACAGTTCGTTGATGCCTGCATCGACGAACGGCTGCAGCCGCGCGGCGACGCGTTCGGGGGAGCCGATGATGCAGCTGTGTTCGAGGATTTCGTCGGGCACGGCAGCGGACAGTTCTCGGGCCTGCTGTTCGCTAACAAGATTGATGTTCATGTCCTTGGACCAGTTGAAGTCGCCGAACGGGTGCTCGTATCCCCATTTCTTCCAAGCCATTCCGCCCGCGATGGACGCGCCGGCGACTCCCAGCCAGGACACCGGTGCAAGTCGAGCGAGTTCCAGGGCGCGGTCGTCGGTCTCGGCGATCGAGGCGAAGACCTGTCCGACGAAGCGCAGACTCTCCGGGTCGCGGCCATGCTGGGCTGCTGCGGCCTTGACGGCGCCGATCATCCCCGACAGCATCTCGGCATCGTCCATCACGCCGCCTGGCAGGAACGTGAGCCAGCCGTCGCAGAGCTCACCGGTGAGGGACAGCAGCTTCTCGGTGCCGCCGACCATGAGGAGTTGCGGGTGCGGCCACTCGTGGCGGGCAAGGGGGAACACCGCGTCGTCGAGCGGCCAGAACTCCGAGTCCCGCGAGATCGGTTCCCCCTTCGATGACCACAGCGCCTGGTAGATCCTGATCGCCTCTTCGAGCCGGGCCATCGGTTTGACTCGCTTTTCGCCGTAGGGCTCGAACTGTTTGGCCTCGCCAGATCCCAGCGCAACCGTGAAGCGGCCCTTCGAGAGCAGGTTTATGGTGGCCATCTCCTGGGCCATGAGTGCCGGGCTGCGCCGAAGGGGATCGACGACGGCAAGCATGATCTCCATCCGCTCGGTGAGAACGGCTGCGGCCGAGCACATCCAGACATCGGAGTACATTCCCGTCGGCGCACCGGGGTCGGCAGCAGTCACCGGTGTCTTCAGCAGGCCGGTGGGGTGAGTTCCGGTCAGCTGGTCAGGGTAATTGATGAAATCCCAGCCGGCGCGCTCGGCCCGGGTGATCGATGCGACTGCGTTGTCGGCAGGAAGAAACATCTGTCCGCACACACCAATTTTGAGACGAGCCATGTCAGAGAACGGTAGATGTGAGTGCTTTCACAAATCAATCTCCGATGGGGCCGATTGGTTGCCATTTTCGGCCAAACTCGGAGGGATACGATCCGGGGGTGTTGTCGAGTCAGCTTTCGCGCAGCGCGGCGAGCGCTCGGCTGCTGCTCGAGCTCGCCGATGAGCGTGAGCTGGACATGGCGGCGTGTCTGCAGGGAACCGGTCTCAACATGGGCGAACTGGCCGAACCCGGCTGTGAGATCGGCAGCGCGCAAGAAGAGCGGCTGATCGCGAACATCGTGGCGTTGGTGGGGACCGACTCGGATTTCGCTGTCGCCGCCGGGCGCCGCTACCGCTTGGAGATCTTCGGGATGCTCGGCTTCGCGTGTATGAGCGCTCCGACGCTGCGGGAGATGCTTGCGATCTCGCTGCGCTACCAGGACCTCGCCTTCACCCTGGCCCGGGCGCGCGCGGAACGCGAAGCCGGCCACACCTACATCGCGCTGACGGGATCGCATCTGCTGGCGCCGGTACGTCGATTCGCCATCGAACAGTGCATCTCGACGGTATGGGCAGCGGTAGCCGAGATCGACGCGGCCACGCCACGACCGCGTGTGGAACTGGTCTACCCACAGCCCGACCCGACAGATCCATTCGAGCAGCATTTCGGCTCGCCTGCCCGCTACGCATGCGCGATCGACCGGATCGGATACCCCGATGCTTACCTCGATCGCCCGCGACCGCAGATCGATCCCGCCGCACTGGAGTTGTGCGAGCGCCAGTGCCACGACATGATCGCACGCCGACGCGCTCGGGTCGGCACGGTCGGGTTCGTGCGAGAGCTGCTCTCGCGGGCTGCCGGTCCGCTGCCGTCGATGCAGACCGTGGCCCGCGATCTCAATACGTCGGTGCGCACCCTGCGCCGGGCGCTGGCCGCCGAAGGCACGACGTTTCGCGAGGTGGATGAGTCGGTCCGAGTGGATCGCAGCATGACGATGCTGCTCAACGACAGCGGCAGCGTTGATCACATCGCCAGGGCGCTCGGCTACGCGACCACACCGGCGTTCGTCCGTGCCTTCAAACGTTGGAAAGGGATGCCTCCGGGGGCTTGGCGCGCCAGCCAACGACGGCAGGAACCACGCGGTGCGGTAGCGACCCCGATCAAGTCCGCGGTGTAGCACCCCAACCACGACCGGGGTAGTTGCTCCGGTGCTCACATCAGGCGGGCGTCAGCCGTCCCGACGGCTCAGCCCGGCGGTGAGCGTGCGGGACAGTTCGTCCACGATGCCGTCAACAGTGCGCTCACGCAGGAGCGGTTCCTGGTGCAGCGCCACGGTGGTGACCGTCGCGAAGACCACCCGGACCGCGATGTGGGGGTCGAACGTGTAGCCGTGACGCTTGGCGATCTGCGTCGTGGCGCTCTCGAGGCGATCGAGGACTGGCTGAACATGCGGGCCAAACGGATCGGCGCTCAGAGCCCGAAACAGTGCCTGGTGCTCGAGGACCAGCGCGTAGAGACCGGCGACGTAGCGGCGCATCATCTGCGGCGGCTCCATGTGCGAATCGACGGTGATCACCCAGCTATCCAACTGTGCGTTAACGAAGTCCTCGAACGGGCGGACCACTGCGATGGTGAACAGATCCTGTTTCGAGTCGAAATGGTTGAACAGAAGCTGCTCGGTCACCGTCGCCCGTTCGGCGATCTCGCGTGTTGTCGTCGCGGCGAAGCCCTTGCTGGCAAAGAGCTCCCTGGCCGCATCGAGCATCAGGCTACGGACCTCTGCGCGGCTGCGGCGCCGCCTGCGCAGATTATTGGGACGGGACATCTTGAAATCATGTGTCCGATCGTTATAGAGTTGCGGCTGTCTAATCTTATAGAGTGACCGCTATATAATAGCCGAGAGGGAATTTGAGAGCATGCTTCGATCGGTTGAAGTCGGCATCAACAACTGGCCAACGCGGTTCTTGCCGCCTCAAGCTGCGGCCGACGTCGCCCAGCAGCTGGAAGCCACCGGGGCAGTCGACTGGTTTCAGACCTGGGATCAGCTGGTCAGCTTCCTCCCCAAAGCGCTGTGGCGACCGGGAGTCACCCCGATGGCGGCGCTGTCCTCGGACTGCGACTCGTATTACAACGCCGGCATGACGGCGGTGCTGGCCGCCAATGCGACCACGACGCTCAACATCACCACTACGTTGGACGCGGTGCGGGTGGGCCCGGCGGAACTGTTGCAGCAGGCGCTTACGCTGGCCGCCACCACACCGGCCAAGGTCGCGTACCAGGTCGCCGCGGGCGAGATCAAGCAGTGCAAACCCTTCGGGTGGAAGCGTTCTCAGGGACTGTCGCGAATGGCGGACATCTTCGAGATCATTCGCAAGATGCTTGCTTCGGACGGTCTGATCAGCCATGAGGGCAAGCACTGGACTTACGACGGTGCGTGGATAGGCGCGCACTTTCCGAAAGTGCCCGAGTTCTGGGCGTTGGGTGGGGGGCCCCAGTTGATTGACACCGCGACGACCTACGCTGATGGATTCGTCAGCCTCGTGCCCAGCGCGTTTGCGACTCCCGATGCGTGGGCGCAGCAGGTCACTGAGGTGCACCAGCAGCTCGAGCGCAAAGGCCGCGACCCGCGCAATTTCACTTGCGGCTTCTGGCCATTCGTCCTGGTGTATGACACCGACGAGCAACGCGATCGGATCTTGTCCAACCCGATCACCAAGTGGATGACGGCCGTGTTCGGGCGCCTGCACCACGGCGATTGGAAGGCCGAGGGGGTCGACCTGATCTTTGCAGAGGACTGGCACTATGCGATGCGCCTACTCCCGCACCAGCTCACAGCGGCTGAGGTCGACGACATCGTCAACGGGGTGACACCGAAGATGATTGAAAAGTCCTGGCTGATGGGAACTCCGGAAGAAGTCGCGAAACAGCTCCAACCGTGGGTCGACGCCGGGGCTGGCTACATCGCTCCCAGCGATCTGGCCCAGACTATTCTCACGCCCGAGGAGCAGCCGGACGCTTTTCGTCGGATGGTGGAGGTATGCGCCCACCTTAAGCAGGTTGCCCTGCCCGCGTTGTCCGCAGGCTAGTCAATTCGGCGGCGAAAATCCGCAGTTCTTGTTGTGGGGCATTCCAAGTGCCGCCGGGATACCGGAGGAGCCGGAACTTTTCGCAGAATCCAGGACGACTGCCGCCGGGCGACCTCGAGCCTGGCGGTGGGCGCGTTCGGCGGCCCGGAGCTGAAGGGCTCCTAAGTCGTGAGAGAAGAGTCGGATCTCGCAGACCTTGCGCCTCATCGAGTACTCAAGCAGTCCGATGTCGCAGTCGGTGCCGATGACGGGGACTGTGATGAACTCGAGTACGTGGTCGCCGTCGGCGAATTGTTCTGCGATGGCATGCGCGTTCAGATCACCCTCACAGCGCTCAGCGCGCGGCGAACCCGGCCGGGGTGCCGACCTTGGCCAGTGGTCTGTCGTCTCGCGCTGCGGCTTCGGCGTCGTTTCGCGCCGCTCCGGCAGTGAGTCGGTCCTGGGGTCGCGTGTCTTGGTGACGTCGTCGATCTGAACAGTGATCGGTTGGACTGCGAATTCCATGCTGCGTACCTGCCCATCGGAGCCTCAATGTCGACTTCGCCGCGGATCGTCACATAGAACGCGTGCTTGGCGGCCAGCAAGTTGGCTGTCGTCGTGACCAGCCCGGTCAGCAGAGTCGGGGACGACTTCGTAAACAGGTGGATCGGAAGGCCGGCCTCGTCGCCCGTCGCGTTGTCGGTCATCGCAGAGTCCGGCGTGCCGACGTGCCGTCGTTCTTTGGGCCAACCGTGAATCCCTCGGCGCGAGCTCCCGGTGTGCTCGAACACAGTGCGGCAGTGAGCCATGCGGTCGTCAGCGCGGCCGGTGACGGCGGCACCTCATCGAGAGTCGGCCGTGGCCGGGTGAGCTCCTCGTAGGCGATCGCCGCCGAGGTTTTGACAAAGACGATCCTATGGCTGCGATGGAGACGATGCTCTGGATAATCCCGGTTATCCATGACCAATGCCCCTGAGACGGCAAGGCGGCTGCACTGGCCGCTCGGTGAGTTTGGCCACGGATTTGGACACGGAACACGGTGCAACCGATGCGAACAGGCGGGACGTGACGAGACAGCTTGGACGGCTGAACGTCGCTGACCTCCAGCTATGAGACCGAGCGGAGTGGTGAAGACCGCGACCGGTTAGCTCATAACCCAGAGGTCGCAGGTTCGAA
>Ga0306925_10006595_pt1 | contig 10798 bp, 11 predicted proteins | sample flu12Cox44000176_FD_203755 | JGI IMG/M metagenome (GOLD analysis project Ga0306925, IMG submission 203755) | Lab enrichment of tropical soil microbial communities from Luquillo Experimental Forest, Puerto Rico - flux8day.12C.oxic.44.000.176 (v2)... | ecosystem: Environmental > Terrestrial >... | reverse complement strand
GCGCCGCTAATGTCGAGTTTCGCCTCGGCGAGCTCGAACATCTGCCGGTCGCCGACAGCACAGCCGACGCCATCCTGTCCAACTGCGTGATCAATCTGGTGCCGGACAAGGCGCAGGTGTACCGCGAGGCGTTCCGCGTGATGAAGGCGGGCGGCCGGCTCGCGATCTCCGATGTCGTCAATACGGCGCCGCTGACGCCCGAGCTGCAGGCCGACGCCGCGCTGTTGTGCGGCTGCATTGCCGGCGCATCGCCGGTCGAACGGATCGAGAGCTGGCTCGCGCAGGCAGGCTTTGTCGATGTGCGGGTGACACCGCAGCCGGAGAGCCGCGAGCTGGTCGCCAGCTGGGCGCCCGGCCGCGGGATCGAGAATTTTGTGGCTTCTGCGACCGTCGAGGCGCGCAAGCCCGGCATCAGCCGTGGATGAAAGGGTCTACAGCGTCCTTTTCCTGTGCACCGGCAACTCGGCGCGAAGCATCCTCGCTCAAGCGCTGATCGGGCATTGGGGCAAGGGGCGGTTCAAGGGCTACAGCGCCGGCAGTTTTCCGAAAGGCGAGGTTCACGCCATGGCCCTCGGCCTCCTCGAAAATCTTCAGCTGCCGACACGCGGGTTGCGCAGCAAGAGCTGGAATGAATTTGCCCGGCCCGGCGCGCCGGTGATGGATTTCGTCTTCACCGTGTGCGACCAGGCCGCCGGCGAAGCGTGCCCGGTGTGGCCCGGCAATCCGGTCACCGCCCATTGGGGTGTGCCGGACCCGGCCGCGGTCGAGGGCACGCAAGACGAGCGGCGACGGGCCTTTCGCGAGGCCTATGTCACGCTCGAAAACCGGATCAAGCTGTTGGTCGCGCTGCCGATCGACAAACTCGATCGCCTGGCCATCAAACGCAACGTCGATGAGATCGGCCGCCACGGCGCGGCATCAAAGCTGGAGTTGCCATGACATCGGTCACTGAATTCGGCCGCCGCCGCGCGGCGCCGGCGCTGGGAACGTTTGAGCGCTATCTGACGGTGTGGGTGGCGCTGTGCATCCTTGCCGGCATCGTGCTCGGCCGGCTGCTGCCCGGGCCGTTCCAGTTTCTCGGCCGCATGACGATCGGCGAGGTCAACATCCCGGTCGCCGTGCTGATCTGGCTGATGATCGTGCCGATGCTGCTGAAAGTGGATTTCAGCGCGCTGCATCGGGTGGCTGAGCAATGGCGCGGCATTGCCGTCACGGTCGGCATAAACTGGCTGGTCAAGCCCTTCAGCATGGCGCTGCTCGGCTGGTTGTTTATTGGCTGGATCTTCCGGCCGCTGCTGCCGGCGGGGCAGATCGACAGCTACATCGCCGGCCTGATCATCCTCGCCGCCGCGCCGTGCACGGCGATGGTATTCGTGTGGTCCAACCTGACCGATGGCGAGCCGAATTTCACGCTGACGCAGGTGGCGCTCAACGACACCATCATGGTGTTCGCGTTTGCGCCGATCGTTGCACTGCTGCTTGGGCTGTCCTCGATCACGGTGCCGTGGACGACGCTGTTTCTTTCCGTCGTGCTCTACATCGTCGTGCCGGTGATCGCCGCCCAGCTTTGGCGGCGCTCGCTGCTGGCGCGAGGTGGGGAGCCTGCGCTGGCGCAGACCCTACGGACCCTGCAGCCGATCTCGCTGATCGCGCTGCTGGCGACTTTGGTGCTGTTGTTCGGATTCCAGGGCGAACAGATTGTCCGGCAGCCGCTCATCATCGCGCTGTTGGCGGTGCCGATCATCATTCAGGTTTATCTGAACGCCGGCATTGCCTACGCGATCAACCGCGCGCTTGGTGTCCCGCACAATGTCGCGTGCCCGTCGGCCCTGATCGGCGCCTCCAATTTCTTCGAGCTCGCGGTCGCCGCAGCCATTGCGCTGTTCGGTTTTCAATCCGGCGCCGCGCTCGCGACCGTCGTCGGCGTTCTGGTCGAAGTGCCGGTCATGCTCTCCGTTGTGTGGATCGTGTTGCGGACCCGGGGGTGGTATGAGCATCGACATGGTGTGCTCAGCGCATCCGGTAGCTGATTTTGACACGCGGCCCGCAACCCTCGCCGATGCGGGACCGATTGCCGAGATCTACAATCAGGGCATCGCCGACCGCATTGCGACCTTTGAGACCGAGCCGCGGACGGCCGCGCAAATCGAAGAGTGGCTGACCGGACGCAATCTGGTGATGGTCGCCGAAACCGGAGAAACGGAAGTCGTCGCCTTTGCGGCGTCGTTCCCCTACAGCAACCGGCCCTGCTACGCCGGCATCGGCGAATTCTCGGTCTATGTCAGGCGGAATTATCGCGGGCGCGGCGCCGGCCGCACGGTGCTCACCGCGCTGATCGAGGCGGCAAAGGCGGCCGGGTTACACAAGCTTACCAGCCGGGTCTTTCCGGAGAACGCGGCCAGCCGCGCCCTCGTGAAAGGCCTCGGTTTCGAGGAAATCGGGATTCATCGGCGGCACGGTCAATTGGATGGCCGCTGGCTCGACTGCGTGATCGTCGAGCGATTGCTCGGTAAGGGCGCGACCGAGTGAAGCGCTCGATCGTCGTCGCCGCGCTCGGGACGGCGCAGAGGATCGAGTTATTACCTGCCGGCGATCCTGGCCGATCCGATTGCGCAAGGCCTTGGGCTCTCGCGAACGGCGGTGTTTGGGTTGTTCTCGGGCGCTCTGCTGTTATCGGCGGTTTTGGGGCCTGCCGTCGGCCGTGCAATCGACAACCGCGGCGGCCGTGGTGTGCTGGCGCTGTCGAATCTGGTTCTGGCTGCGGGACTGGTTTTGCTCGGCGTCGCGCAGGGATTTTTCACTCTGGCTCTGGCCTGGGCAGTGCTCGGCGTCGGCATGGCCATGGGCCTGTACGATCCGGCGTTCGCCACGCTCACCGGGCTCTACGGCCGCGCGGCGCGTGGACCGATCACCGGAATTACCCTGATCGCCGGTTTTGCCAGCACGGTCGGATGGCCGCTCTCCGCCTTTCTCGATGCACAATACGGCTGGCGTGCAGCGTGCCTGATCTGGGCGGCACTGCACATCGTGATCGGGCTGCCGTTGAACCGGCTGTTGATCCGGCGTGCGCCGCCGCCGGTCCGCGCGTCCGAAATCGAAGGCGAAGCGTCACCGGCTCCGCGCGGCGCTATGGCGATCCTCGCTTTCGTATTCGCAGCGACCTGGTTTGTCACCGGCGCCATGGCTGCGCACCTGCCGCGCCTCCTCGAAATCGCCGGCGCCAGCACAACGGCAGCGATAGGTGCCGCCGCGCTGGTCGGACCGGCGCAGGTTGCGGCCCGTCTGGTCGAGTTCGGAGCGCTGCGGATGGTGCATCCGCTGGTGTCGGCGCGGCTCGCCGCCCTGCTGCATCCGATCGGAGCAGTTATCCTAAATCCGGCACTTGGGGGGTTGCGCTGAGTGGCCGAATCGGCGGATTAGGCCGCGATGGGAACGGATGTGAGCGAATGGATTGCTCACCCTGCGGGTGAGCAACCTGAGGTAGAGGAGTGGTCTGCGGTCGCCGATACCTTTGGCGGCCGTGTTCACATCGAGTGGGACACCACAGCGCCGGTCACGCTGCTCGGACAATTGCCGTTCTTCATTGAGTATCTGAAGCAGGGCGGCCTGTTCGACGGCTGGGTGGCGGATTGTCCGCTGTCCTTCACCAGCCCGAACGCGCCGCGCAAACGCGACGTGCTGGGCACCCTGCTCTTGTCGGTGCTGGCCGGGCACCGGCGCTATGCTCACGTCACGGCATTGCGCTGCGATGCGGTCAATCCGCCGCTGCTCGGCATGAGTAAAGTGGTCAGCGAAGATGCGCTGCGGCGGGCTTTGGCGAAGATCGACGAGACCGCGGGCGTGCAGTGGTTGCAGGCGCATCTCGATTATTGTGTGCGGCCGCTGCTCGACGAGCCGTGGGTTCTCGATGTCGACGCCACGATCAAACCGCTCTACGGTCATCAGGAAGGCGCAGTGGTCGGTTACAATCCGCGCAAACCGGGGCGGCCGTCGCATTGCTATCACACCTACATGCTCTCGGATCTGCGACTGGTGCTGCGGGTTGAGGTGCATCCCGGCGATCAACACAATCCCACGCACGCCGCCACCGGGCTGTGGTCGCTGTTGGCGCAGCTCGGGCGCGAGCGCTGGCCGCGCTTGCTGCGCGGTGATGCCGAATGGGGCAACCAAGGGGTGATGGCGCGAGCCGAGCAGGAGGGAGTGCCGTATCTGTTTCGCCTGCGCGCCACAGCGAACGTGAAGCGAGCGCTGGAGCGCGCGATGGCGGAGCGCGACTGGAGCGATGCCGGCCAGGGCTGGCAAGGCAAGGAAACAAAACTACGGCTGATGGGGTGGAGCCGGCAACGACGGGTGGTTCTGCTGCGCCGCAAGTTCAATCGCCCGCTGGCGCTGTTGGATCGCACCGATCCCGGGCAGCCGCTGCTCGGTTTTGCCGAGGTGCTCGACGGCAAACGGGAGGTCTGGGAATACGCCGCCTTGGTGACGTCGCTGGACAGCGAAATTCTCACCCTGGGCCAGCTCTACCGGGACCGTGCGGATTGCGAGAACGCGTTTGATGAACTGAAGAACCATTGGGGCTGGGGCGGCTTCACAACCCAGGATTTGAAACGTTGCCGCCTGCTGGCCGCCAGCGTGGCGCTGATCTACAATTGGTGGAGCTTGTTTGTCCGGCTGGCAGATCCCGAGCAGCATCGCGAAGTCATCACCAGCCGGCCGTTGCTGCTGCAGGCGATTGCCCGGAAAATCCAGCACGCCGGCCGCACCACGCTATCGGTGAGCAGCACGCATGGCGAGCAGCAGGTGGCACGGCGGGCCTATCTGCGCATTGCCCGGTTCTTTGCTAAGTTGCGAGAAAAAGCGGAGCAGTTGGACGCAGTGCAACGCTGGTATCGCATCCTGAGCGAGGCACTGCGAAAATATCTGCGCGGCCGGCAACTGATCCCGCCCGCACGCCTGCAGCCGGGCTGACCCCGCCAGCTATGGTTGCAAACCGGGACGCAAAATTGCCGCCGCGCCTAGAGTCAACTGCCGGATTTAGGGTTATTCTTGCGCTGGTAGGACCGGGCGCGATCACCGCTTTCGCGGTATTGCACGGCGCTGGCAATGGATTGCTGACGATCGCCAAGGGAACCGTGCCGTTGGCGATCTTCGGGCCGGTCGGTTACGGACTGCGCACCGGCATCCTCGGCGCGCCGGCGCGCGCGACGCAGGCCGCATCGCCGCTGCTTTTCGGCCTTCTGATGGATCGCATGGGTATCGGCGTGCTGGCGATTTCTGCCGGCCTCAGCCTGAGCGCGCTGGTCGCGCTGGTGCTGTTGAAGGCGCGACCGGCGCCCGCGCCGGTGGCGGCATAGCCAAGCGAAGCGCGGTGCAAACCGCCGCCGCGAGCTCTGCCTGGAAAATTCAGCGCTGCCAGATGTTGCGGGGCAGGAAAATGGTGGCGGCCGCACCAATCAGGCAGGCGAGCCCGCAGGTGCCGAAGCTCAGTATCCACGCGATGACCTGCGAGGTCCCGCCAAATTGGTCGAGCGTGACGCCGAACAGCAGCGTTCCAAGGAAGCTGGCGCCAAAACCGATGCAGGAGTAGAGCCCGATCGTTGCGCCTCGATATCGCGGGGCGGCAACGGCGAGCACGCCCGACGTGAGATTGGAAAAGTTGCCCTGTACGATGAAGCCCGCAACCACGGAAAGTCCGAGCACGGCGATGAAGGGCAGCATCGCGGTGAAGCCGAACAGACCGCCGGCAGCCGCTGAGAGCACGAAGACCAGGGTGGCGATGCTGCGCAGGCCGTAACGGATCGAGAGTTCGTTGCCGATGAGGCCGGCAGGGACGCCGAGAAAACTGATCACCGCTCCGACCACCAGAATAATCCAGGCTTGCGCGGGATCAGCGGCCTGATTGCCGGCGCTGAAGGTGAGGAACACGATAATCCACTGCCGCAACCCGACGCAGCCCCAAATGGCGGCGGCGTAGCCGGCCGTCAGGGCGAGAACGTCCCGGTTGGCGAGCACCGGGCGAAAGTCGAGCAGCGGCTGCGGCTGGTCCTCGCCTCCGGAATCTCCGCGCGGCAGCGCCGCCCAGGCAATCAGGACGCCGGCGGCGCCGAGCATGCCGGCGATGATAAAAGCGCTGCGCCAGCCGAGCAGCGTGCCGACGCGGCCGAACAGGAACGACAGCGACGCGCCGATGGTGAAGGAGCTTGTGTACCAGGCCGCGATGCGGGCGCGGGTTGCCCCTTCGACACCATGCGTCAACGCCCGCAGCCCGGGCATATACATGCCGGCCATGGCGATGCCGGCCAAAGCGCGGAACCCAAGTGCCGGGAGCAGACTGTCCGACAGCGCGATGCCGAAGCAGGACAGGGCGCTGAGCGCGCTCGAGGCGAGATAAATCTGCCGCGCGGGCCGGCGATCGGTGAGGCCGACGAGAGGGATAACGACGAGCATATAGCCGGCCGAGACGATCCCGGCGAGCCATCCGGCTTGCGTGTTGGTCAGCGACCAGGCCTCGATGAATTGCGGCAGCAGCGCCGGAACGATCGAGAAGCCGGCCAAGCCGAGGATCTCAGCGACGCATATGGCGGCAACGACCGGTGTCGAAGGTGCAGCCGTGGCGGATTGGGCCAGAGTCACACGGTTCCCATGAAGAAAAACCCCGGTTGGGGGAACCGGGGTCTTGGGGTCGACGATCGAGCAAGGGGGAAATGCGCTGATCGCCTGCTCCAAAACAAACACCGTCGAAGTGCGGCTGTCCATACCCCGTGCACAGGACTGGTCTTCACAATGGGATCGGCGATGAGACGATGCCGCATTGACGCGCGGGGTATTCTATCGGATATCGATAGCGGTTATCGGTAGAATTCAAAGGCCCATATGCTTTCTCGGATCAATGGACGACCGATACCTTTATGCCGGCCTGATCCGGCTCCACGTGCTGCACCATGCCGTCAAGGAACCGGTTTATGGCCTTGAGATGATCGAGGAGCTTGGCCGGCACGGATACAAGCTCAGCGCCGGCACTCTTTATCCGATCCTGCACGGGCTGGAGGAAAAGGGCTACCTGACCTCGAGCGAGGAGCGGACCGGCAGCGCCGCGCGCCGGGTCTATCGTCCGACGCCGGCACGCGTTCAGGCACTCGCTGCGGCCAAACTTAAGGTGCGCGAGTTGTTCGGCGAATTGTTCGAGGACGACGCTGGCGCAACCTGATGCACGCTGATCGGGAGCAGCTTGTAATGGACTGGGCGCCGCTGTTTCGAACCCGGGCTCAAGGGTGGACGATCCTCGTCCGCCTGATGGTGGGCCTCGTCGTGTTTCTCCCCGAAGGCTTTCAGAAGCTCGCTTTTCCCGAGGTCCTGGGCGCCGGGCGCTTTGCCAATATCGGGATACCGTACCCCGAGGTGATGGGTCCCTTTGTCGGCAGGGTCGAGATCGTGTGCGGCGCGCTCATTATTCTAGGTCTTTTCACGCGGCTGGCTGCAATCCCGCTGATCGTCATCATGGTTGTGGCGATCACTTCGACCAAGCTGCCGATCTGGGCGGGTCACGACGTCTGGATCTTTCACATGCCGAAAGCTCGCTCGCTACGGCTTCTGGAGCATGGCCCACGAAGCGCGCGACGATTTCCTCATGCTGCTGGGATCGATTTACCTGCTGATCGCAGGGCGGGCGCATGGTCTCTGGACGCTTTGCTGGCCCGCGAACGCAGCCCTTTGCCTCAGCGCGAGGAGTGAAGCGATGATGATGGATCGGCGCGCCTTTCTCCGATATGCCGGACTGGTTCCGCTGATTGGTGCTAGGCCGCGGCTCGCGTTCGGCGTTGATGAAACCACTGCCGAAAAGGCGGATTACACACTGCGGATCGGCACGGGACTGGTCGAGCTCGCGCCGGATCACATTGTCTCAACCACACTGTACAACGGGCAGTTTCCGGGACCGCTGCTGCGCTTCAAGGAAGGGCAGCAGGTCATTGTTGATGTGCACAATGACACCGACACACCCGAGCTGGTGCACTGGCACGGGCAGATGATCCCGAGCGATGTCGACGGCGCCGCCGAGGAAGGGACACCGTTCGTGCCGGCGCACGGGATGCGGCGGATCTCCTTCGTGCCAACGCCTTCGGGGTTCCGGTTTTACCACACGCATGTCGTGGCGGGGGCCGACCTGAACCGTGGCACGTACACGGGGCAGGTCGGGCCGGTATACATCGAACAAAGGAATAACCCCGGCGCCTACGACCGCGAAATTTTTCTGGTGATGAAGGAGTTTGAGCCAGCCTTCAGTCACGGCGGGGATATGGCAACCGATGCGCTCGCCGGTGCTCCCGTCAAGGAGCTGGAACGGATAGGCAAGGCCGCCGACGAGGAAGCGCAGGAGAAGACGAAAGGCTTCGAGGTAGGTTACGAGCTGTTCAGCATCAATGGCCGGATGCTCGGCCATGGGGAACCGATCCGCGTGAAAGCCGGCGAGCGCGTGCTCTTCCATGTGCTCAACGCCAGTGCAACCGAAATCCGTAGTCTCGCTCTGCCCGGGCATGTCTTTCGGATCATCGCGCTCGACGGCAATCCCGTGCCGACGCAAGCGGACGTGTCGGTGCTGTGGCTCGGGACCGCCGAACGGATCTCGGCACTCGTCGAAATGAAACATCCCGGCGTGTGGGTCATGGGTGATCTCGCGGATGACGACCGAAAGCGTGGGATGGGTATCGTCGTCGAATATGCGGGTCAGAAGGGCAAGCCGCAGTGGATCAAGCCAAAACCGTTCCACTGGGATTACACAGAATTCGGCAAGGCGAATGGGGTGCCCGCCGCGCCCGACGAGACGATCGAGATCACGGTCGTCAAGCATAACGGCGCGCTCAACGGCTTCAACCAATGGACCCTCAATGGCGAAGCTTTTTCAATGGAGACCAGGAAGCCGATGTACACGGTGCACGAGGGGCGCCGCTACCGCCTGAAATTCCGCAACGCGAGCGACGACATTCACCCGCTGCACTTGCACCGCCACAGCCTCGAACTGACGGGCATCGCCGGTAAACCGACCGCCGGGGTGATCAAGGACGTGGTGATGCTGGGCGGGTTTCAGGAAGTGGAGTTTGAGTTCGTGGCCGACAATCCGGGGTTGACGCTCTTTCACTGTCATCAGCAGCTGCATATGGATTTCGGGTTCATGGCGCTCTTCAATTACGCATGAGGGCCCCATGACGATCGCCGCGCATTCGGCCGACACGAAAGAGCAGCGGACAGGCTCACCGCTCGAAGTTCTACGGGTGTTTTTGAGGCTGGGCGTTACCTGCTTCGGCGGACCGATCGCCCACATCGGGTATTTCCGCGACGAGTTCATCGTGCGCCGCCGCTGGATCGACGAGCAGGCCTATGCCGATCTCGTGGGCCTCTGCCAGTTTTTGCCGGGCCCGGCCAGCAGCCAGGTTGGATTTTCCCTTGGCCTCATGCGCGCCGGCTACCGCGGTGGCCTTGCGGCATGGACCGGCTTCACGCTGCCGTCCGCCATAGCTCTGGTGCTCTTTGCGTATGGCGCCGGGGAGCTCGGCGGCCCGGTCGGGATCGGGCTGCTTCACGGGCTGAAGCTTGTTGCCGTCGCTATCGTGGCGCAAGCTGTGTGGGGCATGGCGCGGACGCTATGTCCCGACCGGGAGCGGGCGTCCATTGCCGTCATCGCGGCATTGATAATACTGTTCAGCACGTCCTCGGTCTCCCAGATCGCGGCGATCCTGTTGGGTGGCATAGCGGGGATATGGCTCTGCCGGGCCGGGGCGCCGGAAACGACAGGACATGTCACGGTGCCGGTCTCGCATACTGTGGGCCTGGTAGCGCTGACCGCGTTCTTTGTCCTGCTCGCCGGCCTTCCCGTCCTGCGCGGATTGGTAAACGCGCAAGGCTTATCTCTCTTCGACGCTTTCTACCGGTCGGGCGCACTCGTATTTGGCGGTGGCCATGTGGTGCTGCCGCTGCTGCGCGAGGCTTTTGTGACGCCCGGCTGGATCAGCGATGATGCCTTTCTGGCCGGCTACGGCGCCGCGCAAGCGGTTCCGGGTCCTCTTTTCACCTTCGCAGCCTATCTTGGCACCGTGGTGAAACCATCACCGCACGGGCTGCCGGGAGCCATGCTGGGTCTGATCGGAATTTTTCTTCCCGGCGTGCTGATCCTGATGGGCACGCTGCCCTTCTGGGACAGTTTCCGGAAAAGGGCAGGAGCGCAGGCTGTAATGCGCGGCGTCAACGCGGCCGTAGTCGGCCTGCTCGGCGCGGGGCTCTACAACCCGGTCTGGACGAGCTCGGTCAAGACTCCCGGGGATTTCGGCATCGCGCTCGTCGGCTTTGTTCTCCTCACCGTCTGGCGCGCGCCGCCGCTGGTCGTCGTCACCGTCAGCGCGCTCGGAGGAATCATTGTGGCAGTGGTTTCGGCCGGGTCCGGCGCCGCCGTCCTATAACGCGTTCGTGAAACCATAAGCACGCAATGCAGATCGCCGGGCTGTTCGAAGAGCGGGAAGTGGAAAGCCGCGGTTTGACTTAAATCAAGGTTGTGAGGGATCCAGGGCAGTAAAAGATATCGAGTTCCAGGCGGAAGGCCGATAGCGGTTGGGAACATGGACGCACTAGAGGGTTGCGCCAAGGCCACTACGACGTATCTCGGCCCGCAGAAGAGCGGATTGGTGCTCGGCGCTCTGCTAGGAGGGTGGCATCTTCTTTGGGCGATCATCGTTGCGGCCGGTTGGGGCCAGCCATTGATCGATTTCATCTTCTGGATGCATTTTCTAAATCCGGCATTCGTGGTGGAACC
>Ga0306925_10006594_pt1 | contig 10799 bp, 11 predicted proteins | sample flu12Cox44000176_FD_203755 | JGI IMG/M metagenome (GOLD analysis project Ga0306925, IMG submission 203755) | Lab enrichment of tropical soil microbial communities from Luquillo Experimental Forest, Puerto Rico - flux8day.12C.oxic.44.000.176 (v2)... | ecosystem: Environmental > Terrestrial >... | reverse complement strand
TCATGACCCCAAACTGGCCAAGCGTGACCAGCACTCGCCATTCCGGGATGCCGATCCGATAGCGTCGGGCATAGACCCGCGACAGCGCCTCGGACGCCAGGGTCGCAACGACATTGAGCTGGTAAGGCAGGAATTGCTCAAGCCTCAGCGCCCCTGCGTCCATCGCTGTGCTCGGCTTGGCACGGGTTTCGCTGCGCATCGCGTTCTGGCCGCTCATTGGGCGAAGATGAACGAAGTTGGAAAACCGCGCAACGCCGTCTGCCGCGCGCTGCGCATAACGCGGCCGCGCCAACAAACAAAACATATTCCCCGGTCGCGAGTTTGTTATGGCGTTGCGCTATTCAGGGTTGTCGAGAGAACAGCTCGGCCTTCGCCGCGCCGGGGTTTGGTCGAGTTCCGCGGCCGCTTTCGCCCGCCTCAGCGCGAGCACTCGATGGCGACGAATTCGCCGCAGCGGCTGCCGCTGCAAGAACGGTCATCGGACCGGCTATCCGAAATCGTGCCGGCAATATCGTCCGGCTCGGCTTTCCGGAACGAAAGCGCCTGAGCGTATTCGTGCGAATGGCAGTACGCGTTGGCAACCATCGTGCCGCAGGCGGCATTCGACGCCAGGCAACGGTCGACACCATAAGCGTCGGCATCGTTGGCAATAACGAAAATGTGCCTCTCGGCTAGTTTGTCGGTTTGCTTTTCGGCGTGAGCACCGCTGGCGCCGATGGTAAGTAGCAAAGCCAAAAGACCAGCGACCGCAGCGACCAAACGCATCGTACCCTCACGCAAACCCAATCGACTGACGGCGCTGCAACTGACGCCGATCCTTAAGGAGACCATGCCGGCACGAGGGTTAAGCCTTCCTTAAGCGGTGCGATCCAAACAGTTTGGCGGCACGGTGCGAGGAGGGGACCTTGACGCGATGTGCCGCCTCGACCATTGTGCGTGGCATGAACGGTCGGCACGTCTGCGGCATTTGCCGGGAGATTATTCGCTAGCGCCAAACGCTGGCTGCGGCCGTCTTTTTCTCTTCCTTGAGACTTTAGACACGCCCGGCCAGCAGGCCGAGGGACGTGCCGACTACATTGAGCGCCGCGATTGGCGCGGAGCGGCGCACAGGTTGATTGCTTATGGAGCTGAAGCTCTACGATACGCTGACCCGCGAGAAGCACATCTTCACGCCGCTCGATCCATCTAACGTGCGGATGTATGTCTGCGGCCCGACGGTCTACGACTTCGCTCACATCGGCAATGCGCGGCCGGTGATCGTTTTCGACGTGTTGTTCCGGCTGTTACGGCATCTCTACGGCGCCGAGCACGTTACTTACGTCCGCAACATCACCGACGTCGACGACAAGATAAACGCGCGCGCCGCGGAAGAATATCCGGCGCTGCCGTTGAACGAGGCGATCCGCAAAGTCACGGAAACAACCGACCGGCAATTTCACGAAGATGTCGCCGCGCTCGGTTGCCTGCCGCCGTCGGCCGAGCCGCGCGCGACCGAGCACATCGCGGAGATGCGCACCCTGATCGAGCGGCTGGTCAAATCCGGGAACGCCTATGTCGAGCAGGATCACGTCCTTTTCAGCGTCGCTTCGATGCCGGATTACGGGAAATTGGCGCGCCGCTCGCTCGACGACATGATCGCCGGCGCGCGCGTCGAGGTCGCGCCGTATAAGCGCGCGCCGATGGATTTTGTGCTGTGGAAGCCCTCGAAGCCCGGCGAACCGGCGTGGCCGTCGCCGGCCGGCATCAAGGCGCCAGGCCGGCCGGGTTGGCATATCGAATGCTCGGCAATGTCGTGGAAGCACCTCGGCGAAACATTCGACATCCACGGCGGCGGCATCGATCTCGTATTTCCGCATCATGAAAACGAAATCGCGCAGTCACGCTGCGCCTTTCATACGCCGATCATGGCGAATTACTGGGTGCACAACGGCTTTCTTCAGGTCGAAGGCGAGAAGATGGCGAAGTCGCTTGGCAACTTCGTCACGATCCGCGATTTGCTGAAGGATTGGCCGGGTGAAGTGATCCGACTGACGATGCTGCTGACGCATTATCGCCAACCGCTCAATTGGACTACAAATGCCCTGCGCGAGAGCCAGCGGACGCTCGACCACTGGCATGAACTTGCTGCCGGTGCAGCGCCCGGAATTTTGAGCGCGGACGTCACCGATGCTCTTGCGGATGACCTGAACACACCGAAAGCCATCGCTTCGCTGCATGAGCTTCGCATAGAAGCGGCCAAGGGCAACACGGGGGCCTGTGGGTCTCTCAAGGCGAGCGCGCAATTGATCGGATTGTTGCAGCAGACAGCCGTGCAATGGGCCAGCTTCCGGCCGACGTCGATTGCGATCGACGAAAACAAGGTGACGGCGCTGATCGCGGCGCGGAATGCTGCACGCCAAGCGAAGAATTTTCGGGAGTCCGATCGCCTCCGCGACGAACTCACCAAAATGGGCGTGGTCGTGAAGGACACGAAAGACGGCACGACCTGGGAGATCGCGCGATGAACCCCCGTCCGCTGCCGCAATTGGCGATGCGGCCAATGCTGCCGACCGATGTACCGCTGCTCGCCGAGATCTTTCGCGCCGCGATCGAGGAATTGGCCGCGGACGATTACAGCGAGGCGCAGCAAGAGGCCTGGGCCTCGGCCGCCGATGACGAGGAAGCGTTCGGCGCCAAGCTCGCGCACGAGCTCACACTGGTCGCGACCTATGGCGGCGCCGCCGTCGGCTTTGCCGCGCTTGCCGACAATAGGCGCATCGATATGCTCTATGTGCATCCGGCCGCAGCCGGACAAGGCGCCGGAGCGATGCTGTGCGACGCGCTGGAAAAGCTCGCCGCCGCGCGCGGCAGTAAAGAAATCACCGTCGATGCCAGTGACGCGGCGCGCGGCTTTTTCGAGAAGCGGGGATTTTCAGCGCAAAGCCGCAACACCGTGTCGCTCGGCGACGAATGGCTCGCCAATACGACCATGACCAAGCCTCTCACTGGCCGCGGGAGACCATCATGAAGCGCCCGGAGACGCCATTTCCGCGACACTGGCTCTATTATTTGATCTTGAAATACGCGGTGGTCGCTGCGGCAATCGTCGTATCGCTTTATACGATCTATCGGCTCTATCGCGGTTAGTATCATGGCGCGCGAACGGCTCTATTTGTTCGACACCACATTGCGCGACGGCGCGCAGACGAACGGCGTCGACTTTACGCTGGCCGACAAGCTTGCCATTGCCGGCATGCTCGACGAGCTCGGCGTCGATTACGTCGAGGCCGGCTATCCCGGCGCCAATCCGATCGACACGAGCTTTTTTTCCGAGCGGCGGCCGATGCACGCGCGGGTCACCGCCTTTGGCATGACGCGGCGGCCGGGCCGGTCGGCTTCGAACGATCCCGGGCTGGTGGCGCTATTGGACGCGCAGGCGGACGCGATCTGCTTCGTCGCGAAGAGCTGGGACTATCATGTGCGAATCGCGCTGGAGACGACCGAGGAGGAAAACCTCGCCTCCATTCGTGACAGCGTCCGGGCCGCCAAAGCAAAGGGGCGCGAAGTCCTGCTCGACTGCGAGCATTTTTTCGACGGTTACAAAGCCAATCCCGCCTATGCGCTCGCCTGCGCCAAAGCAGCGTATGACGAAGGCGCGCGCTGGGTCGTGCTCTGCGACACCAACGGCGGCGCGTTGCCGCACGAAGTCGAGGATGTCGTCAGCGAAGTCTGCAAGGTCATACCGGGAGATCGCGTCGGCATTCACGCTCACAATGACACCGAGCAAGCGGTCGCCAACAGTTTTGCCGCCATTCGCGCCGGCGCGCGACAGATCCAAGGCACGCTTAACGGGCTCGGCGAGCGCTGCGGCAATGCCAATCTCGTCTCCATCATTCCAACGCTGAAGCTCAAGCCGGAATATGCCGACAAGTTCGAGATCAATGTCAGCGACGCCGCGCTCGGACGCATTGTGCGCATCTCGCATGGGCTCGACGAACTCCTCAACCGGGCGTCGGACCGTCACGCGCCTTATGTCGGCGAGAGTGCGTTCGCGACGAAGGCCGGTATTCATGCTTCCGCCATCGTCAAGGAGCCGAAGACCTACGAGCACATCGCACCCGAGCGGGTCGGCAACAAGCGCAAGCTGCTTGTGTCCGATCAGGCCGGCCGCTCTAACGTGCTGGCCGAGCTCGAGCGCATCGGCTTGTCGTTGGATAAAGACGACCCGCGGGTGACCCGGCTTCTTGATGAAGTGAAAGAGCGCGAAGCCATCGGCTATGCCTACGAGGCCGCCGACGCGTCGTTCGAGCTCCTGGCGCGCCGCATGCTCGGCCAAGTGCCGCATTATTTCGATGTCGAAAAATTCGACGTCAATGTCGAGCAGCGCAACAATGCCAAAGGCGAGCGCGTGACCGTGAGTCAGGCGGTGGTGAAGATCAAAGTCGGCGATGAAGAGCTGATCTCGGTGGCCGAGGGAATCGGCCCGGTGAACGCTCTCGATCTCGCGCTGCGCAAGGATCTCGGCAAATATCAAAGCTTCATCACCGGACTGACATTGACCGATTATCGCGTCCGTATCCTCAATGGCGGCACGCAGGCCGTGACGCGGGTTCTGATCGAGAGCACCGATGAGACCGGCGAGCATTGGCGAACCGTAGGCGTGTCAGCAAATATTATCGACGCTTCGTTCCAGGCGCTGATGGATTCCATCGTCTATAAGCTCATGAAATCCGGCGCGCCGGCTTGAGCGGACATTCTTATCGCCGCACGCTTCCGAATTTTGGAGGGCCCGCATGATCGATCATGTCTCCGTCGCGGTGCGTGATCTGGCTAAGGCCGAGCCGTTCTATACCGCATTGCTGGCGCCGCTTGGGTTGCGGAAATTGCGCGAATGGCCGAATGCCGCGATCGGTTTCGGCAAGAAATATCCGGAATTCTGGATCAACTGGCGCGTGGCAATGGCTCGCGTCGCGGATGACAGCGGCGTGCATATTTGCTTGCGCGCAACCGATACGCGGGCGGTCGAGGACTTTCACGCCGCGGCGCTTAAGTCCGGCGGCACTTCCGATGGTGCGCCCGGCCCGCGCACGGAATATCACAGCAGCTATTACGCGGCCTTCGTTCGCGACCCGGACGGCAACCGCATTGAAGCGGTGACGTTCCTGCGCGAGGCGGACAATTCGCCCGGGCGGGAATGATCCGTTTGTTTTCTGTGCCCGCTGATGCGGTAACGGCAACAGCCGATCACAGCCGTTCGGCTGGAATTGCCATTGCCTTTTCCGCCTTGGCAGGGGCCAGCGCCGCCTGGCGCAAAGCCGGCAAAATATCTTCGACGCGGTCGGCCACCAGGAAATTGATCGAAAGCGAGTCCGGCACGAAAGCACGTTCGCGCATATGGGCAAAGAGCGTCAGCAATGGATCCCAATAGCCGTTGATATTGGCGATCAGGATCGGCTTGCTATGGCGGCCAAGCTGGGCCCAGGTTAATTGCTCGACCAGTTCTTCGAGCGTGCCGATTCCGCCAGGCATGGCGACAAACGCATCGGCGCGATCGAACATTGTTCGTTTGCGCTCATGCATGCCGCGGGTGACGATCAGCTCCTGGCCGAGTCGGCGCGGCCGCTCGCGCTCGGTGAGAAATTCCGGGATAATTCCGGTGGCCTTGCCGCCATGCGCCAACACGGAGTCGGCGAGTATGCCCATCAGGCCAACCGAGCCGCCGCCGTAGATAAGGCGCACGCCGTTTTCGGCGAGGATTTTGCCGAATTGACCGGCCGCTTCGCCGAAAATCGGCTCGGTCCCTGCATTCGATCCGCAATAGACGCAGACCGCACTAATTTTGTTCATGGATTAATTCTCATTGAAGATTACATGTGGCGTCGATTCTCGCCGCCTGCAAGCGTTTTTTGCCGAGGATAAAGGCGCGCGCGATGCGGGCCGGCAAGAACGGAGGGCTTCATTAGAACGGCGATACGCCGCCTGCGTTCCTCTCTGCATTACCAGCGCTGAAAAGCTGATTCCGCCTCGCGTCCGGCAAGATCGGCAATGAGCGTCTCGCCGGCGATCGCGATTTGCCCTTCGCCAGCCAGCACGCGCGTGCCTTCGGGAAGGTAAACGTCGACCCGCGACCCGAAACGAATCATGCCGATGCGCTGGCCGGCGCCAAGGCTGTCGCCTTCGCGCGCGAAGCAAACGATCCGCCGCGCGATCAAGCCCGCGATCTGAACGACGGCAATGCGCTGGCCGGTCCCGGTGGCGATAACGAATGCGTTTCGTTCGTTGTCCTCGCTCGCCTTGTCGAGATCGGCGCTGATGAATTTGCCGGCGCGATAGACGATGCGCTCGATGCGGCCGGCGACCGGGCTGCGATTGATGTGACAGTCAAAGACGCTCATGAAGATCGAGATGCGCCGCAATGGCCGTTCGCCGAGTTCAAGCTCGCGCGGCGGCACCACGCTCACGACCTGACAAACGCGGCCATCCGCGGGCGCGACCACGACGCCCTCCCGGATCGGAGTTACTCGTGACGGATCGCGGAAAAAATAAGCGCACCACAATGTCGCGACCACGCCGAGCCAGCCGAGCGGCGGCCACAACAAGAACAGAGCGAGGCTCGCCACGGCAAAGCCGCCGATGAAAGGATAGCCTTCGCGATGAATTGGCGTCAGTTGCTGACGAATGGAGGCGGTGACGGACATTGGGCTTGTGTGTGTCTATGTCGTTTCTTTTTGCCGGCTGCGAACGGCGCAAAGCGATGCTGACTGTAATGATGTGCTCATTCGGCCGCGTCCGCAGCCGGAAGGAGATCTGGCCGCGGCTCAGGGTCCTCGGGCAATTGCGGCGGATTGCGATTGGGCGCTGCGCCGTCATCGCCGACTTCGGCCAGAATATCGCGCGCCAGCTGCGCTTCGCGTTGCCGGTTCCACATACTGGCATAAAGTCCGCCATGCGCGATCAGCTCGCGATGGGTGCCGCGCTCGACGATCGCGCCGCGATCGAGCACCAAAATCTCATCGGCATTGACGATCGTTGACAGCCGATGCGCAATCACCAGCGTCGTGCGATTCTCGGCCACGCGGTCGAGCTCGTCCTGAATGTCTTTTTCAGTATGGCTGTCGAGCGCCGAAGTCGCTTCGTCGAGCAACAAGATCGGGGGCCCCTTGAGGATCGTGCGCGCGATGGCGACGCGCTGCTTCTCGCCGCCGGAAAGTTTCAAGCCGCGTTCGCCGACTTCGGTCTCATAGCCTTTCGGCGTGCGGCTGATGAAACTGTCGATCTGGGCCTGGCGCGCTGCTTCCTCGACTTCGGCGTTGCTCGCATCCCAGCGTCCGTAACGAATATTGTATCGGATCGTATCATTAAAGAGCACCGTATCCTGCGGCACCATGCCTATGGCCGCGCGCAACGACGTCTGCGTGATCTCGCGAATGTCTTGGCCGTCGACCAGGATGCGGCCGCCGGTGACGTCGTAGAACCGGAACAACAGCCGTGAGATCGTCGATTTACCGGCGCCCGACGGTCCGACGATCGCAACGGTGTTGCCGGCGGCGACGTCAAAACCCAAATTGGTAAGGATCGGCCGCGCCGGTTCGTAGGCGAAAGAAACGTTCTCGAACCGGATCGTGCCGGCACGCACTTGCAACGGCGGTGCTCCCGGTTTGTCGGTAATTTCAGGCTTGCGCGCCAAGAGTGAAAACATGATCTCGATGTCGATGATGGCTTGCTTGATCTCGCGGTACACCATGCCCATGAAGTTTAAGGGCGTGTAGAGCTGGATCATCATCGCATTGATCATCACGAAGTCGCCGACCGTGTTGGTGCCCCGCTCGATGCCATAAGCGCATAAGGCCATCGCGCCAGTCAGACCGATCGTGAAAATGACCGCTTGTCCCGCATTGAGCACCGCAAGGGACACGTAAGCCTTGACGCTCGCATCCTCGTACCGCGTCATCGAGCGGTCGTAGCGCTTGGCCTCGCGCTCTTCGGCGGAAAAGTATTTCACGGTTTCATAGTTCAATAGCGAGTCGATCGCTTTCGCGTTGGCGTCGCTGTCGCTCTCGTTCATTCGACGTCGAATGTTGATGCGCCATTCCGTCGCGTACCAGGTGAACAGCATGTAGCAAACAACGGTTGCTGCGATTAAGGCGACGTAGCGCCAGTCGAAATGGAGGAGCAGCACAGCAACGATCAGTACGAGTTCGACGATCGTTGGCGCGAGCTGCAGCAGCACCATGCGCACGATTGTCTCGATGGCGTTGCGGCCGCGCTCCAGAACCCGAGTCAATCCGCCGGTTTTGCGCTCGAGATGAAACCGCAACGACAACAAATGCACATGCTCGAACGTGAGCATTGCCAGGCGGCGCACCGCATTCATCGCCACTTTGGCGAAAATGCCGTCGCGCCACTGCGTGAGAAGGCCCATTACAACGCGCGTCACGCCGTAGGCGAGCGTCATCACGATTGGCGCCGCGAGCGCCCATGCCAACCAATTGTCCGGCGCTACCGGTGCCGTGCCGCGTCCGGCGAGTGCATCAGTCGCCCATTTGAAAGTGAAGGGCACAGCGACGGTGGCAAGCTTAGCTACAAAAAGCAGGACGGTGGCGAAGATCACGCGCGCCTTGAGATCGCGGCGATCCGCCGGCCAGATGTAAGGCCAAAGGCTGGCAATGGTTGCCACCAAATTGCCGCCGCCTGCCATTCTGCGAAATTCTGTTGTTGGTTGTTGAAGATCACTCATGGCAAGCCCACGAATCCACCCGCATGTTTTTTGTCATATAGAAATTTTCACTTAACTACTTTCGCATCGCGAACTTGTCCGCGATAAATTGGGCCAATAACTCTGCGAGCCTGGTAACATTCGCGGAGTCGGCACGTGTCTTCTGGACCGCAACGAGTATCGGCCGTGCTCGCAAGTGGCGTCAATCCGGGCGGCAGTGGCGCTCCTAACCACTCGTCTTCGGTTGCTCAAACCCATAAGCGCGGACCGGTGAACCCGATCGCTGGCGGGCGCAACAACGGCGCCAGTGCCGGCAACTCCGATCTGCGCGCTGCGCCGGAAGAGATGGCCGAAGCGCTTGGCGCCGGCTGGCTGGAACTGTGATACCAGCCCAAAATCGGCAGCCAAACACTCGATCTGCGGGGTGCGGAAGCGCTTATTCGCATGCGCCACCCGCAATTGGGGATCCTCCAGCCTGCCGGTTTCATACCCCGGTGCCGTAGATCACGCGGACACCGTTCCGTCGCAGTGATTTCAATGGTTTAGCTGGCGCATCAAGAGAACAAAAGTGAACGATTGCCACCCGATTGCCACCCGAAGCTGCGCGCCACAGCGTTGTTTGTTTGATGCGTCGTTACACCAACAGCGAAGCCACCGCAGCATTGATCGCAGCGGTGCTCTTGTCGTCGCGCTTGCGGAACAGATGCGCATAGACCTGCAATGTTATGAGCGGCGATGCGTGGCCTAAGCGCTTCGAGATTTTCACCACGTCGATCCCGGCATCGATCAGGTGCGATGCGTGCGTGTGTCTCAATGCATGAAACGTAACCGGCAGGCCAATGCTCGCCGCCACGACGGCCCAATCCTTTGAGAAGGTTCGCGGCGATTGCGGCGAGCCATCCAGCTTTGGAAAAAGAAGGGCGTCGTCGGGCAGCTTGCCAAGCCCGAGCGCTATCCGTAGCTCAAGCTGCTGGCGGCGCAGATCGCGCAGCGCTTCGACAACGATGTCGGGCAAGGTCACGTCGCGAATGCCGTTTCCCGTCTTGGGTGTTTTGAAGCGGATGCCATGCGCCGCGGTTTGCTCGAGGGCCTGTCGAATTTTGATGCGCTTCTCGGCGCTGTCCAGATCAACATCTTGCCAACGCAGTGCCAATAGCTCGCTACGTCGGATGCCGGTGAATAGCGACGTGATCGCCCGCGGATACATGGCCCGGCCGCGCAATCTCTCGACCAGCGTTTTCACCTGTTCTGGATTGAGCACGGCGATTTCGTCCCTATCAACCTTGGGCGGCGCTTCCAAAGCTGCGACGTTTTTCGCGACCAGATCGTGGCGCAGACCTTCTTTAAGCGCCTTCGACAGCAGGCCGTGGGCGTGGTTGATGCTGCGAGCGCTTAATCCGCCAGAGCCGTCTTTGCGGCCCGCGGTTTTCAACGTCGCGTGCCAATGCTCGATGTCGGCAGGCTTCAATTTCTGTAAAGGCATCTCGCCGATGTGTGGCGCGATCTGGTTTTCCAGTAATTCGCGATAGCGCTCTGCAGTCTTTGGTGTGATCTTTTCCAGCGTCTGCCACTGCTCAATCCTCGCCCGGATATGCTCGTAGACCGTCAGGTTCGACCGGTTGACGTACGAACCTTTGCCCACTGAGGCGACTAGCTCCGCGAGTTTGAACTGCGCTTCCTTTCGTGACTCACGAAAAGAGTGAAATTGAGTAATGCGTTTGCCCGTCGCCAAATCACGCCCAGCGTCGAACTTGAGTTCCCACGATTGTTTGCCGCGCCGGCGGATATGCCCTCTCATGATCTGTGCTCCGTTCCTAAGGTTTCGCCCCGTGCGCGTGTCGTTCCGCGGCCGCTAACGGAGCTGGATCCCGAAACCGCCAAGCTGATCGAAGATTTCTGCTCAGCTAATCCGGTGGGAATCGGCGCTCAACCCGCAAGCCTACGCTCGCTTTTCGGTTCGAAGCGCGATCGAAAAATCGCGGCGTCCATGGGATCCTTAAAGCAGTACCGCACGTACGCAGCACATTCATCTTCGACGTACATGTCGAATTTGCCGGCATATGACAGCAGGAAGTTCACGATCTCGCTGTCGTCAGTGAGCTGT
>Ga0306925_10006591_pt1 | contig 10802 bp, 10 predicted proteins | sample flu12Cox44000176_FD_203755 | JGI IMG/M metagenome (GOLD analysis project Ga0306925, IMG submission 203755) | Lab enrichment of tropical soil microbial communities from Luquillo Experimental Forest, Puerto Rico - flux8day.12C.oxic.44.000.176 (v2)... | ecosystem: Environmental > Terrestrial >... | reverse complement strand
TGGCGCTCCAGTCATTTTCCCAGAGCTTGTGCGATGAGAAGGGTGTCGGCGGTCTGCTGCAGGGCCCGACCTTGCCGTCTCGCAATGTCCAGAAATGGGCGAATCGGGCTTGCACCCTCCGCCCCTTCTTCGTAACGCCGAAATAGCGTCCGAGAACGATCACGTGATCGCCCGACTCGAAGTACTCGTCCCCTTTCGCGTAGAACTCGTCGAAGTCGGCAATAAATGTGAAGAAATCATTAACAACCGTGTCGATACCGCGATAGACGCCCCCGTTGGGGAATCCTTCGGCAATATCCCACTCGGCGTCATCCGCCAGGAGCGATTTGAAAGAATTCGCGTTTCCTCTGGCGTCGTACAACTTCCGGATGAGAGCGATCTGCGGTGTATCTGACATAAGAACCTTCCTTAGGTTGATGTTGATGGCCCACTCGAGAGCGACACCCAAGTAAAGCGACCACTGTACCTTGTCGGCAAACGATTTAGACCTCCCAAAACGGCTAAGTAGATGGTAGTTTCGGGAAGCACCCTTTCATTGGTGGAAGGAACGCCATGGATCGACTGGAGGCGATGACCATTGGACGCCCGCCGAGATGCGCCCTGGCGCCAGTCCGATCCGCGCGCGATTTGTCGTGCCGGACCGTATCTCAGCGCATTCCTGCGACGACCCACGCCGTCGCGGCGAACGAGCGTGGCCCGTCCGCGTCACCAACCAGGAAAGCACTCTCGACGGCACGACGAACACGCTCGTGCCACTCGGGGGACAGCCCATGGAGAAGGCCGGGCAATAGCGGGCCCTGGATCGCCGGTTCCCAATAATCGGCGAAATTGGCGAAATCCATGCGGATGGTGATTTGCCCCTCCCTCACATCGCGCAAACCGGCCGCGCGCGACAATTTCGCGAGCTCGCCGGGACGGACTCCAGGACCGCCCAGTTGACGGGCCCGCCAGCTCTCCGCTCCCGGCACGCCGAGGGCGACGATCGAGTCGTACGACATGCGCGCGGTGGTAACCCCGCCGCGAAGGTCCCAGGTGGCCGTCGCCACAACTCCGCCCGGCTTGGCGACGCGCGCCATCTCTGCTGCCGCGAGCGCGCCGTCGGGACAAACATGAGCACAAGGCTGGAGACGACGAGATCGAAGCTGTTGTCCGAGAAGGGCAGGGCGCACGCGTTTCCCGGTTCAAAGCGCACGCGGTCCGGGTACGGATTCGCAGCCCGACCGTGCGCCAGGAGCGCCTCGGAGATGTCGCAGCCGGTGACCGACGCTGTCGGGTCGCGGCGGGCGATCGCGAAGCTTAGGCTGCCGGTTCCGCAGCCGACGTCGAGCGCCGCCGCACCGTGCAGGTTAGCGGCTACGAAATCCAGAAACGGCTCCGCGAGACGCTGGGTCCAGCGGCCCATCTGGCGCTGATAGATATCTCCCGCAACGGGACCGAACACCGCGGTCGGCGCCTCCGCTTGGATCCCTTGCTCGCTCGACATGTGGCCTCCTCCGTCGGCGCAAACTCAAATACTACCATTTCGTGCAATCATACGAGGCGCCGTATTGGTTCAATTGACTCTTTTCGTCCGACCGGTGGCCGAGTAGAGGCTGGCCGAGGCGATCGCGCCCGAAGGACCGGAATGGCTGCTTGAAATCAAATTCGACGGCTATCTGTAGCGCGGCGATCTGGATGGAAAAGCTCATCCTGATTGCCGCGCACAACGCCGCGTTGCTGGCCGCTCGACGGAGCGGACGCCACGCGCGAGGGCGGCGAAAGTGACGCCATCAACTGGCTATCGCTGGCGTCGTTCTTCCGTCCACTCGCTTGGGATGACGCTGTCCAGTGGAACGTCAGCGCCGAGCCCCTCTACAAACGCGATACCCTGATCAGGGTAGACGCAGACCTCGTGGCGGAAACGATTGCCGAAGGCCCAGATGACGAGATCCTCGCTGCCGGTATTCTCGAACGCATGCGCTTCGTGATCACCGGCTAGGTAGCAAACACAGTCGCCGGGTCCAGTCGGGAGACGCTCATCGCCGTGGTGCAGGACGCCGTTTCCCGCCATGACAACCAGGATCTCTTCCTGGAACAGATGCCGGTGACGGCGCGACGACCAGAACCCCGGGTGCACCGTCTGGATGGCAAGCCCGATCGAGGCACTCCCGAGCGCGCGGCCGATATCTGCCATTTGCGCCGTGATCGGCGGTCCGAAACTGTATTCAAAGCGCGCGACCTCACGGATGTTCAACTTGCGAAGCGGCATGGCACCCTCATTCCTTTGATGCTGGAGTTCCTCTTGCGATCGATAGCACCACGTCCTGAGCCTGGTGGGTAGGCTTGGATTCAGGGAGCGTGTCGCGTTCGAGGAGGCACTCCGGCACTCCCTCCTAGTGATCTCTAGTGATTGGCGAGTGCGCCAGCAGTCACGAGGCCGCCAATGCCGGCGCCGATCACGATTGGACGCCCGCCGAGATCGCGGTGATGGGTCCGAAGGGTGCGGTCGAAATCATCTTTCGCGCCGATCTCGGCGACGAGGCCGCGATCGAGGAATACCGTGAGAAATTTGCCAACCCCTTTGTCGCGGCGAGCCGCGGCTTCATCGACGACGTCATCCTGCCGCGCGGCACCCGCCGGCGGCTATGCCGCGCGCTCGCGATGCTGCGCGGCAAACAGCTCGCCAACCCCACAAAAAAACACGACAACATCCCGCTGTGATTGGCCTCGGCTATTTCCGGCAGGCGCCCTCCTACCCCAGCCCTTCCCGCAAGCGGGGAGAGGGTCCGGGCGGGGCGTGATAATAATCCCGTCTACCCCTCTTGATTTGTAACGGCAGTTACATATTTTCCGGGCCATGGATACGAATTCATGGCTACTCCTCACTTACAAGGTCCCGGCTGAGCCGGCAGCAAAGCGCGTCGGCCTTTGGCGACGGCTGAAGGGCATGGGCGCCATCTATCTACAGAATGGCGTATGCCTTCTGCCCAAGACCGATGACCACGCGCGTCGGTTGAAGATGCTGGAAAATGACATTGCCCAAATGGGTGGAGAGTCGGTCATTCTCGAAACCGTTGCCCACGACCGTCTACAACAGGAAAAAGTCGTCGCACGCTTCAAAGTTGATCGAGACGACGCCTACCGCGAGTTCATCGACAAATGCGGAGATTTTGACGCAGAAATCGCCAAGGAAACTGCAGCGCAACACTTCACCTATAATGAACTCGAAGAGAACGACGTCGAGCTAAAGAAGCTGCAAGGCTGGCTCGAAAAGATCAAAAAGCTGGATTTTTACGGCGGCGAGTTCGCTGCCGAAGCCGCCGATCGGCTGAAGACCTGCGAGAATCTGCTCGATGCTTATGCACAGCACGTCTTCGATGCGCATGACGAAAACCGCTGAGCAGGGGAACGATCATGACTTGGTCTATTGCGGCTCCCGCGGTAACCGCCGCGTTCCTGGCGGCGATCGTCGAGGTGGTCGAAGCGTTTACGATCGTACTCGCCGTCGCGACGTTGCGCGGCTGGCGTCCCGCTGCATGGGGCACAACCGCCGGGCTCGCTTTATTGGCGGCTATCGTGCTGCTGCTGGGGCCGCTTCTCGACCGTGTCCCGATTCACTCGTTACGGGTCGCCATCGGCATCCTGCTGCTGCTCTTCGGTATGGGATGGCTCAGAAAGGCGTCGCTGCGGGCAGCCGGCATCATCCCGTTGCATGACGAAGACGCTCTTTTCGCAGCCGAGACCGACCAGCTCGATCAGCAAGCCCAACGACAGCAGAGAAACCTCCATTGGCTGGCCGGGATTACCGCGCTCAAGGCGGTGTTGCTGGAAGGCCTTGAAGTCGTGTTCATTGTAATCGCGGTAGGCGCGGGCCGCGGGTTGTTGATCCCCGCCAGCCTCGGTGCGCTCGCTGCCTGCGTCCTGGTTCTCGCCGTCGGAGCTATCGTGCATCGCCCGCTTTCGCGCGTGCCGGAGAATACTCTCAAATTCGGTGTCGGCGTCATGTTGTCGGCATTCGGCGTGTTCTGGACCGGTGAAGGGCTTGGCATCGCCTGGCCGGGGCAGGATATCGCGCTGCTGTTCTTTGCTGCGCTGTTCCTTGCCGCGGGTCTCATCGGCTCTTCTCTCGCTCGAAAGCTCCGCATGGAGTTCGCGTAATGAGGATGCTCAAGGAACTCGCTGCTGAACTGGTCGGCATGTTCGTCGGCGAGACGCGGCTGACGATATCGGTTCTCGCGATCATCGCGCTGGTGGGGTCGCTGGTGGATTTTATCGGTCTCGACCCGCTTCTTGGCGGCGCCGTCCTGCTGCTAGGCAGCGTGACTTTGCTCGTCGAGAGCGTCCTTCGCGGTGCTAGGTCGCCTGGTTTGTAGGCTCAGGCTTCCGATGACTGTCTCGCCCGAGATAACCAAGCGGCGCGCCGCGAAGCACCGGCGACGCCCCCCTCTGATTGTCGGCCTCGCGATGATTGCGATCGCGTCGACCGGTTATTTGGGCTGGCGACATTTCGCGCGTACCCCTAGCAGCGCGATCGAGCCCCCTGCGCCGGTTCCGGTCATTGCGACGACGGTCCAGCAACGCGACTTCCCAATCGTGCTCACCGGGATCGGCAACGTCACCGCGCTGAACAGCGCCACTGTTCGCAGCATGGTCACGGAACAGATCCTCAGCATCGACTTCAACGACGGCCAAGTCGTCAAACAGGGCGAGGTTCTGGCGCAGCTCGATCCTAGCACCTACCAGGCGCAGCTCGACCAGACGGAAGCCAATCTCGTCCGTGACCAAGCGCATCTCGACAACGCAAAGATCAACCTCACCCGCTATGTTCCGCTGCAAAAGCAAGGCTTTGCCCCAGAGCAGTAGGTAACCACCCAGCAGGCACAAATCGCCCAGCTCGACGCCACGATCAAAGCCGATCAGGCGGCGATCGAGTACGCCAAGACCCAGCTCAGCTATACCAAGCTGGTGGCGCCGTTTGACGGGGTCGCCGGCATCCGTCTGCTCGATGTCGGCAACATCATTCACTCGAGCACGTCGCGGGGCTCTCCGAGCGAGCCGAATGCTCTGGTCGTAATCAATCAAGTACAACCGATCAGCGTGATGTTTACATTGGCTGCAGCCGACATTCCGGAGGTGCAGGAGGCGCTCGCAAAAGGCTCGGTCAAGGCCATCGCATTGAGCGTAGACGGCAAAACCGAACTCGATACCGGCACTCTTGCCGCGATCGACAACCAGGCCAACACTGCTTCTGGGACGATAGGACTCAAGGCAATCTTTCCCAACCCAGATCGTAAATTGTGGCCCGGTATGTTCGTCAATGTCCGGGTAGTGACCCAAATGCAGGAAAATGGCCTGACGGTTCCGCTCGACGCCGTCCAGCAGGGACCGCAAGGACAGTATGTCTTTGTCGTCGGTCCTGATCACAAGGTGGCAACGCAGCCGGTCTCGGTGCGCGAAACGCTTACCGGCGAGGCGCTGATCGATAACGGCTTGAGCGCGGGGCAGACCGTCGTCGTGCGCGGCCAATACCGGCTGACGCCGGGTACCGTAGTATCGCTCGCCGACCCGAATAACCCGGCCGCGGTGCCGAACCCGAGCACGGCGAGCGCGGGTCTCCTGCCATGAACATCTCGGCAGCGTTCATTCAAAGGCCGATCGCCACCGGCATGCTGATGGTGGCGATATTGCTCCTGGGTCTGATCGGCTACGTGCTATTGCCGGTAGCGGCGTTGCCGAATGTCGATTCACCGACGATCCTGGTGACAGCACAACTCCCGGGCGCTGATGCGCAGACGGTCGCCGGCACCGTCACGACGCCACTCGAACGGCAGTTCGGCCAGATCCCTGGCTTGACGCAAATGACGTCGAGCAGCGCCACCGAGTATGCCCAAATCACCTTGCAATTCGACCGCAGCCGCACCGTCGATTCGGCGGCGCAGGATGTGCAGGCGGCGATCAATGCAGCGGCCGGCCAGCTGCCGCCGACAATGCCCAACCCGCCGATCTACCGGAAGACCAATCCTGCCGACACGCCGGTGCTGATGCTGGCGCTGACCTCGGAGACATTGCCGCTCATCAAAGTCAGCGATTATGCCAGCAGCATCCTCGCGCAAAAGATTTCGCAAATGCCGGGTGTCGGCGAGGTCGATGTCGGGGGTCAGCAGAACCCGGCTATCCGGGTGCAGGTCAACCCGGCGCAGCTGGCCGCAGAGGGCCTCGACCTGGAGGCGGTGCGGACCGCCCTGGCCACCGCCACGGTCGACCAGCCGAAAGGCACATTGTATGGCGCCAACCAGGCCTTCGCGCTGCAGACCAACGACCAACTGCTTACGGCGGAGGGTTTCAACAACTACATCCTCGCCAACCGCAGCGGTACCTTCGGCGCGAACGGACCGGTTCGCGTGCGCGATGTCGGCCGGGCCATCGTCGCGCCGCAAGATGTGAATCTGGCCGGCTGGATGAATACCGAGCCGGCCATCATCATCGCGGTACAGCGCCAGCCGGGCGCCAACGTCATCACGACCGTCGACCAGATCAAAAAAGCGCTGCCGCAGCTCGAAGCCTCGCTCCCGCCCTCGATCAAGATCCATGTCGTCTCGGACCGTACCCAGACGATCCGGGCCAGTGTCGCCGATGTCCAGAAGACGCTGCTATTGACGGTCGCGCTGGTCGTCGGCGTCATCTTTCTGTTTCTGCGCAAGCTGTGGGCGACCGTGATCCCGGCGATATCCGTGCCGATGTCGTTGATCGGCACTTTCGCGGTCATGTCTGTGCTGGGCTACAGCCTCGACAATCTCTCGCTGATGGCGCTGACGATCGCAGTCGGGTTTGTCGTCGACGATGCGATCGTCATGATCGAAAACATCGTGCGGCACATCGAAGAGGGAAAGACCCCGATGCAGGCCGCGCTCGAAGGGGCGGGCGAGATCGGCTTTACGATTCTGTCGATCTCGATCTCGCTGGTTGCGGTGTTCATTCCGCTGTTCCTGATGAGCGGCATTGTCGGCCTGTTGTTCCGCGAGTTCGCCGTCACCGTCGCGGTGGCGATCGTCGTCTCCGTCGTTGTCTCGCTGACTTTGACCCCGATGATGTGCGCCCGCGTCTTGACCGCGCGGGGCGACGCCCGGTCGGGCCTCCTCTCGCACGCGCTTGAACGCTTCTTTGACGGGCTGACCGCCGCTTACGATCGTGGTCTGGTCGTTGCGCTGCGCCACCGCTTTGTGACGTTGCTGGTCATGATCTCGACCATCGCCGCGACCCTCGTTCTGTTCGTCGAAATCCCGAAAGGCTTTTTCCCGCAGCAAGACACGGGCCTCATCGTCGGCATCGCCGAAGGAGCGCAAAACAGCTCGCCGCAGGCGATGAAGGACCGCATGCAGGCGGTGCTCGCGGTGGTGACGAAGGACCCCGCGGTCGCTGCGGCGAATGCCTATATCGGACCCGGTGGGCCGACCGTCACCGAAAATGACGGCCGCATGTTCATCACCTTGAAGCCGCTCGGCCAGCGAACCGCCACCGCGAACCAGGTGATCGAGCGCTTGAACAAGGCGCTACAGCCGGTCTGGGGCGTCACCTTGTACATGCAGGCCGCACAAGACATTACGATCGGCGCCCGGCTCTCGAAAACCCAATACCAATATACGCTTGTCGATGTCGACAGCGACGAGCTCGATCACTGGGCGCCGATCCTGTTAAAGAAATTGCAGACATCGCCGCAGCTGACCGACGTCGCCAGTGACCAGCAGAGCACCGGCCGGGTCATGAAGATCGAGGTCAACCGCCAACTTGCCTCGCAGCTCGGCATCAACCCGTCTATTGTCGATTCGATCCTCTATGACGCGTTCGGACAGCGGGTCGCGGCGCGCATCTACACGAGACTCAACCAGTATTTCGTAATCCTCGAAGTCCAGCCCGATTTCCAACTCGGGCCGAACGCGCTCAGCCGCATCTACGCGACCACGTCGAGCGGCGCCGAAGTGCCGTTGAGCCAGTTCGCGACGATCACCTCGACGGTGGCACCGATTGCGGTCAACCACCAGGGCCAATTCCCGTCGGTGACGTTGAGCTTCAACCTGCCTCCCAAGGTCTCGATTGGCGAGGCGGTGACGGCGATCGAGTAGGCCGCGCAGGAGCTGCATCTGCCGGCTTCGATTGCGACGAGCTTCCAGGGCAGCGCCCAGGCGTTTCAGAATTCGCTCTCCAGCACGCCGATCCTGATCCTCGCTGCGTTGATTGCGGTCTACATCATCCTCGGCATGCTCTACGAGAGCACGATCCACCCGATCACGATCATCTCGACACTGCCCTCGGCCGGGCTCGGAGCGCTATTGACCCTGATGCTGTTCGGCATGCCGCTCGACGTGATCGGCATTATCGGGATCATCCTGCTGATCGGCATCGTCAAAAAGAACGGCATCATGCTGGTCGACTTTGCGCTGGTCGGCCAACGCGAGCGCGGGCTCAGCGCGGAGCAGGCGATCCACGAGGCCTGCCGTTTGCGCTTTCGTCCCATTCTGATGACGACGATGTGCGCGCTGCTCGCCGGCATCCCGCTGATGCTCGGCACCGGCATCGGCTCGGAGATTCGCCAGCCGCTCGGCTATGCGATCGTCGGTGGCCTGTTGGTGTCGCAGCTGCTGACATTGTTCACGACGCCGGTTGTCTACATCTACATGGAACGCCTCGGCCACTGGCTAGCGCGCCGCCCTTCCACACATCGGTCGGCGAGTGCCCCCGCAAAGTAGGCCGATCACCCAATCGTAAACTAAACTCGCCCAGCCGGTTTGGGGTAGGTGCCAACCGCGGCTCAACGCGAGCGTCGCGGTCCCACGCCTCAATGCCTGACGTTGCCGGGGGTGCGCGGGAACGGGATGGCGTCGCGGACATTGGAAAGCCCGGTGACATAGGCGAGGGTGCGCTCGAAGCCCCCCCACCCTTCCCTCCCCCGCAAGCGGGGGAGGGTTAGGGAGGGGGCGTAGTGCTCCTTGTCGATGCCGCGCTCGCCCATGCTACGGTCTAAGACCTCCGCCTTCGGGTAGTTCATCACGGTGACCGGCTTTTTCGCGTATTTTTCGGTCAGATAGCGCTCGTGCTCCGACTGCAGGTCGACACCCCATTTCGGGCTTGCCATTGGGTTCCGCCGTTAATCAGATCGCCCTCTGGCGAAACGACGATGGCGTACGCCGGTAGGTTGCGCGAAATGCGTCGTTGAATCGCCGGATGCTGCGGAACCCGGCGGCGAATGCGATCTCCGAGAGCGGCATGGCTGTCTGATCGATCAGCCGTTTCGCAGCTTGCACGCGTTGGGTCGCGGCGATTTCGCTCGGAGTAGCACCCACATGGCGAAGAAATAGCCGCAGGAGGTGGCGCGGTCCGATCCCGAGGCGATCGGCGAGATCCGCTACAGAGGCTTCATCGAGGAATCGCTCTTCAATAAGTCGCATTCCTCGCACAACGGTGGTTGCGGTCCCGCCCCACGCAGGGCTGCCCGGCGCCGTTTCGGGTCTACAGCGCAAACATGGCCGAAAGCCCGCCCGCTCGGCCGCGGCTGCCGTAGCAAAGAACTGAACATTCTTGGACTGCGCAGGCCGCACCGGGCAAACCGGGCGACAGTATACGCGGGTCGTCCGAACGCCCGTGAAGAACACTCCATCGAAAGCCGGGTCCCGCGCTAGACGGGCCCGATCGCACGTCTCCCAATCGAGACTCGGCGGAACTCCAGTCAACATCGGAGTGAGGTTAGGGGAAAGCGGCAACCGCTGATAGCTGGAATCGGACGCGATCGGCAGATCACGTCCGATCTCGGCCAGCCTCGGCCGAGCTAGGGGATCAACTTCCTCGTCTATGCGAGCTTCATCGATTTTCCAAGCAGCGCCTGCCAGAAAACTCTATTGGGGTTGGCTGGTCGTCGCGGCTGCGTTCCTCGTCGCCACCTTCGGGTTCGGCGTCGGCTTTTACGGAACAGGCATATACTTGCTTGCGCTTAAAGCGCGCCATGGGTGGTCGACCGGGGTGCTCTCGTCGGCGATCACCATGTATTACGTCTTCGGTGCCGGCCTGCTCTTCTTTGTCGTCGGACCCCTGTTCGATCTATGGGGAACACGAATGGTTGTCACCATCGGCACTGTCGCGATGGCCTGCGGGGTGGTCGCGCTAACTCTATTGAGCCGGCCCTGGCAGCTCTATGCGGCGTTCGGTGTGATGTCGCTCGGCTGGGCCACGATGAGCGGTGCTGCCATCAACATCATCGTCGCGCCTTGGTTCGACAGACGCCGCGGGCTGGCGCTGAGCTGGGCGATGAACGGCGCCAGCGCCGGCGGCGTCGTGATCGCGCCGCTGCTGGTCTTTTTGATTTCGCGGTTCGGCTTCTCGGCCGGTCTCCATACAGCAGCAGCGCTGATGCTCGCCGTCCTTCTTCCGGTTGTGATGCTGATGCTTCGGCCGAAACATCCCGATGAACATGATATGGCAGACTTTCGATCAGCCTCGATAAAACCGCCTCCGTCCGCTGCGGCGTCCGCTAATGAGGGCCCAGAGTTTCGCCTCGGAGCAGTGTTGCGCAGCCGCGCCTTCATCATGACTTCCATCCCGTTTGCGCTCGGCCTGACTGCGCAGGTCGGGTTCCTTACCCATCAGGTCGCATTTTTATCACCGACGATCGGAACCGTCGCCGCTGGTTGGGCTGTCAGCTTGACGACATTCGCTGCCGTAGCAGGGCGCATCGCAACCGGATTTATCCTCGACCGCTTCAACCGCCGTGCCGTCGCCTCCCTGAATTTCGTGGTGCAAGCCTTCGGCCTGGGGATCCTGGCGGCGAGCAGGAA
>Ga0306925_10006579_pt1 | contig 10806 bp, 4 predicted proteins | sample flu12Cox44000176_FD_203755 | JGI IMG/M metagenome (GOLD analysis project Ga0306925, IMG submission 203755) | Lab enrichment of tropical soil microbial communities from Luquillo Experimental Forest, Puerto Rico - flux8day.12C.oxic.44.000.176 (v2)... | ecosystem: Environmental > Terrestrial > Soil... | reverse complement strand
CGATCGGCGAAAACATTCGCTATCCGCGTTCGGGCGCGACACCGGCCGAAATCATAGCGGCGGCGAAGGCGGCCAATGCGCATGACTTCATCGCGCGCTTGCCAGAGGGCTACGACACGCCTATCGGCGAGCGCGGGCTGACTTTATCGGGGGGCGAGCGTCAGCGGATCTCGCTGGCGCGAGCGTTTTTGAAGGACGCCCCGATCCTGATCTTCGACGAACCAACCAGCGCGGTCGACGTCGGAACCGAGGCGGCCATCATCGAATCGCTCGACCGGCTGATCGCCGGCCGCACGAGCTTGATTATTGCGCATCGCCCCAGCACGATCCGCCACTGCGATCTGATCATCCGTATCGAGGGCGGCCGGCTCGCCGGCATCGGCCCTCCCGCGGCCGCCGCCAGGTTTGCGGTATCGGGTTTGATTGCGGCGGGAGGATGATCTAACGGGTGAAGCTCAGTGACGACTACAGTCTGCTTTGCCGCCAAGAACATCTCTTACCTAAAAGGCGGAGGACATTTCTGGGTTCCGTTGAATTGGGCGCTCGGTCTCCGTGCGCTCGGCTGCGATGTAATTTGGCTCGAACCGATCGACCCGAGCACGCCGGTCGAGGAAGTGTGGACGCTCACAAAGTTGCTGAAGGAGCGTTTGGAGCCGTACGGCCTGCGTGACCGCGTGGCTTTGTCCTCGATCACCGGGGAACCACTCGATCCCGCGGCCGTCGAAGGGTGTCTCGATATTGACGCCGCTTCGGAGCTGTCGACGCTTCTGGTGAACCTGCGTTACGACCTTCCTGCCGAGCAGGTAGAGCGCTTCAGTCGATCGGCGCTACTGGATATCGATCCCGGCCTGTTGCAAATATGGATCGTTGTCGGGCGTTATTCGCCCGCTCGGCACGATCTGTATTTTACTATCGGCGAAACGGTGGGAACGCCTGGTGCTCGCTTCCCATCCGTCGGGCTCGAGTGGCATTACACGCCGCCACCTGTTTATCTGCCGCAGTGGCCGCCTGTCTCGGCGGCGGCGGCCGCCTATACGACGGTTGCTCATTGGTGGGGTGAAAGGATCCCATTCGACGGCATCGCTATAAGCGAGGAAAAGAGGGACTCCTTCTTGGAATACGTTGACCTTCCATCGCGAGTCCTGCCTACACTGGAGCTCGCTCTGACTTTGGGCGATGCGGCCGAGCGCGAGCGAAAGTTTTGGGGTAGGTACGGCTGGCGGATCCGGGATTCGCACAAGTTTACCGCCACCCCGGAGGAGTATCGCGCTTATATCCAGCAATCGCGCGGCGAATTCAGTTGCGCAAAGCCCTCCTGTATGCAGCTGCAAAATGCCTGGGTTAGCGACAGAACGATTTGTTATCTCGCCAGCGGCAAGCCTGCCATTGTTCAGCATACCGGGCCGAGCCGGTTCTTGCCGGATGCGGAGGGACTGTTCCGCTTCCGCGACACCGATGAGGCGGTGCGGATGATTTCTCTCGTCGAGGCGGACTACGAGAGGCAATGCCGCGCGGCGCGCGCTCTGGCCGAAACCTATTTTGATGCCGAAAAGGTGATCAGACGGGTTCTTGAAAGGGCTATGTCATGAGCCCGGTAGTGGAACAAGCCCAACCCAGGTGGATCAAATGATCCGCGGCTACCCCAACCCGCCTAGCGTATTGCAGGGGGAGGTATTGCGGCTGCATATAGCGAGCGAAACGCGTCTTCACTTCCAAATCTGGTTCTATCGGCAAGGGCAAAGTTTGGTGCTGAAGGCGCGGACGGAAGCGATGGTCGCCGATGCCCGGCCGCTGGGTGCTCCGGACCGCGATTGGAACTGGCCGATCTACGAATACCCGATCCCGCGCGATTGGGAATCGGGAGCCTATATCGCGCGGTTTGTTCCTCTCGAGCAAGAGGACATTCGTGATCCAGCCGATCTCGGTCATCTGGAGGCTGCGGCCTTGTTCGTTGTCAAGAATCGTGTGGCCAACGTTAAAATACTTTATAAGTTGCCGTTGCTCACATACCACGCTTATAACGAACTCGGTAATCCGTGCGGCAGCCTTTATACTGGGGCTTACAATAAGCTGACCTTGCACCGGCCGGGCGGGGGAGTGGGCGGCCGGCCATGGGACCACTGTTTCCCGGATGTCTACGATTGGTCATCGCCACGGCAAACCTTCTGGCATTGGGACGCGCGGTTCATCGGCTGGCTCGAACGGGCGCGCTTCGCAGTCGATTACTGCACCGATCTCGATATACATAAAAATCTTGGAAATTTCCTGGCAGGGTATCGCCTGCTCCTCAGCGTCGGTCACGACGAATACTGGAGCGAGGCGATGCGGCACAACGTTGAGGCGTTTGTCGAAAATGGCGGAAATGTCGCCTTCTTCAGTGGCAACACCTGCTGGTGGCGGGTTCACGTGGTCGAGGGCAACTCAGCTTTTGTTTGCGACAAGACTAAGCTTGACGGCGATGACCAGAACCGGGACCAATGGTTTAATTTTGATCCGGAAAACCGCCTGACCGGCGTTAGCCATCGCAACGGCGGCGGTCAATGGTGGGGTGAGCGCGAACCCATCGGCTACACCGTACAGCATGCCGAACATTGGATCTTCGAGGGGACCGGCTTGCGCGACGGCGACACCTTCGGAGCGAAGCACGCGCTCATCGGCTACGAATGCGATGGCGCATCGATTTCGGACCGGCCGGACGAACGCGGTTTTGCGATTCCGCGCCACGACGATGGTACGCCTGAGAATTTCATTATCCTCGGGATCGGGAGGCTTTGCCCGGAATGGGCGCAGGATCCCGAAGGGTTTCCGGGCGGGCGGACGGCTACGATGGGGATCTACGCCAACAACGGCGTTGTGTTTACCGCCGCGACCACGGACTGGCCACGGGTTGTCGCCGAGCGGGAGCCGCACACCGAAAAGATCACGGAAAACGTCCTGTGTCGTCTTGGCTCGGGCGAAATGGAACATGCTGCTATGCAAGCGTGGAGTCAGCTTTGCTCGAGACGGTCCAAGCCGAATTTCATTGAGGTCTTGTCAGAAGGGAGAAAGTCGTGCGTTTATCGGCTTGACGGTGTTGGGCCCGGTGGGACTGCGGTCATCGCCAAGAGATCTAGGGCAGGCGAGGCGCACGTCGAACAAACGATCTATGAAGAGATTCTGCCAGACCTGCCAATTTCGAGTCTGACGTTTTATGGCGTAGTCGACGAACCGGGGACGGAATTTCGCTGGTTATTTCTAGAGGATGCTGAGAACGCAGACTTCACGTATCTCTCGGAACAGCATCGCAAACTTACCGCAAGCTGGCTGGGCCAAATGCATGTCTCCGCCGAACGCCTTGCAGTGGTTTCTCGTTTGCCCGATCGCGGTCCACAATATTACCTGGACCACCTGTACTTAAGTCGACAAATAATCCGAGAAAATATTGGTGATCCAACCTTGAGTTACCAAGATATTAAACTATTAGAGGCCGTCATATCGCAAGGTTATCTTCTCGAGTCTCATTGGCCTCGGGTTGTAGAACTGTGTCGTCGCTACCCGCGAACGCTGGTACACTGTGATTTCGCGCATAAGAATCTACGAGTGCGCTCAAATACATCTGGTATCAATCTCGTAGCCTTCGATTGGGAAATGGCCGGTTACGGCAGCCCAGCACCCGATCTCGCGGAGTGGTCGGGTCGCGGCGTTCCCCGACGCGTCACCGGCAGCTTACCGGATTCCGAGCTGGTCGATTATTGGGAGGTTGTGCGGGAGTCGTGGTCGTACCTGGATTTACCTGCAATGACGGAACTCGCGGAACTCGGCGCGGTGTTCCGCTCAGTTGTCGCAATTAGTTGGGAAAGTGAGTCCATCGGGCGTGGCTGGTGGCCGATAGAAGAGCTACGCGGTTACCAGGCTGATCTGGCTATTGCACTTCAGCATCTGGGTCTTGCCCAATGATAATGGCGGGGCTCACCCACTGTCCAAGTGCTTCCTGTCAGGCAACGAGGCGGGGCGCTACGATGGGTGGGTGGGGCGTTGTCGCCTCGGCCGCTCAACGGTCACGTCGACGAAAATGCAGCCCAGAGAGAGAAGCCGAGTCAGGTGGCGCTGACTTGACGTACGTAGTGGCAAAATGCATAGCTCGGGCTGTGCAAAGGATACTGGAAAACTCACGGAGAGAAGACAAACATATGCGGTGCCACGTTCAGAGATTGGTTCTAATGTTGATCACTCTGATCTGGTTATTCCTGGTGGTCGTGCCTGTCTGGGCCGCCGATCCGGAGATTGACCGCTTACTCCGCAGTCCTATAGGCAAGGACTGGGTGACAAACGGCGGCAACCTGACCAATCAACGCTATTCGACGCTCACGCAGATCAACACCTCCAACATCAAGCAACTCAAAGGGGCCTGGATGACGCGCCTTAAAGGCTCTGGGTTCGATGCCAAATACTCCTTCGAGGCATCGCCGCTTGTCAAGGATGGCATCATGTACGTCATTACAGGTAACGACGATGTCTTCGCGCTAAACGCCAAGACTGGGGAGATCCTCTGGGAGTACTGGTCCGGTATCTCTGGGAAGCGCCCCCTCTGCTGCGGCTGGGCGAACCGCGGCCTGGCCATGGGTGAGGGGCTGCTGTTTTTCGGGCAACTCGACGCCACCGTCGTGGCCCTGGACATGAAGACGGGCGAGGTGATGTGGAAGACCCCCATTGAGCAATATGAAAATGGCTACTCCATCACCAGTGCGCCACTCTACTACGACGGCATCGTCTACAGCGGCATCTCTGGTGGGGAGTATGGGGTACGCGGGCGCCTCACCGCCCTGGATGCCAAGACCGGCACCATCCTATGGCGGTCGTATACCCTGCCAGAGCCCGGCGAGTTCGGCAGTGATACCTGGCCGCCTGGCACTGACCATGCGATGCGTGGCGGGGCACCGGTCTGGAATACACCAGCCCTCGATCCGGAGCTCGGACTGGTCTACTTCGCGACGGGCAACTGTGCACCAAATCATGACGGGTCGATGCGCGAGGGCGATAACCTGTTCTGCGCCTCGATGATGGCCTTGAAGGCCAAGACCGGCGAGTACGTCTGGCACTTCCAGCAGGTGCACCACGACATCTGGAACTACGATGCCGCTAGCCCGGTGGTGCTCTTCGACACGGTGATCAATGGCCAGCCGCGTAAGGGCATTGCCGAAGCCGGCTACACGGGCTGGGTGTACATTCTCGACCGCACGAATGGTCAGCCGTTAATTGGTATCGAAGAGCGCCCAGTACCGCAGGAGCCACGGCAGAAGACGGCCAAAACGCAGCCCTACCCGATTGGCGACGCGACGGTGCCACAGTGCGCCGACACGCTGCCTGATTATGGCAAAGCCGGGTGTATTTTTGAGCCCTTCTGGGAGACCCCGGTGGTGGTACAGCCGTCGGGGGATGGTGGCACGAACTGGTCGCCGGTGCCGTACAGCCCTGACACGGGCTATTTCTACGTGTCGGGCACAGTGCGCACCAGTGCCTATTGGCGCAAGGGTGATAAGGAGTACGTGCCCGGCAAGAGCTATGGCCGCGGTGCCCAGGCGCCCCCGCCGGGCTCACCTATGAGCGGTATGTTTACAGCGATCGACAGCAAGACGAATAAGATCGTCTGGCAGCACAAGACGCCGTACCGGCTCGGGGGAGGTGCGACCGTCACCGCCGGTGGCCTGGTCTTTCGCGGTGAGCCTGACGGCAACTTTCTGGCGCTCGATGCCAAGACGGGGGAGGAGCTGTGGCGGTTCCAGACTGGTTTTGGGGCTGACGCACCGCCCGTGGTCTATGAGGTGGACGGCGAGCAGTATGTCGCCATCGCGACAGGTGGCAACGTAACGCAGGGTAGTGCCGACGGTGACGCGGTGTGGGCCTTCTCCTTGAAGGGGCAAGTGGGTCCGTTGTGGCCGCCTCCCCCACCGGCGACCATTGCCGGGCCCCTCTGGATATGGTCAAGATGGCCTGCAGTCGACATGGCATCAAAACCAATCGCTACAGGCGTCACCACGGTCAACGTGGGCGAGGTGGACAACAACAATAGGGAGTACAGATACTCGCCAGCCCGCATTCGCATCCAGGCGGGAACCACCGTAACCTTCACCAATGTCGGCGAGCTAAATCATACGGCCACGGCGTTCCCAAAGCACGAGTGGGATACCGGCGACCTGGCCAGCGGCGAGTCGAAGGCCATCACCTTCACGCAGCCGGGTAGCTATTACTATATCTGTACACCACACCCCTGGATGTCCGGGCAGATCATTGTGGAATAATCCATGGCTCTGGGATGATACCGCATCGTGCTTACAAGGTGTTGCCGAAGCGGCAGTATCGGAATACGCGCGGCAAACGGAAATCGACGGCTGCCCATGGGCTCGACCGCTGGACACGATTGGGCGGTCGAATGATCGAAGTCAGGGAATTTACCGAGTGCCGTGACGCGGCGATTTGAGCTCGCAGGATCGGTGGAAGGTCTGCATCTGACGCTCGTTGACGGCAAGGACCACGAGCTGATCCGTTGGAGCTTTGGAGGCTGGTGATAAAACCGAGGAGCTCGGCAGAGTGAATCCATCGGCGCCGTTCATCAGGCGGCCGGTTGCAACGACGCTGCTGACGATCGGCATCGCGCTTGCCGGGTTTTTTGCCTTTTTGCGGCTCCCGGTGGCACCCGTTCCGCAGGTCGATTACCCGACCATTTTGATATCTGCGTCGATGCCCGGCGCCAGCGCTGACACGATGGCGGCGACCGTCGCGGCACCCCTCGAGCGCCGTCTCGGCATCATCGCCGATGTTACCGAGATGACCTCCCGGAGCTCTGCCGGCTCGACCGATATCACCTTGCAGTTTGGCCTCAAACGCCGCCTCGACGGCGCCGCGCGCGACGTGCAGGCGGCGATCAATGCGGCGCGCGCCGACCTGCCGACCAGCCTGCGCCAGAACCCCGCTTACCGCAAGGTCAACCCGGCCGACGCTCCGATCGTGATCCTGGCGATGACCTCGAAGACCCTAACGCTTGGCCAGATCTATGACGCCGCTTCGACGATCCTGCAGCAGAGATTGTCGCAGATCGAGGGTATCGGCCAGGTCGAGATCAGGGGCAGCTCGCTGCCGGCGGTGCGGGTCGAGCTCAACCCGCTGGCGCTGTTCAAATACGGGATCGGGCTCGAAGACATCCGCGCTGCGCTCGCCTCCGCCAATGCCCGCAGCCCCAAGGGCATGATCGAAGACGGCGACCACCGGTTCCAGCTTTACGTCAACGATCAGGTGAACCATGCGGAGGATTATCGGCAGCTCGTGATCGCCCATCGCAATGGCGCGCCGGTGTGGTTGACCGATGTCGCCGAGGTAAAGGACTCGGTCGAAAACCTGCGCACCCTGGGCCTCGCCGACAGCAAGCCGGCGGTTCTGGTCATTCTTCATCGGCAACCGGGCGCCAATATCGTCGAGACCGTCGATCGTGTGAAGGCCGTCCTCCCGCAGCTCGAAGCCACGATCCCCAGCGCCATCGAGGTCGAGCTGAATTTGGACCGCACCACGACGATCCGCCGCTCGCTGCACGAGGTCGAGCGCACCCTCGCCATCGCGATCTGCCTCGTGATCCTGGTCGTCTTCCTGTTCCTGAGAAGCCTGCGCGCGAGCCTGATCCCGAGCGTCGCGGTGCCGGTCTCACTGATCGGCACCTTTGGTGTCATGTATCTCCTGGGCTACAGCCTCGACAATCTCTCGCTGATGGCGCTGACGATATCTACCGGCTTTGTCGTCGACGATGCGATTGTCATGCTCGAAAACATCACACGGCATATCGAGGCCGGCATGTCCCGGATGCAGGCGGCATTGCGAGGAGCGCGCGAGGTCGGCTTTACCGTGCTGTCGATGAGCCTCTCCCTGGTCGCCGTCTTCGTGCCGATCTTGCTAATGGGCGGCATCGAGGGACGGCTGTTCCGCGAGTTCGCGATGACCCTGTCCGTGGCGGTCCTGATATCGCTGGTCGTCTCGCTGACGACGACGCCGATGATGTGCGCCTATTTGCTCGCGCAGCGCGGTCAAGACGAGCACGGCCAGCTGTACCGCGCCGGCGAGCGGGCATTTTACACAATACTGAACGTCTACGACCGCTCCTTGCGCCGGGCATTGCAATGGCCTGCTCTCGTCGTGCTGAGCTTGCTGACGACATTGTGCTTCGCGGTCTATCTCTTCATCAACGTGCCAAAGGGGTTCGTGCCGCAGCAGGACAACGGGCTGATGTGGGGCGGCATTCAAGCTGACCAGAGCATCTCGTTTCAATTGATGGAGAAAAAGCTGGCCCAGCTCGTCGATATCCTCCGCGAGGATCCAGCGGTCGCCCATGTCGACGGCTTTTACTACGGCGGCAGCTACGCCGATGTCTTCGTGATCCTGAAGCCGCTGTCCGAACGCGAGGTGTCAGCCCAGCAGGTCGCAAGCCGGCTGCAGCCAGAGCTCGACCAGATTACTGGCGCACAAGCGTATTTTGGAGCGGTTCAGGATGTTCGCGTCGGCGGCCGCGCCAGCAGCGCCCAGTATCAGTACACACTGCATGGCGAAGATGCCAACGAGCTCTACGAGTGGGCGCCCAAGGTCCAAGCCGCGTTGAAAAAACTGCCGATGCTGACCGGTGTCCACCACGACCAGAAGCAAGGAGCGCTCGAGGTCAATCTGGTTATCGACCGTGCCACTGCGGCGCGCCTCGGGCTGACCGTCAGCCAGATCGACAACACCTTGTACGATGCCTTCGGGCAACGGCAGGTATCGGTGATCTACAAGGCGCAAAACCAGTACCACGTTGTAATGGAGGTGGCGCCCGAGTTCTGGCAATCCCCGGACATGTTGCACCAGATCTATATCAGCACCGGCGGCGGTGCGGTTGGCGGCACGCAGGGAACCCAGCCGCTCGCCGGGACGGTAGTGGCCAAGCCGCCGCCCGCTCGGAGCAACATCGCAGCCGCAACGCCGATTGCGAGCAACGCGGCCCGCAATGCGGCGAACAACGCGTTGGCCAACACCGGTCGCAACGCCACCTCGACCGGCTCTGCGGTCAGCACGTCTCCTGAAACCATGGTGCCGCTTTCCGCCTTCAGCCATTTCAGCGCCGGCACCACGCCGCACGCTGTCTATCATCAAAATCTGTTCGCCGCCTCGACGATATCATTCAATCTGGCTCCCGGCGTCTCGCTCAGCGAGGCGACGGCCGCGATCCGCGATCAGGTGGTCCGGCTCGGCGTGCCGGCCTCGATCCACGGCACCTTCGAGGGCACGGCCAAGACCTTTCAGCAGGTGCTCGCCAACGAGCCTTTTTTGATCGGGGCCGCGCTCCTCGCCGTCTATATCGTGCTCGGGGTGCTCTACGAGAGCTATGTCCACCCGATCACGATTCTGTCGACACTCCCCTCGGCGGGGGTCGGCGCCGTCCTGGCGCTGATCGCGACTGGCACCGAGTTCAGCTTGATCGCACTGATCGGGCTGTTCCTGTTGATCGGCATCGTGAAGAAGAACGCGATTATGATGATCGATTTCGCGCTCGACGCTGAGCGGAGAGAGGGCGTGAGCTCGCACGAGGCAATCTATCAGGCCTGCCTCAAACGGTTCCGGCCGATCATCATGACGACGCTCGCGGCGATGCTCGGAGCAGTGCCACTCGCGATCGGCTTTGGCGAGGGCTCGGAATTGCGCCGGCCGCTGGGCATCTCGATCTTCGGCGGGTTGCTCGTCAGCCAGATCCTGACCCTCTACACGACGCCGGTTATCTATCTGTACCTCGATCGCTTGCGCCTGTGGGGCCAGCGCCGTTGGCGGATCCGCCAGCCGCGTCTGCAGCAACCCAGTCGCGTTCGCGAACCAGGCGAGTGATGAGCTGGCGAGTGCGCCCCTGGCGCTCCTCGATCGAGAGCCCAGCGGCGGCATTTCTTCATCGCGCGAAATCGGCTGTGTCGGCTTTCCGTGGCCGCGAGTTCATCGACAGCCGGTTGCGGTGCTATGGACGTGGCCTTTCTCGTCCGAACTGCGGGCGGCGCATGGATCGGTAACGGCGCCGTCAGATTGCCGTAACCTGGCGCCCACCAACGGTCGGAGCCGAAGCCCCCTCGCGGAGACGAGATAGGGCGTAAATAACGCGCTTGGCTGTGGCGCTCTCGGGCGACCGGCGAACCCCGTTCGAGAGCATCGCCGAGCGGAAGCTGCGCCGGCAGCAGTTGACGATGGCAACCTGGAGATCAGCGGGCGATCTCCGCTTGGTGCCCGTAAACGGTCATTAGACCCCGCGGCCAAAGGCCGGTCTCGACCGTTCCCCGAGTCTTCGGAGCGCGGTGCCGAGGCTGTTCTGCGTTGTCGACCAGTCGAGCGGCTCGCGCTCGCGGGTCCTCTACTGCAGCGCCGCGCGGTAAGCCGCCATCCTCCCAGCTAGCTAGCTCCGGTTAGAGCCGCCGCATTCTGGACCCGTACCATCGACCCATGGTCCGCAGCGGTGATCGCGAGGTCGCTATGGACACGGGGCCTTATGATGGGTAACCTTGATTCCGGCTAGGTCGTCCGCGCTTAGGGGAGGTTCAAATGAGCGCTTGGATTGCGATCGCCCTTGCCGTCGCCATCATGGCCATGTCGCCGATTACGGCCGTCCACGCGGGATCATGCGCCCCGGGAAGCACGCAGAGCTGCTTCAGCATTCCCGCGACAATTAACTTCAGCTCGGTTCCCGAGATTTCTAAGCAGATCGTGAGTGAAGAGAGGACTGACCCAAAACAAAAACAACCCATAGTCGAGCCACTACACCCGGTCCCCTATACGGGC
>Ga0306925_10006578_pt1 | contig 10807 bp, 7 predicted proteins | sample flu12Cox44000176_FD_203755 | JGI IMG/M metagenome (GOLD analysis project Ga0306925, IMG submission 203755) | Lab enrichment of tropical soil microbial communities from Luquillo Experimental Forest, Puerto Rico - flux8day.12C.oxic.44.000.176 (v2)... | ecosystem: Environmental > Terrestrial > Soil... | reverse complement strand
GGCCTCAGCTGCTCGCGATCGATCTCGAGCTGGAGCTCCCATCCACAAAGCCGTTCAGCAGCGACGAATTCGGCGACGCGCTCGACTACGCCGCGATCGTCAAGCGCGTGCAATCCTTCGCCGCCGATCACCCGTATCGACTGCTCGAACGCTTCGCTGAAGCGCTCGCCGATCTTCTACGGAGCGAGTTCGGCTCGCCGCGGGTGAGGGTAAGCGTGGCCAAGCTGGCGCCGCTTGCCGGGGTGGCGCGGATCGGCGTGGCGATCGAGCGCGGCAAGCGCAGCTAGCTTCAGCGGGTCTCAACCGCGCGGGTGATGCTGCGCGTGGAGCTGCTTCAGGCGCTCGCGCGCGACGTGCGTGTAGATCGTCGTCGTGGTGATGTCGGCGTGCCCGAGCAGAAGCTGCACCACGCGCAGATCGGCGCCGTGGTTGAGCAGATGCGTGGCGAAGGCGTGGCGCAACGTGTGCGGCGAAAGCTTTTCCGATGCAATGTTCGCCTTTATCGCGTAGCGCTTGATCGATTGCCAGAAAGCCTGCCGCGTGAGCGGCGCGCGCCGCGCGGTCACGAATACCGCGTCGGTCTTCGCATTCTTGGCAAGCTGCGGCCGCGCGGTCGAAAGATAGCTCTTGAGCCAGGCGATCGCTTCCTCGCCGAGCGGCACGAGCCGCTCCTTCCCGCCCTTGCCCAGAACGCGAACGACACCGGTGTCAAAGCCGATCTGTGTTCGCTTGAGCCCCACCAGCTCGGAGACGCGAAGCCCCGTCGCATAGAGCGTCTCCAGCATCGCACGATCGCGCAGCCCGAGCGTGGTCCCGACATCGGGCGCTGAGAGAAGCGCTTCGACCTGAGCTTCGGAAATGTGCTTCGGCAGCCGCCTCGGGAGCTTGGGCGATTTGATCCGCAGCGTCGGATCGGCGGCGAGCACGCCCAGCATCATCTGCAAGCGATAGAAGCGACGCAACGACGACAGGCGGCGGCTGATCGACGTGGCTCTCGCGTTGTCGCGAAATTGCGCGGCGAGAAAAGACTCGACGTCGGTGCGCTCCGCAGCGAGAAGGGGCTTCTTCGAGTGCGCTTCGAGCCAAGCCGCCCACGCCGTGAGATCGCGCCGGTAGCTCGCGAGGCTTGCAGCGGCAAGCCCGTCCTGCAGCCAGAGCTGGTCGCAGAATGCATCGATCAACTCGCTCGCCGATTGCATGCCCTAGCGTCCGAAGCGGTATCCCTCGTGCGTCAACAGCCAGCGCTTGATCGCGATCGGGTCGCCTTCGGTCACGCCCATGAATCCGCCCAGAGAGCCCAGGCTGCCCACCACGCGATGACAAGGGATGACCAAGGCGATCGGATTGGCGCCGCAGGCGCCGCCGACGGCGCGCGGCGCGGTGTGCAGGCTTCGCGCGAGCTCGCCGTAGGTGCGCGACTCGCCGAGCGGTATCTTGGCTAGGGAATCCCAAACCCGGCGCTGGAATGCCGTACCTGCAGGCGCGAGCGGCAGCGTAAAGCGCCAATGCGGATCGGCGAGATAGCGCTCGAGCTGACGACAGGCGCGTTCGGCTATTGCATCGACCGGAGCCTGCGCGCGTTCGCGCAGGCTCAGGTACTCGATGCCGGTCACGGCTCCGGCGTCGGTGCGGATCCCGAGGACCGCGAAGGGCGCGCGCAGTCGCGCGGAGTAGGTCGAGCCGGCTCTCATCGTCAATGCGCCAGCATCTGCTGCGGCAGCGCGGTCACGAGCTGCGGAAAGAAGTAGATGAGGAGCGTGGCCGCGATCATCAGATAGAGCATCGGCAGCGCGTGCCGTGCGATCCAGGTGATCTGCTTCTTCGTCATCCCCTGCAGCACGAACAGGTTGAAGCCGACCGGAGGCGTGATCTGCGCCATCTCGACCGCGAGCACGATGAAGATGCCGAACCACAGCAGATCGATTCCAACTTAGTCGACGGTGGGCAGAATTACGCCCATTGTCAGCACGACCATCGAGATGCCGTCGAGGAAGCAGCCCAGGATGATGTAGAAGATCATCAATGCAATGATCAGCGCGAGCTGCGACAAGCCGAGGCTTCCGATCCATTCCGCGAGGTGGCGCGGCAGCCCGATGTAGCCCATCGATAGCGTCAGGAACGCGGCGCCCGACAGAATCAGCGCGATCATGCAATAAAGGCGCGTCGCGCCGAGCAGGCTGTCGCGGAATGTCTGCCAGTTGAGCGAGCCCTGCACGGCGGAGATCGCGAGCGATCCGACCACTCCGAACGCTGCCGCCTCGGTCGCCGTTGCGATACCCGTGTAGATCGATCCGAGCACCAGCGCGATCAGTACAACGACGGGAATCAGATGCCGCGATGCGTAGATCTTTTGTCCTAGCGTGGTCCGCTCGCGCGAGACCGGCACGCGGTCAGGGTGGACCAAAGCCCAGACCACGATATAGCCCGAGAACAGGGATGCCAGAACTAACCCGGGCAGAACGCCGGCGATGAAGAGCTGTGCAATCGACACATTGGCCATCACGCCGTAGACGATCATGATGATCGACGGCGGAATCAGGAGTCCCAGCGTTCCTGCACCGGCGAGCGTGCCGATGGTGATGTCGTCCGGATAGCCGCGGCTTTTGAGCTCCGGCAGCGTCATCTTGCCGATGGTGGCGCAGGTTGCCGCGGAGCTGCCCGAGACAGCGGCGAAGATCGTGCAGCCGATGATGTTGGTGTGCAAGAGCCGACCGGGCACGCGCTCAAGCCATGGCGCGAGTCCCCTGAACATGTCTTCGGACAGTCGGGTGCGAAAGAGGATCTCGCCCATCCACACGAAGAGCGGCAACGCGGTCAGCGTCCAGGACGACGCGGTGCCCCAGATCGTCACCGCCATCGCGTCACCGGCGGGACGCGAGGAGAAAAGCTCCATGCCGATCCAGGCCACGCCCGCGAGCGAGAGCCCGATCCAGACGCCGCTGCCGAGGAGCACGAACAGCGCAACGATCAGGAGCGTGGTGATCGCGAGTTCCATCGCTTACTCGACGTGCACCGGCTCCTCGGGGGGCTTCTCGCGCCGTCGCTTCCCCGAGATTTCCTGGGCGAACAGATCGACGAAGGCGATGGCGAAGATCATCGTCCCGGCTGCCATCGCGATCTGCGGCAACCACAAGGGCGTGGCGTCGTTGCCGGTGGAGACGTCGTGCAGCACGTACGACTGCCAGGCGAGCCGCACACTGTAGTAGGCGAAGACGATCGCCAGCACTGAAGCCGCTGCCAGCGACCATCGCTCGAGCGCACGGCGCGCGCGCTCGCCGACGTGCTCGAGGACGAGGTTGACGCGGATGTGCTCGCCACGAACGAGCGTGTGCGCCAGCGCGAGAAAGCCCGCGCCGGCCATGAAGTAGCCGGCGTAGGCGTCGCTGCCGCGCACCTGGAAGCCGAACAACCGTCCAAAGATGCCGGCGAGCACCATCGCCAGCGTTCCTATCAAAAACAACGCCGCCAAGTACGCGGCGGCGTCGTACAGCCGGTCCAGCCAGCGGCGCATCACATCTTCCGATACGCGTCGACGATCGCCTGCCCGTCGGGGCCTGCCTGCTTGATCCATTCCGAGGTCAACGTCTCCCCGACCTTTTTCAGCTCTCCCGCGAACGGCGGCGAGGGCGGGGCAACCGTCATTCCGTTCTTCGCGAGCTCTCCGAGATACCACTTCGTCTTTTCTTCGGAAAGTTTCCAGCCGCGCGCTTCGGCGTCGGCCGCCGCCTTCAACACCGCGTCCTGCGTTGGTTTGTCGAGCGCGCTGAATGACTTCTCGTTGACGATCACCAGGTTCTTCGGCAGCCAGGCCTGCGTGTCGTAGAAATACTTTACCTGCTCCCAGGCCTTCGAGTCGTAGCCGGTGGCGCCTGACGTGATGTTCGCGTTGACGGCGCCGGTGGCCATCGCCTGCGCCAGCTCCGCGGCCTGAATCGTCACCGGCTGTGCGCCCACCAGTTCGGCGATGCGCGAGGTCGCCGGATTGTAAGTGCGCATCTTGAGCCCCTTCAGGTCGGCGACCGAAGCGAGCGGCTTGTTAACGTAGATCCCCTGCGGCGGCCATGGCACGGCGTAGAGCACGCGCATGCCCTGCTTGGCGAAACGCTCCTCGATCGTCTTGCGCGACGCCTTCCACAGCTTGGCGGCCTCCGCGTAGCTCGTGGCGAGGAAGGGAATTGAATCGACGCCGAAGATCGCGTCCTCGTTCGAGTACGCCGAAGCGAGGATCTCACCCATCTGCGCCTGCTCGGTCTGTACCGCGCGCTTGATCTCCGGCGCCTTGAAGAGCGACGCGTTCGCGTGCACGGTAATCTTGAGCTTGCCGGCCGTCGCCTTTTCGATGTCGCCGACGAATTGCATGATGTTCTCGGTGTGGAAATTCGTCGGGGGATACGCGGTCGGCATATCCCATTTGGTCTGCGCCGAAACGGAGAGCGCTGCGCCGATGCCCGCGACCGCGGCGAGACCCTGGATTCGTTTCATGGACTTCCCCCTTGGCTGCCACCGAAAAATCGCAAGCTAAGTCACAGGGTGCGCCGTGTCAATCGACCGCGGATTTCGGGCACAATGAGCGCCCCTTCGAGGCCGGCGCCCGCAGCGATCCACCATGACCACGCCCTCCGGCCGCAACTCCCGCTGGCAATTCTGGCGCGCCGCCCCGACGGCACACTCGCGACGCACAAGCTGCTGTCGGAAAACCCCGAGCGCTACCGTGACGCCGCGATCGCGGGTATTCGCGAGCTGCTCGGCATTGCGCCCGGCTCGCCGATTCCCGCGGATGCGATCGAAACAGTGAAGATGGGCACCACGGTGGCTACCAACGCGCTGCTCGAGCGCAAGGGCGAGCGCACGGCGCTTCTCATCACGCGCGGCTTCGGCGACGCACTGCGTATCGCCTATCAGAACCGCCCGAAGCTGTTCGTGCGTAACATCGTGCTGCCGGCGCTCCTCTACGAGCGGGTCATCGAGATCGACGAGCGGATCGGCGCGCACGGTGAAATCGTGCGGCCGCTCGACGTCGCTGGCGCGGAGCGGGAGCTCAAGCGCGCGCTGGCAGACGGCATTCGCGCCTGCGCGATCGTTCTGATGCACGGCTACCGCTACCCGCAGCACGAGAGTGCGCTTGCCGCCCTGGCGCGCGAGGTCGGCTTCGAACAGGTCTCGGTGAGCCACGAGGTGAGCCCGCTGATGAAGGTCGTTTCGCGTGGCGATACCACGGTGGTCGATGCCTATCTCTCGCCGATCCTGCGCCGCTACGTGCGCGACGTGGAGTCCGATCTTCCCGGTGTGCGATTGCAGTTCATGCAGTCATCGGGCGGGCTCACGGAGGCGCACCGCTTCCAGGGCAAGGACGCGATCCTGTCGGGCCCAGCCGGCGGCATCGTTGGCGCGGTGGAAGTCTCGCGGCTCGCCGGCTTCGATCGCATCATAGCCTTCGACATGGGCGGGACTTCGACCGACGTCACGCACTACGCCGGCGAATACGAGCGCGCCTTCGTGACCGAGGTCGCCGGAGTGCGGCTGCGCGCGCCGATGATGCTCATACACACGGTCGCGGCGGGCGGAGGCTCGATCTGCAGCTTCGACGGCGCGCGGCTTCGCGTCGGACCGCAATCGGCGGGAGCGAATCCCGGACCGGCGTCGTACCGGCGCGGCGGGCCGATCACCGTCACCGACTGCAACGTGATGGTGGGCAAGATCGATCCGGCTCTCTTTCCCCACGTGTTCGGACTGGACGGCAAGCTACCGCTCGACGCAGAGGTTGTGCGCGAAAGGCTTTCCGCGTTTGCTGCGGAAGTCGCCAAAGCGACCGGCCACGTGCGCACTGCCGAGCAGCTCGCCGAAGGTTTCCTGCAGATCGCGAACGACAACATGGCGCATGCGATCAAGCACATCTCGGTCGAGCGCGGCTACGACGTGACCGGCTACACCTTGTGCTGCTTCGGCGGCGCCGGCGGTCAGCACGCTTGCGCGGTTGCCGACGCGCTGGGGATGAAGCGCGTGTTCATTCATCCGCTCGCGGGCGTGCTCTCGGCATACGGGATGGGGCTTGCCGACGTGCGCGCGATCAGGCAGGAGGCAGTCGAGTCCGTGCTGTCCGCGGAGGCCTTGCGCAGCGTCGAGCCGTTGCTCGTCCGACTCACGGATGCGGCGAGAGGCGAGTTGCTCGCGCAGGGCATTCACGCCAAGAGGATCGAAATCCGGCGCACGCTACAGCTCAAGTACGACGGAACGGATACGACGCTGGAGATTCCGTTCTCGAAAGATGATGACACCGAGGGCCTGACAGCTGAATTCGAGCGCCGCTATCGCAGTCACTATGGATTCCTGATGCCCGACAAGGCGCTGGTGATCGAGGCAGCGGGAGTTGAAGCGATCGGCGTCGCGGCGAGCGCGCGCGACGCCGCACCTGCCTTTGCTGCGCGCGCCGGAAAGCTCGGGCCCGTGAAGACCAACCGGGTATTCACCGGCGGCGCCTGGCACGACGCGCCGGTGTACGTGCGAGCGGACTTGCGACCGCAGGACCGAGTCGCGGGGCCGGCGGTGATCGCCGAGCAGAATGCCACCACCGTGATCGAGCCGGGATGGGCGGCCACGCTGACCGCGCGCGATGATCTCGTGCTCGAACGCGTCGTCGCTCTCAAGCGCGAGCACGCGATCGGCACCCGTGCGGATCCGGTGTTGCTCGAAGTGTTCAACAATCTCTTCATGGCGATCGCGGAACAGATGGGCGTCACGCTCGCCAACACCGCATACTCAGTCAACATCAAGGAGCGGCTCGACTTTTCCTGCGCGATCTTCGACGCCGAAGGCAACCTCATCGCCAATGCGCCGCACATGCCGGTGCATCTCGGCTCGATGGGTGAGAGCGTGAAGACGATCATCGAGCGGCGCCACGATACGATGCAGCCCGGCGACGTGTTTGTGCTCAATGCGCCGTACAACGGCGGGACCCATCTGCCCGACGTGACCGTGATCGCGCCGGTCTTTCTCGAGCGAATGACGCAGCCGGAGTTCTACGTTGCTTCGCGCGGCCATCACGCCGATATCGGCGGCATCACGCCGGGCTCGATGCCGCCCGACTCGAAGCACGTCGACGAGGAGGGCGTGCTGCTCGACAACGTGCAGCTCGTCGCCCAGGGACGATTTCTCGACCGGGAGATGCGTGTCATCCTCACTTCAGGGCGCTACCCCTGCCGCAACGTCGAGCAGAACCTCGCCGATCTGCGCGCTCAGGTGGCCGCATGCGCGAGAGGTATCGAAGAGCTTCACAAAATGGTCGAGCACTTCAGCCTGCCCGTCGTGCGCGCGTACATGCAGCACGTGCAGAACAACGCGGAGGAATCGGTACGCCGCGTGCTCGGTGCGCTGAAGGACGGACATTTCGAATACGAAATGGACAACGGCGGCCGCATCGTTGTCACGATCAGCGTCGACCGCGTTAGGCGCGCCGCGAAAATCGACTTCACCGGGACCAGCCCGCAGCAGGCAAACAACTTCAATGCCCCCTCCGCTGTTTGCAAGGCGGCGGTGCTGTACGTCTTCCGCACGCTGGTCGACGACGATATTCCTATGAATGCGGGTTGCCTGAAACCTCTGGAGGTCGTGATTCCCGAAGGCTCGATGCTCGCGCCGCATTACCCGGCTGCGGTCGTGGCGGGCAACGTCGAGACTTCGCAGTCGATGACCGACGCGCTTTACGGCGCGCTGGGCGTGCTCGCGGCCTCGCAGGGCACGATGAACAACTTCACGTTCGGCAACGAGCGCTATCAGTATTACGAGACCGTCTCCGGCGGAGCGGGCGCGGGTCCCGACTTCGACGGCGCGAGCGTGGTGCAGACGCACATGACCAACTCACGGCTGACCGACCCCGAAGTCCTCGAGTGGCGCTTCCCGGTGCTGCTCGAGGAATACCGAATCCGCCGCGGCAGCGGCGGCGCGGGACGACATCACGGCGGGGATGGCGGGGAGCGCCGGGTGCGCTTCCTCGAACCGATGACCGCGGTCATGCTCGCTAATCACCGCCGCATCGCGCCTTTCGGCGTGGCCGGCGGCAAGGCCGGCGCGGTTGGGCGCAACTGGGTCGAGCGAGCGGGTGGCAAGCGCGAGGAATTCGGCGCTACGTTCCAGGTGGAAATGGATCGCGACGACGTGTTCGTCATCCAGACGCCCGGCGGCGGAGGATACGGCGCATCGGGCTTAGAATAGGAATTTTTGCGAGGGCATCATGGCAGGCGTCTACGATTTCGCAGTGAAGGACATCCACGGCAAGGAACAGAAGCTGGATCAGTACAAGGACAAGGTCATGCTGATCGTGAACGTCGCGAGCAAATGCGGCTTCACGCCCCAGTACAAGGGGCTCGAGTCGCTCTACGAGAAGATGCATTCGCGCGGCCTCGAAGTGCTCGGTTTTCCCTGCAACCAGTTCGGCGCGCAGGAGCCGGGCACCGAAAAGGAAATCGAATCCTTTTGCGAGATCAACTACGGAGTGAAGTTTCCTCTGTTCGCCAAGATCGACGTCAACGGCGACGGCACAGCGCCCCTCTACAGGTACCTCAAGAAGGAAAAGCCGGGGCTGCTCGGCTCGGAGACGATCAAGTGGAACTTCACCAAGTTTCTGGTCGACCGCAAGGGAAGGGTGATCGAGCGCTACGCGCCGAACGTCGAGCCGCAGGCGATCGCTCCCGACATCGAGAAGCTGCTGTGAAAACCGCTCTTCGCTCCTGCGCGGGCGCACTTGCGCTCGCGCTCTTCGCGGCCGCCGTCGCGGCGGCAGACATGAGCAAAACGCTGCGCGTCGCGTTCGAAGAGGCGGAGACCGGGTTCGATCCACAGGTCGCCGGTGACATCTACTCCGCCTACCTCCATCGGGCGATCTTCGATCCGCTCTACACATACGACTACCTCGCGCGCCCGTACACTATCGTGCCGAACACCGCGGCGGCGATGCCGGAGATCTCTCCCGACGGCAAGACCTGGACGATGAAGGTGAAGCCCGGCATCTACTTCGCGGACGATCCGGTGTTCAAGGGAAAGAGGCGCGAGCTGACCGCCGCCGATTACGTCTACTCGTGGAAGCGTATCCTCGATCCGAAGATGCGGTCGAACAGCCTGCAGGTCTTCGACGGCAAGATCGCCGGCGCCGAGCGCATCGTCTCGGCCGCGAGAGAGGGCGGGAAGTTCGACTACGACGCCCCGATGGAAGGGCTGCAGGCGATCGATCGGTACACGATTCGGATGAAGCTCAATTTCCCCTCCTACGATCTGATGGCCGAGCTCACGACATCTCCGACGGCCGCGGTGGCGCGCGAAGTGATCGAAGCCTATGGCGATGAGAAACACTGGACCCAGGCCAATCCCGTCGGCACAGGACCTTATCGATTGAAGGAGTGGCGGCGCGCGCAGCGGATCGTGCTCGAAGCCAATCCCGACTACCGTGACGAGAGCTTTCCCGAAAGCTCGGCTCCTGAGGACCGGGCGTTGATGACGAAGATGCGAGGGAAGAAGCTGCCGATCATCGGCCGCATCGAGATCAGCATCATCGACGAGTCGAATCCGCGGCTGCTGGCGTTTCAGAACCGCGAGCTCGACTATTTGACGGTGCCGCGCGATCTGACCGGCAACGTGCTGAGCCCCGACAACAAGCTCAAGCCGGCGCTGGCGAAGCAGGGAATCGTCCTCGAGCGGGGCGTGCAGCCCGCGATCGCGTACACCTATTTCAATATGGAAGATCCGGTCGTCGGCGGCTACACCAAGGACAAGATCGCGCTGCGACGCGCGATCAGCATGGCATATAACGTCGATGACGAGATTCGCATCATCCGTCAGGGGCAGGGCGAGCCGGCAACACAGCCCATTCCGCCGAACGTCGCCGGCCACGATCCCAGCATCAAGGACCGCCAGAAATACGATCCGGCGGGAGCCAAGGCGCTGCTCGACAAGTTCGGCTACATCGACCGCGATGGTGACGGCTGGCGCGAGCTGCCCGACGGGAAGCCTTTGAAGCTCATGATGGGCTCAGCCACGTCGGCACTCTTCCGCCAATACGACGAGCTGTGGCAGCGCAGCCTCAGCGCGGTCGGTATCCGCATCGAATTCGTAAAGCAGAAGTGGCCGGATCTTTTGAAAATGTCACGCTACGGACAGCTGCAGATGTGGCAGCTGGGCAACATCAGCACCACCCCGGAGGGCTTTTCTTTCATGTCGCTGCTCTACGGCCCGCACGCCGGCTTCTCGAATCTGTCGCGCTTCAATCTTCCGGAGTTCAACCAGCTCTACGAGAAGGCTCGGACGCTGCCCGACAGTCCTGAGCGTACTCAGGTCTTCCGCAAGATGTCCGCGCTGGTGAACGCGTACTCGCCGTGGATGCTCAGCGCCTACCGCTACGAAAATGTTCTGATTCAGCCATGGATGGTCGGCGTCAAATACAGCGTGTTCGACTGGCATCCGTGGAAGTACTACGACATCGACCTCGAGCGGCGCAAGGCCGTGATCGGCAAGTAGGTTTCGCATGGGCCCCTCGCGAACGGCACTGCGCGGCGTCGTCGTACTCGCGTTCATCCTTGCTGTCAGCGGCGCGTGGGCGGCCGACACGAGCAAGGTGCTCCGCGTCGCGATCAACGCTCCGGAGAACGGCTTTGATCCGCAGGCTGCAAGCGACCTTTATTCCAACTATGTCAATCGCGAGATCTTCGACCCCTTGTATCGCTACGACTACCTGGCGCGGCCGTACAAGGTCATTCCAAACACCGCAGTCGCGCTGCCTGACATCTCCTCGGATGGCAAGACCTGGACGATCAGGATCAAA
>Ga0306925_10006572_pt1 | contig 10809 bp, 9 predicted proteins | sample flu12Cox44000176_FD_203755 | JGI IMG/M metagenome (GOLD analysis project Ga0306925, IMG submission 203755) | Lab enrichment of tropical soil microbial communities from Luquillo Experimental Forest, Puerto Rico - flux8day.12C.oxic.44.000.176 (v2)... | ecosystem: Environmental > Terrestrial > Soil... | reverse complement strand
CGTCCGCATCAAGGCGATGCTCGACAGCGAGATGTTGGCTTGTCTGCGCCAGCGCGCCAAGGCTCGCGGCGGGGATTCCAACAAGGTCGTGCTGCAGCCATGGCGCAATCACGACATCAGACGGACCTGCCGCTCGACGCTCTCAAGGCTAGGCGTGACCGAAGACGTCGCCGAAGCCGTGCTGGCGCATCAGCGTGGCGGTGTCGTCGGCACCTACGATCGCTGGCACCGGCTACCGGAGAAGCGCGAGGCGCTGGAGCGGTGGTCAAAGTTTCTCGCCGAGCTAATCCGTCCACAGCCGATCGAGACGGTGCGGCGGAAGCGCGCTAACGTATCGGCCTAGGAAGTCGCCTGGCGGTGATGGGCACCGCCGAGGCGACAGACAACGCGATCCGTTCAAGGGTTCTCGCGTCATGGCGAAGCGTAAGCGTTCGCGATCATCCCGGCAATCGCCATCGGCTGAGCCGCCGACACTCGAGCTGCTCGTCAAGCGCTCGCGCTCATCCCGGCAGTCATCGTCGGCCGAGCTGCCGACACTTATGTTGAGCCGTTCGGCAGAGGCCGGGCCGGCCAATCGCGCCTTGCTGGATTTGTGCCGGCGCCAATATGAGCAGGGCGATCACAAGGCGCTATTGGAGGCGCTTTTCGTTTGGCTGTCGACCTATCAAGGACCGCCTGCATGGATTGCGGATGCTGTCTGCGAAAAGTTGCTGGGTTGGCTCGAGTACGGGGCGCCAACACTCGATGCTGCATTTGGCGTGAAGCGTCCACGTGGCAAGCACCTTAAGGCGCTGCGCGAGCGACAAGACTTGCGAGGTCCGATCCTGATACGGATCGAAGACCTGCGGCGGCAAAATATGAAGGTCGATGTCCGACTGTTTGAGCTTGTCGGCGCTGAAATCGGCAGGAGCGCCAGTTTTGTTTCTACTGTGTATTACGAGGATGCCAGCGTTCTCTGGCGCAAACTTTTCCGAAAATTAAAAATTCGAACAATGTCTGAGAAACATTTTTCGGGGAAACCGTAGCGCACTCAGCGGGCCTAGGTTTCGCATTAAGGCGGAACGCACCCGATTCTCCATTCGCTGCGTGCAAGGGGCGGGCTTCGCCACATGGCGGAGCTTCGCACCGTGCCGCGCACCGAATTGAAGATCCTCTTCCAGCGAGACCTGGCGCCCATGAAGGGCATTACCTGGTCGCGTCAACACGTTAATCGCAAGATCAGAGCAAAAGAGTTTCCGCCGCCGGACGGCAAGACCTCCGACGCACCGACGTCACCGAATTGGTGGTTTGAGCACACGATCGACAAGTACCTGCAGAAACGCGCGGCCGCGCTGCGCGAGGCCAGGCGTGCGAGCACGAAGGTGCTCCGCACGGTGGCTGAATAAGCTCCGCCGCGAGGCGGATCGGGGGACGAGCATTCCCCCGAAAATGAAGCTTCCGGGACAATCAGCGCCCGGTGCGCCCTCGCCCCGAGGGTAAAGCAGAAGCACGCGTCACGGCGTGCGCGGGGACCCTCCTCGTCGGGTTGTTTACTAAGCGGCTAACGACCGCCCCAGTGACCCGAGGGAGACGAACTGGGGGAGAAAACCCCACTCCGCAAATGGAGATGACCTCGGAAGCAGGATCCGTGCAGGCGAGGCGAAAGTGAAATTCGGGGTCTGCCGCTTGCGGCTTTGCGGCGGCGAGTCCCCGGTTTGTACATTTGAAGAGGAAAGCGCGGCGGGCGCCAATCAGGGCGATCAGCTAACCCGCGCGGGGACGAGCGCCCGTCCTTATAGGGATTTTCCCAAAAAGTTCAACGGAACGACCTCTCCGCAAGCGCGCCACCTGCGGCGGAGATGGGGACGATACAGAAGTGGCAGGAAAGGGCCGGCGGTCGCCGAGCAGGTGTTCGAAGTCCGCGTGACCGCCGGTCCTAAGACGAAGGAGTCCTCTTATGGCAAGGAACCATAAGAAAATCAACGACCACGACCGACGCAAAGCGTCAATCACGAAGCTCGCGACCCGAATCGGGATGGCCCTCTGTCAGGCGGAATACCGGCATTTGGGCGAGGCCGAGTGGGCCCGACTCGACCGCATGCGGTTGGAGCTGGGCGCGTTGCGGGCGGAAGCTGGACTATGAGATGACGTGACGTTCGTTCTCGTGAACACCAGTCGTTCAGTTCCTGGCAACGTCCCGCAGTAGACCTCGGCGCCGTCTCGCACCTGCGAGACGGCGCATTTCTTTCGGGAGATTGAAGTATGACCATCGAGCCTCGACGCGGGCCGGCTCACTCGCCATTCGGCGGCAGCGTCGCGGCGCGCGTTCTGCGCTGCCCGGCATCCGTCGATCTCATTCAGAAAGTGCCCGCGTATTTGCGCAAGCCTTCCGCCTACGCCGACCGCGGCACGGCGCTCCATGCGGCGATTACTCTTCTCCTCGCCGAAGACGTGCATGTCGTCGTCGAGAACCTCCTCACCGGCAAAACGTTCGGCAGCTACACGATCACGCCTGACGACATCGAGAACGCCCTGCGACCGGCGTACGCCTTCGTGGAGACGCTCCTGGACACGCCCGGGGCCGAGTACTTCCTCGAACGGCGCGTCGTCTTTCCTGCCGTCCCTGACACCTGGGGCACGGTCGATCTGCTCGTCCGTACCGGCCGCACGATCCACGCGATCGACTTCAAGTTCGGCGTCGGCGTGCGCGTTTGCGCGCTCTCCCCGGATGGTGACGATGACGTCATTAACGCCCAGCTGCTGTTCTATGCCGCGGCGGCGCGCCACTCGCTGCGCGAGTTCTTCGCCGGGGTCGAGAGCATCGTTCTGACGATTCTCCAGCCCGTGTCGATCGACGTCGGCGCCGAGATGGTCTCGTCGGTCGCGGTGACGCACGCCGAGCTGGATGCGTTCATTACGGTCTATCGCGCCGCCTGCGAGGACGCGCTATCCGATGCGCCGCACCTGGAGCGAGGATCGTGGTGCCGTTTTTGCCCGGCGCGACCGATCTGCCCGGCGCACACGGGACCGCTGCTCGATCTTGCCCAGTTCACGGCGCCGACCGCATTCGCCGTGCCGAAGGAAGCCTACCTGCAGCTCCTCGCAGAGGGGCTCAACCTCGTCGACGCGGTCAAAGATATTCGCACGGCGCTGCATGATCAGGCCAAGCGCGCGCTGCAGAACGGCGACGACGTGCCTGGCTACGCGCTCTCGGCTGGCCGCGCCGAGCGCCGTTGGCGCGACGAGAGCAACGCGCTTGCGGCGCTACAAAGCCTCGGTCTCGACCGCGACGATATCCTGGAGAGCGAGACGCTGCGCTCGCCCAAGCAGGTCGAGATCAGAGCGAAAGCGCGCGGCCTCAAGGTCCCGCAGGAATTGATTGTCTCGAATCGCTCGGGCGTCTCGCTCGCGCGGGTTGAGAACGCGCACGCCCCGGTGCCCGGACGGGTCGAGACTGCGCGAACGTTTTCCGAGGCGCTCGAAGCCTTCCTAGGAGGGAGGCAACTATGAACAACGCCCGCGATCATAATCGCGATAGCGATCACGCCAACGACAACGGCGAACACGAAAGGCCCGGAGACAAGCAAGTCGCCTCCGCGCCGGCAGGAGGTGCGCTTACCTCCTTGGCAGCGCTCCAAGCGGCGCTCGCCAACGTCAATACGGCAGCCATCATCGGCCGCTCAGGTTTGCCGATGTTGCTGTTCAAGCGCGAAGGCTCCGGCACTTGGATGTTTGGGCAGAAACGTACCATCCCCGAGGCCGGCAGCAGATGGGCCGTCAATCCGCTGACGTTCAAGTACGGCTTCATCTGCTTCAACAACGCCAACAAGGTGGTCGGTGAACACCTCGTTCCTGTCAGTCAGCCGAAACCTGTCATCACGGACATGCCCGACACGGGTTTCCCCTGGGTGGAGCAGTGGTGCGTCAACGTGAAGTGCCTCGACGGCGCCGACGCCGGCGTCGAGGCGGTCTACAAGGCAAACACCGACGGCGGCATCAAGGCCGTCGCCGCAATGGTTGAACTGATACGCGATCGGATCAGCGGCGGTCAGCACGACGACAAGATCGTGCCGATCGTGCTGCTCGGAAAAGACTCCTACCCACACAGCGAGCACGGGAAGGTTTGGATTCCCTTGCTGGATACCGTCGACTGGATGCCGCTGGACGGCCCGGCGCCGGCCTCGACGCCGGGCGAGCCGACGCCGCCCGTCGATCAACCGCGGCGGCGACGCGTCGCGTAAAGCCGACGCGCGCACACGCGCGTCTGACAAGGCGAGGCCGACCGCGCGGCGGCCTCGCCTGACTTTTTTGAATTCTGGCAATCGAAGATCGTGGGAGTTCCGCCATGCTTGATATGTCGAGCCAATCCCGACGCCACCCGCTCAGCGAGCGCGGGCACGACTGCTACGGGACGCCGGCGGTGGCGGTCGAGGCGCTGCTGCGCGTCGAGCGGTTGCCGCACCACCTCTGGGAGGTGGCTGCCGGTCGCGGCAACATCGTTAACGTGCTGCGCGCGCACGGCCACCAGGTCGTCGCCTCCGATCTTGTCGATTACGGCGATCCGACGCATTTCGGCGGCCGCGACTTCCTGCTGGAGCACAAGCTGCCGCAGGGCTGCGAGTGCATCATCACCAACCCGCCATTCAAGCTGATCGAGCAATTCGTCGCGCATGCGCTCGAACTGGCGCCGGCGATGATCGTCATGCTTGCGCGGCTCGCGTTTCTCGAATCCGAGCGCCGCTGCGCCATCCTGGAGAACGTCGGTCTCGCGCGCGTGCACGTCTTTCGAAAAAGACTGCCGCGAATGCACAGAGACGGATGGGAAGGCCGCAAGGCGAGCAGCGGGATGAGTTTTGCGTGGTTCGTGTGGGAGCGCGGCTACACCGGTCCAACAACGATCGACAGGATTTCGTGGGGGCGCTGAGCGATGGGGGAATTCAGGGAAACCACGATGTTCAACGCCGACGATATCGGTTGGTTCGACTTCGAAGTAGCGGCCCCCGAAGTCGACTTGAAGGCCGCCGGAGCGTTTCGCTACGTTGCCGCGGCGTCCACACATGCCATCGTTCTGGCCTATGCGATCGGCAACGGACCGGCCCTCGCGTGGCATTCTGACGGTGCAATTCTTGATTGGGACCGCGCGCCGGACGAGCTTCGCGCAGCCTTCGAGCGCGGCGCGACCTTTGCCGCGTGGAACGCGAGCTTCGACGCTGCCGTCTGGAACTACGCCACGCTCGGATTCCCTTTTCTCGCGCCGGAGCGCGTCATCGATCCGATGGTGCAAGCCGGCGTCTCTAACTTGCCGACCGATCTCGAAAGCGCCTCGCGCTATCTCGGCGGCGCCGGCAAGCAGAAGGACGGCAAGGCGCTGATCCGATTGTTCTGCGTCGAAGGCGCGAATCCGCTCGAATACCCGACGGAGTGGAAGCGCTTTCTCGTCTATGCGCGCCGAGACATTGAGGCGATGCGCGAGGCTTATCGCCGGACCCGGCCGCTGCCGATCGAGGAGTGGCGCCAATATTGGGCATTCGAGCACATCAATCGAAGAGGCGTGACGCTCGACATGCCCTACGTGCGCAACGCTGCGCACCTGGCGGCGCAAGATGCCGTCGCCATCGGCCGCCGGCTGGTCGAGCTGACCGACGGCGCCGTCACCCGCGTCACGCAGGCAAGAAAGATTGCGACCTGGCTGCACGACAACCTCGCCGACGCGGCGATGCGCGAAATCCTGATGGTTGGCGTTCCGGCCGACGACGACGATAACGATGATGTCGAAGCAGACCCGCAGGAGCTTAGTCTGGAGCGCGATCGCGTCGCCCGCGTGCTCGCGATGCTCGACGCCAAACGCGCCAACGGCGGCCTCGGCCCGGATGAAGTGCGAGCGCACGAGGCCGCGACGCTGCGCCTCTATGGCGCCGGGGCCGCGCCGAAGAAGTTCGCGCGCCTCGAAGCGCAGCAGGTCGACGGCGTGTTGCGGGGACAATATCGCTTCGCCGGCGCCGGGCAGACGGGCAGGCTAACCAGCCGCGGCGCTCAGATTCAGAACCTGACGCGGGACGTGCTCGGCGACGATGGCGCCGCGGAAGGCCCGCTGGTCGAGGCGATCGCCAAGGGTTGCGACTACGCGACATTGGTCGCGGCCGAGCCTGTCGACATGCCGGCCGCGCGCAAGCTCGCCCTTATTGTCCGGCCCGCTATCGTCGCCGGACCGGGAAAGCTGTTCGTATGGTCGGATTGGTCGGCAATCGAAGCGCGGATCACGCCCTGGCTCGCCGCCTCAGAGGGCGCCGAGAGAGTCCTCGACACCTTCCGCGCCAACGACCGCGATCCGTCGCTGCCTGACAGTTACATCATCGCCGCGGTCGACATCTTCCACAAGGACGTGCGCGCGATAGCGAAGCCGGAGCGCCAAGTCGGCAAGGTCGTGATCCTCAGCTGCGGTTTCGGCGGCGGCGTCGGAGCCCTCAAGGCGATGGCGCTCAGCTATCACATTCACTTCGAGGACGCCGAGGCGCGCCGCATCGTCGACGCCTGGCGCGAGGCTAATCCATGGGCGCGAGAATTCTGGGGTGCGCACCGCGACGGTGAGAGCTTCGGCCTCTGGGGTGCCGCGATGAGCGCCTGGGAGGTGCCTGGCCGGATCACGACGGCAGGCCGGCTCGCCTTCATCTATCGCGACGACTACCTCGGCGGCACGCTGTTCATGGCGCTGCCGTCGGGCCGCCTGCTGACCTATCCGCGACCGCGCTGGCGCGAAGTCGAGGTGCTCGGAAAGGACGGCAAGCCGACCGGCGAGAAGCGCACCGAGATGTCGATCCGGCGCGCCCACGGGCGCGTGAAGCTGTGGCACGGCACGCTCTGCGAGAATGCGGTCAGCGGCACGGCCGCGGACATCCTGCGCGCGACGGCCGCGCGAATCGAGACCAACCCGACACTCAAGTTCATGCCGATCTGCATGACATGCCACGATGAAATCTTGTGCGAGGTCGACGCGGCGCGCGCCGACGAGGCGAAGGCGATACTGCGGCGCGAGATGTTGACCTTGCCGAAATGGGCCGAAGGCTTGCCGCTGCAGAGCGAAGAGTCCGTTTGCGCGCGATACACCAAAAGCAAGATCACGCTGTCGAGAGGAGGGAAATCTTGAACGCGCCCCGCAATGCATTTCGCAAGCATGCTTGCGATTTGCCGCCGTCCACACGCGTCCTGCGGTCCTATCAGTCACGAGCCGCGACTTGGTTATACGAGCGCGATGCTGCGTTCCTGATCGCGCCACTAGGCGCCGGCAAAGGCGCCGCCGCGCTCACGGCGGTCGCTGAGCTGATCCGCGATGGTGAGCGCCGCCACGCTCTCGTCATCGCGCCGAAGCTCGTCGCCACGACCGTGTGGCCGACGGAAGTCGCGCTCTGGCCGCACCTCGCGCATCTGCGCATCGCCGTTCTCAATGGCACACCCGAGCGCCGGCGAGCGCTCCTCGCCCGCGCGGGCGAGCGCGAGGTGACGGTAATAGGCGTTGATCTTGTACCCTGGCTGGTTGGCGAGCTTGCAGGTGTTGCGGACGATCACCCGCTGCTCGACGTGCTGATCATCGACGAGACATCACGCCTCAAGGACCCGAGCGGCAAGCGCGCGCGCGCCCTGTTGAAGGTCGCTGGCCGATTCCGGACACGATGGGGCCTGACCGGCACGCCGCGACCGAACTCAAGCATGGACCTGTTCATGCCGGCCGCCATCGTCACCGACGGAGCGCTGTGGGGACGCGCCTTCGTGCCGTGGCAGAAGCAGCATTTTCGGCCGCGCGACCCATTCGGACGCGAATGGGTGGCGCTGCCGGGAGCGGAGGCGAAGATCGCCGCCGCGTTCGGGCGGGTGGCGATGACCGTCGCCGACGAGGACATGCCCGACCTGCCGCCGCTCAACGTCGTCGAGACGCACCTGCAACTACCGGACGCCGTGATGGCGAGCTATCGGGCGATGGCGCGGGAGCTGCTCACGACCGCCGAAGGGCGCACGATCGAGGCCGCCTCGCCGCTGATCGCGACCGGCAAGCTAGCGCAGTTGGCCAACGGCTTCCTCTACGACACGGGCAACGACGACGCGGTCTTCGTGCACGACCTGAAGATCGAATGGCTGCGCGAGCTGGTCGAGAGCCTCGACGGCGAGCCGCTCCTCATCGCCTACGAGTTCATCGAGGACCTGCGGACCATCCGGCGCGCGCTGGGAGAGGTGCCAGTGCTCGGCGGCCCGACCAGCGCGGCGGAGTCAGCGCGACTGGTTGAGGCCTGGAACGCGGGGTCGCTGCCGCTGCTCGCCTTTCACCCCGCCGCGGCCGGACACGGCATCAACCTGCAATACGGCGGGGCGCGCATGGCGTGGCTGTCGCCGAGCTGGTCGGCCGAGCTTACCCAGCAAGCAATCGCGCGCATCTACCGGCCCGGGCAGACGCGGCACGTGACCGTTCACGTCTGCATCGCAACGCGCACTGTCGACGAGATGAAGCGCGATCGGGTGCTCGGCAAGATGAGCGCGCAGGAAGCGTTTCGACGGCACCTGGAGCAAATCTGATGCAAGCGCGCACCGCCTTCCGCCTGGCCATGCTGGCAAACGGCTTCCAGCCGCTGCTGAATGACTGCAAGCGGTCGATCGAGACAGGCTGGCCGAGGCGGACCGTCGATGAGGCCGAGGTGCTGTCGTGGGATCGCAGCGCGCTCGCCTCGACCGGCATGAAGCTCGACGGCGATCTGGCGGTGATCGACGCTGACGTCGCGGATGCGAGCCTGGTCGAGACCCTGGCGGATGCGCTCGGCAAGCGCTTTCCAACGCTATTCGAGCGCGGTCTCGTACGCCACGCCGGCGGGCCGAAGGAAGCCTGGATCGCACGCGTCGACGAGCCATTTCGACGGCTCGCTTCGCGGCGCTGGTATCGCGGCGGCGATCCGGATGACCCCGCCGTACCCAAGCATCTGGTTGAGTGCTTCGGCTCGCTCGGGACGCGGCAGTTCGCGGTCGACGGGCCGCACGCGCGCAACCAGGCCGGCGAGATCATCGACGAGTATCGGTTCGCCGGCGGCGCCTCGCCGGCGACGACGCCGCGGGCCGCCCTGCCCGCGCTGCCGAAAGCAGCTTACGCGCTGGCCTGCAACCTGTTCGACGAGATCGCGCAGGCAGCGGGGCTCGCCGCAGTCAGCGAGAGCAGCAGGCGAGGTGAAGCGGAATTGCGGCGCTTCGAGCTCGACGCCGATACCGAGATCGAGACGCGCGATCACGGCGCGATGACGGTCGCCGAACTGGAGCGCCACATGCGCGAGCGGCGTGACGGTACGGCGACGGTGCGCTGCTCAGGCAGCTTTCACGATCGAACGCGGGTGCGGACCGACTCGCATCTCATCAACTGGGGCCGCTACGGCCTCGGCATTTACGACACGATGACAGAAACGACATGGCACCGGCGCACGCGAGCCCCGTCTGCAACGTTCGCGTTCCTGGAACAATTAAAGGGAAGGAACCCGCTCAAATGAAGGCTGATACATTCGACGGCGAAGCCATCAGCCGGGCCGACCGAGAATTCCTGACGCGCCTCGGCGACCACCCGTTGCTGCCCAATCCGCTCTATAGCGCACCCCCGCCGCCGTTGCCCAACTACGCCGCGCTCGCCAGCGCCGCCGCGGTAGAAGTGGCGCAGAAAGAGTGCTTTGCGGCTGCCCTTGATTGGCTGCTGGTGAACTACGCCTTCTGCAAGAGCGCGTTCATGGGGAAAGGCGGCATCATCTCGTTGGTCGATGGCGAGATGGGATCGCTCGCGAGCCTGCGCGGTTTCATGCAGCCCTACGCGCTCGTGTGTGAAGGGCCGAGAGGCGGGACCAAGATAGTGTCCGTCGTCGATGATTGGATAAGACACCCGTTGCGGGTGCACATCGACAAGATCCAGACCCGATTCGATCGGCCGCGGCCGACGTTCAACGAAGATGGCGTCAACATCTACAATCGCTACTGGCCGCCGGCGCACCCGACGAGCGGGGGCGAGATCAAGACCTTTGAAGCCTTCTTCACGCGGCTCATCCCGAACGACACGGAGCGGGAATGGATGTGGAACTACCTCGCTCACAAGGCCCGCAGACCGTGGGTGCCGATGATCGCAGTCATCATGGTGGCAGAGGAATTCGGAACGGGCCGCGGGACGCTGTTCGATATCCTCGAGCTATTGTTTGGCGAGGATTACGTCGTGCCGTGTACATTTGGCGAGCTGACGGGGACAGCAGCAGGCGCGCGCTTCAACGACCGAATTGCCAATGCGCTCATCGCCACCGTCAATGAGGCGGCCGACGAGGACGGACACCAGCAGGCGCGGCGGCGGCTGAACTACGAGGCGCTGAAGAACGCAATCGAGCCGTCACCAACGGCGCGGCAACGCTTCGAGGCGAAAGGACAGCATGCCTACGCGCAGCGCTCGGCCAGAACCACCATGATTGCGACCAACCATCGCGACGTGGTGAAATTGCCGCCTGCGGATCGACGTTTCTGCGTCGTCACCTGCGGCAGCAAGATGACGCTAGCCGAGAGGGCTGCTATCCGGGCCTGGATGGCGGTGTCGGAAAACATCGGCGTGCTTCACCGAGCGCTGCTCATGCGGCCGGCAGTGCCCCTTGACGTGTTCGACCCCTACGGCGACCCACCGCCCTTCGCCGGGCGGCTGGAGATGATCGGAATGGGTGAGACACAAGGGCACCTCGAAAAATTCCTCTCGCCAAGTCGCCACGAATCTGACTCGGTGACCGCACGCGGTCATGGGCGGATGGAGCGAGCGGGTCATGGGGCAGAAGGGCTTTTTCGATG
>Ga0306925_10006563_pt1 | contig 10818 bp, 9 predicted proteins | sample flu12Cox44000176_FD_203755 | JGI IMG/M metagenome (GOLD analysis project Ga0306925, IMG submission 203755) | Lab enrichment of tropical soil microbial communities from Luquillo Experimental Forest, Puerto Rico - flux8day.12C.oxic.44.000.176 (v2)... | ecosystem: Environmental > Terrestrial > Soil... | reverse complement strand
CTGGCCACCGACATCGCCGAGGACAAGCTCGCCCTGCTCGCCGATGCTCTGATCGCGACGCGTCATCTCGACGTGACCGATGAAGGGGCAATCGCGGCGCTGGCCGACGAGCTCGGCCCGCTCGATGTGCTGTTCAACTGCGCCGGCTTTGTCCATCACGGCACGATCCTCGACGCAACCCCGGTCGACTGGGATGCGTCCTTCGCCCTCAATGTGCGCTCGATGTATCTGACGATCCGGGCGTTTCTGCCCAAGATGGTCGAGCGCGGAACCAGCGCTTCGATCATCAACATGTCGTCGACGGTGTCATCGATCAAAGGGGTGCCGAACCGATGCGTCTATGCAGCGACCAAGGCCGCGGTGATCGGATTGACCAAATCGGTCGCAGCCGATTTCATCGTGTCGGGGATACGCTGCAACGCGATCTGCCCGGGCACGATCGAAACGCCGTCGCTCGGGGAGCGCATCGCCGCTCAAGGCATACACATGGTCGGCGGCAGCGAAGCCGCGCGCCGCGCCTTTGTCGAGCGCCAGCCTCTCGGCCGGCTCGGCACACCCGAAGAAGTCGGCGCGCTCGCCGTCTATCTCGCCTCGGATGAATCAGCCTTCACGACCGGCGCGATCCACGTCATCGACGGCGGTTTTACGCTTTGACGCAAATAGGAGATATCCGATGAAGCTTCTTCGCTATGGACCCGCAGGCCAGGAAAAGCCTGGTCTGCTCGATCGCGACGGCAAGATCCGCGACCTCTCCGGCGCGGTTCGGGACATCGACAGCGAGGCACTCGCCCCGGCTTCGCTCGACCGCCTGCGGCGTCTCGATCCGACGAGCCTCCCGCTCGTTCCAGGCGCGCCGCGACTCGGCCCCTGCGTCGCCCGAGTGTCGAAGCTTGTCGCCATCGGCCTCAATTATCGCGCACATGCCGCGGAGACCGGGGCGGCGATCCCCAAGGAGCCGATCTTCTTTATGAAGGCGACTTCCTGCATCTGCGGACCCAATGACGACGTGATCATTCCGAAGGGCTCGCAAAAGACCGACTGGGAGGTCGAGCTCGGTATCGTGATCGGCAGCCTCGCCCGGTACGTCACCGTTCCCGATGCGCGCAAGCATATCGCCGGATACTGCATCGTCAACGACGTGTCCGAGCGTGAATTTCAGATCGAGCGAGGCGGGCAATGGACCAAAGGCAAGAGCGCAGACACCTTCGGTCCGATCGGACCCTGGGTCGTCACCGCCGACGAGGTGCCCGACCCCGGCAAGCTCGGACTTTGGACCGAGGTCAATGGCAAGCGGGTGCAAAACAGCAACACCTCCGACCTGATCTTTGGCGTCGACGAAATCGTGAGCTATGTCAGCCACTTCATGACGTTGCTGCCGGGCGACGTGATCCCGACCGGCACTCCATCGGGGGTCGGGCTCGGGATGAAGCCGCCGCAATTCTTGAAACCAAGCGATCGGATGCGGCTTTCGGTCGAAGGCTTGGGGGAGCAAAATCAGCGCCTGGTGGCCTTCGCCGGGTAGGGCCAGCCGCCGCAAGACGGGTGCGCGGTCGGAAGAATGCTTGGCGCCAGCGCAATGTGAATGCTAGCGCAATGCGACGGATTTACGCTATGATTTGGCGTCCCACGCGCTCGCCGCATTCTATTGCACGTTTAGAGGACCTATGTACGATCGCCGCCCCGGCTTCTTCCGCGAAGACATCCCCCCTGGTCGTCGCGTCGAAGCCAAAGTCAAGTGGTTCAATGCCAGCAAGGGTTTTGGTTTCATCACCCTGTCCGACGGATCCCAAGATGCGTTCCTGCCGATGGCGATCTTGCGTCGCGCCGGCTATGAGGACGTTCGCGAAGGCGCTTCGATCACCTGCGAGGTCAGTGTCGGAGCAAAAGGGCCGCTGGTAACCACTGTCTTGAACGTCGATGACAGCACGGCAGTAGCACCGCAAACCGGAGGCGGCGGGATGGATCGCCGCGGACCCCGACCATCCACAACCATGGAGGGTGCGGTGAAATGGTTCGAAGCCGAGAAAGGGTACGGATTCATTTCTCCCGATGGCGGTGGCAAGGACGTGTTTATCCACATCACCGCGCTGCGCCGAAGCGGCGTCACCGCTCTCGATCCCGGTCAGCGAGTGAGGGTCGAAGTGATCGACGGCAAGAAAGGCCTCGAGGCCGATCGCATCACCCTAATCTGAGGGGAGTCGGCCAGGGGTGAAAAGAGGGCGGGCCAAACCGGCCCTCGGCCGAGGCTTCGTCTCGGCTTCCTAATCTAGCCTTCGTTGCGGTTGCGTCGCCGCCGAGCGACGATAAGGATGACTTAGCGGTATTGACATGCTACCGCTAGGTTAACGACGCGTCCGGACGCAGCTCCGGAGGGGCGAGGCGCGGCGTTGGTCCTGTCGATCATAACGAGAACGAGGCGATGGACTTACACGATACCATCCGGACCTACCGACTGTTCTCCGGTTCCTACGACATTGTCTTCGGCCCGGTCTTCCACCCCGGGCGAAAAGAAGCGGTGCGCATTGCGAATGATCGGCCGGGGCAGCGCATTCTCGAGGTCGGTGTCGGCACCGGGCTGTCGCTTCCCTATTTCCGGCCGGATTCGCGGGTAACCGGCATCGACGTTTCGGCCGAAATGCTGGCGAAGGCGCGGCGCCGGGCCGCACGCCATCGGCTCGCCCATGTCGAGGGCCTGCATGTCATGGATGCCGAGAACCTCGACTTTTCCGACAACTCCTTCGATTCGGTGCTGGCGCTCTATGTCGCCTCGGTTGTGCCCAACCCCACGCGGTTCGCGGCGGAAATGCGCCGGGTCTGCATCCCCGGCGGGACGATCGTCGTCGTAAATCACTTCACCAGCGAAAACCTGCTGGCGCGCTTCATGGAGAAGCGCCTGGCACGGGTTGCCCGTCATATCGGCTTTCACGCTGATTTCCCGTTCGACGTGTTCCGCCGCGACAGTCGGCTGTCGATCCGCGAAGTGCGGCCGAGCAATCTGTTCGGCTATTGGAAGCTGCTGCGCTGCGTCAACGAAAAGCCGGCCTCCAACCTCGGCTGACGCAATGTGTTGTCGGGCAAGGTGCAGATTAGTCCTTGAGGCCGTCCGCGATCCTCCACAAGCGGATCTCGTGCAGCAGTGCGTCGACAGCGCCGCAGGCAAATCCGAGCGATGTCTCGTCGACGAGACGGCCGTCGCGGATCTTGTCGGCGGAGGAGGTGATCGTCACCTCCCGCGCCAACGCGACCCGCGACAGCATCGATTCGAGGGCCACGCGCATGTGCTCCAGGCAACGCGCGCCGCCGAGCGCCCCGTGCGAGGTCGCCATGATCGCGACCGGCTTATAAGCCATGACCGAGGTGAAGGCAGGGCGCGACGCCCAGTCGAGCGCGTTCTTCAAGACGCCCGGGATGCTGTGGTTGAACTCGGGCGCGCAGAGAATGAGCCCGTCGCTGTCGGCGATTGCCGAGAGCAGCGCCTTGACCGGCTCTGGGCGCTTTTCGCCTTCGAAATCCTGGTCGTAAAGCGGTATGGGCCGGAGGTCGTAGATCGTGAGCTCGGCGCGACCGGCGAACCTCTCGCGCAGTGTCTCCAGCACCGCATTCGAATAGGAACCGCTGCGCAGGCTGCCGGACATTCCAATGAGGCGGGCGGGCGTCGTATCTGACATCAACGCTCGTTTCTGTTGCACGGGCACGATCGGCTCGTCATAGCGAAAGCCGCTCGCCAACGGCAACCGTCTCGCGCACGATGCGGAGATGCCGATACCGCGGGGATTGCATAACGATGCTGGAATTGAGGCCCAATTGCGAATGCTGCGACCGGGATCTTCCCCCTCAATCGCCGGACGCCCGGATCTGCTCGTTTGAGTGCACATTTTGCCGCGACTGCGCGGAGGGCGTGCTGGGCCTGCGCTGCCCCAATTGCGGCGGCGAACTGGTGCGCCGGCCGATCCGTCCGCTGGACCGGCTGCTCCGCCATCCTGCCGCGACGCACCGAGTATTGAAACCGGAAGGGTGCGCGCGGGCATGACCTTGCGCCCGTCACGGCGGGGGCTCGTCCCGCCATTCATCGCGATGGACGTCTTGCGTGCCGCCAACGAGCGCGAGACCGCTGGCGCTGATGTGATCCACCTCGAAGTCGGCCAGCCGGGAACCTCGGCGCCTGAACCGGTACTCGAAGCCGCCCGGCGCGCGCTGACGAGCGAGCGGATCGGCTACACCGACGCGCTCGGTATCGCGCCGTTGCGGCAGGCGATCGCCGCCAACTACCAGGCGCAATACGGCATCGCTGTCGATCCCGGCGAGATCGTCGTCACGACCGGCTCTTCGGCCGCCTTTCTGTTGGCTTTTCTTGCCGCCTTCGAGCCTGGAGACCGGGTCGGGGTCGCCGTTCCCGGGTATCCGGCCTATCGCAACATCCTGACGGCTCTCCAGATCGAGCCGGTGCTGATCGCTGTCGGTCAGAACGCACATTACCAGCCGACACCCGAGCTGCTCGTCGATGCGGGCGCGCTCGATGGGCTGATCGTCGCCAGTCCGGCCAATCCGACCGGAACGATGATCGGCGCCACCGACCTCTCGAGGCTCACCACCTATTGCCGCGACCGCGGTATCCGGCTCGTTTCGGACGAAATCTACCACGGGATCACCTACGAGACCGCTGCGACAACGGCACGCGTTTTTGGGCGCGAGGCTGTGATCATCAACTCCTTCTCGAAATACTACAGCATGACCGGGTGGCGGCTCGGGTGGATGCTGGTGCCGCCGGACCTCGCGCGGTCGGTCGAATGCCTCGCCCAGAATTTCTATATCTCGCCGCCGGCACTGTCGCAAATTGCGGCGCTCCCGATTTTCGGCTGCCACGCCGAACTCGACGGCCATGTCGCGCGCTATCGCACCAATCGCGATCTGTTGGTCCGCACCCTCAGCACCGCCGGACTTACCCGGTTCGCCCCGGCCGAAGGGGCGTTCTACCTCTATGTCGACATTTCGGACCTGACGCGGGACAGCGAGAGTTTCTGCCGGCGCCTCCTCGCCGAAACCGCGGTCGCGCTGACCCCGGGTCTCGATTTCGATCCGATCAATGGCGGCGGGTGGGTCCGGTTTTCGTTTGCCGGCTCGACCGAAGACGTGGCCGAGGCCGCGCGCCGACTTGCGGATTGGCTGCGGCAAGTCGGGTAGGCGGGCTCAAGAGCCGAAGGCCGCCGCATGCATGATGCGGCCAGGCAGAAAGGTGGAGACGCCTGCGATCACCAGCGCACCCATGAGCAACGCCGTCATCGCGTACGATGGCGTCTAACGTCGTGCTGGCGGGCCCGCCAGACCGCCAGGGGCAGTGTCACCAGGACCAGGATCGACAAGAGGTGGATAGGGCTCCACGGACCCCATAGGCGGATGATGTGGATGAAGAACGAGCTGATCGCGACGGTCAGCATCAGCGTGGCCCATGACCACCCGATCAGACGGTGCGGGATCGTGCCCTTCGGGGCCGAGAGCTGAACGAGGCCGATTGCGAAGGCGGCGATCGCCGCGAAGGCGTGAATTTGAATGACAGGAGGGGCGTTGAGGAGCGGTGCGAGCGTCACGGTTGCTCCGAACCCACGGTGCCAAGGCCGCGGAAATGGTGATGAAGGCCAGGGTTGACAATATCAGCAAATCAGAACAAAAAAGGAACATGCCTGAGGCAACAGCCTTTCTTCCGGAACTCCGCGAGCGCGTCAGGCGGATCGAGCGGCCGACGGCGACGGCGCGTGGAGTCTTGCCCTTTGGCCTTGCCGGCATCGACCGAGCGCTGCCGGATGGCGGGCTCGCGCAAGGCGCCTTGCACGAGATCCTAGGAGCAGGTGGCGACGAGGAGGATGGTGCGCTCGCCGCCGCCTTTGCTGCCGGCATCCTCGGACGGCTCACGGTGTCGGGAGACGGCATGGTGCTGTGGTGCCTTCCCCGCCCGGATCTCTACGGGCCGGGGCTCGCGGCGCACGGGCTCGATCCCGGGCGCGTCGTGCTGGTCTCGACGCCGCGCGATACCGAGATCCTGTGGGCTATGGAGGAAGGATTGCGCGCTCCCGGCATCGTCGCAGTGGTCGGCGAAGTCGGGACGCTCACCGCGACGGCGAGCCGCCGGCTTCAGCTCGCCGCGGAACGCTCCGGCATCACCGCTTTTCTCCTAAGACGCTGGCGTGATGGCGGGCAGGCGGCGCGCGAACGCGCTCTGCCGAACGCGGCGGTGACGCGATGGCGGATCACTACGATGCACTCGATCCCTCTTCGGAGCGAGCCCGGGGTAGGGCGCCTGCGGTGGCGGGTCGAACTTCTGCGCTGCCGCAGCGGCGAGCCGGCGTGCTGGGAAATGGAGGTGCCGGATGCGACGGATCATGTATCTCTGGCTGCCGCGCTGGCCGATCGACCGGCTGCGCCTCTCTCATCGGAAAAATTCCGCCGCACCGGCTGAGGAGATCCCTTTCGCCACGGTGGTCGATGCTGCCGGACGGCGTCTTCTCGCCGCGGTGAACCCAGCCGCGGTAGCCGCTGGTCTTGCTCCGGGGATGCCGCTGGCGGATGCGCTCTCCTTTCTGCCCAGCCTCGCCACCGCAGCGGCGGAGCCCGCGGAGGAAGCTGCCGCGCTCCGGCGGCTGGCCGAATGGAGCGGTCTCTACAGCCCGTGGACCGCGCCCGACGGGACGGATGGGGTGCGGATCGAGATTACCGGCTCGGCCCATCTCTGGGGCGGAGAGGCAGCACTCGCCGCCGATCTCGTGACCCGGCTCGACCGCCAATGCATCGCCGGCCGCATCGCCATTGCCGATACGCTCGGCGCCGCCTGGGCGATAGCCCGCTTTGCGGAAGCGGGCGAGAGTGCGGTCATTCTACCGCCGGGAGAGGTTCGCGCCGCCCTCGGCCCGTTGCCGGTGGAGGCCCTCCGCCTCGACCCGACGACTGCCCAGGGGCTGCGGCGGGTCGGCTTGAAGCGGGTCGGCGATCTTTATGCGATGCCGCGCGATGCGCTCGCCCGCCGTTTCGGAGAAACGGTGGCGGAGCGTCTTGATCAGGCGCTTGACAATTTGCCGGAGCCGCTGTCGCCGCTGGGCGAAGCGCCGACCCGGCGGGTGCGGTTGAGCTTTGCCGAGCCGATTGCCGATCCTAGCGATCTGATGCTGGCGGCGGAGCGGCTCACCGCGGATCTTGTCCGACGTTTGGCGCGGGAAGGGACGGGGGCGCGTCGGCTCGATCTCACCTTTTATCGCGTCGACGGCCGGGTCGAGCGCATTCGTCTCGGCACCGCTCGTCCGAGTCGCGATCCGCGTCACCTTGCGGCCTTGTTCAAAGAGCGGCTCGACACCGTCGATCCCGACCTCGGCATTGAAGACATGATCCTCGCCGCCTTCGTGGTCGAGCCCCTGCCGGCCGAGCAGCTCGGCCTCCCCCACCCTAACCCTCCCCCGCGTGCGGGGGAAGGAAGGGTGGGGGCCGGCAAGGAGACGAGCGGCGTGTCTCCGCTTATCGACCGGCTCGGCAACAAACTGGGGCTCGCCGCAGTGTATCGGCTCGAGCCGCGGGAAAGCCACATCCCGGAACGCGCCTTGGTAAGAGTCCCGGTAGCTGGCCCTCACCCCAGCCCTCCCCCGTGTTCACGGGGGAGGGAGGGACCCGCGAAGCGGGGGGGTGGGGGCAGCGACAAACCCTCACGGCCGATCCGATTGTTCGAGCCGCCGGAGCCGGTCGAAGCGTTCTGGCTGCTGCCCGACGACCCGCCGTTCCGCTTTATCTGGCGGCGGCGCCGGCATCAGGTGACAAGTGCCGATGGGCCTGAGCGGATCGCCGACGAATGGTGGCAGCCGGAAGGCTCCGGTGCCGTCGACGAGATCCGCGACTACTACCGGGTCGAGGACGAGGAGGGGCGGCGCTTCTGGTTGTTCCGGGCGGGTTTTCATGGTTGGGATCGCCCACCGCGCTGGTTTGTCCATGGCGTCTTTTCCTGATCAAATGCCGCGTTACGCGGAGCTGCAGGTCACTACCAATTTCTCGTTTCTGCGCGGCGCCGCGCATCCGGGCGAGTTGGTGGTGACCGCGGCCGCTCTCGGCCATCAGGCGATCGCGATCACCGATCGCAACAGCCTCGCCGGCATCGTGCGCGCGCATCATGCAGCGAAAGAGGTCGGGAGCCGCCTCGTCGTCGGCTGTCGCCTCGACCTGCGCGACGGCACCAGCCTTCTCGCCTTTCCCGAAGATCGTGCTGCCTATGGCCGGCTCACGCGTCTGTTGACCCTCGGCAAACGCCGCGCGCCCAAGGGCGAATGTCATCTCGACTACGCCGACGTGATTTCGCATGGCGAGGGTCAGATCGTCATTGTCCTGCCGCCCGCGGACCCCCACCCTACCCTCCCCCGCGAGCGGGGGAGGGAAGGGTGGGGGGATTTCGCCGACCGCGTCGCGGCGGCTTTTGCCGGCCGCGCCTATCTCGCCGCCCATCACCTCTATCGCGGCGACGACGCGCGCCGCCTCGCCCGCCTCGCCGCTCTCGGCAAGGCAACCGGGCTGCCGCTCGTTGCGACCAACGACGTGCTCTATCACCTGCCCGAGCGGCGCCCGTTGCAGGATGTGCTGACCTGCATCCGCGAAGGCTGCACGATCAGCGAAGCGGGGTATCGCCTTGCCGCCAATGCCGAGCGCTATCTGAAACCGCCGCAGGAAATGGCGCGGCTCTTCCGCGGCCGGCAGGACGCTGTTGAGCGCAGCCTCGAAATCGTCGAGCGTTGCCGGTTCAGCCTCGACGAGTTGCGCTACGAATATCCCGAAGAGGCGGTTCCGGATGGGCGGACGCCGCAGCAGCGCCTCGTCGAGCTCGCCTGGCAGGGCGCCGCGGAGCGCTTTCGCCCTTCCGTCACCCCCGCGGAAGCGAGGGTCCAGGGGCAAGCGACCAGTCTCGGGGCCCTGGATTCCCGCTTTCGCGGGAATGACAACAGAGATGGTGTCCCGGACAAGGTCCGCAGTCTGATCGAGCATGAGCTGCAATTGATCGAGCAGCTTGACTACGCCCGCTATTTCCTGACGGTCCACGACATCGTGCGGTTCGCGCGGCAGCGCGGCATCCTGTGTCAGGGGCGCGGCTCGGCTGCCAATTCGGTTGTCTGCTACTGTCTCGGCATCACTGCGGTCGATCCGGCGCGGATCGACGTGTTGTTCGAGCGTTTCATCAGCGCCGCCCGCAACGAGCCGCCCGACATCGATGTCGATTTCGAGCATGAGCGGCGCGAGGAGGTGATCCAGTACGTCTATGGGAAATACGGCCGCGACCGCGCCGGTCTCGCCGCCACCGTGATCTGCTACCGCTCGCGCTCGGCGATCCGCGAGGTTGGCAAGGCATTGGGCCTCAGCGTGGATGTCGTCGCCGCACTCGCCGGCATCGTCTGGGGTTGGAGCAACGACCCGATCGCGGACCTGAGGGTGCGTGAGGCCGGGCTCGACCCCACGGACCGCAATTTGCGCCTCGCCCTCGACCTCGCCGCGCAGCTGGTCGGCTTTCCGCGCCATCTCTCGCAGCATGTCGGCGGCTTTGTGATCACCCGCGGGCCGTTGTCCGAGCTGGTGCCGATCGAGAATGCGGCGATGGAAGACCGCACCGTCATCGAATGGGACAAGGACGATCTCGATGCGCTCGGCATCTTGAAGATCGACATCCTGGCGCTCGGCATGCTGACCTGCATCCGCAAGGCCTTCGCGTTGATCGAGAACCATTATGGGCGCCGGCTCGATCTCGCCACCGTCCCGGCCGAGGACCCCGCCGTCTACGAGATGCTGAGCCGAGCCGACTCGCTCGGCGTCTTTCAGGTCGAAAGCCGCGCCCAGATGACGATGCTGCCGCGGCTCAAACCGCAAGAGTTCTACGATCTCGTCATCGAGGTCGCGATCGTGCGGCCGGGCCCGATCCAGGGCGACATGGTGCACCCCTATCTGCGGCGCCGCTCCGGGCGCGAAGTGGTGACCTACCCCTCCGGAGAATTGCGGGAGGTCTTGGGTAAAACTATGGGGGTGCCGCTCTTTCAAGAGCAGGCGATGAAGATCGCGATTGTCGGCGCCGGCTTTGCCCCGGAGGAAGCCGACCGGCTGCGCCGCGCAATGGCGACTTTCAAACGCAACGGCGACATTCATCTCTTCCGCGACAAGTTCGTCGCCGGCATGGTTAAAAACGGCTACGACCGCGACTTCGCGACGCGCTGTTTTAGCCAGATCGAAGGTTTCGGGACCTATGGCTTTCCCGAAAGCCACGCAGCGAGCTTTGCGCTCCTCGTTTACGTGTCGTCCTGGATTAAATGCTTCTATCCCGAGGTCTTCGCCTGCGCCTTGCTCAACAGCCAGCCAATGGGGTTCTACGCCCCGGCGCAGATCGTCCGCGACGCGCGCGAGCACGGGGTCGAGGTGCGTGCCGTCGATGTCAATCACAGTTTCTGGGACTGCACGCTCGAACCGGTGCTCGTCACCCCCGCGCAGGCGGGGGTCCAGGGCCACCGTTCAGACCCTGGCCCCCTGGATTCCCGCTTGCGCGGGAATGACGATAGCCGGCGCTGGGCACTGCGCCTCGGGTTGCGCCAGATAAAAGGGTTTGCCGAGGCCGATGCGGACCGGCTCGTCGCCGCGCGGGAAGAGGGCTATGCGGATCCGCGGGCTCTATGGTGGCGCAGCGGTCTCGGCCGCGGGGCGCTCGAGCGCCTCGCCGAAGTCGACGCTTTTCGCTCGGTCGGGCTCGATCGACGCCGTGCATTATGGGCGATAAAGACGTTCGGTGAGCCCCCGCTGCCGCTCTTCGCTGCAACAGAAGGC
>Ga0306925_10006559_pt1 | contig 10824 bp, 8 predicted proteins | sample flu12Cox44000176_FD_203755 | JGI IMG/M metagenome (GOLD analysis project Ga0306925, IMG submission 203755) | Lab enrichment of tropical soil microbial communities from Luquillo Experimental Forest, Puerto Rico - flux8day.12C.oxic.44.000.176 (v2)... | ecosystem: Environmental > Terrestrial > Soil... | reverse complement strand
CTTCCAGAAGCGGGTTCTGATCGATCAGAAAATCGATAACCCCAGATAAAAGAAAACGCCTCGTGTGCTCCGTTAGTTCGTGGGCTCCAAACACGACTTCCTTGGCTTTTCCACTTTCCTCAAGCGCCTGAGCAATTCCACGGTTCCCTCCGCCAATATTGTAAATGCCGCCGACATCGGGATGGGTCTCGAGTAATGCCTTGGCTTCCTGATACCCCCGCTGAAAGTCATCGAGGCTTTCTCGCAACTGGAGGACCTCCAGATACGGGAACTCCTCGGCGAGTATATGGCGAAACCCCATTTCTCGTTCTTCGTGTCCCCGATAGCTTAGACTGCCGGCAAAAAGGGCCACCTTCCGAGGCGCGCCCCTCGTCAATCGACCTAGAAGATCGCCCGCGAGCCTCCCGGCAGCTCGATTGTCGATGCCGACATAGCCGATCCGGGGTACACCTGGGATGTCCGAAACCATCGTAAGCACCGGTACATTCGCGGCATTCAATTCCCGGACAGCTTCCCGAACATTCGGGTGATCGAGCGCGATGATCCCAACTCCCTGGGTCTGGTCACGAAGGCTTCGCATCTTTTCGGCAAGCGCATAGGAATTTAATCCCTCGATCTGATGGACGCGCGACTGAACATTTGCCGCCGTCTCAGTCCCTTGCTCAAGCATCTTGGCGAGACTGTTGATATAGGTGTTGGTTCCCCCTGGAAGGACGAAATCCAGCACAACCGGCGCAAGAGTGCCCGGATTGTCGACGGCCGGCAGAGGATAGCCAAGGCGCTGGGCCACGGTGATAACATGGTCCCGGGTTCGCGCCCTCACGCCATTTCTGGAGTTCACTACGCGATCAACCGTTGCCGTACTGACGCCCGCCGATCTGGCCACTTCCAGGATCGTCACCTTCATGGTCTCTGAGGTCGACTATTAAAGTTTGCCGGAGCTAAGGTTTAGACGTCAAATTTGAGGGACAATAATGATGGACATCAATCATGAACTGAATTAGATGCATCATCCAGTGGTCAAGATCAATCATCTAATCCGAACGATCGTAATCGAGCACAGGCAATCAATCGGGTCAGGAAGCAAGTCTTGAAATGGCGGAAGAGAAGATCGTGATGGTCTCTTCCAAGGACAAAAACACAGGAGGTGACATCCCCCAAGAACCATGCAACGTCCCACCAGCGATTAGCTTTATGGCAACCCTATATGGTGAATCTTTCACTCGCAGGCAGGTAGCACAACGCTCGGGAATGCTGTCTCAGTTTGCCGGGGTCAGGCTGATGGAGTTAGGAGATGGGGTGGAACGCGGGATTCGCATGCTGGAGTTTCGCACGGGATCGGGTTTGCGCTTTACTGTGCTGGTCGACCGAGCGTTTGATATCGCGGATTGCGAGTACCGTGGCGCTGCGATTGGCTGGCATTCTCCAGCCGGGTTCCGTCATCCTGGGTTGCATGAATATGAAGGCGAGGGTGGGCTTGGCTGGCTCAGGTCTTTTTCAGGTCTGCTGGTAACGTGCGGCTTGGATCATATTCTGTTCATGGATTCTGATAGCGCGGAACATTATCACTACCCGCACCGCAAGACCGTGGAGAGTTCGATTCATGGGCGCGTTTCCACGATCCCGGGCCGGTTGCTTGGCTACGGCGAACACTGGGAAGGCGATGAGTGCACGTTGTATTGTGAGGGGATCGTCCAACAGTCCACGGTCTTTGGCGAGGACCTGAATCTGCACCGTCGCGTTGAAGCGAAAGTTGGCGAGAGCGAGTTCGTCATCCGCGACCGGGTCGTCAACCACGGGTTTTATCGGACTCCGCACATGTTCTGTTATCACATCAACATCGGGTATCCGGTACTGGACGAAGGGAGTCGTTATCTCGCCCCGGTCAAGGAGGTCACGTGGGCCGCCCACGCGGATAACTACAAAAAGCAGAACGTTGGCTACAGGCGCGCTTCCAAGCCGCAGCCAGACTTTTACGAACAGGTCTGGGAACATTGGCTGGCAGCCGACTCTGACAGCAAGGTTCCGTTTGCCATTGTCAACGAACGATTTAGCGGAGGACAGGGAATCGGAATCCTCATCGAAGTTAATAAGCACGAGTTCCCCTGTCATTTTGAGTGGCAGAATTTTCAAGACGGCCAATACGCAATTGGTGTTGAGCCTTCCACCAATCACGTCCTGGGGAAGCCGTTTGCCAGGAAACGAGGTGAACTAATCTGGCTCGAGCACGGTGAGGAACGAAACTACACGACTCGGTTCGAAGCCCTGGGCGATCTAACCGCAATCCAGAAAACCGAACACCGGATTCGAGCGATCGGGCAACAACCCGATGAGGACTATCCAATACCTACCGGTAACTGGGAACCGCTTCGTTGAACATCAGCAATCCAGCTTATTCTTTTTGTGCGTTATTATGGACTTCAATGGAAAGAAAATACTGCTAACCGGAGCAACCGGCGGGCTCGGCTGGGAATCGGCGCTCGGATTTGTGCGGGCGGGCGGCCGTGTTTTCGCGCTCGATATTGATCTCGATAAGGGAAAGCTGCTGGAGCAACAGGCTTCGAAAATTGGCGCTGGCTCGCTTGTGTATCTGCACCAGGACCTGTCTGAGCAAGATCAATTGCAGCGAACGCTTCAGTCGATCGTCGGACGCGAAGGAGAAATCGAAATCCTGATAAATAATGCCGCGATCTATCCATCAATGCGTTTTGAGGACTATTCGATCGACGAGTACAGGAGGGTGCAACAAGTCAACGTGGAAGCGGCAGTGCTCTGTTGTCAGGGGCTGTTGCCCGGGATGAAAAAGCGTGGCTACGGCCGGATTGTCAATGTGAGCAGCATCACGTTCTATGGGTTATTGCCGAACCTCTATCCCTACGTCGCTTCGAAGGCGGCCATCGTAGGTTTAACTCGGGCATGGGCTCGTGAATTTGGAGCCTTTGGCGTTACGGTCAACGCGATTGCTCCTGGTGCGATTCCGACGGAGGCGGAGAAAATTCATCCTGATCCGGAAGGGTATACGAAGTTTGTTCTCGATCATCAGGCATTGAAACGGAGAGGCCGCCCAAACGATATAGCGAACGCGTTGTTATTTTTTGCGTCGGATTACTCCAGTTTCGTTACCGGCCAGGTGCTTAACATCGATGGCGGGTGGGTGATGCACTAGACGAAGCTCACGTATGGATTAACTAGCAACTATATCGAAGAATGTATGGGAATTCTCACTGGATATCGTGTTCTGGATTGCACCATGGCTATGGCCGGCCCTTTCGCTGCTCTCCGGCTCGGGGATCTCGGCGCCGATGTCATTAAAGTCGAGCCGGTCAAAGGCGAATGGCATAGATTCATTTCCTCAGGTAATGCCATGGGAAAGCGCGTGAATACGTCCTTCCTGTCCTTGAACCGCAACAAGCGTTCACTATCAGTTGATTTGAAGTCACCTGAGGGCAAGGAGGTTCTTTCCGACCTGGTAAAAACAGCAGATGTATTTATCCAGAACTACCGTCCGGGCGTAGCCGAGCGTCTGGGAATTGACTACCCAACTCTTTCCCAGATCAATCCACGGTTGGTCTACGTTTCTATGTCAGGTTATGGTTCTACGGGTCCTTACGCGACCAAAGCTGGCCAAGACTTGCTATTACAGGCGTTAAGTGGCTCCATGATGTCAGTCGGCAGGGAAACGGACGCCCCAACACCTGTTGGGATGTATGTCGTCGACGCCGTGACCGCCTATAACGCGTTTGAAGGCGTGTTAGCAGGTCTACTCCATCGGGAGCGGACCGGGGAGGGTCAAATGGTGGAAGTGAACATGTTAGATTCGATTGTTACCTTCCAGATGCAGGAGCTTTCCTGCTTCACCGTTGGCCGAAAACCTCAGTCGCGGTCCAAGGAACCGCATGGGCACGTTTACATCCGTGCTCCGTACGGCGTTTATAAGACGAAGGACGGGTACATCGTGCTCGCCTACACGCCGCTTGGCAAACTTGGCGAACTGATCGGCGAACCCTCGTTCCTGGAAATGGATGACGAAACCGATACCTGGACTCGGCGAGATGAAATCTTTGCCAAAGTCAGGGAACGCCTGAAGACGCGGAGCAGTAAGGAATGGCTGGAATTATTCGCCGCCGAGGAATTCTGGGTAGCGCCGGTCTATGGCTATTCCGATGTGGTTGATGACCCGCAGGTCAAGCACAACCAATCTTTTGTGGAGTATGAACACCCAACGGAAGGTCGGGTAAAAACTCCGGGATTCGCTATCAAGTTTTCCAAGACGCCTTCTAAAGTAGAACGGGGGGCACCACTTAACGGTGAACACACGCGCGAGATACTCCGGGGTCTTAAGTACAGTGACAAACAGATCGATGCGCTGATAAAAAAAGGGGTGCTCGCCGAGACGAAGTTATGACCGACTCGGCGTGGAGCTACACCGGTATTACCTGGGATCATCCGCGGGGCTATGGCGCACTTTTTGAAGCGAGTCGGCGACTCGAACAGCAGGGCTCCCGTATCTCGATTCACTGGGAAAAGCAATCACTCGCAGAGTTTGAATCTAAACCGATCGAAGAACTTTGTGCTCGCTACGATCTGGTGGTGATGGATCATCCCCATCTGGGCACCGCCGTCTCAGGAAATTGTCTGCAACCGCTTGATGAGTGGTTAGCCAGCGCCTGTATCGAGCGCCTTGCTCAGACGACTGTTGGGTCCAGCTTTGAAAGCTACTATTATCGAGGGAAGTATTGGGCGCTGCCGCTTGACGCTGCAACTCAGGTGATGGCGCTCCGGCTTGATTTGCTGAGCGCTCGGCCAGTCCCGGTCACTTGGAATGAGGTTCTCCAGCTGTCTAAGGAAGTACCAGTGATTCTGTCGGTTAGCGGTCCCCATGCGTTAATGACGTTTTTTTCAATCTGCGTAGCCCTGGGTGAGTCACCAGCTAGCCTTGATCCGGCTCTGATCATCTCAGAATCAATCGGAGCGAAGGCGTTGGAGCTGATGGCAGAGATCAGTGTCCGGATGTCGAAGGTCCTGTTTGAGTTAAACCCAATCCAGATCCTCGAACGCATGACCCAGACCGACACAATTGCCTGTTGTCCCCTGATCTACGGCTATGTGAACTACGCTGATCCGCGCGCTCTTCCAAGCAAAGTCTTGACGTTTGGAGAGGCTCCCGTGACCGGCAAAGGGGGCCGGCATGGCTCCACTTTAGGCGGAACGGGCCTGGCCGTGTCCCGAAAGGCGCGCATCTGTCCCGAGCTGGTGGACCATCTCCTGTGGCTGGTATCGGCGGATGTCCAAAGGAACTTGATTCCGCATTTCGACGGTCAGCCGAGCGCCATTGGAGCGTGGTCAGACCCGGATTTGAATCAACGCTGGAATGGTTTTTATAAAAACACTTTCGCTACGATCAGGGAGGCATGGATTCGGCCACGGTACCCTGGCTATATCGAGTTTCAGTCGGAGGGTTCGGCTATCGTCCGGCACGGGCTGCGCGAGGGTAGAACGATCAGCAAAGTCCTGCAATCATTGCAGGAGGCTTATGCGAAGAGCTTCGAGAATTTGCCCGATATTCAACGAAAGCCCTGATAACAGCTATGTCAGAACACAAAGAAATATTGTTCGATGTTTCCGATTATATCGCGCTCATCACGCTGAACAGGCCGCACAAATTGAACGCAGTGACTGCGGAGATGGCTGAACAGGTGAATGCTTATGTGCTGAGTTGCAACGACGATGCCAATGCCCGCGTCGTGATTCTGACCGGAGCCGGTGAAAAGGCTTTCTGCGCCGGATCTGATGTCAAGGAACTGGATCGTTATGCGAATCCGTGGATTTTCCGAAACCGACCCGACTACTGCGACGCCATTCGTCGACTGCGGAAACCGACCATCTGTGCCATTAACGGATATTGCCTGGGTGGCGGTCTGGAGATGGCTATGTCCTGCGACATCCGTATCGCTTCGGGAAAGGCCTTTTTTGGGGCTCCGGAAATCAAGCTGGGCTGGATCGGCGGCGGGGGAATGAGCTATTTCCTGGCGCACGCCATTGGGCCGTCTAACGCCGCCCTGATGTTATACACAGGCGACACAATCGATGCGCGTCAGGCGCTCGAGTGGCGACTCGTCAGCGAGGTTGTGGCACCGGACAAACTCCTTGCGCGAGCCAGAGAGATTGCCAGCACCATCGCCCTGCGCCCGCCTATTGCGGCCCAGACCGCAAAGCAAAACCTGCGCGCTGCCTACTCGATGAACCGGGAGGATGCGATCCAGTACGAACGCGACCTCCAAACCATTTGTTTTGCCACTGAGGACGCAGCCGAGGGGAGGCAGGCCTTTAAAGAAAAGCGAAAAGCGGACTTTCGCGGCGAGTGAGTTGCCGCCATAGGGCTGGCTCAGGCGCTGCAACGTTCGGGCTCAGGCAAGGACACTCTCTCCATCAACCCAGACGCCTTGCAGTCGTAAATCCTCATCAAGCTTGACTAGACAGGCGCGGGCGCCCGGTTCGATCCGTCCTACGTCCTGCAACCCGAGATATTCCGCCTGCCGGCCGGAGGTCATTTCGACGGCTTGTTCGAGGCTCAATCCCAGGCTGACCAGATTCTGAAACGCATCCAGCATCGTGATGGCGCTGCCGGCCAGGGTCGTGCCATTCTCAAGCGTTACGCGTTTGCCCTTCTTGATAGCATGGTGGCCGCACCAATCAATCTTTCCATCCGGCATTCCGGCAGCGCTTGAGTCGGTGATCGCGTAAAGGCGCGGAATTGCGCGATATGATGCCAGGAGCACTGTAGCGTCGACATGCAGCAGGTCGCCGATGATCTCTGCAAAGCGCCCTTTGGCAAGGGCGTAGGCGGCTACACCCGGGGAGCGATGCTCCATCTGAGACATCGCATTGAAAAGGTGGGTGAAGCCAGAGCATCCACAACGGAACCCCTCCTCGGCCGCGAGTGCCGTCGCAATGCTGTGGCCGATTTGCACCCGGCAGCCTCTATCAGCTAGCACCTTGATGACGTCGTGACCACCCGGAATCTCCGGCGCCACGGTCGCGATCACGATCTTGAACTTCTCGGCCCAGTTTCTCGCAAGCCCGGCGTCTCCTTCTAGAGTGAGAGAGACGTCCATGGCGCCCGGCTTGAGGGGATTGATAAAAGGTCCCTCCAGATGCGCGCCCAACACTATCGCCTCACCCGGCCGTCGCGCCCCGGCGATCGACGTAATAGCAGCGAGCGACTTCTCAATATCAGGGACCGACCCGACGGCTGTGGTCGGGGCGATCGCTGTGGTGCCATTGGAAGTATGGTAACGCACAAAGGTGCGAACGCCTTCTTCACTTCCCAGCCAGTCGCCTCCGCCTCCGCCGTGCACGTGAAGATCGATGAATCCCGGCAGAATGAAGGGACCTTTCGGCTTGGCGCTCGCCGGCATCGTTTGTCCGTCGATAACCGAGATCGCTTGGCCGGCAAACCCTACCTTACCGGCCACCCATCCGTTGAGAGTGAGAATGGAGCCTTCTGGCGATGCAGGGGTGGTGGCGGTCATAGTTGCTGCATGGTTTCGCCGAAGAGAAGCGAGCACTCCTCTGGCGCTTGTCTAGTCGCGACGAGCCAGCAACCGGTCAGCGCATCGGCGGTTGGTTCAAGAATAGGACGGTTTGTCTTTTTGGAAAGCAGCGCGTGTAGACGCGAGGCGAGACTGTCCGCCGAAAAAAGTCGTGAGGACTATTGGCCCGGACCTGAGCACACGAGAAAAACTGAGATGAACGGACGCGTTAGAGGACGCTGGTTTATCAAGCGTATCGGTCTGGCTTTTATTCGCCGGGCGTTTCCTGACCCCTGGCCGAAGCAGCGCTTTTTCAAACCTGGACGGTTACACGCAGGAAGGTTGCAGGGATGGACGTGGCTTTCTTGTTTGGACTTTGATTCTGCTGATTGAAAAGAGCTTCCAACTCGTTTTGCAGATCAGCGTCCCGGCCACTCTTTTCGGCGGCCTCGAACGCATTCATTGTCGGTCCATAGTATCTCCGGAAATCATCCACGACCTCCGCGGGTGATTTGGGTGAATTGAACCTAAACGTATCCCGGGCAAAAGTTATCTTGTTCGCGGGGACCCCTGCGGCGGCAAATCGCTCCACCACTTGGCCCTCGATACCCCACGTCATTGGGCTGACAAATCCCTCTGGTGGCGGTGGTGTATAAGCAGAGCTGATTTTCAAGATTTGCGCCACCAACGTCGGATCGTTGGGTATCCAATTCCCCATGACAATACGGCCGCCACGCCGCGTCACGCGCACTGCCTCCTTCGCCACGTCCTGCGGACGAGGCGCAAACATCGCGCCAAAGATACTCACGACAAGGTCAAAGGATCGATCTTGCAACTCGCCCAGATCGGTCGCGTCACCCTCTTGAAACCGGCAGTTTGCGATGCCCATTTCTTTAGCGCGTCGGTTCCCGGCTTCCACCAGGTTTGCGGCAATGTCCACACCCAACACGTCCGCACCAAGTTTCGCAGCGGGCAATGCCGTCGTGCCATCGCCGCAGCCGAGATCCAGGATTTTCATGCCTTGCCGGATTCCGAAGTGTTGGACGAGCGCCTCTCCGCTCTCGCGCATCGTCGCAGCGATGCGGGTGAAATCACCTTTTTCCCAAAGTGCTTTGTTTGGATTCATTTGACCTTTCAGTGCGCTACTTCGCCGAATCTTCCGTGACCGGCGTTGGTTGAGAGGATTGGTTGGGGAACACGCTACAACTTTGTCGCGTATATCGGTGACGAAACGGACAACTTTAGAAAAAAATGGGGGGCTGCGCCGCCGACTTGCCGCACGGGCAGGCGGAGTTCATGGCGCACTCGCAGATGCCCACTGCGACTTGAAAATGCTAAGAGTCAGCCTGTTTAAATGGCGACGGGGAACCAAGCGTCACAGTTCGACGGCGCGTCCGGTGCGGACGCTCTCGTCGGCAGCAAGCACGATCCGGAGGCTGTTGACCGCGTCCCGCATGTGATCGGCGAGGTCGCGCTTGCCATGGATCGCGTCCAGCAGGAAACGCTGCTTTCGTACGCTCATCTCGTCGTGATCAGGTTGATCAGCGATTTGAAACTCTTCGTCGGACTCGGCGAGCGACTGATCAGGCAGCAACCTGGCGTGATGCAAGCGGATCGCTCCCGACTTCGCATGCGTGTGGATATCGGACGAAACTGTAGAGGTCGCCCCGGCGACCAGCATGTCTCGAGGATCCTCGACGACGATATGCACGCCGCCCTTGGGTCCGAAGACATCTTTGACAAAGAATGCAACTTCGCTGATCTGGGGACCCCAGGCAGCTTCGTACCAGCCCACCGACCCGTCATCGAATACGACCTGGAGTTGACCGTAGTTGTACATCTCGCGTGCGATCTCATCGGCCAGGCGCGCGCCGATTGCATGCACGCGAACCGGCTTGGCCCCGGTCATGTGGCACATCATATCGACATAGTGCACCCCACAGTCCACGATCGGAGCAAGCGACTTCATCAGGTTCTTATGCCATGTCCAGGCCGGGCCGATAGAGCGCTGGTTCAGATTCATACGCATAACGAGAGGCTTGCCGAGCTCGCGTGCCAGCTCCATGAAACGTACCCAGGTGGGGCTGTGCCGCGGCGCCAGCCCGACCAGCAACTGGCGATTGTTCGCCTTGGCCGCAGCAACGACCCGTTCGGCGTCGGCGACGGTTTCGGCGATCGGTTTCTCGAGAAATACGTGGGCGCCAGCCTGGAAGGCGTGTACTGCGAAGTCCGCGTGCGTGTCCGGCCAGGTGTTTATCGAAACGACGTCAGGCTTCACCTTGGCGAGCGCTTCGCCATAGTCGGCGAAGCGCGCCACGTCTGGCCAGGTCTTGGCGAGATCGTTGCGCCTGGCGATAGAACGGCAGCACAAGCCGGCGAGCTCGTAGCCGTCGATACGGTCATAAGCCTTGGCGTGCGTCATGCCCATGTGGCCGAGGCCGACGACGAGGACGCGGTTTTTTGATGCCATGGGTCTGTATGTAGGGATTGTTGGTTAGTCGGTAAGGCGGGTGTAGGTCGCCGCAAGAAGGAGGATGATAGTGCCGTAAAGGATCTGGCGGACCGATTCGGGCACGTCGAGCAAGGTGAGGATGCTGTTCAGCACGGTCAGGATCAATGCGCCGACGATCGTACCTGAGTATCCGCCGCGGCCACCGAAGATCGAGGTTCCCCCGATGATCACCGCGGCCACTGAGGGCAAGAGATAGACCTCGGCGAGCCTGAGCTCGGCGGAGCCGGTGCCCCCGACAATGATCAGGCCGGCGGCGGCGGCGAGCAGGCCACACACGATATAGTTGACCAGCAGTATCCTCCAGACACGAATACCCGCCAGACTGCAGGCCTCGCTGTTGTCCCCGATAGCGTAGAGCAGCCGGCCATATCCCGTTCGCCACAAAACGAAGACGATGATAATGGCGATCGGCATCCAGACGACAAGATCATTGGGGATGCCGCCCATGAACTTTCCGGCCCCCAGCTCCTCAATGAATTGCGGCACGCGCGGCGCCTCAGCCATCTTTTTCTGGCTGTAAACGACAAGCATTCCTTCGGTCATCAACCCTGTTCCCAACGTCATCACCAGAGGTTGGACGCGTAGAAGAGCGATGCCGATTCCGTTGATCAGGCCCACGGCCAAGCCAACCCCGAGTCCATACAGCACGGCCGGCGCGACTCCCAGCCCGGAATGAGTGGCCATGAGGTAAGCGGAGGCAGTGGCCACACTCGCGACGGAAAGGTCGATTCCTCCCGTCAGCATGACAAGCGTCTGTCCGGCAGCGATGATTCCAAGTGG
>Ga0306925_10006557_pt1 | contig 10824 bp, 10 predicted proteins | sample flu12Cox44000176_FD_203755 | JGI IMG/M metagenome (GOLD analysis project Ga0306925, IMG submission 203755) | Lab enrichment of tropical soil microbial communities from Luquillo Experimental Forest, Puerto Rico - flux8day.12C.oxic.44.000.176 (v2)... | ecosystem: Environmental > Terrestrial >... | reverse complement strand
GGGCCGCGAACGGCTGGAAGAACTGGCTGGAGTGCTCTATCAAGAGAAGGAAGACCCCGCCGCTGTCGTTCGCACCGAAGCGCCGTTCACCTTCGTCAAGCGCGACGGGCACTATGAGGTGCGCGTGCAGTTGCCCTTCGCGGTGAAGGGCGAGGTCGGCTTGTTCAAAAAGGGCGATGAGCTGGTGGTCGAGGTTGGGACGCTGCGCCGCCATATCGGCCTGCCCACCTCTATGGCCGCCCTTTCCCCCACGCGCGCCACGTTAGAGAATAAAGTGTTGACCGTGGAAATGAAAGAGAGCTGATTATGGAAGACAAGACCACGACTGCTCAGAGTCCGGCGCCGGGCTGCTTCTTCTGCGGCGTTGCAGCGCCGTTTTTCGAGAACCTGTGGCCGGAGGCGAGCCGCGAGCACTTCCGGAATTCGCGGATCGAATTCCTCAAGGGAATCCGGAGCATCATTGACGGCCGCATCGCGCACCTGGCGCGCGAAGAAAAAAAAGGCACGCACGTCACCGTCGAGTAACGGCCGGCTCGCGCTACAATAGCCGGTTCGGAGGAATAGGACGGTGGAGGAGCTCACCATCCGGCCCACGGCGAAGTATCTCAAGGCTGGCACGCTTCTGACGGCGCTCGTGGTGATCGGATTGGAGATCGCTTACGGGGTGTTGTGGCGCGGCCGAGAAACGCTGAACTGGGTCCCGGTAATCAGCCCGGCTCTCCTGCTCTGGCCGGCGACGCGATGGGTGCGGCGCCTTTTCACCAGAGCCGTGGTCTCGGGAGACCGGCTTCGCTACGAGATCGGCGCGACCTCAAAGAGCACCCGAAACATTCAGCTCACCAAGGTGCAGGATATTCGCGTGGACCAGAGCTTCCTCGACCGCCTCCTGGACATCGGCAACATCTCGATTGAAACCTCCGGAGAGACCAGCCGCCTGACGATCGCCAACGTGGACCGCCCTCAAGCGGTTGCCGAGGAGCTCATGAACCGGTCGGAGGGCGGGGCCACCGCCACTTAAATGAACCAAAAACTGAAAGGCCGGATCGCGCTGGTCACCGGGGCCAGTCGCGGGCTAGGCAAGGCAATGGCGGTCGCCCTGGCGTCGGAAGGGGCGGGGGTGGCACTGGTCTCGCGCGGGGAAGCGGAGTTGAACCAGGTTGCCGCGGAAATCCAGGCAGCCGGCGGCGTAGCCGCCGTCTTTCCGGCGGACGTGGCGAGCGAAGAGCAGGTTCTGCAGACCGAATCCAGAGTGCGTGCCCGGCTCGGAAAGGTCAGTATCCTCATCAATAATGCCGGTCTCAACGTGCGCAAGTCGGTGACTGACCTGACGCCGGAAGACTGGCGTCGCGTGATCGAAACCAATGTCAGCTCCGCGTTTCTGCTGTGCCGTTCTTTTGTCCCCCACATGAAGGGTCAAGGCTATGGACGCATTCTGAACATCGCCTCCGTCATGGGTTCCATTTCGCTGCCCAACCGCACGGCCTATTCCGCAAGCAAGGCGGCGCTGCTGGGCTTCACCCGTTCGCTGGCTTTGGAACTGGCCGAGGAGCGGATCACGGTGAACACCATCAGTCCTGGCCTGTTTGAGACCGAACTGGCCCGCCCGGTTCTGGACAATCCTGAAATCAAGGCGCAGTTTCTCGCCAACATCCCGCTGGCCCGGACGGGCAAGCCCGAAGAAATCGGTGCTCTGGCGGTTTACCTGTGTTCGGACGATGCCGGCTACATTACCGGCTCCGATATCCTGATCGACGGCGGCTGGACGGCTCGGTAGATCCTACGACGTCGCCGCTAACTCATACAAGAATTCGACGTGTCCGCGCACGGCTCCGTCCAAACCCTGAATCTTCGGATTCTTAGACTCAATCAGGTAATACTCGTTCGGCGCGTGAGCGCCGTTGCCGTGGCCAAATCCGAACTGGACGGCCGGCAATTTCAATGGCTCGCCGGTGAACACGTACCCCGGCCATGAGCCGGCGTTCCTCGGCCAGACGATGGGGTTGACCCCATTGCGTTTATAGATCGCCGTTTCCACGCGAACCGGCAGCGAATCGGGCGACGTGCTGGTCGGATCGTAGCCGCCGGTCATATTCACTTCGATATCACCGAAGCCGCGTTTGGCGAGGTGCGCTTTCAGCTTGGCAAGTGCATCGGCTGCCGTCATATCCGGCACCAGGCGCAGGTCCATCTTGGCCACCGCCCGGTGAGGCAGGATGGTCTTGCCGCCCGGCCCGGTATAGCCGGCCACCAGGCCTTCGATGTTCACCGTCGGCCGCGAGCACAGCATTTCCAAGCTCTCGCGGAAACTCACATCGTGCACCCAGTGCTCTATACCCAGTTGCTTTTTGACCAGCGCTTCGTTCTCGCGTTTGGCCGCTTCGTCGATCATGGCCTTCTCGGCGGCGCTGACCGGGCGCACCTTTTCCAGGTAGTGGTCGATCGCCGGCGTATTGCCATCGGGGGAAACCAGGGTGGCGAGCGCCTCCACCAGGTGCCAGGCTGGACTATCGAGCCGCGCCTTGTTGCTCGAATGCACATCGAGCCGTGGACCGCGGCCCCATTTTTCGCCGGTCGATACCAGCTCGAGTTCGACCACACCCTTGGCGCCCAACGACAGCGTCACCGTGCCGTCGAGCGACTGCGCCGAAGAGGGAGTCAATACGCCCACAGATTGGCGGAGCGCCGCCATGACTTCGGGACGGTCGACGATCTGCGGGATGTGCGGCGAGCCGATTTCTTCTTCGCTCTCGCAGACAAACACGAGGTTCACCGGCAGCTTCTGGCCCGCGCCTCGAATCGCGTGCACGGCGGCCAGAAAAGCTCCTTGTGGACCCTTTGAGTTGACCGCGCCTCGCCCCACCAGCACCCGTCCCAGCCCGGACCGTTCCACCAGCGTGGGCGAGAAGGGCGGCGACGACCACTCCGTCGGATCCACCTGCTTTACGTCGTACATGATGTAGACGGCCAAGGTCTTCGGCGCGCCCGCGTCGAGCGTAGCGAAAACGCCCGGATGCAGATCGGTCGGACATTTCGTGACCTGGTTGCATCCGGCGTCACGCAGCAGCCGCATCATCAGGTCACAACCTTCGTTGATCCCCTTGTTTTCCGCGGCGATCGTGGGCTGCTTGACCCAGTCCTCGATCCGGCGGACGGATTCGTCGTGGCGTTTCTCGATTTCGGCCAGAATCGGCTTGAGGTCGGGCGCCGTGGCCGCTCGTGCGGCTCGTGAAGGCAGCAAGGCGGCGGCCGCGGCTCCGAGGAACGCGCGCCGGTCGACCGCCTGGTCCGGTTTCGCTGAGGAAAACATAGATCGGCCTCCCTGGTGGTTTGCGCTCGCTCAAAAATGCAGGCGCAACCCGAACTCCATTTGCCGCGGATTGATCGTGGGCACGCCTCGCGCCGTGCCGCCGATGCCCGACAGCGTTCCCGTGGTGGATTGGTCGGTGATCACGCCCCAGGTTTGTGGCTGGTCGATATTCAGGGTCGGATTTTCCGGCTGAAAATGGTTCAGCACGTTGGTGATCTGAATAATGAACGTGGCTCCGAGCCGCTCGGTTGCGCGAATCTCCTTGGAGACGGTCGCATCGAGCGACCACGAAGGCAGCCCTCGCAGGACGCCGGCGCCGCCGCCGGTCGTGTCCAGCCCGAGAATCGGGCGGCGGAACAGGGCGTAGGTTGCGTTGGGGTCGGCGAATAGGTTGATGCCCGAGCCGCCCTTGGACGGATTGCCGTTGACGCCGGCCCCTGAGCTCGACACGTTGTAATGCGCCGAATTCCCGCCAGTGTACGGCCCCGTGAGAACGGCGTTCTCGTAGGCCCGGTTGTTGTTCCCGTAGATTTCACCAAACGCCTGCGCGTCGGAGTTGCTGCCGGTGCTGACATTGACTTGCAAGGGCGCCCCGCTTTGCGCGGTGAACAGCGGTGAGATCGACCAACCGCCCAACAGACGCCCGGCCACCCCCCTCTGGCTTCTGAAAAGCGGCGACTGGTACACCATGAGCTGGCTGAAGACAAACCGGATGTCGAACGGCTGCGGTCCATACGAGGCGTGAAGGTTCCAGGGATCCACCACCGTGCTGGAACTCGTCGACTGCTGCAAGCTGCCGGTTCCCATAGCGCGGCTCCAGGTGAAGTTGGAGCGGGTGGTCACGCCGTGCCAGTTCTTGGCGTTGAACGACAGGAACGCGGCATTGTAGTTGCCCCATCCGAGACTGGTGATGTACTCAAGCGAGGAAAGCTGAGAAGCTAGCGGCCCTCCCCCGATCGCCGGGGAACTGAGCAAAGTACGGCCCAGCCTCCAGGACGGCACGGCACTCAGCGCGTTCCAGAGCCTGTAAACCTGGGTGGTGGAAATCAACGGGTTTTTTGAAGAGTTCAGATTCGCAGCCACCGCCGCTGTGCAACTGGCAAAGTTCACGCAATACGTCGAATTCGCCCCGCCCAAGGCGGCCTCAAAAAACGGCTGCGGTGATGGAACCGTCGCGCCCCCAGCCAGTTGCTGGTAAAGGTTCGCGTACGCGTTGGCGAAGCTCTGTCCGCCGAGGGTGGTCATGTAAGGCACGGCATCGATGTTGATTTCCTGGAACTCGTCGCGGATGCGCCGGCCAATGTAACCGGCTTCGATCACCAGCTTCTCCGACAACGCGCGCTGCACCGTGAAATTGAACTCGTCGGAGTGGTTCGGCTTCAAGTGTGGATCGAGCTCGGAGCCGTCACCGGCTGCCGCACTGCCGTTCACGCCGGGCAGGTACGGCTGTGGGAGAGTCGGGGAAGCCGTCGGCAGTGGTGCCGTCAGGCCATCGGCGCCGATCCGAAACGCGGTGATGGGATCGACCCCGCCGTTTCCGAGGCATTGGCCGGTTGCGCTGGCGCCGATACAGGATACCGGTTGCAACAACCCGGTGCCGAGCAGGGGAACCAGAACCAGGCCCACGCCATTGAGCCGGCCGTAGATGCGACTGTACCCGCCGCGGATCACCGTCTTGCCATGGCCAAACACGCTGCCCAAAAGGCCGCTGTCAAAGCTGGGATTCCAGGCCGCCGCGATTCGCGGGCTCAGTCCTCCATAAAAGGGGTCGAACGGATACTTGAGCGAAGGGCTCATATTGCGGATGGTCGCAAACCCGACCGTCGGGTCGTAAACCTGACCCGCCAGCGCCGCCTTTTGCTTTTCAGCGAGGAAGTCGGTTAACACAATCGGGGTGCCGGACTGGTCCGTCAGGCCGACTTGTTTTCCGTTGAGCTCGTAGGGCGGCATCTCGAGCGTGTAGGCCAGTCCATAGGTCAAGGTGAAGGTCGGTTTCATGTGCCAGGTGTCACTCACGTAAACGTTGTAGGTCGGGATAACGCTTTGATCGAAACCGGGTGTCCCCGGCGGATTCAAAGTTAGATTCGAGCCGCTCCGTGTGTACATCACCTGGGGTTGGCTAACCAGGCCCAGCACCTGGGCGTAAAGGTTTTGCCAGTTGGTGACTTGAGTGGCTGGCAGATTCGCTGGCGCGCTGGTAAAGTTGATGCCGGTTCCGTTGGTGAGCTGATAGGTGACAGACGTATCGATGCCGACACCGTTGTCATTGCGTTGATGATAGTCGAAATTGCGTTGGTAGGAGCCGCCGAACTGGAACAGGTGATTGCCATGGAGCAGGCTGAGGTCGTTGCGCAAGAGCCAGTCCTGTCCGTCCCAGAACCGCTGGCGGGTATTTTGCGAATCCACGTTGTAAGGAATCAGAGCGTTCACTGCGGCGCCTTCACCACCCATCTCGAGCGCGCCGCCCAGGCCGGGAAGCTGAGGAGGGCCGCCGACGGTCGACCACTGCCAGAAGTTACGCAGGTAACTCACATGAAAGTCGTTGGTGAGATTCGGCGTGATGGTGCCGGTCAACCCGGCCACCCAAAACCAGGGCTTCTGCGGCCGAGGGGCCGACGAGGAAGGAACGCCGAATTGGTCGCCTGGCAGCACCCCGCCGATGTCAATCTGCGTGGTCGCTAACTGCAGGAAACGATAGTAGCGATAGCTCGACATGAATTTCCATTTATCGCCGAAGTCATGATCCAGCCGGACCACCAAGAAATCGGAGCTCTGCGGCAGTCGGATAGGGGCCAGATATCCCTGTTGATTCACGCCGTCGGAAGCTCCCGACACAATGTACTGGGGATCGTTCGGCAACGGCATCATCGTGCTCCAGATCCGCTTCACGATGGGATTAAACCCAAGCCCTCGCGGATCGCAAAAAGAGCCGTTCGAGCAGGTGGCCGGCTGATAGGTGACGCCATTCACGGTGACCGGGACGTTGTTCAGGTTGTAAGCCTGATTGACGTTCTTAGCGTCCGGGAGCTGGATAATTCCGTTTCGCAACAGCACCGATGGGACGGCCTTCTCGAAGGTAGTAGTCTGCGGGAAACGAAAGCCTTCGTAGTTGGCAAAGATATAGGTCTTGCCTCCCCAGAATTTCGGGCTGATCGGACCGCCCCCGGCGAAACCAAAGCGGTTGCGGTGAGTGGCGGGCAGGGGTGTATAGGGCAGGCCTCCAGACGGAGTGTGATTGTTCTTCCAAAAATTCGCGGCGCCAACATTGGCCGCGAAGTAGTGTTCGTAGGCGGCGCCGTGGAAGGAATTGGTCCCGCGCTTGGTAACCATCTGGACCTGGCTCCCCGCTGCACCCGCGAAGTCCGCCGTCTGGTTACTGCTCCCAATCTTGAATTCCTCGATGCTCTCCACCGGAGTCGGCATCACCCCCGAGGGAGAGCCCCCGGTCGAACTAGTGCCGGTGTAGCCGTTACTGGGCGTATAAGTCCTTTGATTGCCGTCCATGTCGTTGCTGTTGTTGCCGCCGTCGAGCTGGAAACTGTTCTGGTCCGCATTGGCTCCGCCGGTGTTTCCGAACGCCGTCACACCCACCTGCAGCGTGGCCAGAGTCGAGGCATCGCGTCCGAGGTTGGGCAGAAACTGCAGCGCGTCACCGGAGATGGTCGAGCCGACCGTGGAGTTCATCGTCTGCAGATCTGCGCCTGCGGCAGCGGAGACTTCGACGATGGTCGAGGGCTGGCCGAGTTGCAGCGCGACGTTGATGGTCAGCGCGAGGCCCACGTCTACCTTCTGCGCAGGCATCCGCGTCAGGGCGAAACCCTCCTTGGTCACCACCAGGTCGTAGGTGCCGGGAGAAACCGACGGAAACGTATAGCGGCCCGCGTCGTTGGTGGTAGTGTTGGTCGTGGAGCTGGTTGAAGTTTCCGTCAGCCGGATGCTGGCGCCTGGCACGGCCGCCCCCTGCTGATCGGTCACCTGGCCGGAAATAACGCCGCCCGCGGCGTTCTGTGCCCACCCCGGACGGGCGCTGAAGCCGACGAGGGTCCCCAGGCACAAAGCGAAAACCCCGAATGAAGCTACCGGCCGAAAGCCAGAAAACCCCTTAAAGGAACGCATGTTCACCTCTTCTGTGTACAAAGGTTCTGTTTAAAAACCTAAAATTCCGATTTCGCTCAAACCGTGCCGCGCCGACATGGCTCCAAGAGCATCAGAGAGGAATGATGCGAATAGAGGAAATTATGCTCCCGAAATGCACAAAATGCAAGAAGATGCCCAGGACGCACATGGGCACCGGCCACGCCCCGTCCGCAACCTGACGGAGGCCGTCGGAAACGTTTACAATAAAGGCACCGGCTTTTCCACATGGTTCCCGGGTTGACTTCCAAACCACAGACCGGTCATCTGGTACGCGATTACGTCGAACTTACCAAGCCCCGCATTACCTGGCTGATCCTGATGAGCACGGCGATCGGCTACTTTTTCGGGCTGCCGCGCTCTGCGGGTTGGCGCGCGTTGCTCGGAACGATCCATCTGGTTTCTCTCGTGCATACGATCGTCGGCACCTCACTGATGGCTTCCGGCACGGCGGCGCTCAATCAATGGTACGAGCGCGACGCGGACCGCCGTATGCGCCGCACCGCTCGCCGCCCTCTTCCAGCCGGGCGGCTCCCGGCCGAGCGCGCGCTGGCGTTTGGCGTTGCGCTTTCAATCGCGGGCTTTGTGGAGTTGTGGCTAGGGGTGAACCTGCTTTCGGGCGTGATCGGTGCCTTCACCCTAGCCAGCTATCTGTTTCTGTATACGCCGCTCAAACAAAGAACATGGTGGTCGACGACTGTAGGCGCGATTCCGGGTGCCATGCCGCCCGTCATCGGTTACGCCGCAGCGGCGGGCGCGGTGAGCCGAGAAGCGTGGGTTTTGGGGGCGATTCTGTTTTTGTGGCAGTTCCCACACTTTTACTCGATCGCGTGGATGTACAAAGAAGATTACGCGCGGGCCGGCATTCGAATGCTGCCGGTGGTTGAGCCCGATGGCCGCTCGACCGCGCGGCAAATCGTGGTGTACGGCATGGCTTTGATTCCTGTCAGCCTCACTCCGGCGTTGATGGGGATGTCCGGGATCGTCTATGGCCTGGGCGCGCTGGTTCTCGGGCTGTGGTTTTTGTATTCGGGCGTACGCGTAGCGCTGGACCGCGACATCCTGCGCGCGCGTAGTGTCCTGATGACGTCCGTGCTTTACCTGCCGCTCATCTACGGCCTGATGATCCTGGATAGGCCGGGGCTGTGATTGAAGTCCAAAACCTGACTCATCGTTACGGCGAGCGGGTGGCCCTCTCCGAGATCAGTTTCGATGTGAAACCAGGCGAGATCTTCGGGCTGTTGGGGCCAAACGGCGGCGGCAAGAGCACCCTATTCCGGATTCTTTCGACCATGATGGTTCCGAGCGCCGGCCGGGCCGTCGTAGCCGGTTACGACGTCGTCGTCGAACCGGCCCAGGTGCGGCGCCACGTGGGAGTCGTGTTCCAGACGCAGAGCCTGGACAAAGCGCTCACGGTCGAAGAGAACCTGCGCAGCCAGGGTCACTTGCACGGGCTGAGCGGAGCGGCGCTCGGCGAGCGGATGGAGCACGCCATGCAGCAACTCGGCCTCGCCGACCGCCGCAAGGATCTGGTGGAGACGCTCTCCGGCGGCCTGCGTCGCCGCGTCGAGATCGCCAAGGCGCTCCTGCACCGGCCCCAGGTATTGCTGATGGATGAAGCTTCGACGGGCCTGGATCCGGCGGCCCGCCGCGACCTTTCTCTCCACGTGGAAAACCTGCGCAGCCGCGAGGGTGTCACGATTCTACTGACCACCCATATCTTGGAAGAAGCGGACCGCTGCGACCGGCTGGTGCTGCTGCACCAGGGAAGGATCGTCACCCACGGCAGCCCGCTCGAGCTCCGGTCTCGCATCGGTGGCGACGTGGTAGTGCTCGAGGCGAACGACACCTCGTCGCTGGCCGGGCGAATCGAGCAGCGCTTCGGCCTCAAACCCAAGGTGATGGACGGCCTGGTGCGAGTCGAGATCCAAAACGGCCACCGCTTCATCACCGAAGTGGTCGAGGCTTTCCCGGGCGCGATTGAATCCGTCGGCCTGCACAAGCCGACGCTCGAAGACGTCTTCGTTCGCGAGACAGGAGCCTCCATTGAGTAGTTTCTTTCTCCCCGCCGCGACGCTTTGGCAACGCGAGCTAATCCGCTTCTGGCGCCAGAAGAGCCGCCTAATCGGCGTCATCGCGTCGCCGCTCGTGATCTGGCTGTTGATCGGCTACGGTTCCAACACTCTCGGGCGTTTCTTTTCCGGCGCGCTGGTGCTGACCGTGATGTTCTCAGCGATCTTCTCCACGATTTCGATCATCGAAGACCGGCGCGAAGGCTTTCTGCTGTCGATGCTCGTCTCGCCGGCCCCGCGGACCAGCATGGTGTTGGGCAAGATTCTGGGCGCCGCCACCCTGGCATGGATTCAAGGCGTGATTTTTCTGGCCTTCGCCCCGCTCGCCGGTGTGAGTCTTCAGGCGGGTGAAGTGCTCCCGGTAGTGGGGGCGGTTTTCCTGATTTCGTTTACGCTGACCGGCCTGGGTTTCGCCATCGCCTGGAAGATGGATTCGACGGCCGGATTTCACGCCATCATGAATCTGCTGCTGATGCCGATGTGGATGGTGTCGGGCGCGCTGTTTCCGCTTTCCGAGGCGCGGGGATGGGTCAAGTTGATTATGCGGGTGAATCCGCTGACGTACGCGATTTCGCTGTTAAATCACACGCTGCGTCTGCCGAACATCACTCCGGGCGGGGCCGAAAGCCTGCTGGTCACGCTCGCCTTTGGACTCGGCCTGTTGCTCCTGTGCGGCATGATGGCCACGCAGAAAACGACGCGTAGCGCGGCATGAGGGTCGGAGCCGGAACTCGGGGGCCGGGAGTCGAGGTTCTCGTTGTCGTCGCTGCTTTGCTCGGCCAATGGATTGGCTGCGGCGTGCGCGCGTTACCGGTGCTGGGCGGTGTTCCGCCGTTCGGGCTCACTCGGCAGGATGGCCACGCCTTCGACAGCCGTTCACTCGACGGCCGAATCTGGGTGGCTGACTTCATCTTCACCCACTGCCCGGGTCCGTGCCCGATGATGAGCGAGCGGATGCGCCAGGTCGAAACCGAGACCCGGGATCTCGCCGACGTGCGGCTGGTTTCTTTCACCGTGGACCCGGCCCGCGATACGCCGCCGGTGCTCGACGCTTATGCGAAGCACTTTCTGGCGCCCCGCGGGCGCTGGTTTTTCTTGACCGGTGAACCAGGCCGGCTCGATCACCTGGGGCTCAACGTGTTCCACCTGAATCGTGTGGACGGGAGCCTCGACCACAGCACCCGCTTCACGCTCGTCGATCGGAAGGGGCGTATCCGGGGCTACTACGGCTTCTCGGAACGGGACTTTCCCAGTCGGCTGCTCGCCGACGTCCGCCGGTTGGAGCGCGAGAAATGACGACACCGCTGCTGC